>Ga0325401_1000081_pt1 | contig 52456 bp, 49 predicted proteins | sample PopdelMetagenome_FD_205666 | JGI IMG/M metagenome (GOLD analysis project Ga0325401, IMG submission 205666) | Populus deltoides microbial communities from Bellville, Georgia, United States - Xylem-PdKOR-R2 | ecosystem: Host-associated > Plants > Phyllosphere > Stem > Wood/Secondary xylem | place...
CCGACTGCCCCACGACGTCGTCGTGGTCGACGAGACCTCGATGGTGTCGCTGACGATGATGGCCCGGTTGCTCGAGGCCGTGCGGCCGACGAGCCGGCTCCTCCTCGTCGGCGACCCGTTCCAGCTGGCCTCCGTCGAGGCGGGGGCCGTGCTCGCCGACCTCGTCGACGCGCGCGTGCCCGACGAGCCGTTCGGCGTGGTGCGCCTCGAGACCTCCCACCGCTTCGGCCACGCCATCGGCGAGCTCGCGGAGGCGGTGCGCCACGGCGACGCCGAGCGTGCGGTCGCGCTGCTCGAGGCCGGCGACGAGGGGGTCGAGCTCGTCGCCCCCGGCGAGGGCGTCGACCCGGTCGCCCGGGTGCGTGAGCTCGTCGCGCCCCACGCCCTGGCGGTGCTGCACGCCGCCGAGGCCGGCCGTGCCGACGAGGCGCTCCGACTCCTCGACGAGCAGCGGCTCCTGTGCGCCCACCGCGAGGGGCCGTTCGGCGTACGCCACTGGAACGCGCAGGTCGAGCGGTGGCTCGCCGAGGAGACGGGTGAGCCGCTCTGGTCCGCGTCGTACGCCGGGCGGCCGGTGCTGGTCACCGCCAACGACTACGGCCTAGGTGTGCACAACGGCGACGTCGGCGTCGTGGTGCGACCGCCCGGCGACCGGGGGCCGCGTGCCCTGCGGGCCGCGGTCGCCTCCAGCGGCGGCCGGCTCGACCTCGCGACGAGCCGGCTCTCGCAGGTCGAGACGATGCACGCCTTGACGATCCACAAGAGCCAGGGCAGCCAGGCGGGCACGGTGGTGGTGCTGCTGCCGCCTCCGGACTCCCGGCTGCTGACCCGCGAGCTCTTCTACACCGCGATCACCCGGGCGGTGCGCCGCGTCGTCGTGGTGGGCTCACCCGACGACGTGCGGGCCGCGGTGGAGCGCCGGGCGCTGCGAGCGACCGGTCTGCGCCAGCGCCTCACCCAGCGGACGGCGAAACACGGGTGACACCGACATCGCCTAGGCTCGGTGCACGTGCCGTTCCTGCTGCGAGTCGAGCTGCCCGACGTCCCGGGGTCCCTGGGGCGCGTCGCGACCGCGATCGGTGAGGCCGGAGGCGACATCGAGGCGATCGAGATCGTCGAGAAGGGCGACGGGTTCGCCGTCGACGACGTGCTCCTCGAGATGCACGACAACGCCATGCCGGACTCCATCGTCTCGGCCTGCAACGTGCTCGACGGCGTCCGCGTCATGTGGATCAGCCGCTACGCCGCCGGGGGCAACATCTTCCTCGACCTCGAGGTCGTCGAGGAGCTGACGGTGCGGCCCACCGAGGCCCTGGACCGCCTGGTCGACCTGCTCCCGGTCGCCTTCCGTGCCGACTGGGCGATGCGCGTGCACCGCGCCCACGGCATCGTCCGCGCCACCGACGCCGCACCCCGCGAGGCGGTGCCGTTCGTCGAGCTCGAGCGCGCCGCGATCCTCGACCCGGACGACCCCGACGACGTCAACCTCTACGCCGGCGCCCGCCTCGACGGCAACGAGATCGTCGTGCTCAGCCGCCGCGGCGGCCCGGAGTTCGTCGACTCCGAGCTCGCCCGGCTCGGCCACCTCGTCGGCCTGGCCGTCTCGCTCGCCCGCCCCTGACCACCTCGTCCGGGCGGCCGGGTGGCGACTGACCCGCCAGAACTACCGCTTCCCGCACGGAGTTCCGTGCGGGAAGCGCCGGTTTCACCGGGTACCCGGTGAAACTGCCCCCCGGCAACCGCCCTCAGGCCCGCTCGAGCAGGAACACCGGGATCTCGCGGTCGGTCTTCTCCTGGTACTCCGCATACGGCGCGTACTGCGCCACGCACCGCTCCCACCACTCGGCCCGCTCCTCGCCCTCGGCGATGCGGGCGACGTACTCGTGCGGCTCGGGCCCGTCCTGCAGGTCGACGCGGGGGTCCTTGACGAAGTTGTGGTACCACTCCGGGTGCTCGGGGTGGCCGCCCTTGGAGGCGACGGCGGCGTAGACGCCGTCCTTCTCGACCCGCATGACGGGGTTCTTGCGGAGCTTGCCGGACTTGTGGCCCACCGAGGTGATGACCACGATCGGCCACTCGGGGTGGTCCGGCAGGGTGTTGGCCTCGGTGCCACCGGAGGCCTCGTAGGCCGCGACCTGGTCGCGCACCCACTCGGAGGAGCTGGGCTCGTACTCGCCTTGGAGGGTCACACCACCCTGTAACCCCGCCCGTCGCGCCGCATTCCCGGCGGCTCAGGGCATGGCCTAGCCTCGCCAGCATGAGCGCCATCGACGGAGTCTCGGAGACCTTCGACGCCTCGGCGTGGGACCCGGTGCCGGGCTTCGAGGACCTCACCGACCTCACCTACCACCGCGCCAAGGCCCACGGCACCGTCCGCATCGCCTTCGACCGCCCCGACGTGCTCAACGCGTTCCGCCCGCACACCGTCGACGAGCTGCTGCGCACCCTCGAGCACGCCCGCACCTCCAGCGACGTCGGCTGCGTCCTGCTCACCGGCAACGGCCCCAGCGCCAAGAGCGGCAAGTGGGCCTTCTGCACCGGCGGCGACCAGCGCATCCGCGGCCGCACGGGCTACCAGTACGCCGAGGGCGAGACCGCAGAGACCGTGGACGCGGCCAAGCTCGGCCGTCTGCACATCCTCGAGTGCCAGCGGCTGATCCGGTTCATGCCCAAGGTGGTCATCTGCGTGGTGCCCGGCTGGACGGCCGGCGGCGGCCACAGCCTCCACGTCGTCTGCGACCTGACCCTGGCCTCGAAGGAGGAGGCGCGGTTCAAGCAGACCGACGCCGACGTGGGGTCGTTCGACGGCGGCTACGGCTCGGCGTACCTCGCCAGCCAGGTGGGGCAGAAGTTCGCCCGCGAGATCTTCTTCCTCGGCCAGGAGTACTCCGCCGAGGAGGGCCGGGCGATGGGCACCGTCAACCGAGCCGTCCCGCACGCCGAGCTCGAGGCGACCGCGCTCGAGTGGGGCCGCATCGTCAACGGCAAGTCGCCCACCGCCGTGCGGATGCTGAAGTACGCCTTCAACCTCCCCGAGGACGGCCTCGTCGGCCAGCAGCTCTTCGCCGGCGAGACCACCCGGCTGGCGTACATGACGGACGAGGCGCAGGAGGGCCGCGACCAGTTCCTCGAGAAGCGTGAGCCGGACTGGTCGCCGTTCCCCTGGTACTACTGATCCGCCGGGGCGTCGACCGACTCGGGCACGACGGGCTCAGACACGGGGGAGTTGGCGACGGCGAGGAGGACGTCGGCGTGGCACGGCTCCTCGGCCGGACACCAGCACACCAGGTCGCGGCCGGCCAGCTCTGCGCGGACCATGGCCGCCGAGACCCGGGCGGCGGGGTCGTGGAGGAGGTGCAGGCCGTACAGCTCGACCGCCGCACGACGCGCAGCGCTCTGGGTGTCGTCGGGCGGGTGGTGGATCGAGCCGTCGGGACCGCGCACGAACCACGACCCCGGCAGGCCGTGGTAGTCGCTGCTGCGGGCGACCAGGAACGGGTTGCCCCAGATGGTGGGCCGACCGACGTACACCGCACCGTCGGGGATGCGCCATCCGCGTCTGCGGCGTCGCTGGAGGCGCCGTGGCACCGCACGTCGCACGATGTGACCTCCGTCTCGACTCCACCCTCGTCGGTGGGAGGCTACCCCTGGCCCGGCGCGTCGTCGCGTCACCGGCGCGAACGCCGCGCGGCGGAGCGCGCGAGGCGCCGGTGGTGTCGCACCACCCGCCGCATGGCCTTCTCGCGGGCCGGGCCGGAGCCGGGCACGTAGAAGGAGACGTCGTCGTCGCCCCAGGCCGCTGCCTCGTTGTGCAGGTCGGCGTCGTTCTGCAACGACCAGAGCGCGGAGGTGAAGACGTTGTCGCTGCGGCGCACCGCAGCCTCGATGGCCGCGGCGGCGGGCTTGGTCCACGGGTACTCGCCGACGGCGAACGCCTTGCCGTGCGCTGCCGCGAAGGCGGCCATCCTCGAGACGTCCGCGGCGCCGAACGTCGTGTAGGGGTGGGTCTCGAGGATGTCGACGTGCGGTGAGTCCCACGCCATGTCCTCGATCGCGAGGCCGTCCGCCCCGGAGTCCATCACCAGGGTCGTGGGGGAGATCCGCTTGATCAGGGCGGCCTTCCGGGCCACCCACCCCGGAGCGTCCTGGGCGGCGGTCCACAGCTCGTTGCCTATCTGGACGATCGACAGCGCCGGCTCGTCCTTGAAGGCCACCCCGGTGCGGGGGTTGACGTGGCCGAGCCAGTCACGAATGAACTTCTCGAAGTCCCAGACGATCTGCTGGTCGGTGTAGAAGGCGTTCTCGGCGGCGCGCTGGGTGGGAGAGTTGGCGGCCTTCACCGAGCTGTCGAGGTCGACCGAGCCGGGGCGCCGGAAGTTCACCCACTGGCGCTTGCCGCCGTGGTAGTAGCCGAGCTCGTCGACCAGCGGCGCGACGAGGTAGATCCCGAGCCGGTTGGCCCGCCACACGGCGTAGTCGATGGTGTCCCAGACCGCCTGGTCGTAGCTGATGGTCGGGTCCGGACCGCTCCCGGAGACCCCGGTGACGAGGGTGTGGGGGTTGCCCACGGAGGCGGCGAGGGTGTGGGCCCGCACGACGCCGGCGCCCAACGCCTGCGCCTTGCTCAGGAGCGAGTCGATCTCGGCCTGCGCCATCAGGCGCGGGCTGGGGTAGTCGTTGGTGATCAGCTGGAAGGCGTTGACCCCGCCGGTGCGGAACTCCTTCCCGCGTCGGCGGACGGTGCCGCCCGGGCCGAGCGTCAGCCGGGGCATGCCGCGCCTGCGCCGCGGTCGCGGGAGCACTGTCCCTGCCTGGGCGGCGGGGGAAAATGCGGGGACGAGGGGAGCAGCGAGCGCACCGAGGGCCAGGCTGCGACGGGAGAGGTCCGGCACGCCCCGAGGTGATCACGCACCTCAAGGCCGTGTACTCCGATCGCGGGGACTGGCCAGACCCGTCGACAGGCTGGTCTAGAGGACCGTGTCAGCTCCGCTCGTCACGCCCCTGAGGACCACCGATCGGCAGTCTTGCGCAGCACACCGAAGGTAGGATCCTTTCCCCCTACGATGATGGCGTACCCGTCGGTGTCGGCCTCGTTGAGCTGCCAGACGAGGTAACCCGACGCGCCCGCTTCGAAGGCTGCAGTGGCCTTCAACCGGAAGTTCTCCGCCCGCTGCGCCTGCGACATCTCCTCGCTCGTCGCGATGCCCGCCTCGCCGATGACCAGGGGCTTCCCGAGGTCCCGGGCGAGCACGAACGCGCAGGCGATCTGGGCGTTCCGCGCCTGGCACTCGTCGACGCTCGGGAGGCCGCCCTCGGACGTCGAACCCGGCATCGCCTCGGTGTCGGAGCCGTAGCGGCCCCAGTCGTGAGCCTCGGCGAGGTCCATCCCGGGGAGGCCGTAGACGGCGGCGAAGTCCGCGCCGCTGGCGCCGGGTGCGCCGTTGGACTGGGAGCCGAGGGTGACGAGGTGGTGCGGGTCGGCGTCGTGGACCACGCCGGCGACGTCGCGGGCGAACCCGACCAGCACGCTCACGTCGTCGCTGTCCCGCTCGGTCGTCTCCGCCTCGTTGACGAGCGACCAGGCCACGATGGTGGGGTCGTCTCGGTAGTGCGCTGCGATCCTCGCGGCGTAGTCGCGGTAGGACGTCGCGGCATTGCCCAAGGGGACCCGGTAGCCCGCGGAGTACCACGTGCCGCCGGCCGCCTCGGACAGCGGGACGCCGCTCTCTCCCGTGGAGCAGTTCCCCGGCCCGTCCTCGAGGACCGGCATCACCCGCAGGTCGTGGGCGCGAGCAGCCCGCAGCACGCGGTCGACACCGGACCAGTCGGTGCCGCCGGCGGTGTAGGTCTGGTAGGCCCAGAACCGCACCACGGTCCCGCCGGAGTCGTGGATCGCGCGCATCGCCGCGTCCAGCCCGTCGTCGTCCAACCGGGTCGCCGGTGAGCACGAGTAGCTGTCGGAAGCCGCCGCGTCATAGAGGTTGAACCCCACGAATCGGAAGGGTTCTCTCCCGACCCGCAGCTCGGCGCCGGACCGGGTCACGAACGCATCGGCACGGTCGTCACCCGATCGCAGGACGGCCACGGCCAGACCGAGGACCAGCGCCACGACGGCGGCCACGAGCACCAGCGCCTCGCGGCGGCCCGGCCGCCGCCGGTGGTCGCGCTCAGCCACGTCGGGCGAGCAGCCGGTCGTACACCGCGTCGACCCGGTCGGCCGCCGCCTGCGCGCCGTAGAGCCCGACCACCGACGAAGGGACGTCCCACCGCCGCTGACCGCTCGTGCGTCGACGCAGCGTCAGTGCTTCGCGGAGGCGTCGTCCGTCGAGGTCGCGCTCACCGGTCGGCGGCACGTGGACCACCTGGGGCAACGGCTCGGTCAGCACCTCGAGAGCCGGGCAGGTCACGTGGATGACGGGCAGTCCGTTGCCGACGGCCTCGACGACGGCCATCCCGAAGGACTCGTCCGAGGAGGCGCTGACGAAGACGTCCATGGCGCTCAGCACGGCGCCCATGTGGGGCCGCGAGCCCAGCCAGTGGACCCGGTCGGCGATGCCGAGCCGCGCGGCCTGCGCCTGCAGCTCGCCCAGGAGCGGGCCGGCACCGGCGACGACCAGGACGGCGCCCTCGCGCAGGAGCGGCGCGGATGCGTCGAGGACCAGGTCCATGCGTTTGACGGGCTCGAGCCGGCCCACCGCGCCGATGACGAAGGTGCCCGGGGTGAGCGACAACTCGGCCCGCACCTCGTCGCGCCCTGCCGGATCGAAGGCGAGGGCGTCGAAGTCGATGCCGAGATCGGCCACCGAGATGCGCTCGGGTCGCACACCCCACCGGCGCAGGTGCCCTGCGGTCACCTCCGAGACGGCGATCGTGTGCGTCGTCAGGCGCTCGAGAGCCCGGTAGAGCAGGCGCAGCCACCACGTGTGGGGCCGGCCCTCGATGGTGTGCTCCATCAGGGAGTGCTCGGTCGACACGAGCACGGGCGCCCGTGCGAGCCGCGCTGCGGGGATGCCCATCACCTGCCCGGACAGCAGGTGCACGTGCACGACGTCGGGGTGCTCGGCGCGGATCGCGCGGGCGAGCACGAGGGGTGTGAACAGCTTGCGCCAGCCGGCGGCCTGGAGCTCGCGGACGCGTCGCCCCGCGGCGCGCATGCCGTCGGCGATGCCGCCCGTCTTGTAGAGCACGATGACCGGGGTGTCGTGACGGCTGCGGGCGGTCAGCATCTCCAGCTGGCGCTCCGCGCCGCCGGCCGTGAGCGTGGCGACGACGTGGACCACCTTGAGCGGCCGCCCGTCGGTGGCACGGCCGACGCGGTTGACGGCCCGGTGGCGTGGCTCGGCCTGCGTGGTCATCGACGCCCCCCCACGAGCACGTCGCGGTAGACCTCGGTCACCCCGTCGGCGGTCGTCTCCCAGGTGGGCAGGTCGACCGCCCGTGGTCGGTGCGGCCCCGGGCGCGCTGAGCTCATCAGCAACGCGTCTACGAGGGCGTCGGCGACGACGTCAGCGTGCGCGTCCTGCGCGAGCCCCGTGACCAGGCCGTCCTCGACCAGGTCGCCGGTGCCCGCGACGTCGAGGCCGACGACGGGCAGGCCGAGGGTCACCGCCTCCATGATCCCGACCGGGTGCGCCTCGTACGACGACAGCGAGGCCATGACGCTGGCCGCGCTCAGCTCGCGGGCCATCGCGTCGCGGTCGGTCGGCGGCAGGTGCCGGATCTGCACGGCGTCGGCCACCCCGCAGCGTCGGGCCAGCCGGAGCAGCTCCCGCTCGTAGGCGCCGCTTCCCAGGATGAGCAGCTCGGCCTCGGGGACCCGCTGCCGGATGAGGGGGAGGGCCTCGATGATGCGGTGGTGGCCCTTGTACTGCTCGAGCCGGCCGCTGGACACGATGCGGCCCGGGCGGGGCGTGGTGCCGTCGGCGACCGCCGGCAGCGCACCGCCGTTCGCGACGACCGAGAAGCGGGAGACGGCGATGCCGGTCGCCTCGGCGAAGTGACGACGCTCGAAGCGGCTCACGGCGATGAGCCGTTCGGCACGACGCAGCAGCGGCGTCAGTGCCCGCCACTGCAGGCTGCGTGCCCGGCGCCGGACGGCGGAGGAGTGGCCGCCGCTGTGGAAGGTCAGGACGTACGGCGTGCGCGAGGCGCGTGCCGCGGCCATGGCCACCGGCGGCACCGCGGTGTGGACGCCCTGGACGTGGACGAGGTCCCAGCCGCCGCGGGCGACGACGTCCGCCACCCCCGGCGAGACGTAGTGGTCCTGCTCCGCGGGCCAGGACCTGCGTCGGACGACGTGGACGCCGCCGCGTTCCTCAGTCCGCGGCAGCCGGCCGGTGCGGTCGGTCGCGAGCACGGTGACGTCGAACTCGCCGCGGTCGGCCAGCCGGTCGGCCACCTCGGCGACGTGCGTCTCGATGCCGCCCATCTCAGGGAAGAACCGTTGGACGACCATCAGGACGCGCGGGCGTGTGGAGGGGGGCATAGGGATCACCTGTCGAGGACGAGCGTGCGGAGCGGCTCGGTCTGGTCGGGGTAGTTGAGGGTGATGACGTAGCGACCGCTGGACGGCACGGCGAGCGTCGTGGTGCTCGTGCCGTCCTCGGCGAGATCGAAGAGCGGGTAGCTGACCTCGTTGTCGCCGGCGGCGGTGCGCAGCTCCAGCGGGCCGACCGGGTCGCTCGAGCTGACGACGACCTGCACGGAGTTCTCCGACACCTCGCCGAGCGACATCTGCAGCGGCGGTGCGTCCGCGGCCGACAACGAGGCGGCGGACATGCGCACCGCGACCACCGTCACCAGGACGGCGGCTGCGGCCCACGGCAGCGCGCGCAGGGTGGTGCGGGCCCCGCCCGACGCGGTACCGGGGGCGCTCGTGGTCCGCGGGGGCACCAGGAACGCCAGGACGAGCCCCACGACCGCAAGGACGATCGCCGCCACCGTCCACGTCGCCGGACTCAGACCGACACCGACCGCGTCGAGCACCGGTCCGGTGAGCACCAGGACGACCAGCAGACCACCGGTCACCACGAGCAACCGGTCGGCGACGCCTGCGCAACGCAGCGCTGCGAGTCGCTCCGCGGCCAGGGTCAGGCCGAGCAGGGCCAGGACGCCGTCGACCGCGCCCGGGGCTCCGGCGAGGTGCGCCACGGCCGCCGCGAGCGGGACGGCGGAACGCCAGATCAGGTCGGTGCGCAGGTCAGTCGGCATCGAGAGCCTCCAGGTCGTAGATGGCGACGGAGCCGTTGTCGTAGAGCAGGTCCACACCGGGGACGGAGGAGAACTTCCGCAGCGCGGCGAGCGGGACCGGGGTGGTCCGGTCGTCGCCGCCGAACTCGCCGGACTCGATGTAGACGCCCTGGTTGGGCAGGCCGTTGGCGTCGCGCCGGTCGGCGATGAGGTAGCGGATGCCCGCTTCGCGGATGAGGCGCACGTCCTCGCTGGTGAACTCAGGGTCGAGCAGCAGCCGGGAGGCGTCGGTGCGGGTGCCGACGTGCCGCACGACGTACTGGTCGCCGTACGCCCCGGCCAGCAGGCCGCCCACACGGTCGCCGTACACGACGCTGTCGCGGGGCAGGTTCTGCTGCATCCACTCCGCGGCGGCGAGGCTGCTCGCATCGATGCTGCGGGCGTCGTCGGAGACCCGGAAAGGACCGGGGAGCTGGTTGCTGATGCTGCCCGCCCCGAGAACGACACTCCCGATGAAGACGACAGTCGCCCCGACGCCGAGGGCGTACGACGTCGCGGTGCGCACCGGGCGCTGCCAGATCCACCAGGCGACGACGAAGGCCACCCCGACGAAGACGAAGCCCGCTGACCGGTCCCCCACCTCGGCCGTGGCCGAGGTGAGGTGGCCCGCCGGGATGATCGGGAAGATCAGCGCGATGCCGAGCAGCAGCACCACGAACGCGCTGCGCGCCGGCAGGAGACGGCGAGCGCGCCACACCGAGAGCAGCAGCACCACCAGAGTGATGGCCAGCGAGGCGACGATGGCGTACTTCTCCCACGCCGCCGACTGCACGCCCGCCTCGTTGCGGAAGGGCTGGCGCGAGCCGCCGCCGTCGATGACCTTGCTGATCGCGGTGATGGAGCTGTCGGCGATCTCGCCCAGGTAGCCCAGCAGCGGGTTGCCCGGGTTGAGCAGCGTGACCGCGAACCCGACGAGACCGGCGGCGACCACCACGGCGATCGCACCCGCGGAGTGGGGCCGACCTCGGCGCACGACCAGCTCGAGCACCATCCACAGCACGAGCGCGCCGAGGAGGAGCAGCGGCGTCAGGTGGTGGGAGGCCACGACGGCCCACGTCGCGAGCACGGCCGGCACCAGGGCGAGCCGGTCACCCCGGCGCCGGGTGAGGAGCAGGTGGACGACGAACATCGCCAGCGGCAGGGCGAGCGACTGGTAGTTGAAGGTCGCGTTGAAGACCAGCAGCTGCGGGTTGCAGGCGTAGACGATGACCGCGGCGGCGCCGATGCGCGAGGACCGCGTCACCCAGGTGACGGCCAGCAGCACCGCGAGTGCGGTCACGAGCCGCGCGGCCAGCAGCACGGCGACCCCGCTGGCGTGGTTGCCCAGCCCGGTGAGGTCGTGGACGGCGTCGGTGACGACCTGCAGACCCGGGTAGAACGACGTGACCGGCAGCAACGGGTTGGTGCGGTAGAGCTCGCCGCTCTGCTCGATCGTCCGCAGTCCGTTGAGGTGGATCAGCTCGTTGTGCTGCACGAACCGGCTCGGCTCGACCACGAGCCGGGACAGCTGGAGCAGCATCATGGAGGCGACGGCGAGGACCGCACGGGTCGAGGCGCTCACCCGCGGCAGGAAGACGCCCACCGCCGCCGGCAGGAAGATCACCACCAGGCCCGCGACGTACAACGCCTGGTCGAGCCCGCTGCTGCCGCTGCCCGAGTCTCGTGATCGGGTCACCGACTCCGAGATCAGGAGCAGCCCGGACGTCATGAGCAGCACCGCCGGTCCGACCCCCAGGGCGCGCGTCAGACGCCGGCTGCGGCCCCCGGCCGCCGGCTGCGGTTGCACCCGGCCGCCCCCGGCGACCTCGGCCGGCAGGCGGTCGTCCTCGGCGAGCTCCGGCGCCGCGGCCGGTACGACGAGCCGCGCGAGGGGACTCGGGCTGGGCGCCTGGTCGCCCGAGACGCCGCCGTGTCCGCGCAAGGCGCGGCGCAGGGGCCAGGCCAGGACGACCGCCTCCAGCACCAGCGAGCCGAGCCAGAACGCGCACAGACCGACGAGTCCTCCGAGGAGAACCCCGATGCCCGCCGCGACCAGCTCGAAGACGGTCATGCCCGCGAGGACGAGGGTCGCCTCCCCGGTGCGGCCCTGGACACGGCGCAGCGCGACGAAGTGGTCCTTGACGACGATCGGCAGCCCGGCCAGGGCCAGGAGTCGCAGCACCTCGACGCCCTGAGCGGAGTACTCGGACCCGAAGAGGGACAGGACCGTCCCGGCGAGAGGGAAGATCGCGAGGTTGGCCAGCAGGCTGATCGCGAGGGCCAGCGGCAGGGTGCGCCGCATCCGCGCGACGGTGTCGCTCTCACTGCCCCGAGCCGAGGCGAAGAGGGCGATGGCGATGGCGAACGGAAGGGCGAAGATGCCGCCGGTGACCTGGAGCGCGGTGGCGAACACCCCGTTGGCCTCAGCGGTGACACCGACCAGCACGATGAGCGGCAGCACTTGCAGCGGCACCTGCAGAGCGATGTTGAGCGAGTGGTGGGTGACGGCCTGGCCGCCAAGCCCGCGCAGCACGGAGAGGTCGACCAGTCGAGTGCTGTGGTCGTGCTGCAGACCGCCGCGGGTCCGCCAGACGACCAGGGGCAGCGTGAGCGCCGTGCCGAGGGTCCAGGCGAGGAAGATGGCCATGCCACCGCTCTCGCCCAGGGCGACCAGACCTAACAGGGCGACCAGCTTGACGACGCTCGCCACGGTGTTGCGCTCGAGCTGGATGTTGCCGCTGCCGATCGTCAGCACGGCCTGGTCGAGCACCATCGAGACGGCCATGAGCGCCGTGCCCACAGCGAACAGCATGGCGAGGCCCGGGTCGCCGGCGACGGAGCGGAGGTCGTCCACACCGGCCACCGTGATGGCCACGAACGGGACCAGCAGCGCCAGCACCCCACCCGCGAAGCCCGTCACGAACAGCGCGGTGCGCACCAGCAGCCGACGCTGACCCCGGTCCGTCGCCGGCAGACGGGCGATGAGCAGCGTTCCGAGACCACAGGTACCGAGCGTGGCGAGCAGCATCATCAGGGCGACGGCCGCTCCGGCGACGCCGACCGAGCCGATCGGGAACTGCCGGGCCGCGAGCAACCAGAACAGGACGCCGATCGCGCTGGTGACGGCGTAGGTGCTGAACAAGGACGCGCTCAGGGCGGCAACCTTGCGCAGCCCGCTCACGGGCGGCGCGGACGCGGACTCGGCCGGCGGGACGAGGGTCTCGGTCACGAGGCCCGCCCCCTCTCGGCCGCGGCGCGCAGGCCCGGGGTCATCCGGTCCACCACGTGGGACCACAGGAACCCCTGCTCGACCCGGCGCCGCGCAACGGCGCCCATGCTGGCCGCCGCAGCCGGATCGAGGAGCAGGCGCTCCAGGGCATCGGCCAGGGTGGTCACGGCGCCGCGCTCGACGGTGACCGCCGCACCTTCCTTGCCCACGATCTCCGGGATGCCGCACGAGGCGGTGACCACGCTCGGCAGGGCGTAGGCCATGGCCTCGAGCAGCGCACCCGGGAACGGGTCGAAGTGGGCGGGCAGGCAGAAGACGTCGGCTCGTGCGTAGAGCTCGGCGAGACGGGCGCGGTCGTGGATGCGGCCGAGCACCTCGACCCCGGGCTGGGGATCGATGGCCGGGGGCGTGCCGACGAGCTGGAGGCGGGCGCTGGGGACTCGTCTGCGCAGGACGGCGAACGCCTCCAGCAGCTGGGGTCCGCCCTTGCGCACGAAGTCGTTGCCGACGAAGAGCACGGTCGGCGGTCCCGCCGGACGGGTGGTCAGCTGCGGCAGCGAGCCGACGTTCAACCCCGCTCCGACCACGCTCACCCGGTCGGCCGGCACGTCGTAGTGCTCGGTGATCGAGGTCGCCGTCTCCTGCGAGAAGGCGAAGACGTGGGCCGCCTGCTGGTACTGGCGCCGCTCGCGTCGCAGCCAATGCTGCAGCGGCCGCCCGCGCAGGGGGTTCCAGTCGGGCCACTGCTCCATGGACTGGCGGTGGGTGCAGTCGACGTACATCACGGTCCGGGCGTCGGCGACCTCGAACAGCGCGTGTGTCTGGAAGACCACGTCAGCCGCGGCCGGGGCTGCGCGCAGGAGAGCATCGGCGCGCCGACTGCGCAGGCGCACGGCGAGGTTGCTCTTGAAGAACCGCTCGGCCCATTGACGGCGGTCCGGGTGGAACGTCGTGGCGGCGGTCACCAGGCGCTCACCGGCTGAGAGCTCGACGTCGAGATGGTCCAGGACCTCGAATCGGGAGCGCAGCTCGGCACCCAGCGCGGTGACGAGGGGGTCGTGGCGATCGGCCATCACGAGGCGCAGGGCGCGCTCGTGTGGTTCGCGTGCCTGCCGGGTGGCCGGTGGCGTGCTCGTGCGCAGATCGGTGTGCATGTCGGGGCTCCTCCCGGGGAGGTCGCTGGCCTTCACGAGGCGTAGATGACGACGTTCGACTGGTAGCCGCCCGCAGACCGGTCGTAGACACCGCCGCAGGTGATGAGGCGGAGGGCGGGGCCCGGCACCGGGCCGTACACCTCTTCGGTCGGGAAGTCGTCCTGGGCGTAGGTGCGGACACCGTCGACGGTGAAGCGAGCGGTGGTGCCGTCGTGGGCGGTGACGGTGATCTCGTCGCCGGCCACCAGCTCGCTGAGCCGGTAGAACACGGCAGGCCCGGTCGTGGAGTCGACGTGCCCGGCGATCACGGCCGGGCCTTGCTGGCCGGGTGCCGGCGTGGTGTCGAGCCATCCCGTCTCAGCGGGCACGTCCGGCACCTCGATGGTGCCGTCGTCGGCGATCCCGAGCTCGGTCACCGTGGCGTCGACGTCGATGGCCGGGATGGTCAGCGTCTCGGGACGCTCCCCGCGGGGGGTGCTCACAGGCGCAGCGGCCGAGGGGCCTGGCACCGTCGCTGCCTCGGGCGCCGGCGACGGGGCCGCGCTCCCCGCCGCCGGAGTCGTCGCAGGCGACTGCCCGGCCCGGACGTCGGCCGACGGGCCCGGACCGACGACGAGCAGTGCAGCGACGACGCCGGCGACGCCAGCGATGACCAGCCCGGTGAGAACCCGTCTCACGTCCGAACCGACGTGGTGCGCCGCCGCTGAGTGCGCCGCGCACCCACCGAGGCGAGCGCGAGGGCGACGAGCGACCCGACGAGCCAGGCGGGATGGTCGTCGGACGGAGCCGTCCCGCCGAGGCCGGTGCGAGCACCACCCTTCGGAGCGGTCCGTGCCCCGGCGGCGTCGGTGACGACGTCGAGCGCGACAGAGTCGGCACCCTCGTCGACGACCACGACGGTGTAGACGCTGCCGCTGGCGATCGGCACGTCCTGGAGCGTGGTGCTGGCCGAGGGGGCGCGCAGCTGCAGGGTCCACGACCCGGCCGGCACTGTGGCGTAGTCGGTCGCCTGACCCAGGACGGCGTCCTGTGCGATCGTCGGACCGTCCAGGGCGCTCACGGTGACGGGGTCGGCCGACTCAGCGGCCGAGAGCACCCGGACCCGCGCCGTGCCGGCCGCCGGCGGTGTGAGGTCGTCGGTGAGCAGCGCCAAGCGAGGCGCAGCGGCCGTACCCAGCACCGCGATCGTGCGTGCGTCATTGGCCTCGATCTCGAACGACCGGGACAGGACGGGCGCAGCGTCAGCCGGGTCGCCCGCATCGCGGACGGTGGCGGTGTAGCTGCCGGGGGCGAGCGCCTCGTACGCCGAGACCTGGCCGTACGTCGCGCGGCTCGCCAGGCTCTGGGGGGCCCCGGCGCCACTCAGAGGGGTGAGGTCGACGCGGGTCGCCCCCATGCCGGGCACGAAGTGTCCGACTCGCACCCAGGCCTTGCCCGGGGGAGCCGCCTCCCCCGGCGCAGCGCTGGCGGCGCCGGGGGCCAGCAGCACACCCAGGGTGGCGATCACCACCAGGACCAGCAGGACCGGGCGGGAACGACGGAGCGCTACGGGGGCGACCTTCGAGGTGGTGGTCATCACGAGACCGAGGTGAGCGGGCTGTCGACGGTGTCCTCGACGTGGTCGCCTCGGAGGTCGTCGAGCTCGATGCCGAGATCGGCGAAGAGCTGGCGGTAGGAGCCGACGCTGTCCTGCCAGGAGCGGACGTCGGCGAAGCGACGGTTCTCCTGGGTCGGCAGCTCTGCCAGTGCGTCGGCCAGCGCGTCCACGTCGGCAGGCGGGACGAACCGGACGCCGTCGTACGACGAAGCGGCTTCGACCAGTCCCCCGACCGCGCTGACGACGACCGGCAGGCCGGCGCTCATGGCCATGTGCAGCGGGCCCGAGGACGACGAACGGCGGTAGGGGAGGACGACCGCGTCGGCCCGGGCGAAGTGCTGCTGGGCCTCGGCGTCGGTGACGTAGCGGTTCACCACCGTGATCTGGTCCCTGACCGGGCTGTTGGCCACCGCGTCGAGGGGCGCGTCCCAGCCCTCCCAGGTCTCACCCACGATCGTCAGGTGCATGTCGCGTCGGGTGTCCTCCGGCAGCTTCTCGAAGGCGGCGACGAGGTCCTCCAAGCCCTTGTAGGGGCGGATGATGCCGAAGAAGAGGAGATCGAAGCGCTGGGGGTCGGTGATCACGGCAGTCTCGGCCATCTGGTCCTGGGCAGCGCCGCGGACGTAGTCGTACGGGCCGTGCGGGATGACGGAGATGGGCGCACCGGCGGCGCTGAGCTGGTAGGCCTCGTCGAGCAGGTCGAGGTCGTAGTTCGAGTGGACGACGTGGGCGTCGACCCGACGCAGGAGCCGGCGCATGACCTTGGTCACGTACCGGGTGACGCCGGGGATCCGCGCTTCGCCCGTGTCCTGGACCTCGTGCCATTCCATGACGACCTTTGCGCCCTGGCGCTTGGCCTGGCGGGCCAGCCGCATGTAGCTGTGCACGACCGCGCCGGTCCACCACTGGAGGACGACGACCTGCGGTCGCCGCTCTTCGAGGAAGTCCGCGGCGCCGCGCATCGAGGATCCCCACGACCAGTCCAGTCCGTCGTAGACGGCGACGCCCGGGTCGTAGTCCAGGGCGTTGACCTGCGTGCCCACACGCTTGCGGCCGGGGTAGAGGAAGGTCGGGATCAGCTGGCGCAGCAGCAGCGCGTCGGTCGGGACCTCGTGCGCGAGTGCATTGGTGAGCGAGCAGGTGTAGTAGCTGATGCCGGAGGTGAAGCGCCAGCCGGGACCGACCACCATCGCCCCGACCTGATCGTCAGCAGCCGGCACGGGCGAGAGCGCACGGTGTCCTGGGACGGGGCGGGACTCGAGGTGCAGTCGCGAAGCATCGGCCCCGTGGCGGATCGTGTCCGCAGCCGGGACGGGCACGACTCCCCTGGTCCGACCGATCCGCTCGGTGAGGATCGTGCGCAGCACTCGAGTGCCGTCGCGGAAGGTGTTGAGGTTGCTCTCGCCGTGGATGCGCTCGAGCTCGACGCTCGGTACCTCGTGGATCTGCAGGCCCGCAGTCGCGATGCGGGTGTTGATGAGCGTCTCGATCTCGAAGCCGTCGCCCCACTGCGCTTCGGCTGTCCCCGAGTCCGGGACGGCCAGCACCGGCAGCACGTCGCGCCAGAACGCGTTGTAGCCGTAGCAGAGGTCGGTGTACTGCGTGCGGAAGAGCCGGTTCGTGATGCCGGTCAGCACGCGGTTGCCGGCGTCGCGGAGCCACGTGATGTCCTCGCTGCCGCCGTCGCCGAGGACTCGGCTGCCCTTCGCGAAGTCGGCTCCGGCGACGAGCGTGCCGACGAAGGCCGCGATCTCGCTCGCGTCCGCTGAGCCGTCGGCGTCGAACATGACGATGACGTCGCCGGTCGCTGCCTCGAAGCCGCACGCGAGCGCGTTGCCCTTGCCGCGCCTGGTCTGCTGGATGAAGCGCGCTGACGGCAGCACGCGGCGGACGACTGCCTCTGTGTCGTCGACGGAGTTGCCGTCCACGACGATCACCTCGTGGACCTGAGGCAGGGAAGGAAGCACGAGCTCCAGGTTTCGGGCCTCGTTGCGGGCCGGCACGACGATGGTGACCGTCGGATCGGCAGGGCGGTGCGCTGCGTTCATGGAAGAGCTCCAGATGCAGGGGAGACGCGACCAGTCCCCCTGCTCCCCCGATCGGCAAGAGGTCTCACCCTCGGCTCTGAGAGTGCGTGCGGCGAGAGGCCGCTCGGGTTGCGCGACCGGCCCCCCGGCCCGCCGCGCTCGTCGTACATCAGTGGTTCGGACCAACTGTGCAGACCAGATGGGCCATTCCCAAGTTTATTTTCGAGAACTGTCCACCCCTGAGTACCTGTTGTGGTATCGCAGCGCCGGGTAAACGCGCGCGATGCAAGGTGCACCTGTCTGGTCGACAGACGAGCCTCGACCGTCGCGTGAGGCAGACATCACTCTCGGGAACCTCGCCGGACCCGGTACGCGGTGCCCGACGGGGATCCGCCCGGACGCCGTCGCACCACCCATCTGTTGCGACCAGCGCCTCGAATGAACACTGTGACTACTGACGACGCACGCACACAACCACCCGAGACCACCACCTCGAAACGCCCGTGGGGTGCGTTCGAGCAGTTCACGCTCAACGAGACGTCGACGGTGAAGGTGATCACGGTCGAGCCGTCGAGCCGCCTGTCGCTGCAGCGTCATGCGCACCGCAGCGAGTTCTGGAAGGTGCTCGACGGTCCTGTCGACATCGAACTCGACGACCGCACCTGGACCGCGGTCACGGACGAGCAGATCTGGGTGCCCCAGGGAGCCCACCACCGCATGGGCAACACGGGCGACTCGGTGGTGCGGGTCCTCGAGATCGCGTTCGGGGAGTTCGACGAGGACGACATCGAACGGCTGTCCGACGACTACGACAGGTGAGGACAGGGACGAGCGGGACACGATGACCAGCGACCCCAGACGCCCCCGCGGACGTCCTGGTGCGCCGCGTCGGGACGAGCAGAACCTGCCCGTTCGGGTGGCCGTGGTCAGCCGCAGTGCCGTCGTCCGTGCGGGTCTCGTCCAGCTCGTCGCCCAGCTGGGCAGCGGTGCGGTCGTCACTGCGGCCGTCTCGATCGACGGACGGCTGAGCGGCCACGACGTCGTGGTCTACGACCTCGGTGCCATCGTCGACGACGACCGCGCCCTGCGCGATCTGCGCAGCCTCGTGAGGAGCTCGTCGCGGGTGATCGGCCTGGTCTACGACCTCGGGCAACTGACCGAGGCCACCTCGGTCGCGACTGGCGCGCCGCTGATTACTCTTGCGGTCACCCCCGAGGAGTTCGCCACGACACTGCGTGCGGTCACCCGAGCCGACGGGAGTGTGGACGGCGCCCGGCGGCTGCCAGGCGACCTCACCGCGCAGGAGTTCCGCGTCGTGGAGCTGATCGGCGCCGGCATGACGAATGAAGGAATCGCCGCCAAGCTCCTCCTCAGCCCGAACACCGTCAAGAACTACATCCGTGCCGCGTACCGCAAGATCGGTGCCACCGATCGAGCGACCGCGATCCTGTGGGCGCTGCGACACGGACTGGCAGGCGGCCCCGACCGACGCTGACGTGACCCCGACCCGCCCCGGCGCGATCGAACGGCCGAGGGTCAGGCGGGTGGCAGAGTGTCTCGCAGCACGGCGAAGACCGGGTCGCGCGAGCCGACGAGGACGCCGTACCCGTCGGTGTCCACGCTGTTGAGCTGCCAGACGAGGTAGCCCGACGCGCCCGCCCCGAAGGCTGCATCGAGCTTTGCTCGGAGCTGGCGGGCCCGGGTGTCGCGGGCGAGAGCGCCGTCGGCGGCGATCCCCGCCTCGCCGACGATGATCGGCTTGCCCAGCTCCCGGGCGAGCGCGAACGAGCAGGCGAGTGGTGCGTCCGTCCTCACGCACGTGCCGGGATCCGGGAGCGTCGATCCAGCCGGGGCTCCCGGCATGGCGAGATCGTCTGAACCACGGTTGGCCCAGTCGTGCACCTCGGCGAAGTCCAGCCCGGGCAGCCCGTAGACGTCGCGGAAGTCCACCCCGCTCGCTCCGGGAGCGCCGTTGGCCTGGGTCCCCAGGGTGAGCAGGTGGTGGGGGCCCGCCTCGTGGACGACCGCAGCCATGTCCCGGGCGAAGCCGACCAGCTCGCTCTCACTCCCCGAGTCAGTCGGAACTGTCTCGGCCTCGTTGATCAACGACCAGGCGACGATGGTCGGGTCATCGCGGTAGTGGTGGGTGATGCGGCGCGCGTACTCGCGGAACGACAGCGAGTGACCGGGCAGGGGCGCGCGGTATCCCGCGGTGAACCAGGTGCCGTTCTGGACCTCGGAGAGCGGCCCGGCCTGTGGGCGGGAGCAGTCGCGCCACTGGTTCTCCAGGACCGGGAAGACTTTGAGGCCGTGGGCCCGCGCTGACGTCAGGACGCGGTCGAGACCGGAGTAGTCGGCGCCGCCTCGGGTGTAGGACTGGAACGCCCACACTCGGACCACGCTGCCGCCGGCTCGACGGACCTGGCGCATCGCCGCGTCGAGCTCTGCGTCGTCGAGCCGCACTGCGCCCGGACACGAGTACGTGTCGGAGGCCGCTGCGTTGTAGAGGTTGAAGCCGGTGAACCGGAACGGCGCGCCGTCCAGGGCCAGGGACCGACCCACGCGGGTGACGAACCCACGCCGCGCCTCCCCGCCCCGCGGGACCGCTGCACCGGCGCCGCGCTCGGTGGCTCCGGGCGCGTCGGACCCGGCCGCCCCGAGAGAGGCCGACGGCCCGGTCGCGACGGCGGCCAGCACGAGAGCGCAGGTGGTCGCCGCAACCATCGCGAGCGCAGCCGCGCCGCGCGCACGCCGGCGCGGTGGTGCGGTCGCCGTCCGCTCGAGCATCCTGTTCGCCTCCGTGTGTCCCGTCGGTCGGTGCCGCGGGAGCACCGTGCGACAGGGCAGGCGACGGCGCGGCGACGGACCGACCCCTGAAGTGTTGCTCGCTGGTCCTCGGCACGGTCAACGGGCGCTGCGCCCGAGCCCGCCGAGGGCGTGACCAGGTCGCCACCCGAGGGACGCGGTGGTGGTCCCGTCAGTCGGCCGTGCGACGCAGCGGAGCGGTGGCGGCCCGGCGGCGGCGCAGGCGCGCCCTCAGCGCCCGGTCGGAGCCGCGGCCGGCGGTGACGACGCGGGCGTTGGCGTCGTCGACGAGGGAGCCGACGGTCTCGGCGGCGTCGGCGCGGTTGGAACCGATGCCGCCACGGGGGCCGCGCTTGATCCAGCCGACGACGTACGTCGCGGGGACGGGTCGGCCGGTGGCCGGGTCGACGACGCGGCCGGCGGAGTGGGGGACGGTGTCGGTGGTCTCGTCGAAGGGCAGGCCGGGGACGGGCTCGCTGCGGTAGCCGACCGAGCGCAGCACCAGACCGGTCGGCACCCGGGTGCCGTCGAGCACGACGGCCTCGACGTGCGAGGTGCCCTCGATGCGGTCGACGGCGGAGTCGAAGCGCAGCACCAGGCGGCGCGGGGCAGAGGAGGAGACGGGGGCGGACCAGTCGACGTGCGAGACGGGGACGCCCTGCAGGGCCGCGGCCTTCGAGGCGCGGGGGGCGGAGGCGATGGCAGCGGCCACGGACTCGTCACCGTCGACCACCACGTCGAGGTCGTCGCGGGCGAGCAGGGGCCGCAGCTCCGAGAGCGAGTACGCCGCGTCGCCGGGTCCGCGACGGGCGACGACGACGACCTCGCGCACCGAGCCGGCGCGCAGGCCGTCGAGGGCGTGCTCGGCGATCTCGGTGCCGACCAGGTCGTCGGCGTCGGTGAGCAGGATGCGGGCGGCGTCGAGCGCGACGTTGCCGTTGCCGACGATGAGGGCGCGGCCCTGGGTGACCGGGCCGAGGTCGATGCTGTCGGCGGCGATCTCGGGGTGGGCGTTGTACCAGCCGACGAACGTGCGGGCCGACAGGCTGCCGGGCAGCTCCTCGCCCTCGACCCCGAGCGTGCGGTCGGCGCGCGCGCCGACGGCGTAGACGACGGCGTCGTGTTGGGCGAGCAGGTCGTCGTGGGAGACGTCGCGACCGACCTCGACGCCGAGCAGCATCTGCAGGCGCGGATTGCGGTGGACGGTGGCGAAGCGGCGCGCGATCGCCTTCGTGCTCTGGTGGTCGGGCGCCACGCCCCACCGGATCAGGCCGCCGGGGGTCGGCAGCCGGTCGACCATCGTCACCCGGGCGCTGGTCGTGAGCAGCGCGGAGGCGGTGTAGCTCGCGGCGGGCCCCGTGCCGACGACCGCGACCCGCAGCCCGGCCGCGTGGGCGTCGAGCGCCGGCGGGAACACCGGCTCCGACCAGCGGGGATCAGTGGCATCGGGCTCGTCGTCCTCGGCCTCGGCGGCGAAGTGGTCGCGATTCAGCTCGACGTACGCCGCCTGCGGCCCGGCGAGCAGCTCGTCGGTCGGGAAGATCGCGTCGACCGGGCACGCGTCGGCGCACGCACCGCAGCCGATGCAGCTGCGCGGGTCGATGTAGAGCATGTCGGTCGTGCCGAAGTCCGGCTCGTCCGGTGTCGGGTGGATGCAGTTGACCGGGCAGACGGCGACGCACGAGGCGTCGCTGCAGCACGACTGGGTGATCGCGAACGGCGTGGCGCTCGTCGGGGCGGTGCCGACGACCGGCAGCGCGCGGGTGGCGGCCACCGCGCTCACACCATGTGGACGCGCTTGTAGAACGCGAGCGCCGGCTTGGTGAGCAGGCCGAGCTCGTCGAGGAACTCCATCAGGTGGGCGCAGCTCGAGCGCATCAGCGTGTGGTGGTGCTCGTTGGCGGCGGCGGCCGCGACGGCACGCTCCGGGTCGAGCCCGGCGGCGGCGTAGACGCCCTCGTTGACCATGTTCGAGACGATCACGTGGGCCGCGATGGCGATGACGAGGGCGGAGGTCTGCCGACGGCGGGGGCTCGCGCCCTCGATGCGCTCGCGCATCTCCTGACGGGCGAACTTCATGTGGCGCGACTCCTCGACCACGTGGATCTTGCTGGTGGTGCGCACGATCGGGAGCACGCTCTCGCCGCGCATCCAGTCGCGCTGCATCACGTCGAGGACCTCCTCGGCGACGAGGATGCCGCCGTAGGCCACCTCGGCCGTCGCGAGCGACTTGAAGGCGCGGCCGAGCTCGACGCTCGACCGGCGGGGGAAGTACGCCGGGATGCCCATCTTGGTGCAGGCGCGGGCGAACATGATCGAGTGCCGGCACTCGTCGGCGATCTCGGTCAGCGCGAACTGGAAGTCGGACTCGGCGTACTTGCCGCAGTACTGGTCGCGCAGCACCATCTGCTGCAGGATCATCTCGAACCAGATGCCGGTGCTCATGATCGACGCCACCTCGTGGCGGGTCAGCGTCACCCGCTGCTCCGGCGTCATCTCGTCCCACAGCTCGGTGCCGTAGAGCGTCGACCACTCGGGGTTGAGCCCGTGGTGCGTCGGATCGAGCTCGGCGTCCCAGTCGACCTCGACCATCGGGTCGTAGGACAGCGCTGCGGAGGACTCGAGCAGGCGCTGGGAGCCGTCGAGCGCGGCGACGGTGGTGCGGGCGTCGGGGGCGATGGTGCTCATGTGGACCTCGCTGACTGGTGGTCTGGAGTCGGGGGGAGGGACGGTGCGGCGTACCGGGGGTACGTATGACTCGGTGTCGCAGACAAGTAGATGGTACGACGTGTACCCCTTCGCGGCCAGGGGGCAAACGTGTGACCGCGATAACGTGCGGAGGTGTCAGAGACGACCGAGGCCGCGCCGGTCGACGGTCGCGCCACTCGCTGGACCGGCCAGCAGGAACGCCGCCGCCGCGAGTTCGTCGAGGCGGCGCTGCGCGCGATCGAGCGCCACGGCGACGAGGTCTCGACCGAGCAGATCGCCGCCGAGGCCGGCGTCGCCCGCACCCGCCTCTACCGCCACTTCGCCGGCGCCCAAGAGCTCGACCAGGAGATCGCCGCGCGCGTCGAGCAGCTGATCCTCGACGGCCTCGCGCCGGTCTGGGACCCGACGGCCAGCCCCGCCGCCATCATCCGCACCGCCGTCTCGACCCACCTGCACTGGCTCACCGAGCACCACGCGCTCTACCGCTACCTCGTGCGCCACTCCGTCACGACCGCCTCGGGCGACCCGGTCGTCAACGACGTCAAGCGGCTCATCGCCGACCTGCTGGTGCGCCTGCTCGACGAGTACGTCGAGCTCCTCGGCCTCGACGCGCGGATCATCCAGCCGCTGTCGTTCGGGCTGGTCGGATTCGTCGACGCCGCCGCCGAGCGCTGGGTCGTCGACCCCCGTGGGGTCGAGGTCGACGAGATGGTCGAGCTGCTGGCCGAGTGGATCTGGTCGGTGCTCGCCGGCGTCCTGCGCGCCGAGGGCCTCGACGTCGACCCCGAGACACCGCTGGTGACCGGCCCGTGACCTCGGAGGAGCCGTGACCAGGTGGCAGCGGATCGCCCGCGAGGCCCACGGTCCGGCCTACGCCCAGGAGTACGCCGCGCGCTTCCGCGACCTCGCGGCACAGGGCGGTGACGTGCACGGCGAGGCGGCGTTCGTCGCGGGCCTCGTCGACCCGCCCGCGCGCGTGCTCGACGCCGGGTGCGGCACCGGCCGGGTCGCGATCCGGCTCGCCGAGCTCGGCTACGACGTGGTCGGGATCGACGTCGACGCCGCCATGCTGATGGAGGCCCGCGCCCACGCGCCCGCGCTGGACTGGCGCGTCGGCGACCTCGCCGAGCTCGCGACCGGGGCGACGTACGACGTCGTGCTGGTCGCCGGCAACACGATCCCGCTGCTCGAGCCCGGCACGCTGGGCGCGACGGCCGAACGGCTCGCCGCCCACGTCGCGCCGGGCGGGCTGCTCGTGTGCGGCTTCGGCCTCGACGCCGACCACCTGCCGGGCGACTGCCCGGTCACCCCGCTGGCCGACGTCGACGCGGCGTTCGCGGCCGCCGGGCTCTCGCCGGTGCGGCGTCTCCCCGGCTGGGACGGCGGCCCGGACGGCGCGAAGTACGACGGCGGCGGCTACGTCGTGACCGTCGACACGCTCGCGGCCACGCCGTCCTAGTCTGACCGGGTGCTGACCCTCGACGCCCTCGTCGACCTCGACGTCCTCGCCTGCCCGGTCTGCCGGGCGCCGGTGCGCCGCGAGGAGGGCCGCTGGCTCTGCGCGGGCGCCAGCTGTCGCCACGGGAGCGAGCCGTTCCCGGTCGTCGGCGGCCAGCCCGCCCTGGTCGACTTCCGCCACAGCGTGCTCGATCCCGAGCGGCTGCGCGCCGAGGAGGGGGCCTCGGAGGTGAGCCGGTCGCCACTGGCGACGCTCTACCGCCGCCTCGTGCACCCGGCCAACACCACCGCGCCGGCCAGCGTCGCGCGGATGCTCGAGCTGCTGCGCGCCGACGCCGGCGCCGTCGGCCGCGCCCCGCGGGTGCTCGTCGTCGGCGGCGGCACGGTCGGCGACGGCCTCGAGTCGCTGTACGCCGACCCGAGCGTCGACGTCATCTCCTTCGACGTCTACGCGAGCGCCGCGACCCAGTTCGTCGGCGACGGCCACGCGATCGCGCTGGCCGACGGCTCGGTCGACGGCGTCATCGTGCAGGCGGTGCTGGAGCACGTCCTGGAGCCGGCGGTCGTGGCGAGCGAGATCACCCGGGTGCTGCGCACGGGCGGCATCGTCTACGCCGACAGCCCCTTCATGCAGCAGGTCCACGAGGGCGCCTACGACTTCACGCGCTTCACCGAGAGCGGCCACCGCGCGCTGTTCCGCTCCTTCGAGCGCATCGACTCCGGCACGGTCGCCGGGGCCGGCACGGCGCTGCGGTGGTCGGTGGACCACTGGGTCCGGGCGCTGACCCGGTCGGCGCCGCTCGGGCGGATCGTCGCGCTGCTGTTCTTCTGGCTGAGCTGGACCGACCGGTTCCTCGACCCGCGGCACTCCGCCGACGCGGCCAGCAGCGTCTTCTTCCTGGGGCGCAAGACCGCCCATGAGCTGAGCCCGGCCCAGGCGGTCGCGCACTACCGGGGCGGGATGTGACCCGGCCCGGTCACGTCGTCGTCCTCACGGGCGCAGGCATCTCCGCCGAGAGCGGCGTGCCGACGTTCCGCGACGCCGACGGGCTCTGGGAGGGTCACCGCGTCGAGGACGTCGCCACACCGGACGCCTTCGAGCGTCGGCCGTCGCTGGTGCAGGCCTTCTACGACGACCGCCGCGCGGCCCTGGCCCACGTCGAGCCCAACCCCGCCCACCGCGCGCTGGCCAGGCTCGAGCAGGCGCTCGGCGACGACCTCCTGCTGGTCACCCAGAACATCGACGACCTCCACGAGCGCGGCGGCTCCGTGCGCGTGCTGCACATGCACGGCGAGCTGCTCAAGGCGCTGTGCAACGGGTGCGGCGGGCGCTTCGACTGGACCGGCGACCTCGTCGACTTCCCGCCCTGCCCAGGGTGCTCGGCCACCGAGCTGCGCCCCGACGTGGTGTGGTTCGGCGAGGTGCCCTACGACATGGACCGGATCTCTGCGGCCCTCCGGCGCGCCGACCTGTTCGTCTCGATCGGCACCTCCGGCGCGGTCTACCCCGCGGCCGGCTTCGTCCAGGCCGCGTCGGCGTACGGCGCCCGCACGCTCGAGCTCAACCTCGTCCCCAGCGAGGGCAGCCACCACTTCGACGAGGCCCGCCACGGCCGGGCCGGCGAGGTCGTGCCGGCCTGGGTCGAGGAGCTCCTGGCCTGACGCACCTCAGCGGTGCCCCGCCTCGACGTAGGCGAGGGCCCGCTGGGCGAGCCGCGTGGCGGTGCCGGGGCTCGCACCCGCCCCCGTCGGCGACCCCGCCAGCGGCCCCTGCAGCAGGTCGCGAGCATCGGGGTCGCCGCGACCCGCGGCCACCGAGGCGCACAGGCGCGCGGCGTCGCGCACGGCCGCCGGGTCGAGGGTCCACACCGACTCGAAGACCCGGTCGCGGTCGGGGAGAGCGCCCTGGCCCGGCAGCTCCCAGGCTGCGAGGGCGACGGGCAGCTCGGGGGAGTCGTGCACGACGGTCCACTCCCGCACCATCGGCGCGTCGGCCTCGAGGTGGACCGCGTGCAGGGCGGCGGTGGAGGCGACCTCGCCGTCGAGGGCGTAGACGTGCGTCGACCGCGCGGTGCGGGCCAGCTCGTCCCAGCGGTCACGGGCGAAGGAGAAGTTGCGCCAGCTCTGGAACGCCCCGAACAGGTGCCCCCGAGCGCCGCTCGCGGCGACCTCGTCCTCGATGGCCCACGACAGCCCGAGCAGCGAGAGCTTGCGCAGCTGCTGGGGGCGCTCGGCGGGGTGGCGCCGCACGACCTCCGGGTAGACGGCGGCCGGGGCCTGGGTGCGTGCCTCGAGGGTCAGCGCGACGGCGTTCTCCAGCTGCAGACCGTCCTCCCGCAGGCGTACGACGTCACGGACGGCCTCCACCTCGGAGCGTGCGTAGCGGCGGTGCCCGCGGGGGGTGCGCTGGGCCTGCGGGAAGCCGTGGCGGGACTCCCAGGCGCGCAGCGTCGCGGCTGCGACCCCGGTGGCCTCGGCCAGCTCGCCGATCGTCAGCCACTCTTGCGCAATCCTCGATGTTGCGTCCATGATCGAAGAGTACAACCTCGACACCATGTTGAAGATCTGCGCAGTCGGGCACCGGTGAGGACGAACCGTTCCCGACGACCGGCAACCGGCCGGACGACGTGAGGAGACCACCATGAGTGACCCGCTGACCGTGAGCCCCCAAGGGCCCGTGATGAGCACGCGTGAACCCGGGGCCAGCGACGACGTCGTCGACTGGACCGACCTCGGAGCCCGGATGTGGGAGTTCCTGACCGGGCGCCAGGCTGCCATCCACTACCGCTTCGAGGACATGGCCATCGAGGTCCCGCGTGACACCGGCGTCCAGGCGCCGCGCGCCACGTGGAAGCTCAACGGCACCCTGACCATCACCACGACCGACGCACGGGTGGACGGCTGACGTGACCACCGTCGTGGGAGCAGACCTGGAGTTCACCCTGTCGCGTGAGGGCCACGAGGACGTGAGCGGCCGGATCCGAGGGCGTGGCAACCGGCTGGTCCTCGAGGTCGACGACGCCGGCGCGTTCGCCGGCGGCGCCGACGCTCCGGCGGTCAAGGCGATCGCCGAGGGGCTGGCCCGGCGCGGCATGACCCTGAAGGTCGTGCAGTCCGACCGGCACCTCGTCACGCTCGGCGCCGTGCGAGCCCCGTGGTGGCAGAAGCGCTACACCGGCACCCGCCGGATCAAGCTCGGCAGCCTGCGCGGCGCGCTGACCTCCGCCCGTTCGCGCGGTCGGTCGCAGGGTCCGGTCCTGCCGACCGCGCGGCTGCTGCCGCCGCCGGTGATGCTGCCCGAGCTGCCGATCTTCCGCCGGCGCATGGCGCGCACCACCCACGACCCCGACCGCGGCGGCGCCGCGCGTCTCGTGGTCGTGCACGAGTCGTACCTGCCCGGCGAGGGCGAGGCGGTCTACTGGCTGCGCGACGGCATGACGATCGGCTCGGGGCCCGGCTGCGACGTGCGCCTGCCGGGGCTGGCCGACGAGCACGCCGTGGTCGAGCACGACGACGACGACGAGTGGGTGATCCGTGCGGTCCGCGGACTGACCCGCGTGCACGGTGCGCCCGTCGTACGGCAGGCGCTGCGCACCGGCGCCCGTGTGACGGTCGGCGACCACGTGCTCGCCTACTACCGCGAGGAGTACGCCGACCACGGCCGCCCGTTCGGCGGCCGCATCGGAGGTGAGCTCGGGCGGCAGGAGACGCAGCCGCCGCGCGAGAGCGGACCCGCCGCCGGCTGAGCCTCGACCCGGCTCGGGTCGGTTCGGCTCGGCGGCGTTCCTGGGGGAGACCACGGGGGCGGCCGGTTACGGTGAGGCCATGCGACGCCTCGCCGCGACCCTGGCCGCCTCCGTCGTCCCCTGCCTGGCTGCGGTCCCGCTGGCAGTGCCAGCGGCCGCCCCGGCTTCCCCCGCACCCGCCGCCGTGGCCGGACCCGTAGCCGGTCCCGTGGCCGGTCCCGTGGCCGGTCCCGTGGCCGGCGCCACCGTCGGTGCGCCCGACCGGCGTGCCGACGTACCCTCGCGTGAGCAGTGGCTCGCCGACGTGAAGACCGCGATGACCGGCGCCCGGGCCTACGTGCGCGAGCGCGCCGCGTCCGCCGCGCCAGGTGAGCGGCTCGCGGTCAACTTCGACATCGACAACACCGTCATCGCGACCTACTACGACGGCGGCGGTCCCATCCCGCAGATGACGAAGTTCGTGCGGCTGCTCCAGCGCAAGGACGTCGCGGTCCTCTTCAACACCGGACGCTCCGCCGACCAGCGCGCCTCGACCCGCGCCCAGCTGCGGCGCAACGGCTTCCCCGTCGACGGGCTCTGCCTGCGCGGGCTCGGCAAGACGCTGCCCTACGGCAAGCAGCGCTGCCGCGACCTTTTCGTCGCCCGCGGCTACACCCTCATCGCCAACGTCGGCAACAACGACACCGACTTCGCCGGCGACGGCTACGAGCGGGCCTACCGGCTGCCCAACTACGACGGCGTGCTCGGCTGAGGCTGCCGTCGTCTCACGCGGCCGGGCTCGGAGGAGACGACCAGCCAGGAGCCCTCAGCCGCGCGGGCGCAGCAGCGCGCCGGCGTGAGCGGGGAGGGTGACGACGTTGCCGGTGACGTCGACGCCGGACTCGGTCTCGAAGAGCAGCTCGGGGTCGGCGACCTCGGTGGCGATCGGCTGGTCGCCGAAGTTCACCAGGACGACCAGGTCGCCGCGCCGCATCGTGAACAGGCGTGACCGCTCGTCGGCGTGGCAGCGGGTGCGCTCGAACGCCGGGTCGGTGAGCGCGGAGTGCTCGCGGCGCAGCCGGGCGAGTCTGCGGTAGACCTCGAGGATGCGGTGGCCGCGCTCGGATCCGGTCTCCGACCAGTCGAGCTTCGAGCGCTCGAACGTCGCCGGGTCCTGCGGGTCGGGCACCTTGTCGGGGTCCCAGCCGTGGCGGGCGAACTCCGAGATCCGGCCCTCCGCCGTCGCCTTGCCCAGCTCGGGCTCGGGGTGGGAGGTGAAGAACTGGAACGGCGTGGACGCGGCCCACTCCTCGCCCTGGAAGAGCATCGGGGTGAACGGTCCGCACAGAGTGAGCAGCGCCGCGCAGGCGAGCTGGTCGTCGTCGAGCGCCTCGGTGATCCGGTCGCCGACGGCGCGGTTGCCGATCTGGTCGTGGTTCTGGCTGGCGACGACCAGACGCCAGGTCGGCATCGCGGCGGTGTCGATCGGGACGCCGTGGTCGGCCTCGCGGAAGGACGAGTACGTCCCGTCGTGGAAGAAGCCGCGCTCGCACACCTTGGTGAGCGCCGAGAGCGGCTCGAAGTCGGCGTAGTAGCCGAACGTCTCGCCGGTCAGCGCCACGTGCACGGCGTGGTGGAAGTCGTCGCTCCACTGCGCGTCGAGGCCGTAGCCGCCGGCTTCGCGCGGGGTCACCATCACCGGGTCGTTGAGGTCCGACTCGGCGATGAGGGTGAGCGGGCGCCGCTGGTGGGCCGAGAGGGCGGCCACCTCGATCGCCAGCTCCTCGAGCAGGTGGGTGTCGGAGGAGTCCTCGAGCGCGTGCACGGCGTCGAGGCGCAGACCGTCGACGTGGTAGTCGGCGAGCCACATCAGCGCGTTGTCGACGATGTAGCGGCGCACCTCGCCCGACCCCTCGCCGTCGAGGTTGATCGAGTCGCCCCAGCTGTTGCGCCCCTCGGGCTTGAAGAACGGCCCGAACTCCGGGAGGTAGTTCCCCGACGGCCCGAGGTGGTTGTAGACGACGTCCTGGATGACGCCGAGGCCCGCTGCGTGGCAGCCGTCGACGAAGCGCTGGTAGGCCTCCGGACCGCCGTAGGGCTCGTGCACGGCGTACCAGAGCACGCCGTCGTAGCCCCAGTTGTGGGTGCCGTTGACGGCGTTGACCGGCATCAGCTCGACGAAGTCGACCCCGATGTCGACGAGGTGGTCGAGCCTGCCGAGCGCGGCGTCGAGCGTGCCCTCGGGGGTGAAGGTGCCGAGGTGCAGCTCGTAGACGACCGAGCCGGCGAGCTGGCGACCGGTCCAGGACTGGTCGGTCCAGCGGTACGCCGTCGGGTCGAAGCTCCGCGACCGCTCGTGGACGCCGCCCGGCTGGCGCCGCGAGCGCGGGTCGGGCCGCGGCGTGTCCTCGTCGTCGACCAGGAAGCCGTAGTCGACCTCGCCCGAGGTGAGCGAGGCCGGCAGCGGCTCCGACGGCGACCACCAGTCGTCCTCCCCGCGGGTCATCTCGACGACCTCGTCGCCGATCGACAGACGCACGCGGCGGGGGACCGGGGCCCACACCGAGAAGGGCAGGGGAGGGTTCACGCGATTGCTCCTAGGAGGCGGGGACGGAGGCCGGGACCAGCAGGGCGACCGGGTGGCGCGAGAGCAGCTCGGCGAGCGAGGACGACGCCGGGCGGCCGGTGAGGGCGTCGACCCACTCGCCCTTGGGCAGCGTGAGCTCGGTGTCGCGCCAGCCGCCCGCCTCGGCGAGGCCGACGGGCAGCCGGGTCGCCACGGCGACCACACCTCCCCGGTCGAAGGCCACGACGTGCTCGGCGGCCGAGCCCGTCGCCTCGAGCGGGGTGTACGACGCGAACAGCTCGGGTCGCGCCCGCCGCAGCCGCAGGGCGGAGCCGACCAGGTGCAGCTTGACCGCCGCCGGGTCCTGGGCGGTGCCCGCGAGCACGGCGCGCCGCAGGTCGAAGTCGACCGACGCCCGGTTGTCGGGGTCGACGAGGTTGAACTCCCACAGCTCGCTGCCCTGGTAGACGTCGGGCACGCCCGGCGACGTCAGCGACAGCAGCTTGGCCGACAGCGCGTTTGCCCAGCCCGGCTCGGCGAACCGCCCGAGCAGGGCGTCGAGCTCGGCCGCGACCTCCGGCACGTCGTACGCCGCGTCGACGGCACGGTGCACCTCGGCCTCGAACGCCTCGTCGGGGTCGGTCCACGTGGTGTGGTCACCGGCCTCGCGCATCGCCTTCTCGGCGTAGCCGTGCAGCCGCTCGCGGCTCGCGGGCCAGACCCCGAGGACGGCCTGCCACAGCAGCGAGGCGAACGCCGGGTCGGAGATCGGCGCCAGCTCCTGCAGCCGGTCGAGGTGGGTCTGCCACACCTCGGGCAGCTCGGCGAGCACCGCGATCCGGGCCCGGGTGTCCTCGCCGCGCTTGGTGTCGTGGGTGGTGCCGGCGGTCATCGCGTGCGGCCACTCGCGCTGGCGCTTCGCCATCGCCTCGTGGAAGTCGGCGACCGGCACCGAGAAGACCGACGGGTCGCCGCCGACCTCGTTGAGCGAGGTCAGCCGGGCGTAGCGGTAGAACGCGCAGTCCTCGACGCCCTTGGCCATCACCATGCCGCTGGTCTGCTGGAAGCGCCGCGCGGCCGGCTGCTCCGGGTCGCTCAGCACCCCCTCCAGCGCGTCGTACGCCGGCCCGAGGTCCGGGCGCGAGGCCCGGGCGGCCGTGAACGCCTCGTCGAGGTGCTCGCGGCCCCGGGGCAGGTAGGAGCGGTAGACCGGGAAGCAGGTCAGCAGCTCGGCGACGGCGTCCTCGAGGGTCGCTGTGTCGACGGAGGTCGCCGGCAGCTCGCGCACGATCCGCCGCACCTCGGCGCGCAGACCTTGGTCGGTCACGGCGCGCTTGGTCGCGTGGACCATGTCGTGGAAGTCGACGCCCTCGGGCAGCAGCGGCAGACCGGGCGCCGGGTCGGTGAGGACCCGGTCGATCAGGGCCATGGCGTCGTAGCCGGTGGTGCCGGCGGTCGCCCACGAGGTGGGCAGCTCCTCGCCGGGCTCGAGGATCTTCTCGACGAGCACGTAGCCCCCGCCGGTGAGCTCGGCGAGCCGGTCGAGGTAGTCGCCGGGGTCGCGCAGGCCGTCCGGGTGGTCGACCCGCAGCCCGTCGACCAGCCCCTCGTCGAACCACCGCCTGATCTCCACGTGGGAGGCGTCGAAGACCTCGGGGTCCTCGACCCGGATGCCGGAGAGCTCCTTGACCGTGAAGAAGCGGCGGTAGTTGAGCTCGCTGTCGGCGCGGCGCCACGAGGCGAGCTCGTAGTGCTGCTCCTCCAGCGTGGAGGTGCCGGGCGCCATCGGAAGCGTGAAGTCGTGGTAGCGCACCACGCCCTCACCCGCGTCGACCTCGATCGAGCCGGTGTCGTCGTCGCCGACGACCGGCCACAGGACCTTGCCGCCACCGGCCTCCCAGTCGATGTCGAACCAGGAGGCGTACCGCGACGACGCACCGTGCTGCAGCACGTCCCACCACCACGTCCCCGGCACCGGCGAGGCGACGCCGACGTGGTTGGGGACGATGTCGACGAGCACGCCGAGGCCGTGCTCGCGGGCGGCCGCCGACAGGGCGGCGAGGCCCTCGGCCCCGCCGCGCGACGGGTCGACCCGGTCGTGGCGCAGCACGTCGTAGCCGTGCTCGCTGCCCTCCTCGGCCTCGAGGATCGGCGACAGGTAGACCCAGTCCACGCCGAGGTCGGCCAGGTACGGCACGACCTCGGCGGCGTCGAACAGGGTGAAGGACGACGTCAGCTGCAGGCGGTACGTCGACGCGGGGGTGCGCATCAGGCGCGCGCGGCCGCGGCGGCGGCGACGGAGGCCGCGACCGAGTGGTCGGGCTCGACCTCGGGCTCGGCGTACTCACGGAGCACGAGCAGGCTGCCCGACTCCATCGGCAGCGTGCTGCCCGGCTTGAGCACCTCGACCTCGTCGGGGCGACCACCGGTGTCGATCACGACGTCCCACGACGCGGCGTACTCCGCCGGCGGCAGGGTGATCTCGGTCGGGCCGTCGGCATTGAAGTAGATGAGGAAGTGGTCGTCGGTGATGTCGCCACCGCGCGCGTCCTTGCCCTCGATGCCCTGACCGTTGAGGAACATCCCGATGGCCTTGGCCTCGCCCTCCCAGTCGCCGTCCTCCATGGGACGACCGTCCAGGTGGAGCCAGACGATGTCGTTGAGGCGCTCCTCGCCGGCCGTCTCGCCGGTGAAGAACCGCCGGCGGTGGAACGTCGGGTGCGCTCGGCGCAGCTCGATCAGCGCCGCCGTGAACTCGACCAGCGGCTCGTCGGCCTCGGCCCACTTCATCCAGGCGATCTCGGAGTCCTGGGCGTAGGTGTTGTTGTTGCCGTCCTGGGTGCGACCCATCTCGTCGCCGTGCAGCAGCATCGGCACGCCCTGGCTGAGCAGCATGGTCGCCAGGATGTTGCGCTGGGCGCGGGAGCGGAGCGCGAGGATCTCGGGGTCGTCGGTCGGCCCCTCGACACCGCGGTTCCACGAGCGGTTGTGGCTCTCGCCGTCGTTGTTGTCCTCGCCGTTGGCCTCGTTGTGCTTCTCGTTGTAGGACACGAGGTCGCGCAGCGTGAAGCCGTCGTGGGCGGTGACGAAGTTGATCGAGGCGACCGGGCGGCGCCCGGTGTGCTCGTAGAGGTCGGCCGAGCCGGCCAGGCGCGAGGCGAACTCGCCGAGCGCGGGCTCGCCGCGCCAGAAGTCGCGCACGGTGTCGCGGTAGGCGCCGTTCCACTCCGCCCACTGGGGAGGGAACCCGCCGACCTGGTAGCCGCCGGGGCCGACGTCCCAGGGCTCGGCGATGAGCTTGACCTGGCTGACGACCGGGTCCTGCTGCACGAGCTCGAAGAACGTCGCCAGCCGGTCGACGTCGTAGAACTCGCGCGCCAGCGCGGAGGCGAGGTCGAAGCGGAAGCCGTCGACGTGCATCTCGGTCACCCAGTAGCGCAGCGAGTCCATGATCAGCTGCAGCGCGTGCGGGTGGCGCACGTTGAGGGAGTTCCCGGTGCCGGTGTAGTCCATGTAGTACTGCTGGTCGTCCTCCACCAGGCGGTAGTACGCCGGGTTGTCGATGCCCTTCATCGACAGCGTCGGGCCCATGTGATTGCCCTCGGCGGTGTGGTTGTAGACGACGTCGAGGATGACCTCGATGCCGGCGGCGTGGAACGCCTTCACCATCGCCTTGAACTCCTGCACCTGCTGACCGGGCTGCAGGCTCGTGGTCGAGACGCCCGCGCCGGCGGCGTAGTCGGCGTGCGGGGCGAAGAAGGCGAGGGTGTTGTAGCCCCAGTAGTTGCGCAGGCCCTTCTCCAGCAGCGTGGAGTCCTGGATGAACTGGTGCACCGGCATCAGCTCGATGGCGGTGATGCCGAGCCGCTTGAGGTGCTCGATGACGACCGGGTGGGCCAGGCCGGCGTAGGTGCCGCGCAGCTCCTCCGGGACGCCCTCGTGCAGCTGGGTCATGCCCTTGACGTGGGCCTCGTAGATGACCGACTCGTTGAGCGGCACGTCGAGCAGACGGTCGCCCTCCCAGTCGAAGAACGGGTTGATGACGACGCCCTTGGCCATGTGCGGCCCGGAGTCCTCGTCGTTCTTGGAGGTCTCGTCGCCGAAGTTGTAGGAGAACATCGGCTGGCCCCAGTCGATGTCGCCGTCGACGGCCTTGGCGTAGGGGTCGAGCAGCAGCTTGTTGGGGTTGCAGCGCAGCCCGTTCTCCGGGTCCCACGGTCCGTGCACGCGGAAGCCGTAGCGCTGGCCCGGCTGCGTGCGCGGCAGGTAGCCGTGCCAGACGTAGGCGTCGACCTCGGTGAGGTCGACGCGGCTCTCGTTGCCGTCGGGGTCGAACAGGCAGAGCTCGACCCTCTCGGCCACCTCGCTGAAGAGCGCGAAGTTGGTCCCGCTCCCGTCGAACGTCGCCCCGAGCGGGTACGCGCGGCCTGGCCAGATCTCCATCGGGTCTCCCACAAGCTGTGTGTCGGCCGAGCCCGACGTGGTGGTCGTCGCGGCAGGCGCCGCGTCAATTGGATCGATCAAAGCACACCCCTCCAGGTCGGTCCTGCGAGTACCCGCAGACCTCCTGGACCCACGTCCCCGGAGGGGTGAGCACCGCCACGCCCGCGCTGTCGCGGGCCCGGCAGGTGGATGCCGCGCCACCGGTAACCCGGGGGACGCCCCCATCAACACCGCCCGGCGCACGGTCTCGTCGGGTTCGTTCACCGGTCATCTGCTGGTCGAGCAGAGAGGGCCGATCCGTCGGATCGCTGGTCGAGCAGGGAGGGCCGCCAGGCCCGAGCGTCGTCGAGACCACCGCAGCGGAGGCCGGGACCCGGCCCGGGGCCGCCGGGGTCTCGACGACGCTCGCTGGCGCTCGCTGCTCGACCACCGGTGGTACCGCTGGTCGAGCAGAGAGGGCCGCCAGGCCCGAACGTCGTCGAGACCACCGCAGCGGAGGCTGGGACCGGGCCCGGGGCCGCCGGGGTCTCGACGACGCTCGCTGGCGCTCGCTGCTCGACCACCGGTGCTCCCGCTGGTCGAGCAGGGAGGGCCGCCAGGCCCGAACGTCGTCGGGACCACCGCAGCGCAGGCTGTCACCCGGCCCGAGGTCAGCGGGGTCTCGACGACGCTCGCTGGCGCTCGCTGCTCGACCACCGGTGGTCTCGCTGGTCGAGCAGAGAGGGCCGCCAGGCCCGAACGTCGTCGAGACCACCGCAGCGCAGGCTGGGACCCGGCCCGGGGCCGCCGGGGTCTCGACGACGCTCGCTGGCGCTCGCTGCTCGACCACCGGTGGTCGCGCTGGTCGAGCAGTCGAGGCCGATCCGTCGGATTGCTGGTCGAGCAGAGAGGGCCGCCAGGCCCGAACGTCGTCGAGACCACCGCAGCGGAGGCTGGGACCCGGCCCGGGGTCAGCGGGGTCTCGACGACGCTCGCTGGCGCTCGCTGCTCGACCAACGAGAGGGCTGTCGGAGCACGCGGAGACGGTTGCCGGGAACAACCGATCGGCGTTCCCGGTTGGGCTCCCGTGACCGCACCGCAGGCGACCATGAACCGCGCCGACGTCGGCCTGCGCTCCGAGCGCGGGCCGCTGCTGCTCGCGGTGATGCTGAGCGTCGGCCTGGTGGCCATCGACTCGACGATCCTCGCGACCGCCGTACCCGCCGTGGTCGACGACCTGGGCGGGTTCACGCAGTTCCCGTGGCTGTTCTCGGTCTACCTGCTCGGGCAGGCCGTGTCGGTGCCGCTCTACTCCAAGCTCGCCGACCAGCACGGACGCAAGCCGATGATGCTGATCGGCGTCGGCGTCTTCCTGCTCGGGTCGTTGCTGTGCGGCCTGGCCTGGGACATGCCCTCGCTCATCGTCTTCCGCGCCGTGCAGGGCCTCGGTGCCGGTGCCGTCCTGCCGCTGAGCATGACGATCGTCGGCGACAGCTACACCGTCGAGGAGCGCGCCAAGGTCCAGGGCTACATCGCCAGCGTCTGGGCGATCGCCGCCGTCGTCGGGCCCACCCTGGGCGGCGTCTTCGCCGACTACGTCTCCTGGCGCTGGATCTTCCTGGTCAACCTGCCGATCGGCGCGGCCGCGATGTGGATGCTGTGGCGCCGCTTCGCCGAGACGGTCACCCCGGCCCGGCACCGCTTCGACGTGCTCGGCTCGGTGCTCCTCACCGTGGGCGGTCTCGTGCTGCTGCTCGCGCTGCTGGAGGGCGGCGTCTCGTGGTCGTGGACCTCGCCGGTGAGCCTGGCGCTGTTCGCCGTGGCCGTCGTCGCGCTCGCGGCGTTCGTGCAGGTCGAGCGGCGCGTCGCCGAGCCGGTCCTGCCGCTGTGGGTCTTCGGTCGGCGCGTCATCCTCGTCGCGATCCTGGCCCAGCTGGTCGTCGGCGTGCTGCTGATGGGGCTGACGTCCTACGTCCCGCTCTACGCCCAGAGCGTGCTCGGCCACGGCGCCGTGCTCGCCGGGGCCGCGCTCGCGGCGCTCACCCTGGGCTGGCCGCTGGCGGCCTCGAACGCCGGGCGGCTCTACCTCCGGTTCGGCTTCCGGGTCACGATGGTGACCGGCTCGGTGATCGCTATGGCCGGCTCGCTGCTCCTGCTGACCATCACCCCCGACAGCAGCCTCCTGCACGTCGCGGTCCCGTGCTTCGTGATGGGGCTCGGGTTCGGCTTCGTCGCCGCCCCGTCGGTGATCGCGGCGCAGTCGGCGGTGTCGTGGGAGTCGCGCGCCGTGACGACCGGCTCGACGATGTTCTCCCGGTCGGTGGGCAGCGCCCTCGGCGTCGCCTTCTTCGGCGCCATGGTCAACGCTCGCCTCGCCTCGGGCGCCGGCGGCCACGCCACCGACCTCGAGCACCTCGACCCCGGTGTCCTCGCCCCCGCCGTCGAGATCACCTTCGCCGGCACCGCGGTCATCGCCATCGCCCTCGTCGTGGTCTCGGCGTTCATGCCGGCCCGGATCGAGCAGCCTCAGGACAGCCTCACCTCCGTTGCGTCCTGACGAGCGCCCGGACACGATCGGCAGGGTGAGCACCGAACCCGCCCTCGAGGCCCGGCAGCACGCCGACGAGCCGCACGAGGACGGTCTGCACAACCGCCTCAACTGGCTGCGCGCAGGCGTCCTCGGGGCCAACGACGGCATCGTCTCGACCGCCGGTATCGTGATGGGCGTGGCGGGTGCGACCACCGACCGCGGCGCCATCCTGGTCGCCGGTGTGGCCGGGCTGGCCGCGGGTGCGCTCAGCATGGGTGCGGGGGAGTACGTCTCGGTCAGCACCCAGAAGGACTCCGAGCTCGCCCTGCTCGACAAGGAGCGCCGCGAGCTCGCCGAGGACCCGCGCGACGAGCTCGAGGAGCTCGCCGCGATCTACGTCGGCAAGGGCCTCACCGAGGACCTCGCCCTCCGGGTCGCCGAGCAGCTCACCGCCCACGACGCCCTCGGCGCACACGCCGAGGCCGAGCTCGGCATCGACCCCGACGACATCTCCAGCCCGTGGAGCGCCGCCTGGGCCTCGATGCTCTCCTTCACCCTCGGCGCCCTGCTCCCGCTGCTGACCATCACCCTGGTCGTGGCCTCGCTGCGGGTCTGGGTCACGGTCGCGGCGGTCACCGTCGCCCTCGCGCTCACCGGCTGGGCCAGCGCCCGCTTCGGCTACGGCCCCACCGGCCGCGCCGTCGTCCGCAACGTCCTCGGCGGTGCCTTCGCCATGGCCGTCACCTACGCCATCGGGACCCTGCTCGGCCAGCACGTCTGAGGTCCGTCACCGGGCGTGGTCTCGAGACAGGACTCCGTCCTTCCTCGACCACCGAGCGCTCCCGGTGGTTGAGGAACGACGAAGTCGTGTCTCGAAACCACGAGGACTCTCAAGCGGTGGCGGCCTAGGCTCGAGGTGTGCGGATGTTCGTGGCGCTGGTCCCGTCGCAGGAGGCGCTGGAGCACCTCGACGCCTTCCTCGACGTACGCCGCGACGCGGGTGACCTGCGCTGGTCGGCGCCCGACCAGGTGCACCTCACGCTGGCGTTCTGCGCCGACGTGCCGGAGCGGTCCTACGACGACCTCGTCGAGCGGCTCGAGAGGGCGGCGGCGAAGCGGACGGCGTTCGAGGCCCGGATCGCGGGCGGCGGGGCGTTCCCCGACGTCGCCCAGGCCAAGGTCGTGTGGGCCGGCCTGGAGACCGAGGACGAGGACGCCGGCGAGGAGCTCGAGCGGCTCGCCGCCGGCTCCCGGGCGGCGGCCAACCGGGCCGGGGCGCCGACCGACGGGGCGAGGTTCCGCCCCCACCTGACCGTCGCCCGCCCCCGCTTCCCGCACGACGTGACGCGCTGGGTGCGGCTCCTCGACTCCTACGCCGGACCGTGGTGGAGCGCCGACGAGATCGCGCTGGTCCACTCCCACCTCGGCGAGGGGCCGCGGGGGCGACCGCGCCACGAGGTGGTCGAGACGTTCGCGCTGTCCCAGCGGTGACCCAGCGGTGACTCAGGGGTGACCCAGCAGTGAGGATCGCCGTCGCCCACGAGCCCGACCCGCGGGTCGCGTTGGTGCCCGCCGACGTGCCGGCCCTGCTCGCCCTGGGCCACGACGTCGTGGTCGAGGAGGGGCTCACCGACCTGCACCCCGACGCGGACTACCTCGCCGCCGGGGCGACGCTCGGCTCCCGCGACGACGCCGACCTCGTCGTCGCGGTCCAGCCGGTCGAGGCCGGCAGCCTGACGCTCGCGCTGCGCGCGCCGGCGACGTACGTGCTCGAGCGGGTGCCGCGCACCGGGCGGGCCCAGGTCGTCGACGCCGTCACCTCGCAGTCGCTGGTCGCCGGCCACCACGGCGCGCTCCTGGCCGCCTCGCGCTGGGACGGTCTGCTGGGCCGCCACACCACCGCGGCCGGGACGCTCGGCCCCGCCGACGCGCTCGTCCTCGGCAGCGGCGTCGCTGGGCTCGGGGCGATCGGCACGCTCGTGCGTCTCGGTGCCCGGGTCTCGGCCCACGACGTGCGCCCGAGCTGCGCAGCCGAGGTGGCCTCCCTCGGGGCGGCGTACGTCGCGGCCGACGAGGTCGCCGACCGGGTCCGCGAGGCCGACCTGCTGGTGACGACCGCGCGCTCGGTGGGCCAGCCGGTGCCGCTGCTCGTCAGCGCAGCGCAGGTCGCCGCGATGCGGCCCGGATCGGTCGTGGTCGACGTCGCGGGCGGCAACGTCGAGGGCACCGTCGCCTGGCGCGGCGGCCCCGACGCCGCCGCGGCCCGCCCGGCCACCGCGTCTCGGCTCTACTCCGCCAACGTCGCGGCCTTCATCACGCTGCTGACGCACGACCCCGACGACGAGGTGGTGTCGGCGTGCGCGACCTGAGCCTCGACCTGACAGGCGCCGTCGTGGTGCCCGGCTTCGGCCTCGCCGCGGCGCAGGCCCACCACGCGCTGCGCGCCCTCGACGCGGCGTACGGCGACACGTGGCTGCACCTCGTGCACCCGCTGGCCGGGCGCTACCCGGGCCACCTCGACCTGCTGCTCGACCCGGCCGGCGTGCCGTGGGAGCGACGGGTCGGACCGGAGCACGACCTGCACGGCGCGACGGTGCTGGCCGTCGGCGCCAATGACGTGCTGACCTGGCTCGCCGTGGAGCCGGCGCGGCTCGTGGTCGTCACCGACGGCGGTCCGTCGTTCGACGGCACGCACGCGCCGGTGCTCGACGACCCGCGGACGACCGTGCTCCGCGGTGACGCCCGCGAGGTGCTGCAGTGGATGCTGGCGGTGCGTCAGCCCACCACGCCGTAGAGCCGGTCGCCGGCGTCGCCGAGCCCGGGCACGATGTAGCCCTTCTCGTTGAGCCGCTCGTCGAGCGCCGCGGTGACCACGGTGACCGGCACGTCGAGGTCGCCGAGGTCCCTCTCGACCCGCTCGCACCCCTCGGGCGCGGCGAGCAGGCAGATCGCGGTGATGTGGTCGGCGCCGCGGTCGGTGAGGAACTTGATCGCCGCCGCGAGGGTGCCGCCGGTGGCCAGCATCGGGTCGAGCACGTAGCACTGGCGTCCGGCGAGGTCGTCGGGCAGCCGCTCGGCGTAGGTGGTCGCCTCGAGGGTCTCCTCGTTGCGCATCATCCCGAGGAAGCCGACCTCGGCGGTCGGCAGCAGCCGCATCATCCCGTCGAGCATGCCGAGCCCGGCGCGCAGGATCGGCACGACCAGCGGCTTCGGGGTCGCGAGCCGCACGCCCGTCGTCGGGGAGACCGGGGTCTCGATCTGGTGCGGCTCGACGCGCACCTCGCGGGTGGCCTCGTAGGCCAGCAGCGTCACGAGCTCGTCGGCGAGCCGGCGGAACGTCGGGGAGTCGGTGCCGACGTCGCGCAGCGCGGTCAGCTTGTGGGCGACGAGCGGGTGGTCGACGACGTGGGTGCGCACGGACTGCAACCTACTTCGCGTCGCAGGCCTGGGTGTAGGTGGTCTGCCTGGCCTTGGGCGCCTTGGTGGAGCGCTCGTTCTTGGCCTGCAGGGTCCAGTGGCGCAGCCAGTCCATCTGCATTCGGGCGCGGTTCATCTTCTTGCCCGCGACGGCCTCCATCGTGAACCGCACCTGGAACTTGCGCCCGGTCAGCGCCGCCGGGCGGGTCTCGCTGTAGATCACCTTCGAGTCGACGAACCACGAGATCCGCTTGCGGGTCACCTCGACGGCGTAGACGTGCCACTGGTCCTGGCCCAGCCCGCGCTTCACCTTGCTCTGGAAGAGGTTCTCGGGACGGCTGCGGACGTAGCCGGTGACGACCCTGCCGCCCATCGTGAACTTGTTCAGCGCGATGTTCTGCTCGCCGCAGCCCTCGCCCTCACTGGTGACGGGCACGAGCTCGGTCAGCACGCGGTACGGCGTGTGCTTGTTGCCGTACTGCCGCTGCCGCAGGCGGGTCTCCCAGCGTCCGTACGCGCGGCCGGGGATGGTCATCTGCGCCGAGACGGTGCCGCGTCCGGCGGTGTTGAGGGTCAGCATGCCGTGCTGGTTGCGCACCTTGCCCGGGCCCTCGACGTGCCAGCGCTTGCGGTTGAGCGGGCCGACGAACGTCTCGTCGTAGACCAGACCGCCGTTGCCGTACCAGCCGAAGGTGTTGCCGGCGTGGATCGGGCCGGGGGCGTCGGCGGGCATCGCCTGCGAGGTCGACGCGGGCGCGCCGAGCGTCAGGACGAGAGCGCCGGCGGAGGCGAGGGCGGCGGTGCGCGAGACCCAGTCACGGAACATGGGCATCGACCATAGGCACTGCGGAGCCGTGGGTCGACTCGGCGGCGCACGTCGGAGTGAGACGAGGTGAGACGGGGCGAGACGGGTGCCGAACGGCTCACCCCACCCCCTGGCCTGCCGACCGCCCCTCTGACACCCTGGGGACGTGGCCGACGACGACGGCATCGACTTCGCCCTGGCGGCGTTCCGCGAGAGCGGCGAGTGGCAGCTCGAGGAGCTGTCGCACGACCACCTCGGCGACGTCCAGGCGATCGCCGCCGCCCTGCAGCGGCTGCCCGGCGACGACGGCGCGCTCGCGATGGTCTCGGTCGACGAGGACTTCTTCGTGCTCGTGCGGGTGGTCGGGGCCAGCACCCGGGTGCTGCTCTCCGACGTCACCGCGGCCGAGGAGTGGGAGCTGGCCAGCTCGGCCGCCGAGCACCTCGGGCTCCCCGACCCCGGCGAGGACGACGAGCCGGCCCCGGCCGGCGACCTGGGCCTCCTGGTCGACCTCGGCGTCCCCGCCGCCGACCTCGGCGAGCTGCTCGACGACGAGGAGCTGGTCCCCGAGGACGCGCTCTACGAGATCGCGGGCGAGCTGGGCTTCGCCGACCTCTTCGACGACGTGCTCGACGACTCCCTCGAAGACTCGCTCGACCCCCGGCCCGCCTGAGTCGTGACCCCGGACTGGGACGCCGCCATGGGGGCGGCGCTCGACGAGGCGCGCGCCGCGCTCTCGACCGGTGACGTGCCGATCGGTGCGGTCGTGCTCGACGCGGAGGGCGTCGTGGTCGGGGCGGGCCGCAACGTGCGGGAGGCCGACGCGGACCCCACCGGGCACGCCGAGGTCGTGGCGCTGCGCGCCGCGGCCCGCGCCCGCGGTGAGTGGCGTCTCGACGGCTGCACGCTCGTCGTCACCCTCGAGCCCTGCACGATGTGCGCCGGCGCCGCCGTGCTCGCGCGGGTCTCCGGGATCGTCTTCGGCGCCCACGACGCCAAGGCCGGCGCCGTCGGCAGCCTGTGGGACGTCGTGCGCGACCGGCGGCTCAACCACCGCCCCGACGTGCGGGCCGGCGTACGCGCGGAGGAGGCGACGGCGCTGCTCGACGCGTTCTTCGCCGAGCACCGCTGACGAGTGCTGCTGACGACCGGGCCAGCCCCCGGGTGGTCACCACCTGTTCACGCGATGACCCACCCGGGTGACTCCCATCGGGGAAGCGGCGGGGGACAATGCTCCGGTGAGTCTCGGACGTGTCCTGATCGGTGGCGCCCTCAGCGCGGTGGTGGCCAGTGCGGCGGCGGTCGCGACCGGGGTGCCGGCGCACGCCGACGCGACGGTGACCGTGCAGGGCACGGCGTTCCCCGACCCGGCGCGCGCGCAGCTGGGCTACGTCGGCTGCGACGACCTCTTCCACCGCGGTGGTGACACCCTCACCCCGATGATCGGCCCGGGCCCCGGCGGCTCGGTCCTCGGCTCGCGCAGCCTCGGCTTCGACCTCGCCGGCGGCAGCGCCGCGGTCGCCGTCTACACCGTGCCGTCCGTGCTCTCCACCACCGTCGCCTCGCTGTCGGTCCGCGCCGACGCGCGCGCCAGCGGCGTCTCCTACGTCGGCTACCAGGCCCCCGCCGACGCCGGCACCGACCTGATCTGGCTGGGCCGCGCCGACCTCAGCACCCCCGGCGGCGCGTGGCAGAGCGTCAGCGCCGTCGGGCGCGCCTACACCTGGCGCCAGTACTCACAGACCACCAGCGCCCTCGTCGCCACCGCCCCCGGCGGCCCCGCCACCGTCGCGGAGTTCGCCGCGGCCCACGGCGGCGACGGCCCCGGCCTCTACTCGCTCGGCTTCGGCTGCGACGGCACGCCGTTCCGGATGGACGCGCTGCGGGTCGGCACCCCCGGCTTCGTGACGACGTACGACGTCGAGGGGCTGCGCACCTCCGTCACCATCGGCGTCGACTCGCCCGCGGGCGCCGCCCGCACCGCACCCGGTGCGCCCGTGCGGCTCACCGGCCGCCTCGCCACCGGCACCGGCGACCAGCTGCCGTTCGCGACGATGGTGCTCGAGCAGCGCCGCGCCGGCGGCGGCCGCTGGACCCAGGCCGCCGTGGCCCAGGTCGACGGCAGCACCGTCACGGCCACCGTGCGCCCCGAGGAGGACACGGAGTACCGCTGGCGCTTCGTCGACCGCCCCCTCGCCGAGGGCAGCGTCTCCGGCACCGTGCTGGTCCGCGTCGCCGACGGGACCGGCACCCAGCCCTCCGAGCAGCCGTCGCAGGGGCCGACCCAGCAGCCCTCGCAGCAGCCGTCCGAGCAGGCGTCGGACCAGCCGTCCGAGCAGCAGTCGCAGCAGGCCGAGCAGCAGGCGCCGGCGCAGGCCGAGCCGAGCGAGCAGCCCGCCCAGCCTCAGTCGCCGGAGTCCCAGCAGCAGTCCCAGGAGCCGTCCGCAGCCCCGTCGCAGGCTCCGTCCGAGGTGCCGTCGTCGGCCGCGTCCCAGGCTCAGGAGACCCCCGCCGAGGCGGCCTCCAGCGCCGCCGCGGAGCCCGCGTCGACCCCCGCGACGTAGGTCCGGGAGCGATTTCGACCGCACCCCGCCCCTCCGGTACGCTCTCCCGCGGTGGCGTGTCCGAGCGGCCGAAGGTGCATCACTCGAAATGATGTGTGGGGTCAAACCCACCGTGGGTTCAAATCCCACCGCCACCGCCGAAGTGGTCAGGAACCCCCGTCGGGCGCGAGCCCGGCGGGGGTTCGTGCTCCCCACCGCGTCAGCGGCGTCCGCAACGACCACCGCGTGCTGGACTCTCCCACGATGCCGGCCCACCGGGACCTCGGCACTCGAACATCGATGCGCGGGCAGGCCGCGCCGGTTGCGAGTAGAGTCGCTGCACGGACTCGAGGGAGGTCTGCGGTCGGATGAACAGTCTCGAGCTGGGCATTCCAGGGGTCGGCAAGATCGACCCGGGGACTCACTTCTGCGCCCTCTACTCCGGCCCCGCGGAGCGTGACAGGCTGCTCTTCCCCTTCCTCGACGAGGGGTTGCGCAACGGCGACAAGTGCCTGTGCCTCATCGACGGTCTCGAGCCGTCGCTCGTGCGCGACCAGGCCGTCGGCCAGCCCGGCCCGGGGTACTCCCGCCGCTCCGCGCAGCTCGACGTGACGCGAGCGAGCGACGCATACCTGCCGTCGGGCGCGTTTCGGGTCGAGGACATGACGCAGTTCCTGCTGGAGAGCATGGATGCGGCGACGAGGGAGGACTTCCCCCTTCTGAGAGCCGCAGGCGAGATGTCGTGGGTGCTTCCCGGGCCACCGGGTCGCGAGGACCTGTTCGTCTACGAGTCGGCCCTCAACGGCGTCGTCGACCAGGCGCCCGCCATCCTCATGTGTCTCTACGACCTGAAAAAGTTCGGCGTCGGGATGCTGGTCGAGGTGCTCCGGACCCACCCCATGGTGCTGGTGGACCGGACGGTCATCGAGAACCCCCACTACCAGCCCCCGCAGGGGTACGTCCCCGCCAGCCCCAGCGGTGCCGACCGCGGGTCCGGTGGCCTAGACCCGGGATGGAGCACCCTCACCGAGGGCGAGCTGAGGATCGTCGCCGGGGTGGCCCGGGGGATGACCAACCGTGCCATCGCCGAACAGCTCGAACTGTCGCGGCACACCGGCGATGCCCACCTGAAGCACATCTACCTCAAGCTGGGCATCCACTCGCGGGTGGAGCTCACCGTCCGAGCACTGCAGGAGCGGGCAGCAGTCGACTGAGTCCGGTCGCGGACACCCGGCCCCGCGCGCCGGGCGCGGATCGTCCAGCCGCAGGGCTCAGGGGCACGCGGCGGGGCCGCCCCGTACTGCTCCGGCGCTCGCCCGTCCGAGGCGCCACGCTGCTGCCCAGCTCCGAGGCCGGTCGTGGGGTGCATCCGACCTGCGGACCGCGTCCGGCCGGCACGTAGAGCCCCGCTCGCTCGGCGCGCACCGCGGCCTGCGTCCTGCTGGTCGCGTCGAGCTTGGTGAGCACGTGCTCGAGGTGGGCAGCGACCGTGCGCGGTGACACGACCAGGGTGCGGGCTATCTCCCGGTTCGCGCGCCCGTCGACGACCAGTCCCATCACCTCCAGCTCACGTGGCGTCAGGCCGCACAGGTCACCGACCCGCGAGACGACCACCAGGCCGACGAGGCCGGTGGGCAGGTCCACGGACGGGGCCATGACCGTGATCCTGCCGTGGCCGTCAGGGGCATGCGGGCCGCCGAGGGGCCAGAGGAACGACGTGTAGCGCACGCCTTCTGCGAGGTGGCGCCGTGCGATCGCGACCGGAACGGACCCGGCCTCGAGCAACGGATTGCCGGACAGCCCGGGCAGCGGCTCGGTCGAGCCGTCGTCGTGCAGCACCGTCCCGGCCTCCACTCCCTGCACCATGTGCGCCGTGGCGACGAGGCTGCGCATCGGGTCGACGCCCAGTGCGAGCACCGGTGCCAGCTCGGCGAGGCGGCGTCGAGTGTGCGTCGGCGGCTCAGTGCGTCGGTGCAGGAGCGCGATCGCACCGACGCGGCGGCCCCCGCGGGCCATGAGGTCGACGACCAGCGACGTCCGGTAGCCGACCACGTCGACCCGGTCCGGCCAGGACGACGGGTGCCGCTCGCCGCGGGAGTGGTCCTCACGCCCACCCGCAGCGGCGCGCTCCGCGAGGAGCTCGGCGGCGGCGTCGTCCACGTCGATGCTGGCGAGGCAGACACAGCCGGCTCCGTCCCGGTCGACAGCCCCGAGCCACGCCGCGTCGAACGGGACTGCGGTCCGCAGGGCCGCGAGCATCGTCGCCCCGCGCACCGGGAGCGGGTCGGCGGAGGCAGCGATCCGCGCCAGCGTGGCAGCGATGGCCTCATCCACGACGGTCACGGCCCGCGCGGCCCGTCCCGGCGAGCGCGGTGTGCCCGCCTTCCGGGCCGGTCGACGTGTCGAAGATGCTGGTCGAGGTGTGGTCTGCACGGGTGGGACTCCTCAGGTCAGGTGGCCGGACCGACGAGTTGGGACCGTCGGGTTCCCGATGCGCTCCTCGGGCTCGTCGTCCATGCTGCTCGGCCGTTCGTCCGTCCGCGTCCCGTGAACGGGTGCGCGCTCCGCGGTGCTGTCCCGGGTTCGGGGGCCACGACCCGTCCGTGGCCGTCCCAAGATCCGTCATCGTGCCGATGGTCGGCTCCTGCGCCACCGGATGACATGGACGTGCCGGTCGTAGTGGTCCGACCGGTCCACCCGGAGGGAACCCGCCATGACGAGTCGACCTGCCTGCCAGACCTGCCCCCAGCTGCGGCCCGACGCGCTCCACGGGCCGGGGCAGGGTCAGGCCGCCACCGCGTCGTCGGGCGTGGCACAAGGCCTCACCCCACGCGAGAGGGACGTCCTCGTCCTCATCTGCCGGGGCCTGAGCAACCACCAGATCGCGCAGACGCTGTTCCTCAGCATCAACACGGTGAAGACCAACATCCGCAGCTGCTACCGCAAGATCGGCGCGCAGAGCCGGTCGCAGGCCGTGATCTGGGGTCTGGCGCACGAGGCGGCCGCTGGGGAGCAGGCATCTCCGATCTCCACGTCATCGACGGCCTAGGCATCGACGGCCTAGGCGTCGACGCCCTGGTCCTTCGCCAGCCGCTCACGGCGGTCCTCCTCGCGCCGCGAGTACGCCGCCGCTCGGATCGCCTCGTCCGACTCCAGGCCGGTCCCGAGCCCACCTCCGACCGTGGCCACGGACGCGACGAACCACGCCAGGACGAACAGGTCGCCGTGACTGCCCGAGGCGTTCGAGGTCGCGCTGAGCACAGACGGGTCGAGGACGAACGCGGCCCACGCCAGGTTCACCAGGTAGAGGGTGGCGTAGCAGAGGAGGACCCCGACCACCAGCGTGCCCAGCGTGGAGGCGTTGTAGAGCCGGGCCCTCTCCCGGGCCTCGCGCGAGCCGTCTCGAGGTCGTTCCCACAGCTGACCGTCGACGATCAGCCACACGACCACGAGGGCGGTCGAGGCGACAGTTGCTGTCGACAGCCGCCAGACCGAGAGACTGTCGGCGAGCACCCAGACCGTCGAATTCACCGTGGCGACCGCCCCGGTCGTCAACGCCGCCACCAGTGCGGACTTCAGCCCCGGCACCAGGAGCCAGGGTCGGTTGGCCACGATCATGCCCAGCAGGAGTCGCCACCGACCCCACAGACGCGAGAGCCGCACGCGCTGCTCGTCCGTCCTACCGGCGTCGGCCAGGCCGTCGACGACCCGGCCGACGGCCCGGTCGGCCCGTGCGTGCACCGACAGACCACCGAGGGCCGGCAGCGACAGCACGGCTACGCGTCGTCGTTCGTCCGCCTCCAGGAGCAGGTAGCGCCCACTGTCGTCGCGCAGTGGGAGCTCGGTCAGCCCGATCACCACGTCCCACCGACGCTCATCGGCTCGCTGGGCGAGGTGGTCCACTGCGCGGTCGAGGTCCTCGAAGCCGAACGTGAACGGCTCGCTGAGCACCTCCACGTCCCACCGGTCGCTCTCGGCGTCCGCCGGGTCGGACCGGGCGATGTGGTGAGCGACGACGGTCGGAGCCGCCGGGTCGGCCACCAGACCGATGCGAACCGGCCCCGCATCCGTCGGGGAGGGTCCAGCTGGGGTGTGGTCCACGAGGTCCTCCTGGGGCCGAGCTCGGGACCGTGACCACCTCGGTGACGGCCGGGGCCTCCATGGCAGCCGGTCGGAACCGTGCGCGCCAATGGGCAGCATGGCCACTTCCGCGCGGAGCCCCGGACGTGGTCGACCCCGCCACCGCGACGCGGTATCGGCATGTCTGCCGATACCGCGTCTCCGGTCCCGCGGTCTGTACTTCGAGGGAGGACGGCCCTGCACGGGCCATCACTGCGGACGAGGAGCCATGATGAGAGCAGTCGTGTACGACGGTCCCCGGCAGGTCAGCGTGAAAGACGTGCCGGACGCCGCGATCGAGCGACCCACCGACGTGCTGGTGCGCATCACGTCCACCAACATCTGCGGGTCCGACCTGCACATGTACGAGGGCCGCACCGACTTCGAGCCCGGTCGGTGGTTCGGGCACGAGAACCTCGGGCAGGTCGTCGAGGTCGGTTCCGGCGTGGACAAGGTCCAGGTGGGTGAGTACGTCGTCGTGCCCTTCAACATCGCGTGCGGTCACTGCAAGAACTGCGAGCGCCAGCTCACGAACTACTGCCTGACCGCCCAGCCCGATCCGTCGATGGCGGGAGCGGCGTACGGCTTCGCCGACATGGGCCCGTGGGCAGGCGGGCAGGCGGAGCTCCTGCGGGTGCCGTGGGGCGACTTCAACTGCCTGCGGCTGGGCGAGGACGCCGCCGAGCGGCAGGCCGACTACGTGATGCTGGCCGACATCTTCCCGACGGGCTACCACGCCACCGAGCTGGCGGGTGTGCAGCCCGGGGACCAGACCGTGATCTACGGCGCCGGCCCGGTCGGGCTCATGGCGGCTCTCTCGGCGTCGATCCGCGGCGCCGGCAAGGTGATGGTCGTCGACCGGCAGCCCGACCGCCTGCGGTTGGCCGAGTCGATCGGAGCCATCGCCATCGACGACTCACAGGTGGACCCCGTCGAGGCCGTGCTCGAAGAGACGATGGGGCTCGGCGCCGACAACGGCTGCGAGTGCGTGGGCTACCAGGCGCACGACCCCGACGGTCGGGAGCAGGTCGACCTGACCATGAACCGTCTGGTGGCCTCGGTGCGGTTCACCGGGAGGATCGGCAGTGTCGGGGTCTTCGTGCCCGAGGACCCGGGCGCCGCGGACGACCTGGCCAGGCGGGGCAAGCTGGCGTTGGACTACGGGACGTCCTGGTTCAAGGGCCAGCACATCGGCAGCGGACAGGCGCCGGTCAAGAAGTACAACCGTCAGCTCCGTGACCTGATCGCCGCCGGCAAGGCGGAACCGTCGTTCGTCGTCAGCCACCACCTGCCGCTCGACCAGGCGCCGGAGGCCTACGAGCGGTTCGACGCACGCGACGACGGCTGGACCAAGGTGGTCCTGCACCCGGCGGGTGCCTGAGATGGCCGCGCTCGACGGCCGACGGGTGGCGATCCTGGCCGCGGACGGGGTGGAGCGTGTCGAGCTGCAGGTTCCGCGCCGTGCGCTCGACCGCGCCGGGGCGGAGACCGTCGTGGTCTCGATCCGCAGCGGCCGGATCCAGGCACGCGACCACGACCTCGAGGACGCCGGCACCTTCGAGGTCGACGACGTGGTCGCGAGCGTCTCCGTGGACGACTACGACGCGCTGCTGCTGCCCGGTGGCACCGTCAACCCCGACAAGCTCCGCGCAGAGGAGTCCGCTGTCCGCTTCGTCCGGGACTTCGTGGCCTCGGGCAAGCCGGTCGCCTCGATCTGCCACGGACCGTGGACCCTGATCGAGGCGGGCGTCGTCGACGGCAGACGTCTGACCTCGTTCCCCAGCATCCGGACCGATCTGCGCAACGCCGGAGCCGAGGTGGTCGACGAGGAGGTCGTGACCGACACCAACCTCACCACGAGTCGGTCGCCGGACGACCTCCCGGCGTTCTGCGAACGCATCGTGGACGAGTTCGCCCGGACCGAGCAGGGCGTGCGGGCGGAAGGAGGTCGGCGATGAACGCGTCGCTCACCGCACGAGCCACGCGCACGGGCGGCTCCCTGGTCCAGCACCTGCGCTCCAGGCTCGGGACGTCCTCGCTCCACCCGGCCGGAGCCCAGCGGTCGGCGTCCGGGTGGCTCGCCGTCACCGTCCTGTGCGACCCGGCAGACCTCGACGAGACCCCGCCCCCGCCGCCCCTGGACGAGCTCGCGGACCGCATCGAGGTCCGGGTCCGCCCGGCCGCGGGCGGCAAGGGCACCGAGCTCGCGGCGCGTCTGAAGCAGCGTCGGGTCCCCGACCGGGCGGAACGACGGCTCAGCGGCAGCGACGCCGAGGGCGAGGTCCGCTCGGCCCTGCGCAAGGCCAAGCAGCTCGTCGAGGTCGGCGAGGTGCTGGTCGTCGACCCCGCCCCGCACGGACAGCGGACGGCGACACCGGGCGGCGCGCTCCTGGAGTCGTGGACCAGGTCGGCCGGGAAGGGGGGTGTGCGGTGAGGGCCGTGACGTGGCGCGGGGTCAACGAGATCGGGGTCGAGGACGTCGCGGAGCCCAGCATCCTCAACGGCCACGACATCATCGTCGAGGTCGGCCTGAGCGCGACCTGCGGATCGGACCTGCACCTCGTGGGTGGCTACGTCCCCGCGATGCGCGCCGGCGACGTCCTCGGGCACGAGTTCATGGGCAGGGTCGTCGACGTCGGCCGCGACGTGACCAGGCACCAGACGGGGGACCGGGTCGTCGTCGTCTCGTTCACCAGCTGCGGACGCTGCTGGTACTGCACGCAGGGGCTGTTCTCGCTGTGCGACAACGGCAACCCCAACCCTGCCATCACCGAGGCCCTGTGGGGCCAGGCCATCGGTGGGTGCTACGGCTACTCCCACGCACTGGGCGGCTGGGCAGGGAGCCACGCGCGCTACATCCGAGTGCCGTACGCCGACCAGGGAGCCTTCACGATCCCCGAGGGCGTCTCCGACCAACGGGCCCTGTTCGCGTCGGACGCGGCCCCGACCGGCTGGACCGGGGCGCACCTGGCCGGAGTCCAGCACGGCGACGTGGTCGCCGTGTGGGGGGCCGGAGGGGTGGGGCAGATGGCAGCACGAGCCGCGATGCTCATGGGGGCGGAGCGCGTGGTGGTCATCGACCGCCTCGAGAACCGTCTCGAACAGGTGCGCACCCACATCGGGGCCGAGACGCTCGACTACGAGCGCATCGACGTCGCCGCCGAGCTGAGGGAGCGGACGGGCGGTCGCGGGCCGGACGTGTGCATCGAGGCCGTCGGCATGGAGGCCCACGGCTCCGGCCCGTCGCACCTCTACGACCAGGTCAAGCAGCAGCTGCGGCTGCAGACCGACCGGCCGACCGCCCTGCGCGAGGCCATCTACGCCTGCCGCAAGGGCGGGTCGGTCTTCACCCTCGGGGTGTTCGCGGGACTGGTCGACAAGTTCCCGTTGGGCGCGGTGATGAACAAGGGGCTCACGCTCCGCGGCGCCCAGCAGCACGGGCACCGTTACATCCCCGAGATCCTCGACCACATGAGCCGCGACGAGGTGCGCACCGAGCACCTCGCCACCCACGTCATGTCGATCGAGGACGGCCCGAGGGGTTACCAGATGTTCACGGAGAAGGAGGACGGGTGCGTCCGCGCGGTGTTCGCCCCCGGGGCGTGAGCACCGACTCCGATGACATCGAGGGGCTTGCACCGGTAGACCACCCGCCGAGCCGACGGAAGGCGCCGGGTCACGCACACGGTCGTCTGCTGTCGGCCCGGCGGGCCCTGCTGAGCCTGGGGGCAGGCGCAGCGGCCGGGGTGGTGGTCGCGGTCGCGACCACGCCCCGGCTGCTGCCTCTGACCATCTGGACCACCGCTGTCGCCGTCCTCCTCGGCTGGGTCTGGCGGGAGAGCTGGCCACAGGACGCCTCGGGCACCGAGCGCTTGGCCGAGCAGGAGCAGCGGACCCGCTCGACCGATGTCTGGCTCATCGCGGCATCGGTCGCGAGCCTGGCCGTCGTGGTGGTGGCGCTGGTGCAGTCGAGCGGTCAGCGCAGCCCGACGGCTGTTGCATCGGTGCTCCTCAGCGTGGTGAGCGTCGCGCTGTCGTGGGCCCTGGTCAACACGGTCTACGCGTTCAAGTACGCGCGGCTCTACTACCTCGACGAGCCCGACGAGGGCGGCATCGACCTCG
>Ga0325401_1000082_pt1 | contig 52405 bp, 33 predicted proteins | sample PopdelMetagenome_FD_205666 | JGI IMG/M metagenome (GOLD analysis project Ga0325401, IMG submission 205666) | Populus deltoides microbial communities from Bellville, Georgia, United States - Xylem-PdKOR-R2 | ecosystem: Host-associated > Plants > Phyllosphere > Stem > Wood/Secondary xylem | place...
TATATAATGCTAGTGCTAGATGTTTGTTCATTAATTTTTTTGGCGGGCAAAAAAAGCACCCACGTATGAAAGTGTTTTTACATTAATTTACTTTGTTTTCGAGAATCATAACCCAAGAGAATTTGTTCCACCTCTCAACAAATATTTATTTGAAAATTAATTTTTTTATTTATTAAATAAAGCAGAGGTGTTTTTGAATTGCAAAGACAATACAAGTTTTAGATTAATCTGACAACACATTTAAATCTTTATAGGTCAACTGCAACCTTAGTTTTTTGTTTTTTTTAAACTTGATTAAAGATCTGAATCAATTTATCTGAATTGAATTTAATAAATATATGACCGAATCTAATAGCTAAAAGACATCCTATAGTATATATTTGATTAGGTTAAATCTAGTAGATCATTCAACCACAACTAAATATAACTTTCCTTTTAAGAGAGTTGATTCTTTAGTACTTAAATCTAGTATATTGTTTTTTTTTCCTATTAATTTCATCTCTTTTCAAAGGTTGTCGTCACTCAATCATTATAAAAAAGCCGCATGCCTGGAGCATGTATGGTACATTGACCCATGACACATTATTTTTTGACATTCAACCAAAACGAAGTAGAACTTTCCTTTCATGGGAGTTGATTCTGTAGTAATCAAATAACGCGTCTTGAATTTAAGTGTGAACAAATACACATTGATTTTTTTTTTTATTTTTAGGAACACAGTTATTTTATTTTTACGTGAATAACCATTCAACTTCTTTGAAATAATTTTTTTTTTTATTATCACTTCTAATTATTATTTTTTTAAAAAAACGCGCCTCAAGCGTGCATCCACATTGACTAATGAGACGTCGTTTTTTAACACTGAACCAAAACGAAATTGAACTTTCCTGACAAGAGAGAAGCATTGTTTTTTTCGCTTTTTAATTTTTCTTTTTGTTGTTAAAAAGCGGGTGTCTTTTTTATCAACTTTATTTACACCAACGACCAACCAAACCAGAAGGCTGTAAGATAGAAAAAGGCAAAAAGAAAACTACCCGAGTACTCATAATGACAAAGGTCCGTTACAATTGGCTGGCGGGTTCCACGAGTCTGCTTCTCTTCTCAACTCTCCCTCCTTTTCTCTGCAAAAACCCTGCACAGAAGAAGAGGACATGGACCCCCCCGCAACCCCTCTTCTGCTTCCCCCTCCCTCTCTGACACCTCCCTGACTGCAATCACAAATCTCTATACATCAATATTCCCTTTTTTTTTTTTTTGTTAAAAAAAACCCGAACATGTCTCAGTTCCCGTCCATCTTCTTCAAAAAACAATAAAATACTCAAAATCGAAGTTCCAATATCAACCGTCAGATTCAAGTTCCCACCATGGTTTCTATTCTGTACATTTCTCATCCATCTGTGACCACCGCTTTCTCCGTGCACTGAAAGAACCACTGATCCACAAAACAATGCCCTCTCCTTCTAGAATTATTACACAATCACCATGAAAACCACACCGTTTCATCTCTTGATCAAACTTGCTTTCCTTTCTCCTTGCTATGGGCTGTGGAGGATCTAAGGTGGATGATTTACCACTAGTAACTCTCTGCAGAGAGCGCAAAGAAGAAATCAAAGCTGCTTCCGACCACCGCTACGCTCTCGCTGCTGCACACGTGGCTTATTTCCATTCACTCAGGGAAGTCGGCGGCGCGATTCGCCGATTTGTCGATGAAGGGCTCGTGATCGCCTCTTCCTCTACTTCTCCTGCCTCTCCCGTACTAACATTACCGCCTCGCGAAGGAAAATCCAGGCACAAATCGAAGGATTCCTCTGCTTCAACCTCACTTTCGCACTCCGCAGACAGCAAAAGTAAAGACGACGAGATTGAAGATTCGCATTTGCATTTGTCTTCCGGGTCGGATACCGAATCGGACTCATCGGGTCATATCCGCTTTCATGACACCCCTGAAGAGGAAGAAGAAGCCGTAAGAGAGGTGCCTCCAACCTCTTACAATAATAATTTTACTGATTATCAACAACCTCAAGGAAATTGGGGCTTTCCTAATTATTCAGGAGATAACCCGTACTATAACCAGTACCCGTATCCATACTCGCATGAGAATTCGTATTCTAATACGTTTTATATGAAAAGGTCTGCTACCCCGGCAAAAAAGGTGGTGTATGAGGACCCGTCAGTAAATGGGTCTTCGGGTTATTATGGAGGTGGGTATTTTGGGTACCCGATGATGGGATCGCCCGCAAGACAGCCATCTCCCGAAAAGCCACCACCATCGCCACCATCGCCACCGAAAGTGTCGACATGGGATTATTTCAACGTGTTTGATGCATACGATAATGGTGGGAGTGGTGGGTATCCGGGTTATTATCCCAATGCGAGATACGGGTATGGGTCGAGTACCAGTAGCCTGGATTCGAAGGAGGTGAGGGAGAGAGAAGGGATACCTGATTTGGAAGATGAAGCGGAGCAAGAAGCGATGAAAGAGGTTCATAAAGAGAAGAAGAAAGCGAGTGAAGACATGGATTTGAATGGGAAAATGAAATTTAATGAGGAAATGAAGAGGAATTACGGAGAGGGTACTTCAAAATCTGGGCATATTGCAAGTAGTAGTGAGAGTTTAGAGTCAATTAAGGGTAAAGGAATTAAGAGCAGTATGAGTCCGGATACAATTCAGAGTCCTGATAGCATTGTATCGAAGAGTCCCGGGGAGGGGACTGTGAGGAAAAAGGGGGTCACTTTTGAGGTTGAAGATGCATCTAATGTAACAATGGATGTTGAGTCTTCAAAGCATAGTAGTGTTGCTACTTCTACTACTACATTGTCGGCTCATGGCACAAGGGATCTTCAAGAGGTGGTCAAGGAAATCAGCGATGAGTTTGAGACCGCTTATGATTATGGGAAAGAGGTTGCATTAATGCTTGAGGTGAGCAAGTTGCCTTACCAACACCAGCGAAGGAGTACCCTGCTTAAAGGTAGGATTTTGTTTTGTATTTTTCTTATGCTAGTTATAGTGCTTTTCTTGATTGTTGCTTAGACATATGCTCAGGCTCCCTTTTGGGTTTATGCTCTTTTTGTTTTTTGGCGTATTGTCTATCATATGTACTCTCACACCTTTGCAGTCTAGGTTAAAGTTTAGAATGAAAGAAATTATTCTCTCAATGGTTAGATTTCCTTCAAGAATACCCATGGAAAACTTGCTCTATGATATCACACACGAGTAGGATTTGAAATATTGGAAATGATATTAACTTGAATGTTAATTTAATTTAATGCCTCATCCTTTCTTTCTTCCGTTTGAGGGGTCCTACTCGAGATAACTTACTTCCCTTGTTATGTCAGATTTAAGTATGATCTCTATCAAATACATTAAATTTGCCGCTCAAGTAAAAACTAACATGCCTTGGTGCAGTGATTCTTTCCAGGATCCTGTATTTGGGGTCTTCCCACCCTCCTGCAAGGCCATCAGCACGCATTTCTTCTAGGACAATGAAATTGGCTAAAGCTTATGCTGCCGAACCTGGAAATGACTTTGACCCAAGGCACAGAAACCTTTCATCTACTCTACAGGAAATTTATGCTTGGGAGAAGAAACTATACAAGGAAGTGAAGGTATGGGGCATTGAAGCTTGGGCTTTCTTCTTTGGCTGCCATGATTTTATTTTTCGAATATTCATCTGATAATTAAGTTTGAGTTCAATACTTGTTAAACAGCTTCTGGTTAATAAGCTTACACAAGGAATTTTTTTTTCTGCGTCACCAACAAATTATTATACATGGAAATGTCGACTTATTTGTTTTTCTTCCTCGCAGTGGATCTTGTTCAAGTGTTTGAGTGTTCAACCGGTCTTTGATTTATAATATTATTTAAACATGCCTGCTAATGATATTTGAGAAAAGGAAATTATCCTTAGAGAAAACAAAAGGGGAAATTCTCAAAAATTAATTGCCTTTATATTATGAAAGATGTTTTGAGTACTAATTGCTGTGCTATTACTTTAGTTGCTGTTGAACATTTCTTACCATGTGAAGTGTTTCTGCGAATGTTCAGGATGAAGAGCGGCTACGGGTCATGTATGAAAAGCAGTGCAAAAGGTTAAAAATATTGGATGACCGTGGAGCTGAGTCTAGTAAAATTGATGCTACACAGGCTTCAGTAAGAAAATTGCTGACAAAAATCAATGTTTGTATCCGAGCTGTTGATGCTATATCTAGTAAGATACACAGGTTGAGGGATGAAGAATTGGAGCCTCAGATCACTAAATTGATTCATGGGTATGTTAACAGCTTTTGCTCCTTGGTCTTTTCAATGCTAAGTAAGAAATTTGGAGTTCATAACTTGCACTTCTTATATGCACAATATGTATTTTAGGTCTTTTAGGGCAAATGTGTGGATGGTTGGTCCATGGGGACTATTGCTTGCCAGGTGTCCATACAAGGATGCAGTATTTTTAGGTTACTCGAACCAGGGTTGATTTGTGACCAAGAACTATGGCGATCTCACACACCATCAATGCTTCTTATTCTGCATTGAGATGAAAAGAAATGGGGCATGTTAGTTGGTAAAGTGACCTTTACCACTGGTCTTTACTAAAAGGAATTTAATAAACTGGTTTGAGTCTTGGCTTCTCCTTGTTCACTGAATCATTTGGTTATATGCACAAGTAGATGGACATTTCTGCTGTTTGGACCCATCAATATTCTTCATGTCCAGTTTCTACTTGATTTAGTTATCATCTTGTACATTTTTAGGGAGTAATGAGGTATTTCACTCAAGTGTTGATAACCCTTGTACACTCTTTCTTGCGGGTCTAGAGGAAATTGTGATACTTGAAGACTTCCGGGTATATATCCTAGTGCTGCCATTTGGCATGCGTAAATCACTAGAAGATGGGAGAAAAAGCCAACGCATGAGCTTATCTTTTTTCTTTGTGCTCTCAGTTATTTGTTCTTAGGTGTTTTGTAATCTTCCATTTTTATATGACCATTGACTTTTATTTGCAGATTAATAAGGATGTGGAAGTCCATGCTCAAATGTCACCAGAAGCAGTTCCAAGCTATCATGGAAAGCAAAGTTCGCTCTCTTAAAGCACAGAGAGATTCTGGTTTGAAAGCCACAGTTGAACTTGAAATGGAGCTTATCAATTGGTGCACCTGCTTTAACAACTGGATTAATACCCAAAAATCTTATGTTGGGTCATTAAATAGCTGGCTTTTAAGGTGTCTTCACCAGGAACCCGAAGAAACCCCTGATGGGATTGCACCATTTTCCCCAAGTAGGATTGGTGCTCCGCCTATTTTTGTAATTTGCAATGATTGGTACCTGGCAATGGGTAGGGTTTCTGAGGAGGGAGTTGAAAATGCGATGCTTGGTTTTGCTTCAAGTTTGCATCAGTTGTGGGAACGGCAAGGTGAGGAGCAACGACAGAGGATCAAAGCAGAGTACCTTACGAAGGATTTTGAGAAACGGCTTAAAACCCTACGTATGGAGAAGGAAAGGATCGAGCATGAGCATGATGCATCATTAGATAAAAGTACGTCAAAGGTTCCTTCAGATAGTGGAATCTCACCGCTAGATGATCTGAAGGTGGATTTGGATTCAATGAGGAAGAAATTGGAAGAAGAGAGAGCAAGGCACAAGGAAGCGGCCAAATTAGTTCATGATGCAGCTTCTAGTAGTTTACAAGCAGGTTTGGTCCCAATTTTTGAGGCTTTGGGCAGCTTCACTTCAGAATTTTTGAAAGCTCATGAAGAAATTAGGCTTCAAGATGCTGGACGCCCATAGGAAATGCATCAGCATGTTTTACCTGGATCACTTATAATCGATCCGTAGGAAAGGAAAAAAAACAAATATACCAATAGAGATTAGGCACAATGGGTTGAAGAACCACTTATAACACAATGAAGTAGAATTGCTTATAGAAATTTGTGAGGTCAAACGTTGTTTCCTTTACAATTGGTTCTTCCCTACCCCTTGAATAGATATGTAGGAAATTTTGTACAGAAATTCATTTATTGGTTGATTGGTTGTTGGTGGATGTACCTGGTGTAGCTGGACTGGATGGAGGATTCAGATGGTTTATGTATGTAGACTTTTTGATGTAGGAAAAAAACGTAATTTTTTTCATTGAAGTACTTGGTAATGAAATTGAGGAGCTCTACTCATTTTTGTTCCGATACATTTGAATAATCTACATCTGTCATGTTTTCTTCTGACACGAAATTGGTGATAATATTAATGGAAGGCGAAGGGTTGTACCTTGTGATTTTTGGAATGATCAATTCGCAGGTCAGAATGCTTGGCTTGCAGGACAATTGTAGTCAACACTGAATTTTCCGTTAGATTTCGATCCTTGAGTGGTTATTAGAATGGTTTATTAAAGGCTAGTGGAGTTCTCACTCTACAAAATCCATCTGGGTGACGGATTCTGCTAGCTATTTCCTACCATCGCTATGGAGATGGCGTCGGCGGCGGCAAAATCAAGGAGGAGGAGGAGGAGGAGGTGGTTGTGGGTGGGCCTCTGGGCCCTTCTCTAGAATCTCTACTCAAAAAGAAGTTTGCACTTGGATTTTCTGCTCTAGTTGAATCTATGTTAGGCGCACAATAATAAAAAGGCATTTCACAAGCGCATACAGTTGGTTTGGTGACAATCTGAAAAGGTTCCCGTATGAGGTCTACTACCATCCTAAAATCATCAGCAAGGTATATGATTAGACAGGGCCCATTTAAAGATTTTAATTGGGTCTGGTCCGGGCCTTACACACACCTCAATAATTCTACTACCATCCTAAAATATTAGACAGGGCCCATTTAAAGATTTTAATTGGGTCTGGGCCGAGCCTTACACACACCTCAATAATTCGGTGAATGTCGCCAAAATTGTAAATTTGAGAAGGCTATTTTATTTTATCCTTTGAAAATGCAAAAAATAAAAATAATAAAAAAATCGGGTGTGTAATGAGATAAGACTTCAGAGAGGCTTTGCAGGTCTTTTACAGTCCGTAATTTTGGTCAAACCAATCATAATTCGGTAACAGTTCATTGACCTTTGAATGTGTTCAAATTCATCATCAACCGTATACACAAATTTTATTACTAAGTAATTAATGGGATCATTATATACCACCTTTTTTATAACAGTTTCGTAAGTTAATTTAAGCTAGTTTATTTGTTGAAAAATAATTTTATTTAAAAAAATAAATTTTAGAAAGTAAATTTTGAAAAAGTAAATTATTTTTTAATATTTAGTAGTGTAATAAAAAATAAGTTAAAAAATACTTTCCAGTATTTGATTATGTCATAGAAAATGAGCTGAAAAATAACTTATTAATATTTTATTTTTTTCAAGTTTATTAAAATAACAAGGAACAAATCTTACAAATTAAAAAGTTGAATGAGAATGAAATGGAAAAAAAAAATAATTTCATAAATTATCTCAAATAAAATAAATGATAATCAAAATAATAGAGATCAAATCTAAAAAATAAAAAATTGAAAGATGAAGAAATTAAAACAATAATAATTAACATTTCATAAATTATTTCAAATAAAATAAGTAACAATCAAAATAATGAAGACTAAATTTGATAGATAAAAAAATTTCAATTAAAAATGATAAGGGCAAAGCAAATAACAATTATAAAAATAAAGATAAAAGTTAATATAAAAATTAAATTCTAAGGGATGAAATTGAAAAAAAATATTCAAAACAAAATATATATAGCAATCAAAAGTTTGAAGATTAAATTTGATATAATAAGCAAATAATATAAAATTTTTAAATTTTTCACAACTTCCGGAAAGTGTTTTTCGCCCAAAATAAAAGGAAAATACTTTCCTGAAAACCAAACCAAAATTTTCTTTGACTGGAAAGTATTTTCCGCTGATCAACTTTTCTAGTGACAAACAAAGGAAAGTTTGGAAAGTGGTTTTTCAGAAACCACTTTCCGGGAAACAAACACAAGTAGATTTGGATTGGTAGAATGATTTTTTTTATATAATTTTATATATTATAAATAATTGATTAAAATTAAAATTTTATAATTTGTTTCAATTTTTTATGGAGTTATCTTAATTTTATAACCTGAATAGCGAGTTTGGAAGGTTAGCCCAGATTAACTTGGGTAATCTTTTTGATTTATTTTTTTGGAGGTTATCCCAATCTCTTGACTCTGGTTATGAGTTTGATAAGTTAATCGGAGTTGATTCAGATCTTTTTTGTGCCTTTTTCCTAATTGATTTCTTTCCAATTTCATGTTTCAACACGAAGTTGATTTCTTTTTGGTTTATTTATTTTTGAGGTTATCCCAATCTCTTGACTCTGGTTATGAGTTTGATAAGTTAATCTGAGTTGATTCAGATTTTTTTTGTGCCTTTTTCTTAATTGATTTCTTTTCAGTTTCATCTTTTAACACGAAGTTGATTTCTTTTTGGTTTATTTATTTTTGAAGTTATCCTGATCTCATAACTCAAGTTGTTTTATCTCAAAATTTTTATTGTGCAGATTGAGTACATTTATGAAAATTAAGATATATTTTTTTGTTTACTTGAGATCACTTGTTCTACATTTATTCGAATAGAATATCAGATGTTTTAATTAATTATAATATAATTTTCAGTTTTGGAATAAAGAAGATTATTTAGCTTAAATATTTGAAAAGTAATCCTAAGATACCTGAAATAGAAAATCATAAAATAGTAAGAAAATAAAATTTCTAAAGAGTATTCCTTTCTTAAAAGGATTTATTTTAATTTAAAATAAGTTTTTATTAAATACAATATTTCTTTGAAGAGAAACAATAAACAAAAACCAATCGTATGCTGCAAGTTTACATAGCGGATCTAAAAAAATTCCACGTGGCATATTTAAGATCATAATAGAGGTTTTTTGTTTTTTTTGAAAATGCATATAAAAAACTTGAAAAATTAAAAAAGCACGGTACAAGCACGTTCCAAACAGAAATTTGTTAAAATTTATTTATTTTATTTAAAATTATTATTTTTTATTTTTTAAAATTGTTTTGATGTTAATAAAAATATTATTTTAATATATTTTTAAATAAAAAAACACTTAAAAAAATTGAATCCTTGGGCGTCAGTTACTATGAGTTTTCTTATTTAATTGGTTGAACTAATTTCGTCAGTACTCTCGGTACATCGTATCAATATAATCGATCTAATAGAGTAAAATTACTCACCTCGGGATTTAAATCAAGAAATTCAAGATATACGTGCCTTAAAATATTGAACTTACCAAAAATATCCACGTGTGACGAGATTAATCCAATGAACAGCATCCACGTGGATACAAAGCAAATGGAAAGCGAGGAGGCTTCAAAAAAGTACTAGAGAAGGCGAAGTATGCCACGTGTTATTTCCATGTTTGTCTCGTTCACTTGCTACTCACAAGCCTCCATAAAACCCTGCGGCCAACGTGAACAAGAATCAGACACCACTCGAAACTCTCCCTAATGATGGCTTCTAAGGTTTCGCTTTGGTCTTGTATATTCGTCTTCTCTCTAGTTGTAGCGCTTTCTACTGGAGAGGATGAATCTAAGGAGTACGTGTTGACGCTAGACCACTCCAATTTCACTGAGACCGTTACCAAACACGATTTCGTCGTCGTTGAGTTCTACGCTCCCTGGTACCGTACACACTACACTTCAATTCCTTATGTTCTTTTCTTTTCATCTTTTTAGTTCTTTCACTTAATTTGATTTCAGTTTTTCTTAATTATTATTTTTGTTTTGCTGTTGATGTTTTGTTAAAAGACCTATGTTTATATCAAATTTTGAAAAATCTTCTAACTTGGGTTAGAGTTCTAATCTCTTGTGTTTTAGGACAGGTGTGGCCACTGTCAGAATCTAGCACCAGAGGTAATGATTTTTTCTTTTTTTAAGTACATCTAGCTACCCTTTTCTTTTTAAGATTTGGATTATTGTTATGTGATGGCGTGCATGTTTCACTGATAAAGTCAATTTCTTTTGTAGTATGAGAAAGCAGCTTCTATATTGAGCAGTAACAATCCTCAAATTGTTCTTGCCAAAGTTAATGCCGATGAGAAGGTTAACCAAGAGATCTCTGAGAAATATGACGTTCAGGGATTCCCCACAATTAAAATTTTGAGAAAGGGAGGGACATCTGTTAACGAATACAAAGGCCCTCGTGATGCAGATGGCATTGCTGAGTATCTGAAGAAACAAACCGGTCCTGCTTCTGCTGAATTGAAATCAGCTGATGATGCTACTAGTTTCATTGGTGACAACAAAGTAGTAATTGTAAGTACACCTTTTGTATGCTTTTACGTACGTGATTCTGCAGAAATTCGGATGTTAATAGTTTTCTTTATGGTTTTGCAGGTTGGGGTGTTCCCAAAGTTTTCTGGAGAGGAGTTTGAGAGCTTTCTCGCTGTCGCAGATAAATTGCGTTCTGACTATGAATTTGCCCACACTTTGGATGCTAAGCACCTTCCACGCGGGGAATCATCGGTGTCTGGACCCCTAGTTAGATTGTTCAAGCCATTCGATGAACTCTTTGTTGATTCTAAGGTATTTGCTTTATTTGCAGTGGGTTTCACGTTAAATTTTCTATGCCTTTTGAGAGTAAAAGTTTCTTCTGTGTAATATATATATATATATATATATTGTTTTCAACAGTGTCTTGTGAATCAATGGTTTCTTCTGATAAAACCACATGCTTGCAGGACTTTAATGTGGATGCTCTTGAGAAGTTTATTGAAGAGTCCAGTGCACCCATTGTGACTGTCTACGATGATGAACCAAGCAATCACCCTTATATTGTCAAATATTTTGACAGCCCCCTTGATAAGGTATAAAAACACAAACTCTCAGTACTGTTGTCATTTTTTGATAAATTACAAAGTGATTGCTTGGAATTACTAAATCACACCATCCTTTATCCATTGATGCTCTTAGGATAGTTTGTTTAGGTAGTCCCCTTCCACTCCATTTCTTTCACTTTTGCTTTCTGGAAGGTTAGGAAGGGATAGCTCGAGCCATACTGTACTTAATTCCAGATTTTCCTCTGCTGTGTAGAACAATAATTTTGCACATTCCATTATAATGTGCTTAATTCAAGATTTACTTTGCATCTCTTCATGGAATATCAGAGCATCATGCAATGTCCAACGAATACAATAAGGCCATATTTGTTTTCCGGAATTCACTTTCCGGGAAATCACTTTCCAAACTTTCCTGTGTTTGTTTGCCATTAGGAAAGTTGGTCAACGGAGAACACTTTTCGGTCAACGGAAAACACTTTCCGGTCAACGAAAAACACTTTCTAGTAAAAAAAAAAATTAGTTTAGTTTCCAGGAAAATGTTTTCCCTTTGGCTGTATTTGTTTTTCGGAAAGTGGTTTCTTTCCAAACTTTCTTGTGTTTGTTTGCCATTAGAAAAGTTGGTCAACGGAAAACACTTTCCAGTCAAAGAAAAATTTGGCTTGGTTTTCAGGAAAGTGTTTTTCTGGAAAATTTGGGCGGAAAACACTTTCCGGAAGTTGTGAAAAATTTAGAAATGTCATTATTTGCTGATTATATTAAATTTGAACCTCAAACTTTTGATTTTTATATATAATTTGTTTTGTATATTTATTTTTCAATTCCATCTCTTAAAATTTAATTTTTATATTAATTTTGGTCCTTATTTTTATAATTGCTATTTGCTTTTTCCTTATCATTTTTTTATTGAAATTTTTTATCTATCAAATTTGGTCCTTATTCTTTTGATTGTTACTTATTTTATTTGAAATAATTTATGAAATGTTAATTACTATTATTTTAATTTATTCACCTTTTATTTTTTTTAATTTTTAGATTTGATTTCTATTATTTTGATTATTATTTATTTTATTTGAGATAATTTATGAAATTATATTTTTTTCAATTTCATTCTCATTCAACTTTTTAATTTGTAAGATTTGTTCCTTATTATTTTAATAAACTTGAGAAAAATAAAACATTAATAAGTTATTTTCCAGCTCATTTTCTATGACATAACCAAACACTGGAAAATGTTTTCTAACTTATTTTCCATTACACTACCAAACATCGGAAAATATTTTCCCGGAATTCACTTTTCTTGAATTCACTTTCCCCGGAATTCACTTTCCAAAAAAAAACTACTTTTCAGTGAACAAACGGGACCTAAGATCTTTTCCTTATTATTCTATGCATTAGTTTCAACTAAACACCTTTTTGAACAAAACTGGCTGGTTTATCATATGATTGTTGCTGACTCTTGGCTTGCGTCTTCTTTTACTGTATGCTATGGATCTTCTAAGAACCTGGTTGACCGTTGCAGGCAATGTTATTTTTGAACTTCAGCGGTGACAATGCTGATTCCATTAAAACTAACTATCAAGAAGTTGCTGAGCAACACAAAGGGGATGGGTTAATCTTTTTGTTGGGAGACCTCGAGGCTAGTCAAAGTGCCCTACAGGTCAGTAAGTCTTCTTTTATGTGTACATTTTGTAATTTTTTTACTCAATATTTTCTTTTTTATCTTTAAATTGTTTGCATGGATGAACAGTACTTTGGTCTCAAAGAGGACCAAGCGCCTCTTCTCGTCATACAGACCACAGATGGAAAGAAATACTTGAAGTCAAACTTGGAGTCTGATCATATTGCTCCTTGGGTGAAGGAGTACAAGGTGATGCCAATGTTTTAATATTCATATTCAAGTATAAGTTACACTGTTTTTGAGTTTGTTGATGATGGTACTCATATTCCAGTCACGGGACAATAGGGTTTAATTGTCTTTGTTTATGGAAAGCCTTCTTGGAATATATAAAACTTAATTGAAATACTCTGTGCAGGAAGGCAATGTACCGCCATTTATTAAATCTGAACCTATCCCCGAAGCTAATGAAGAGCCAGTGAAAGTTGTTGTCGCTGACAGCCTTGATGACTTGGTTACCAAATCTGGAAAAAATGGTGTGTATGATATGCAGCTTTGTAGGGTTCATCGGTTCTTCCTTCACTATATCATTAGATTGGTGTGCATTGCCATGTGTGCTTGTTCCATTTTATTTCATCTCTGTTTATTTTAATGATATGAAGGTGCCTTTATTTCTTCGCTAGATTCTAGGGTTTGTTAATTCTTTCCTCACTGTAATGCATTGGTGTTTTTGTGATGGTTCCATTGGATGGCAGCATTTCTGTTTGTTTATGCGTGTGTTTTCTGTGTACTTTTTATCTCTGTCAGATTGTACAAGTTCACAAAAATGTTAATCGGGGTATTTACACTATCTTTGCAGTCCTTTTGGAGTTTTATGCCCCTTGGTGCGGTCACTGCCAAAAATTGGCTCCAATCTTGGAGGAAATTGCTGTCTCATATCAAAGTGATGCTGATGTTCTTATTGCGAAGCTTGTAAGTTTTGTTCATCTCCTGTCTGAAGAAGCCATGCATATTATATATATATATATAAATTTTTTTTTTTTAAAATTCTTGATGAAGTGGAAGATGACACAATATGAAAATTAGGGTGTTATATCCTCATCACTATCGATACGTTTGGGTCATTACAATGATTGGCTACTTACTGTTTTGTTATTTTCTTAAACTGTGTTCTTCATCTGATTTTCTTATTTGTTTTGCTCTAAGAACTTTAGTTTTAGTCATACCTTTCACATATCCACTTGCTCTTTTGTGTATTTTTTTCTCTCTAGATATTTACACTATGGTTTTGTCGCTGTGTAATTAACACTTGAAAATAATGTATTGACGCTTATTTGCCTGTGATTTAATTAGATGTAAGGTTTTTGCGTGGAAACAAGACTTATTATTGATGCAACTATTTTCTTGTGGCACCTGTAGGACGCAGCTGCAAATGATATCCCTGGCGATACTTACGACGTCAAAGGATTCCCCACAGTCTACTTCAGGTCAGCTAGTGGAAAGTTGGTGCAGTATGAAGGAGATAAGACCAAACAAGACATCATTGATTTCATTGAGAAGAACAGGGATAAAGTTGCCCAACAAGAGCCAGCAAAAGATGAGCTTTGAAAAATACATGCTGTTTTTTGTCATGTATCAATTCCGGGCATGGTTTTGTTAGAGTCCTGAATAATCCATCTGGTTAGTGTGGTATGATCCTACTGGGTTCTATCCGTTCCATCTGTGCTCTTCTTTCTTTTGTGCCGGGTGGTGAGCAGCAGAATTTTCACAACCTAATCTTGATCAATTGAAAAAATTCTATTACGGTGCCTAACACTTCTGCAATCTTTATCAAAAACCTTAAAACATGTTACGAAGTCATAATGACTTATTTAATGCCTGTTTAAAATTCTTTGCCATTCTCTTCCCACTGCAATACAAGTTATTAAGCCTGGAAAAATCTATTATGAGCCACTCATATTATCCATGCTTATAAATTATATCGGATGGATGTTATCACCATACAACCATGCATCTGTCATATTTGAATTAACTAGATATGATTTATAATTACCTAAATTATTTTAGTTTGATCCATTTAGTAACCAAAACATCAAAGCTTGATATGATAATATGAATGAATCATTTAAAAATGTTAGCACAGCATACCAAAGTAAGGCTTAATAGCTTCTCCTTTATTCTACCATAAAGAAAGCAATACTGGGGGGTTTTGAACACTTTTAATATGATAATATCAGTCTTGTTATGACCAATCTTAGTGATCAAGAAATAGGGTATAATATTGATTGAGACATCATTGTTGACCAGGATACTCTATAATGGTACGCTATTGAAACTAGTTTGTTATACAGTGTTTTTAAATGGTGACTCGAGCCGATGTTGATTTTACGACATGTGAGTCCTAACTATTTTTCTACTATTACCTCTAACTAGTCGACTTTAACAATATGTCTTTTCTTCTATATTATCCAATAAATGCGTGTTCTCCTTTCATTAGGGTGGATTTCTTGGTAGAATTTTCTTGTTGATTTGTTTGAGAGCTGATGTCATATTTTTGTCTTGTTATACAACAAAAACGACAACGTAGGCTAATATTATAATGCTTTGTCCATGCTCTTGAGGTGTTGACCTATCATGTTGAACAACTTTGCCCTATAATAATGGTTTTGTAAAGTTATCCTATCATAGTGGTTTTATCTTTACCTTGTCAGCATATGTTGCTTTTTCAATTAAAGGTTGATTGTTTTTTACAATTCTTTTCAATATCTTAACGTTAATTCTTTTATATATATATATATATATGTATATATTTATTCAATTATTTTTTTCTTAGTAGGTCAGGGTCTGGTGTAACCTTCTAAGATAGAGATGATATACATTTCTACCAATGTTTATGGCTATGCTGAAATCCCATTTTTGACTGAAATTAATTTATAATCAACATTATTATTTTATACAAGACCAGGTGAGATCCTGTCTATTACTGATCATTATGATATCCTTTTATAATAAACATAAATGTTGCCGGAAGCTATTAATTTGATATTGATCACTTTGTAAGTCTGTACAACTTACAAAACCTATTTTTTAGGTTGTGTTATTGAGTTTTTATAAAACTCTAACACGTATTGGAAATAATATTGGAAATAATAAACTTAATTTTTTTAGGGATTTCTAAGAATCTTGTTAGACAATCTAGGATTATTTAGTATTTATATAAAATTACTTAAAGATTATATCTTTTAAGATTTGACTAACTTCTTCAAGATTGAGTTATCGCAAACTACAAGTCATCAAAGTGTTTGATCTCTAATGGTAATCTATACGAACCACTGTGAGAAATCTCTCAAAACCATTTTAGAAAAGAATGATTGCTATGCTTTTGACTACTAACTCTTTGTTTTGTGTTTTTGCATTGCATGTTTTATAACATAACTTCTAATAGTATGTTTTGTAACATAACTTCTCTATCTAATTATATCAGATCTTACATTAAATAATATGAGGCATATCATTATATTTATAGAAAAAAACTAATAACCATATAAATAATAAAATATCAACTTACCTTTTAAATAATATCACATATTATTTTAGAAATTTATTCAATAAAGTCAATACTTGTTTTCTCTAGGTCTAGAATTATAATCTCATGTATTAATTATATTATAATCCTTAATTTCTAAAATTTATTCATAATCAAGTCACTTGAATAATCATCCCATTTTAGTTTTTGGCCAATAGTTCTTAATATATGTCACTCATTAGGTTCCTAATAAGTTGTCTCAAATATAAATCACAATCCTATTAGAAATATGATTAAATAAATTAAAAATCTTCATTTATTATTAATTCAATAATTGATTGATTTATATTTAAAGATCAAGTGTATCATCTAGTAATGTGTCATAATCCTTTAAATATTAGAAAAATCATATATGATTTGACTTAAATTTTCAATGATCATTTTCTTAGTGTAATCATTATCTATTCATCATAAATGTTTTGATTTAAATATTATAATATGGAGTATGTCTGCTTTATTGAATAATGTTTATTCTCAATACCGTAGGCATTGATTATTTGAATATTATTTGAAACTCTTTTCAAATTTGATTTCATCACGCACTAGGATTCACAATCAATACTATTTGAGAACATGCAAAATATTTTCTCTATTTTATCTAGGTTAATAAATCTTCTCTTGATCACTCAAATACCTTTATATAGTTCATGTTATACCCAATATACGCTTAATTATTACCATTAATTATAAAAACGTGTAGCCAGGATTAAAACATAACATTTCTTATATAAGATGGCTTGGTGATTTCAAATCTGAAGATCATTTAAACAGCTGACACACGAGCCTTTTAATAAACACAAGTGATCTTTTCATATGAAATCCCTATGTTAGTTAGTTTAGTGTACATATTATGTGACAAGTATCTACATATTAGTTCCATGTATCCCTCATACCTAAGCGTATAAAAACAACTAGTTTTTATAAAGGAAAGAACAAAATATATACCAGTTTCAACTACTTTAATTAATGTCAAATTTTAATAAAGCATCGACCAATAACTTTATAATTTTCTTTGCAAAACATTTTTGTTCTAATAAATTTATATTTACTCTAAACTCATTAATCAAACATAAATGCTTATGAAATATAAATAATGTCATTATTAATAATTAATATGTTTTTACATGAACAAAATTAATGCTACATATAACTAATGAATTTTCTACAAGGCATATACACCAATAGGGGTGATCATTTTCGGTTCGGTTCGGTTTTTACCTTTAAAAAACAACCAAACCAAAAGGAAAAAAAAAGGGACCCAAACCGAACCGAAACCGGTCGAAACCGACCGGTTTCGGTTCGGTTTGGGTCCGGTTTTTAAGGCCCAAAACCGGAAAAACCTATGGTTATTTTTCTGGATTCGTAATGGGCTTTTAGTGGATTTCTGATGGGCTTATAATTGATTCGTAATGGGCTTTTAGTGGATTTCTGATGGGCTTATAATTGATGTTAATAATATCTAATTTTCTTATAAGATTCCAAAGTATATTTAATTTTTTTACCACTAAATATTCATTTATATTAAATTGTTATTGTCAATTTTGTGTTCAATATATTTTTTACCTTTCTAATTTTTTTCTCCTGCTTCAAAAAAATTTAAATAACACACAATCACACATCAACAAGTTAAAATCCAAATTAATCCAAATTACAAACCAAAACAACAAATAACATTATAATAAAACTCCAAGCCAAAAAAATAAATCTTCATTTGCACATCATCTCGATAGAAAAGCACATCAAGAACATTGCACTTTCAGCTCCTTTCAAAATTCGTTATTGAAGCATCGTCTCAATAGTGCCATTTTGATACCTGAAATTCAAAATATAGAACTATAGCATGATAAATTGAATTAGAAGATACAAAATTAAAAAAATAGTATTTTTACCATATATTTTGAATAAATGCATCAACTTGTAAACTAATTATCATCTGTTGCTAGATGCAACTTTCCACTGAATTCTACAAAATAAAAAATTAAACATGTTAGAATAAAAAATAAAAATGCGTTAATTAATAAATTATACAATAAAATGTGTAAGTTTATAAGAAAAATTACCTCCTTCAAGATTTTCATAGGTTTCAAAATCATTAATCAAGGTTCCATCATCAGTTGGAATTGGCCCATGATGCAACCAATTTTGACAACAAATAAGTGCTTGAACTGTTGCTGGAGATAGAGAACTTCGAAATTGATCGAGTATACGACCACCTGTACTAAAGGCTGATTCAGAAGCCACTGTGGATATAGAAATAGCCAGAACATATTTTGCAACTTTTGAAAGTATCTTATATTTTGAAGCATTAATCTTCCACCAACATAAAATATCTAATTTATCATCATTAGGATCCTCACAACCATTAATCAAATACCTCTCAACCTTATTTCTATTTTCCACATTATCTTCCTCCTGTAAGTCATCAATAACATCATCAACATCTTGTGTATGCCTATTATCTTCCACCACTTCATCGGCTTTCAAATAAAACTCATACAAGCTCACCAAATTATCTTTCACCTTCTTTGTTAGCAATTGTGCTTTGTCATAATCATACAACTCACCAAAACAAAATTTCACATATTTCAACTTAAGACGTGGATTCAAAACATTAGCCATATATAACAAAAAATTCTGATTTGCTTCACAACCCCAATACTTCTCAAACTTTAACATCATGTTCATCGCCATTCCACTTAAAATATTATCTCTACTTTTACACAATTGCAACAAGTTTGTATGCATGTAAATCAATTCATTGAAGAAAGAATTTGATGTGACATACAATGAGCCAGAAAATCTCAATGTAACCATGTAAAAGATCTTTAAAAACTTCAGCAAAGTTCTAGCATTTTCCCAATCCTCCAAACTAGGTGGCCCTATGTTTTTTTATTCCCCTTTGAATCAACCTCCAAAAAGTAATTCATATACCTAGGTTCATTTTAACCTAACTTCACAAACACCTTTTCAAACTTTTCAGCAGCTTCTAACATAAGATAAGTTGAATTCCATCGAGTTGCAACATTCAAACACAATGATTTCTTACACTCTATATGCAACTTTTTTACACACTTCTTATATGCAAGTAGCCTAGAAGGTGAAGATCTCACAAACCTAATTGCATTTCGAATCTTAACAACCGAAACATTAATCTCTTTCAACCCATCACACACAATGAGGTTTACAATGTGGGCACAACATCTAACATGCAAATGTTCATTTAACAATATATTTGTTGGCCAATCTTTCATCACATTCTTTAAATATGAAATAGTAACACTATTAAAGCTTGCATTGTCTACTATAACAGTTAAAAGTTTATCAATCCCCCAATCTAACAAACAATTCTCAATAACTTGACCAATTGTCTCACCCATATGATTGGAAACTTGACAAAAATTCAGAATTTTTTTATGCAAATTCTACTCATTATCAATCCAATAAGCCGTTAAGGACATATAGTTTATGTTTTAGATTGATGTCCATGTATCTGTTGTTAAGCATAATCATTGACCCTTAAAAGCTCTCTTTAATTTTTCCTTCTCTTCAACATAAAGTTTCAAACAATCTCTCATAATAGTGAAACGAGAAGGAATGTCAAATCTAGGCTGCAAGGTTCTAGAAAATAATCTAAATCCCTTACCCTTCATAAAATTAAAAGGCAACTCATCAATTATAACCATTATACTAGTGCTCTGCATTCATCATAATCATAACCTATTGCCTTAAGAGTTCCCACACTTCGATCTCCTAATTCACCCCCTGCTTTATTAGGTTCTAATACCAAAATTTTTTGCTTCTTATCAACCACAAAAGGAAACTTTTTGCATACTTTTAAATGACTCCACATATTACTTGTCTCATTAACAATAGTATGGCATGCATAATCCTTTCCACGATAATTACATTTAGCTCTAGGGGTTGAAGGATCACCATCAAGTTTTGTAAAATGATCCCAAATTTGTGACTTTTTTTTTATATCATCAACATTTCTTTTCCTTGATGTAAGGACTTGAGGTTGTTTACCTTTATTATCCGTGGTAGATCCTACAGTAGTTGATGTTGGGTTAGTCACTACCAGAAAATTGATAAATATAAACAGAAATACCGAGGAAATATTTTCGTCGGTAAATTTTCGAAGAATTTTACTGACGGAAATATTCCCTCGATATATACCAACAGAATTACCGTGGGAAAAAAAATTTCAAACAAAGAAAAAAAAAAGATGATGTGTCATTTTTACCAACGGAATTACTGACGGAAATACCAACAGAAAATTCCGTCGGTAAATTGTGAACACTGTTCATCATGTCAATTACAAAGGGAATCACCGACGGAATTTTTCATCGGTATTTTCCAGTGAGTGTTATTTGGCGGTTTTCTGAAAAAATTCAATTAATTTAAAATTTTCATTTAAATATTACAGACGGAATCACCGACGGATTGAAAAACCGTCGGTAATTATTGGCGGTTTCTGAAAAAATTTTACGAAATTAAAAATTTAAATTAAATATTACCGATGGAATTACCGATGGAATAATTAAAAATATTAATATTCAATTATCTGTCGGTAAATTCGTCGTTAACGCGCCACAATAAAAAGCCTGAATCCCCTTATTTCACAAGAGACAGGCTCATTTCTTCTCCTTATTATTATTCTTCTTCTTGTTCTTCTACTTATTCTTCTTCTTCTTCTTCACTATATGTAAAAAACATCAATATATATTTCTTTCTTTTCTTTTCTTCTCTCCTCATCTCCTTCTCTTTTCCTCCATGCTTGGGTATGTCTTCTTCTTCTTTCTTCTTTTATCCTCTTAGTTTTTTTTTAATTAATATGCTTAATGAATTTTTTCTCTCTCCTTAGCTTCATTGCAACTATATTAAGGTAAGATTTTTCTTTTTTCTTCTTTTTTCATGATTTTTTTCACTATATTAGTTTTTTATTTTATTTTTAATTGTTTTTGTTCTTAATAATTGTATAAATGTTGCTGTGAGATTTTTTTTTTTCATATGAGATCAATTTTTAGTTGATTTATTTATAGGATTTTTAAATTTTTAGCAATTGCAACTTTATTTATTTCATATGAATTTTTTTAATTGAATTTATTTTTTCATTTTATTTATTTGTTGCAAATTTTTTTGAGTTGATTTTCTTATTTTTTTCCAAGCATTTTGAGTATATATTATACAGTGTTAATTTATGCTAATTTAATTATTTTATAATTTTATAAAATGAATTTTTTAAAAATATTTTTAAATAATTACCGACGGAATTGCCGATGGAATTTCCATCGGTAATTCCATCGGTAAATCCGTTGGTAATAAAAAAATTATTACCGAGGGATATACCGACGAAATGAAGCGGGTAATTTGATTTTTTTATTTCCGACGGATTTACTGACGGAAAAAAAAATTACCAACGATATATTCACTGACGGAGCATTTTCTTCGGTGATTCCATCGGTAAATTAATTATCGACGGAATATGTGTCTTACACCGATGGAAAAATTCCGTCGGTAAAACTGTTAAATCTTGTAGTGAGTGTTTGAAGCTGGGGCATTGGTTGATTTTGGGGTGGTGCCAGTGGATGAAACATTTTGATTTTGAAGGTTTTCCATCTGTAATTAACAATTAAGGACATGTTAATATTTCTGCATGTTGAACTCAAAACAACAGCCAACAACAATGAAGAACTCAAAAGAAATCAGCTTCAAACAGCACAAAAACACAGTAACATTGCAGTAACAACACATATTAAAATCAGATGTTGCAGTAACAACACATATTAAAATGATAAAATCAGATGTTAAATCATAATAAATCTTCTAACCAACTATCATATAACTTGTTCATACACATCTCAAATATGAATTTTATAGAGAAACTGGATGCATCATTATTTAACCACAATAAAATTATATCTAAGAAATGCAAAACATCTAAACAGAATCAATAAAAAAGTGGGTGTGCTAATCTGAAGGTAAGGAAAGGCAATATTGTATACTTGTAGGAGGAATTTTTACTTGGTCGACAACCTGAGGCAAGATTGAAGTTTCATTAGCGATAAATATCAAAGATTTGAATAAGAATTTGCCATATAAATAAAGAGCACAAATCCAGCAGTAGTATAGCTTAGGTGTATATGTGCACACGCACACGAGACAGAGACACACAGAAAGAGAGTTTCACAGCCATTGCAAATAAAAAGATAGTTCATCTTCCTAATACATAACCTCTATGCTTGCTGGTTATTACTGAAATTAGGAAAACTAAAGTGTCTAGAAGAAATAAACAATATTTTTCTCAAATAGATTAGAGAAGAAAGTAAAACAAGGTAACAAGCTGCATGTCTAAAATAAAATGTCCCCACTATATATCACCAAGCCACTTGAGTCAATTTCTTAGTTGGATAGCAACACAGTAAGCCATCAAAATTTTAAGGGAGATTTCAGATTAGATTTGAAATTAGACAAGATTAAATTAAATTAAATTAAATTAAATAGAACAGAACATAACATAAATGAAATGAAAGGGTTTCCCATTGTGATTTTTGGCAGTTGACTATGCATATGACCCACATACAAGTATACTACGCTAAGCAGATGACATTTTTTTCTTAATAATTCACAATTACTAACTAATGAACATGCAAATCAAAAGATAATCATGTGAACTTAATTACATTTTCAACTTTTCTTTTCTTTTCTTTATTTTTGTTCCTGTTTGGCTTAACCATGCATGTGAACTTCAGGATGTCATTAGTATAATTATAAACCTTGTTGGCAGTTCCAAATTCCAATCTACCAGTGAGAAAGAAAAGAAGAAGAAAAAAGAGGACATATTGTTTGCGATTGATCGTCTTTTGAGAATCTGACAGGGACAACGATTCCAATTTCCTTTCCAGATTGTGTTCTTTCGTCCACCTTCATTTTTACATTGTTTAAAATAATTAACAGTTTAACGCATCAATATAGAAAAATAGAAACAATATAAAATCAACAAGCAACAATTAATTAAATGTGTAATTACATGATAAGATTACCTGAGCGATGTAATCGGCTTTGATACAAGCAATAGGTTGAAGGAGCTCTGGAAGCGGTAACAGTTTCACCACCTCATATGCACGGCAGTTTCTTTCGAGATTCAAAGAATGATCGTTCGAAAATAACCTAAGCTGAGTAAGTTCGTTGACTAGTGAAGAGGGGGCGACTGTTAATGGGAGGGGGCGGGGCAGCTGTTAATGGCAGTAGGGGTGATTGGATGGGGCGGCTGTGTCTGTGAATGAAAATTGAAAGGGTTGGACGGGAGGGGGTGGCTGTGTGAAAGGAAAAGAAGATAAATTAAAAGTGCTAGGGTTGTTGAAAGGGAAAGTAATGGGAGGACTGAGGAGGCGGCTCGCGGTTTGGAATTGGATCGCTTGGTTTATTTTTTTTTATTCCTAAACTGAATCGATTCGGTTCAGTTTGGGTTAGCCGGTTCAGGCACACCAAAACTGGAAACCGAATCGAACCGAACATTTTCCTAAATATTTTAACCGGTTCAATCGGTTTTGTTTACTGGTTCGGTTTTTTTGGTTAATTTTTTTTGGTTTTCTTGGTTAAATTGGTTTTCCGGTGTTTTTGCTCACTCCTATACACCAATATATGTATCATCTTTCATCACCAAGGTGTTTAGGCGTTTGATTCTTCTAAAATAGACTTTTTAAAGTTGTCCTTGTTTTAATCTAATTTCCAAGTCTAGGAGATGCTCATGATAGTTGATAAGCTCATTATCTAACTTATAATTGGGTTTATATGATGTTTGATATGGCTAGTGCTTATGTTATTCACTGGTATTTTAGGCTTAAAGATTTTGACATATTGCTGAGTTACTACTTGCTTAACATTGCCTATCAAGTCTTCACCCTTTGGAAGAATCATATTATAGGTATGGCATATAAACACCTTTTTATTAGGTATATCTTAGGCTTGTCGAGCCATCTATTTAGCTTTCCCATAAAATATATATTTTTCCCATCACTAACTTTCATGACCAACACTAGCCTTTATCATGATTGATATTTTTTCTTTTTATTGCTCTCGCTTTTCAAGAAGCCCATCAAGCTTGGGGGCATCCACTATTTGAATGGCATTGAGGAATAAATCATCATCCACTTTTATTTATGGATGCTTTTGAATTCTAAGGCCTTCTTGATTTGGTTCATAAGGACTATACAACTATCAAGGTCATATTTCTAAGAGTTATACCACTTATAATATTATTTTCCTCTAATTTTATCAATAGTGAGGATAGTATAATTTTTTTAGGATCTTAATTTACCATTCATGCATTAACTAGTCAAATATTCTTTTAGACTTTTTTATAAATAAAAAAGTATTCTTTGTTTTCTTCGACTACTTTAGTAGTCTTTGCATCTTTGCTAGCAGGTTTAATATCCTTTTTAGGCTTTTTAAATGTTAAGATCTTAACTAGTCTTCAATCTCTGACTTTTGTGACCGATATAAGCTATTATTAGATCTTTTCAAACTCTTCATTAGAGTTTGAACCAGTCAATAAGTGTACACTAACGATATTGTTTGAATAATCAACATGGTATATCTTTCTTAATGGTTCTATTTTGTAAATTTTGCTAGCATTTTTTTCTTCTTGAGCAATAACATTAATGAAAGTGTAGATGTCAAAACAATTATTTTTTATAAACCTCTTCCTTATGTTCCATTACATTCCTTCTAGTAGTAACTTCATGCACTCTTGCTCAGTTATAATCACAATGCACTTAGTTTTTAATGTTTTAAATCAAATGGTATAACTTTTTATAGCCTCTCTTAGGTCTTGGACTATTCTAGCTAATTTATCCAATGTGACATCTTGTTATGTCTTGTAGAAATATTCATGAAAATGAGTCTCCATCTTTTTTCAACTATTGATTGAGTTGTAAGGTAGTGTGAGAACTACTGGAAAGCTATTTTGATCAAAGATGAACCAAACAACCTTAGTTTTATAAAAAGGTTAGTTGCTTCATAGCCATATTGGTCAGTGAACTTAATTATGTATTCTCTCGTTGATTAGTTATCATCTCTAAGAAATTGCTTGAAATTTATAATATTTATTCTTCTAAAAATTGTATATAGTTTGTCAACCTATTCAGGGTTTAGACGATTGTAAATAGGTATTGTTGTCTGTCCTTCTTCTAACCCTATCTCTTTTAAGTATTGTGCTAGTTCAACTTTATTTATCCTTTCTTTTAGTTATTGATTAGTAGTAGGGGGTTGTTGTGTAAGGGGATTGAGATTTTCTTGCATATGAGGTATAAAATTGTCTAGTAGGAGGTTTTGTAGACGAATATAAATTATATGGTGTTAAGTAATTAGTTTGTGGTTGTTTGTATACTTGGAGAGTGACTAGCATTTTAGGAATATCATGCATAAGTTGGGTTATTATTATTGATGTGTCTAATATATTAGGAAATACCCTTATGTATAAGTGTGGTTGTTCCAAAAACCTTTAATAAAGTGTTTGTAGTTGCAAAGTTCCATAGGAGATGCCCACTTGGTGCATAAGCTCAAGCATTACTAAACTTATTTTGACACGACTCATTTTATATCTGATTCAATTAACAAGTTATGACCTGCATGGTTTGATTGATCACCATGATATTATTATTCTATGTCATGTTTGTTATGTTCTCCATCTTATCTAGAGAGCTTTTATATCAACATTAGGTAGATTTATAGTTTGATAGTAAGATGTTTCTTTATAAGCAACCATGGCCAGTTGCCTAAGATTAGTCATAATTAGTTATGTTCATCATAAGACATCATCTGATTTATAGAAAGTATTCGTGTATAGTATACTAATATCCTAATGTGCCTATTAATGATTGGTGGTGATAACCTTATTAGTATTGATGGAAACGTAAGAGATTATATAAGGACACTAAAGGTGTTTCCAAACTAAGTTTTGTGTTTAAGAGATTGCACGAGTTTGAATACTACTTACATACGTAATTATAATCCTATACAAATATATTGGTATGTGGTAAAAAAGTTTATTAAATTTAAATACAAATTAAACTCCTTTTCTATTGATGCATATATAAATCCTAGGCTAATCTATGACTTAATTATGATTAATTTGTCTATTAAGTACTTTCACTCTATATCTTTTTGTTATATGTGCATTTAAACTATGTTGGTTGATTATAACTTCTAATTGCTGGATTGACTAATCCTTCAACTTTCTTTGTCATTAAAGATTTTATAACTCGGTTAATTTTTCTAATTTATTATTGATTTTAGCTTTCTTCTCATATCTTGTGAAGAACAATCATTGTTATCTAATATACAAATGTATTTTTATTTTATGTGTAAACATTTTAATCTTTGACCTTTTGCACCTATAGCAGTTTTTAAAGTTGAAAAGAAGACAACAGTTTGGAAAAACTAAACAAAAAAGCAACATAAAACATGTTTGCATTCAAATTAGTTTTTTTTTAAGTAGTTGGCATTGTTATCTAACCATAATTTTTAAATTTTTTAAAATTATTTTTAGTTTCAAATTAATTTTTATATGTTTTTAAATTGTTTTGATGTAAAAAAATAATATATATATATATATATATATATTTAAAAAATATTATTATAATACATCTCTAAATAAAAAATATTTTAAAAAACAGTTTAAATGCTGTGTATACAACTCCAATGCTATGAATGGACAAATAAAAGCGAATTACTATAGCTTGAAAGTGTTCAACAGTTGCTGCTTACAACCACATCCATGAGTATGAATTCTCCCTCTATCCTTTACGCTGGCAAAGGGGAGTTAATTCCCTCCATCGCTCCCCTCCCAAACCCCATGTATGGTACAAATACGAAAGCAGGAATCACGTGGCAAATTTCTGCACAATTCCTTCTCTGAGAGATATAACTTTTGCCTAGCAGCATAAGCTAGCTAGGGCTTATCGCTTCGCTTCAACCATGCTCAATGAGATATCTTTCAGCAATAGTTGCATGAGTTGCAGCGCCTATGGGAAGAACATCTTCATCTATCATGAAATATGGTGAATGACCCGTGTGTGTTGACCCCAATGTCTCGTTCCTCACGCCTATGTAATAGAAAGCTGCAGGGACCACTTGAGTGTAAAACGAGAAGTCTTCGGCACCCATCATTGGTGGTACCACCCTGAAGTTCGCTGGACCCAACAAATCAATTGCCACCTTCCTCACATGCTCATACATATGATCATCATTCACGGTCGGGGGATATACTGTGGACTGATTTTCAAAGAAGTCTACTGTTGCTGAGCATCTGAAAACAGAAGCCTGTTCAACGATCACCTGTTTTCATACATACGCAAAAACTGTTAGATCAATTATTCAAATTTGACAGGTGTTCAGCGGAACGGGACCTCGAAATATGAAGTTTCCGTTTGGATTGTGTGACTGGAGATATACCTCTATGTCCCCACTTGAAAACCATAAAACAATGTTTCTTTTTTCATGCTTAGGCTAGAAAGGGAGGAGATCATGGAAGGTGGTTTCTTAATTTCCCATGCAGAAGGGCATGCAGGCTCCCGTATAGCTAGCCCACAGGTAAGCAATCATGCAATAATTTAAATCATGATAGCCTACGTGCATGTCTACTGGTTGAATTCATTACCAACTATACTCAGTGGTAGTGGTGTTGAATCGAATTAATAAAAGGGGAATAAGAACAAACCTCTTCGATTCTTTGAAGAAGTTGATTAAAACTTGTGTTGGAGAAAGCCCTGAAAGTGCCACCGAGTATAACGGTGTCTGGAATCATGTCCAGATCATTACCTCCATCCATTGTGGTAACAGACACTACCTGTTTAGTGAAAGTGAGTAATTCTCGGTTAGCGAAATTACAATTCTGATAGAGGTAAACAGTGTTGGAAAGCTAAGTTTTCTAGCATGGACACCTGAGAGTCCAACGGATTTGCTTCACGAGACACAATGCTCTGTAAGCTGATTACAGCTGCAGAGGCAGCCAGAATGGGGTCAACAGAGTGGTGAGGGGTGCCAGCCTGGCCCATTTTGCCATTAATTACTGCTCTGAAGAAGCCGCATCCAGCAAGCAAAGGACCAGGCCTTGAACCAATGATGGCAGTAGGATGCTCATGGGATACATGAACTGCAAATATAGCTTCCACTTCCTCTAGAGCCCCATCTCCTATCATCCGTTTTGCTCCATTCCCCGCTTCCTCTGCCGGCTGAAAGAGCAGTATTACAGTTCCCTGTAATTGCAACAGTGAAACTCACAAGTTTAGAAATCCACCGTGGTATCATTAAAACATGAATAAAGATTTTCAGGTTTAAAGTATAATTTAGAGAAAGTTGGATAAAGTTTCCCATCAAGATAGAGCTAGGGTGCATTCACAGACATGGAAGATGGTTTTCATTTTCTATTGATTTCATCAGTCAACTCAAGGTGATAAAGAGGACAAGTAGCATGCACGTCGATGTCAACCTGTAGAATTTTTTTGTTTAATTATGACCTGGTTTTATAAAACCACTGATTCCTTAGGAACATCAAAGACCCATTTAAGCTGCTCAGGAGTCTGAAAAGCCACAAGCGTTTTAATTATCCAAAACTAATCACTTCATTTAAAACTAATAAAGTACTTTCATTTCACTAGACAACGACTCTCTCTCTTCGAAGTGTCAAATCTTTAAGCACTTCACTCGGATTATATGATTTAATCCTTAATTTAAGCGTGAGCCATGGACAGAAGTTTGTTTATGCGAAAGCAGCGTGCACTAAATAATTCATTATCCTCTCTTTCGATATATTATAGTCATATAACAAAAGCCATTGTGGGAAACTAGATTCCTGGCCAATTCATTTCTTTAAGCAAAAGATTCTGAGCTTAAAGCACGCTCCCAGATAAGACAAAGTAAGAAACAAATCTAGATCTATGGTCGTAGAGCACTACCTAGAGCACTAAAATGAAGTCTTTCAGCATGTGAACGAATAATAAAAGCAAACAGACATTCATTATAAAAAGGCTTAATGCAAACTGAATAAAGGTCGAGCTCTCTTTTAAGATATAATATTGTTGGTGGAAAAAAAAAAGGTTCCAGGTGTTTTACATCTATTTTACAATCATTAATTTGATTATTACCATAACTCCTTCCAAAAAGCATGTGAGGTTGCCTTAATCTATGACAGAAGTCTTCAGTTAGACTAATTCCAAAATGATTGAGGAGCATCTCGAGTGTAACATCCATATAGTTTGCTTGGCATGGAGAAATACAGTGATTTTTCGTTTTCTTCAAAATAGATAGCAAGATGGCCAATAAAAGTTTTTTTTTTTTTTTTTTTTGCAATATAAACTCCATTAAAATATGTAGCTTGTAGGACTAGAATACTAGATTCGTCTTATTTTTTGCTACTCAAAATGGTGAATACAACATTTATAATGCTTGACAGATCGAAGGCTAAAAGCATGAAGAAATTTACTTTACTCCTGTACAGATCCATATCTTATGTCTCTTGTCCATGCATGCATCAAAACTTATTTGTGTTTATAATGATTACATCTAAACATAGGAAATAATCTCAAAGTCACATCAGTAGCTCTTTTGTAAGCAAACACTGTACACAAAATGTGATATCCCACTTAAAAGTGGTAACATGCTTCAGCACAGACTAAAACGAACACACAAAAATGCACATGAGAACAGAAGAAATTAATAAGCCCATGTATACACCCAAGGACGTGACTGACTTGCACATTAAAGGCAGTCGTTTTCCTAAACTTATGAAGACGAAAGCATGAGCTAGAAATCCTAGAAAAGAAGAGAAAAACATGCATTTGATTATACGAGATGCCCAGAAATCTAAACTACCTCTGACGTATTTGAGAGGGAGTGGTGGTGATTTTGTCTTCTAGCCGACAATTTTCAAAGCCGAGTTAAATTCTTTTTCTCATACATAAATGCTTGGTGGGTTTGAGAATTTCGTGCCTATAATCAATCCTCAATTGGTGGGTTCAAATATTGGAGAGAGAGAAAGATAATTATTCCAAATGAAATTTATATAGACCACGAATTCAAGAACCAAACTGGAGAGTGAAGATAGTTAGAAAAAGGACAACAGCAGCTGATGGAAAATAACGAAGCAAAAGTGAAAAAGCCTATACGCTTTACGGCCATTTATGGGTAAGAGAAAGTTACACCAACCCATTCCCTGTTCTTTTTTCGTAGACCAATGCTAGCCACTCGAAATTGAGGCCCAACAGAGACAATATACTCCTTATGCCTATTTCCATAGCATCATGTTGCACCCAGTACACCACAAATAGTATTCTCTCCAAAAACCCAATATACTCTATAAATTTATGAACAGATTAAAAAAAAAAAAGAAAAAGACTAAAATGATTTCTTATTGGAAATAGTAATTTGAATCGTAACTATCAGGATTTGTTTAAGATCTTGATGTTCAATATGGAACTTCTTTTAGGATTTACAAGATAATTAAGAGAACAAACCTTCAAGAGATGTTCGCGGCTCTTCAGAATCTTGGCAGCACCCATCAGCATTGCGACATGAGCATCATGCCCACAAGCATGCATTTTGCCGGCCACTTTGCTTTTATGCTCCCATTCTACAGCTTCCTGAAACAGGCAATCCCAGGATTTCTTACAGTGAGATCCCAAAAGAGTAAAGTAAGTCCCGATCCCATGGAGACACTAATAACTGCTGCAATGCCAATTTATTCCACGTATTTTGTCACTATGCTCTTCACAACTTTTACATTAGAACACGAATATAGTTTAATTTGTCTCATCTCAGGTGTCACATTAAATCTGATTTATTTTAATAATTAAATACTGACAAACAAATAATATAGTTGAGTCATAAATATTCTTTTTAATTAAATTATTGTCGCACTAGATTTGATTCATCTTCACAGGCCAATAATAAAATTAAGCTGTATAGATTCTTTATCTTCCATGTCAACATTAAGGAAGTCATTCACAAATTCTTTCTCACTTTCGCCTGTTTTTCTCCTCGGTTTTCTCCAGAAAAAAATAATAAATTTGAATTAGGGCTTGGTATAAAACATGCAGCAAGCTGGAAATCTCTGTAACAAGTAATTTATATCAGACATTTTTATGCAGCTAATTCAAATCTAATACACTAGAAAAGAAAATAGATTATGATAGATAATCTAGCCATCTGATTTCATTTCCTTAATTTCCTGCTTTTTTCAAGGAAAAAAAAAGGGAGATGAAAAGAAGAAATTAGAAAATAAAAAACAACAAATCAAGCCCCCAAGAAGCTGATTTTTCCTTAAAGCCTCTGAGTTACAAGATATCCTCGCCAAGTACAGTAACATAATATCCAAGAACAATACACATGCATGCATATGATAACACATATACATCAATAGACAAAATAAAACTTTGAAGCTAGGCTAAGCTACCTGAATTGGCAGAGCATCCATATCAGCTCGAACAGCCACAAAGGGAGGTCCACCCGTGCCGATCCAAGCCCGAATACCCGTTTGAGCTAAAGGATACCTATATTCAATCCCCATCCTATCCAACTCATCTCTAACTAGCTCGCTTGTTTTGACTTCTTCAAAAGCAAGCTCAGGATTCTCGTGAATCTTCCTCCTCACGCTCTTTAACCATGTAACCGTCTCTGGCTGCCGTGCCAGGGCCACAACAGCCTCCGAGCAGGTCTTGGTCCACACCTCACAGCTGGTTGACGACGGTTTTCCCTCTGTGGGTTTTGATTGGTTGTTTGGCTTGGAATTCAAGGAATTAACACTGCTTAAGGTACCGTCAAAACACGAATATGAATAGTCACCATCATAATTATAATTATTATTATTATTATTACATGTGATTGGGCTTTGGCTTGTGCTTGTGCTTGTTGTTGAAGGAGAAGAGGACGGTGATGAGATGATAGAGCTAAAAGAGATTACAAGTGAGAGATAGAGTACTGAGAGAATTTTGAGAGAATTCATTTTTTTTTCTCTTTCTTAAAGAAGAGAGAGAGAGACGGTAGCAGAGATAGAATTTAAGGGAGGGGAAATTGAGAGAATATGTGAATATTTTTAAGGGTATTGAAGCACGTGGGGATAAAGGGTAGAAGAAATAGTACACGTGAGAGAATATGTACATAAAAAAGTTAAAGGGCGTCAAATCGTTGCAGTCGGGGTCCACCACTTTCATGATTTTTAACTTATTTTTATTAGTATTTTATTTTATAAACTCTCATCTCTTTACTAATTTTAATTTTAATTTTTATTTTTATGTTTTAAAAATATTTTTAAAAAAATTTATTTTTTTAATTTTAAGTTAATATTTTTTAATGTTTTCTGATCATTTTGATATGTTGATATCAAATATATTTTTTAAAAATAAAAAAAATATTATTTTAATATATTTCTAAGTAAAAAGTATTTTGAAAGATAACCGTAACTATTATCAAACATATTCTTTTAATCATTTTTTGTTTTTATTTTACAAATTAAATTAAATCTTATTTTTTTTCTCTTTTAACTAATTTAAATTCATTATTCTCTTAAGGAAAAATTTATAATTTCATTTTTTTATTTTTTCAAACACAAAACTATGTATTTAATTAAGTATAGTTATATCATCACTAATATAATATAGATGCTGTTATAACTCTAAAATTAAATGTTTATTGACAATAATTAATAATATTAGGGTGAATGATCTCCTAAAAACAGTACACATGTTCCATCCTTTTTTAAAAAAATAGTTAAAAATTTAAAGCTTTAATATATATTCTTACAAACTTTGTAATTTGAGAATAACTTTAATAAAGATTAAATTAAATTAATTATTTAAGTAATGTTTAATTACTATTTTGGAATAGAAAGAATAAAAATAATTGGTATAGAAAATTTCATATTTGTTTGATATTATGGTTGGAACTGTATTTTGTTACAACCACACTTTATAGTCCTTTGGTAAATATTTGAACGCAGAATTTGAAGATGGGTTCCACTAAAATTTGAGTTTCCACCATCAGTTTTGCTGAAGCAAAAAATTGCTGCTTTTCACTTTCCATTGCCCGACTGTTGCCATAATTATCGAACGACCATGTCAACCGTCCACGACTTCTCCTTTACACAAACACCAACTATTTACAGTAGTCATGGCTAATCATGAAACAATTTTTGTTTTGTCTGGTTTCTTTCAATTTTACTTATTTATTTATTGAAAACCAATGCTGTTAGTACCAATATTATCCATTTATCACTCATTTCTTACCGTACAAAAGTGGTCATAATTATACCGTGTTTTTTAAAAGAACAAAAATTGATCATCAATGCAAAATGGAACATATATCATATGATTTTGTTTAACAATAATGATATATTAAAATTTGTTTTTAAAAATATTGAGATGATAATATATTGATTTTTTAACAATAATATATTGAATTTACTTAGATGAATTCAAGTTAATTATTTAAATTTGTGATTCCGATCATCATACATGATGTTCAAACTTAGATAATCTAATGTTGAAAGATTAAATTGAAAATAAAAATATTTAATTAAAAAAATTTAAAAATAACTCGAGAGAATGCTAGTCAAATTATTAAACCTGTGTTACGGGTCATTCTTCCTATTAGATTTAATAATTTTTTATTTTTTAAATTATATTTATTTAATTACATAACAACGTGGCGGGTGGGACTATTTTTCTACCAAACATAAGAAATTATAAAAAAAAACAAACAGGACATGCATGTGAGACTAAAAACATAATTGTTTTTTAAGTAAAAAAAAAACACATTTAAATCCATTAAACAAAAAAATATTCTAAAAAACATTCATAATAAGGTCAGGCACCTGGACTTACCTATATGCTTGGCTCATTAAAAGAGAAATTTGAAAATAGAAAAAATTAATTAAATTTCTTTTAAAAATAATTGAATGAATTCAAGTAAACCTATTAAACATCCCTTTGAGTTTAATAAAAAAAAAATTCTTAAATTATATTTCATTTAGTTACCTAAAAATTAGGTATGTGAAATTCTTTTCGTATCAAATATAAAAACATTTAAAAAGTATCAAAAAAAGTGAGTGGAACCGGAAAAAAACATTTAAAGGGGAAAATATGTTTTTTTAAGAAAAATAAAAAGAAATGTTGAAATAATAAAAGATGATTTTTATCATTATTTTTAACTTTAAAGGCTAGAAATACATTAAAAAAACATTTTAAAAATACATTATAGGTGTCTGAGTCTACCTATAGACTTGACCCATAAACAGTGGCCTAGCCTGCAGGCAAAACCTCTTTTTTATTTTTCAAACATTAGAGGGTAGAGGAGTCCACCCTTTATTTATTTTTTTAATAAAAAGATACGGATGATGCTTCATGTGTATCCCCAGATATTGGTGATTAGAGGGTCGCTAGAAAATCAAGGCAAGAGTATTTATGCTTAAAAATATATTTTTTTTACTCAAAACACCTTATAGATCTTGATAATCCTATTTATTGTCTCAAATAACCCAATAAACGGTCCAAAAACTCAAAATCAACCTAAAATAAAAACATTTTCTAAGGTCTAATGTTGTATCTCTAGCCATATAGAGGTAAAAGAAATCCTTAAATGAACTCATTTCATTGGATGTAATTCATTGACACCAAAATCAGCTTTTTTGTTGCCAAAATTAGTGTTAATCTATATTTTCTCTTTTTACTACTGAAATCTGGTGACTTTCTATCTCATTTATTAAACCAGAGAATAAAAAATAAAGAAAATAAAGTTATGAGTTAAAATTTAATTTTTCTAAACTAAAAGGATATAAAAGGTATATTATAAAAAATATAGGGACTAAAATGAACTTTTCATGCTAATTTTAAACGACTACCTAGATACACCATTCTTCTCCTACACACATTATTTCCCTACATTTTTTTTCCTTCTATATTTTACTAACTTAAACACTGGAAGGTTTTCTAGTTTGATAGGAGATTTATTTTTTAGAAAAGCATGGAACAACCCAACCCAAGCACTCAAGCCTACGATACAACCACGAAAATTTCTTCTTTCAATGGCTAATGAAGTTGAATTTTTTATAACTTCATTAGTAGCGTCATTAGTGAGGACTTGAATAAAAGTTAGTTCAATTTCGTTTCACTCCACATTCAAAATTTCTTTCAATGGCCGATGAATTAAAAACACCTGAACATAAGAGGGTAACAAACCTCCCTACTATAAGTACACTAGCTCCTTCAAATCTTCAACAATTTACCTATTAAATGCAAGTGTTCAATGATGTTGCTCTAAATATATAACAACAACTTCTTAATATTCCACTCCTTCAACAAAAAGCACAACATCTAACTCTATTTCTTGTACCACCAAGTGCACAAACACAACTTCGGTTTCTTAAAAGAACAAGACAAAATGATGTACATGAAAGTAAGCACCATATCATTTGTAATACAACTATTTGAAAAAGTTATTCTCTCTATGAAGAGTTTTACCAAACTAGACACTCAAAACGAGAACTCTAATGGCAAAAAACTATAGCCTCAATAAGTTCTAGCCACAAGAATAACTATTACCATTGATCTATTTCATAATTCATTTTTTACCCCTAAAACTTTTCCAATGTGTTTTAAAAAAATATAAAAATAGCCAAAAATATATTTTCAATAAGATTTAGTCAATTTTCATCATTTTCTTAATTTTTGGTACTTCTTTTTATTTTATTTTATTTTGAGTGTTAAGTTAAGATAAAAATGATAAAAGAATAAAAAATATATAATATTTGAGCTAAATATTGGGATAAAAAAGATTTTCATAAAATCTATTAGTTAATTGTTGTGATAAAAAAGATTCTTATAAAATATTTCAATTAATTTTCGGGATAAAAAAAGAATTTCTATAAAATATCCAATTAATTAATGTGACTAAAGGATTTTCATAAAAATCCTCTAGTTAATTACTTAGATAAAACAAATTATCATAAAAATCTTCATGGAATCAAAATGATTCTCATAGAAATCTTCTAATTAATTACTGGTATAAAAAATGATTCTAATTAAAATCTTGCAATTAATTGATTTTTTATTTTTAAATGGGTGCAGCATTATAAATATAGGTTTAAGTTACTAATGGAGGAGAGAGAGAAAAGAGAGAGAGAGAAAAAAAAAAGTTTAAAAAAAAAGACCTATATTCTCCACTCTTCTATCCTTCATGCCCCAACCACTAAGCACCTAGACCCACCATTGTTCTCTCTCCATAAAAACCAACCACATCACTCCCCATTTGCCCAACTAAATTGACCACTATAGCCATACCAATAACAATCACCCTCCACTATAACTATATTAGCAGCAGTCACCCTCCATCAAAACATCAAGCTCTCTCTCAACAAAGAACCCTAGCCACCACTTCAATGTTGTCCTTTACCACCAAACAACCATAAACCTAGCCTTCCTCTTTCACTACACTAACTTTGACTCCAATCACATCACTTTCTTGACTATTACCATCATAAGTCCACCATATGCAACCCCTCATTCATTCAGCCTTTCTGCTATATTTTTTATATATTCAAAGCCATCATTTTCAGCCAACAACAATAACTACTCTTACTGAAGCCTCCATCTTCGATCTATACCTTTCGTTTTCATTTTCCATTTTAACGAACCACAAACACCATCACCCACTGTCCAGTGATGCTCTTTCTACCAACCATTGAGCCTTTTTCAAATTTTATCTTTAATCCACCTAAATCAAATCACAAATCAGCTTTTAATTTAAGCTAAAATTATAACCTCCAAACGCAACAAAATAACCCAAAGAAAATTATAGAAGAGGTGTCGTTACTTTAAAGTAGACCATTTCAACATCACAATAACAGTGTTACAAATGCCACTCTACTTTTCAATGTTTCATCCACGAAAGGTGAAGAAGAAGACAAGAAAGTATCTTGTAATGATTTTAAAGATCTTGCAAATAAGGATATGCAAGACATGTTAATTTCTAATAATTCTTTTAAGGATATCATGAAAGATTATCTTGAAGTTTCTTTAGATACAAAGGTTGAAGTATGGGAAGTCATAAATGATGATAAGGTCAAGTGTGAAGAAAATGAATGTGTGAATGAACTACAAGTGGACTTTATAGGAATAGAAAATTAACATTAAATATGGATCTTAACATAAACTTTTTATAAATTAAATTTTAAAGTTCACAGGTCAATGACATGCTATGTGAATATGTTGGCTACAATGTTATATTTGATGTATCTTTTCTTTTGAATTGGTCAAGTTCAATTTCTAACAGGTAACTCTAAGGCAAGTTTTTCAGAAATAGAAGAGATTGACATGGGAAAATTTCTTCAATATCTAGGAATAATAATGTTCATTACATCATTTCATTAATGATTAAGATTTTTAGGTGTTGAAGACTTTAAGAAGAGTCCAAGATGTAGTTTGGTAAATCAAGCATAATGTTTAATCCAATTGTTAGATCAAAATGAAATTTTGACAGAAGTTTCAGAAGACCCTGTTTTATATTGGTTAAAATATCATGATGATCAAAGATTTAGAAGGCCTTAAAATAAGGGTTCAAAGTTACTATACAAGATTATCTTTATTTATCTTGTTGTATTTAGATATTTTTCCTATTTAGATTAGAACTTTTAATTTAATTAGTACTTTACTATTTAGAAATTCTTATGTTAAATGGATTCTATTAGTTATGTAAGTTTTAAATAGAAATTGTTTTTTTATAAAGGATTTTAGTTTTAATTAGGAATCCTTTCCTGTAAAACATTTTAGAACTAATATAAATATGGGTGTCTGATTTATATTGAGAGAAAGAATATTATTCAAATTTTAATAAAATACTGAGAGTTTTCTCTATAGCTTAGGTTTATGACCTTGGAGCTTGAGAACCCTAACTTCTATCCACGTTATACACCGTGTCACATATTTTAATAGGGGACTTGTTTTTGTAGGAGAGCATGGAATAGCCCAACCTAGACATTTCAACTCAAGACGCATCCATGAACAACTCAAATTGGATTTGAAGTTTTTATAATTTCATTAGTCATCACAAACCTTTTATTTTATTCTTAGAGGTCTTTAGTTACTAGTAAACAATTATGTCACCAATAATGTAATGAACTATGTATTTTGAGCTTGAATGCTTTATAGAAGTTTTTTATGAATTAGTTAAAACAAATTAAAAAGTCTCAGGCTTATTGGGGAAAATATGAGTTTAACTTCAAAAGTGAAGTTTTTGAACTAAGATTGAGTGGAGTGGAATTTAGATAGTACTAGCCTTGTTTCCCGCGCTTTGCCACGAGGCCGAATTATTATTATTTGTTTTTATAAAAAATGATGTTCAGGTGCCGAAATAAGGTAAAAAATGACATAAAAAAATAAGTCATGACAAATTTATAACTCTGATAATTAGGGCAGAGCCAAACCGGCAGCTTAGATAATGAGATTTAAATAATTTAATAAAAAATAAAGAGGATTATATAACCCTTCTTCAAAAAAAAAAAAATCTCTTGACCTGAGTCATTAGAACCAAAGCATCTAATCAGGAAAAACCATGAAGTCCAATTTTCAATCAATCATATGTTGAACGATAAAATTGAAAAACAAATTTTAATTATACAAAGATTTAAAAAATAGAAATTAAAAGAATGAGGATCAAAATAAAAATATAAAATAAATTTATATTTAATTTAATGGTGAAATTGAAAATAAAAACATTAATTTAGTAACAACACAAAAAAATTAAAAAGAATGAGGATCAAAAATAAAAACAATGTTGTAAAAAAAGGTGAAATTAAAAACAATAATAACTTTTACAAAAGAGCCAAAATAAATATAAATCAGAACAGTGAGGACCAAATTGAAAAATATAATACCATCAATTTGAGTTGAAGAATGATATTGAAAACCACTAAAACTTTACAACAAGGCCAAGGATAAAAAATAGAAATCCAAAGAGTGAGAACCACATTAGAGAATATAATATATGGTAAATTGAGATTGAAGAATGAAATTGCAAATAAATAAAACTTTTACAAAAAGGCCAAAACCAAAAATTAGAAATCAAAAGAATAAGGGTTAAAGTTGAAATGTCAATAACTAAGAGGACCAAACTATAATTTTTAAGGAAGGAGAGAGAGAATAAAGGAAAAAAAGTAAGGTCCACAGACGCCAAACCGAAAAAGCAACAAGAAGAAGACATAGAGGCGCTTCCTATGATATGGCGGGAAGGCATTTTTTGATATCGAGAGGCGCCATAAGCACATTTTTGTTTTATTTATTTATTTAGCCATATATGGAATTGCCCCTGAACTAATTTTGTAATTATAAAAAAAAACCATTGTGAAAAGCCAAAAAGGCTTATTGACTTAAGGCTGAAATGTTTTTATTTTAAAGGTATTTTTCTAGTTTTACCATGCATTTTTATTGTTTATTTTTTTTTTATATTTTTGCAAATACCAAAGTGTTCCCATCTTCAATTATAATAGCCAAAAAACCAATGTAAAAAAAAATAAAAATATCCTTTGATGTCAAGTTTAATTTTTCTTGCTTTAAATGGTATTTGGATCGTTTTACTGTGTAAACAAGATGAGAAAATACTTATTTATCCCTACTCTATTTGGTAATGACAAATAAACAATGTGAAAATTACTTCAATGCCCCTGTAAGGTTGTTTTGAGTTTTTTGGGTGGAGAGGCAAAAACGTTATTATACTATTCAAGTGAATAGTAACAATAAGTCTAGAGTTACAATACTTTTTCAAGGAGTTTTAGTTTTAATGATATTAGTTTGATTCTACAAACATTTTAGGGATAAGCACTAAATGCAAATACAAGTTATTTAATTAATGAAATCATAACTAATTAATAATATACTAAAACATGCAGGGGAAAGTACCATCTAAAGTACTATTTGAATAGTACTTTCCCATATGTTTTAGTGTGGCTCTAAAAAGAACATTTTCTTTTATTTTTTTCTTCTTTGATTCTTTTTCAATTAATGTTTTTTTTTTAATTTAACCCTTTAATGTTAGATTTGTTTTTTATTGGATTATCCCACTCTCATGACATGGATCACAGATTTGACGGGTTAACCTAGTTGGATAAGGAATTTTCCCCTTATTTAACTTTTTTTTTTCCAATTTAATCCTTTAATATTGGATTAATTAAGAATAAGACTTCAAGATTTTTTTTTATTTGCTTTCTATTAGGTTATTTTAGTCTTATGACACGGTAATCGTGCTTAAATGGTTAACCCGAGTTAACTCAAGTTTTTTTTTGTGTTTTTTTTTTAAATTGAAATCTTTTCTAATTTTGTTATTCAATATTGGATCAGTTGGGAATTAAGTTTCATAATCTGTTTTGATTTGTTTTCTATAGGGATATCTTGGTCTTATGACCAAGGTCGCGAGTTTCAGTATTTTAACATCGATTACATCAAGTTGTTTTTTTTTATTTTCTTTCTAAAAGGTTATGTCGGTCTCATGTCCTTTAATATTGGATTTATTTTTATTATGTTGTCTCTATCTCATGAACCGGGTTGCAGGTTTGACAAGTTAATCCAGTTGACTCATTATTTTCCTTTTTATAATTGATTTTTTCCACAATTTTATTATTTAATATTGTGTTTTATTGAGAACTATGCTTCATGATTTATTTCAGTTTGATTTTTATGAGGTTATCTCAATATCATAAATTAGAAATAGTGCTTAATGAGTTATTCCTTATTGTAATCCATGGATTAATTCATTAAGTGATTTTAAAGAAACACACTTTCATACAAATTTTATGCTTTAAAAATAATGTTTTTTAAATTCTAGTTTTAAAATCAAATTAAAGAAATTAATAAAGTAAGTAAATCTCCTTGATAGCTAGACTTAATCCTTAGGATACTTGTATATACATACTTCATGTGTATGGTCTGCTTCTAAGAGATTCTTCAACATATTCCTATGATTATTGATTAATGTTGGCCAATGCGTTGTCATGTTGTGAAGTGATATCGGTGGTGCCTGGATCTTATCAGTAATAATCTAGCATTTATGACGTTTTCATATATGATCATTATAATAATTCTCTATTATATTCCAATCATATATAATCCACTCATTTGCATATGTCATATAATCATGTGCTCATTGGAATGTGTAGCACAAACACCTTCATGTATTTCATCTACAACCTTCTTTGCTTCTTTCTCATCTAAGCATCTCAATAGAGTCTCATCAAATCCTCTCTTATATAGAATTTCTCCATCTATAAAGTAGTTTATTTCTAATCTCTCTAAAGTCTTTTTGTCCACCTTATTTGCAAAGGTATTCACATCTTATGATGAACTATCTTATATGTCATATAATCATGTGCTTATTGGCGTGTGTAGCACAAACACCTTCATGTATTTCATCTACAACCTTCTTTGTTTCTTTCTCATCTAAGCATCTCAATAGAGTTCCATAAAATCCTCTCTTGCATAGTATTTCTCCATCTATAAAGTAGTTTATTTCCAATCTCTCTAAAGTCTTTTTGTCCACCTTATTTGCAAGAGTAGATATTCACAGCTTATGATGAACTATCTGATATTATGGTACCAAGGTTTCCCTTCTACTTCCTCATTGACTAAACAATAGTAAGCAAGATTATTCTTTATCTTGATGAATACAGGTTGTACCATTTCATTGTAACCCATCTGGATTAGTTATGCTAATATGGCAAATGCATTGACAAATCAATTCTTCATTTAACTCATATAAATGAACTTGATTTTCTTAAATTGCTCAATTAACTTGATGAGATACTCTTCATATGAATTTAATTTCTCATCTTTTATTTATCACTTTCCTTTCACCTAGTAGATTATCAACAAGGAATTACCATATACGTCAAGCTTTTCCACCTTCATTTCTAAAGTTTCCTCAAGCATATAGATGCATGCCTTGTATTTTGCTATATTGTTAGTGCACTTAAATTGTAATTTGATTGACACTAGGTATTGTTCCTCTATTAATAAACTAAGTAAAACACCTACACCATTTCCATATATATATATATATATATATATATATATATATATTTACTGCACCGTTAAAGTATAGAGTCCATATATCTTCATTTGACTCTTCTTCATCTTCAACCACTAAGATATTTTCATCTAGGAAATTAAACCATATACATTTATAATGGTCAACTAAATTATCTACCAAATGATTTGCTATTGTACTTCCTTTTTATCAACTTTTTATTCATGTAAACCATATCATATTCTTCCAACATGACTAGCCATAATATGATTTTCTTAGACAAATAAGGCTTTTCTAAGATTTACTTGATCAAGTTCATTTTAGATATCAATCAAGTTGTGTACTAGAGCATATACTTATATGTCTTCATGCACTCCATACTAAGTCACAACAAAATTTTTTCAAGGAAAGAGTATTGAGATTCTCAATTAGTAAAATTCTTGCTCAAATAGTAAATTCCTTGTTATTTCCTTTAAGAATCATCATGTTAGCCCAAAACACATTCCATAATAGTTTTTGTTATAGTAAGATACATGATTAATGATCTTTCTAGCATTGGTGAAACCAACAAAGATGGATTTTTCAAATACATTTTTATTCTATCAAAGGACCCTTGATAATTTTCATTTACACTTCTAAATTTTTATTACAAAGTAGGCAATATATTGGCGATAATCATGAGATGAACTGAGCTATATAGTTTAAATGCCCTAGAAAGCTTCATACTTTCTTTTCTGTCCTAGGCTTTAGCATAAATTGTATTGCTTTGTCTATTTTGGGGTTGAATTTAATGCATTTATTTCTCATTATGAACCCCAATATTTTTCTTCACTTCAACCTAAATATGCACTTTGATGGATTCAACTTGAGCGTATACTTCTTCAACCTTGTAAAGAGCTTTTTTAATATCTAGGCATGATTTTCTTACTCTTCTGAATTGGCAATCATTTCATCCATATATACTTTGATTTATTTATACATCATGTTATGGAACAGATTCACCATTTTTCATTGATATGTTGCCCCATGTATTCTTTAATTCGAAAAGCATAAATTTTTAACAAAAATTCCTTCATGGTATGATAAGTGTGATCTTTTTATTGTCTTTCTCTACCATTTTAATTTTATTTTACCCTAAAAATGCATCCATGAACGAGTATATGGAATTCTTGGCAGCATTTTCCACAAGTATGTCAATATGAGGTAGCATAAACTCTTCCTTAAGGTTTTCTTATTTAGATTTCTAAAGTCCACATATATTCTTACCTTTTTATATTTCTTGTATTTGACCATTTATAAGAACCCGACTTCCCACTGCTTGTGTATACATTTCTTTACTTTGATTATAATATTTAGCTTCATTTTTTTTAACTTCTACTTCGTTGGCTTATAATTCATAATTAATGGTAGCCTGTGTATAATAATACCACTGTCCAACCCTAATATATATGTATAAGACCATGCAAATACATTTGCATATTCTTTTAACAAAGCCATTAAGTTTCTTTTTTCATTTTTAATGATCACTATCTCAATCTTTAGTTGTATTTCATTCTCTTCAGTACCTACATTTACTAATTCCAACTCCTTTTGATTTGATTTTATGAGTCGCTCAAATTGTTTAATTAGTTTGGAGTATTCATGCATGTCATGCTTATCCCATTCTTCCTAACCATTGCAATTAAATTTTTATTGGAATTAGGCCAAATATTATTAATATAATTATTTTATGTTTTTAGGTAGTGGTTGTTTTGAATATTCCAGCAAACAAGTAGTGTGAATAAAAAGATAGGGGAAAAAAAAGCAAATAAGATGCACAATAAACTGCATAATCTTTCATTAATATTAAATGAATAAACTTAAGTTCACAAATAAAAAAATCCTTCTATTATCATAGACTGGATTTATTCAAAATAATAAAAAAAAGCAAATAAGAATTACTTAAAAATAATGTAATATTTTTTTAGTTTGAATTTTTATTTGTATGCTAAATGTGGATGTAACAAAGAAAAGAAAAGAAAAGAAAAGAATTTATCCTGGGACCTCACCTAACAGCTTAAGTTATTGGGTTGAGATGGTTCTTTGACATGGTATCAGAGCCTTGATGATCAAGTGGTCTCAAGTTCGAATCTCACCATCCCCATTTATTTAATAAAAAAAATTAAACACAAGGTAATGTGGGCCTGTGCAAGTTTCAAGCCCAAAGGGCTTTCACTTGAGGGGGTGTGTTAGATAATAATATAAATCATATCCTGGGACCTCACCTAACAGCTTAAGTTATTGGGTTGAGATGGTTCTTTGACATGGATTTCTTCGGTGAGCTAATTCTTAAGTTTGTCTTCTGGATACTTCTTCACAAGTTGGGTTATATCCATTTCTTCGCTTAGTACACTGATAGTCAACTATAAGAGAGTTAATATCTTTGCATCTATTGATGTAAGTATAGGAAGCTTCACCATATTATCAATATCATCCTCCAATAAAGTACCTATTTTTATATCTTGGAACAACTTATTCAAAATCAAATATTCTTTTGATGGTTTGACAATGCATGTAAGGCGAGGAAAGGTGTTGTGATGTGAAGGATATACAACTTTTTATTATGAGGCTTACGCACCTCAATCCAGGCCATTCTCTTCTATCTTTTTAGCTTTGTTATTCTCTAGTAGTCTTTTGTATTAGGTTTAAAACATAATCTAAAAGCTAATTTATGTTCCTCAACTTCATATAGTTCACCCTTTACGATAACCTATCCTTCAAGATAAGAGTTGGCGGTATTTCGTGTTTGACCATATACTTCATAGTCATTTTAACATCTTTAAATAATATAATAATCCTTTTTATCATGTTCTCCGAAATTAGGCTTGCAATGACAACCTCAAAAATATATAGATCCTCATCTCTAACCCTTTGACTCAATGTATGACACCACCATATTCTATATTATTATTAGGTTTTTTAGCGTTTACGGTAACCATTTTTTTATTTGTAATATATTTAAGCCTCTAATTCAAAGAAGATGTGACAACTCATGCCGAATGTATCTAAGGTCTTTTCAATAATATAATATTGCTTGGTTAAATATCTATCACTTGCAAAGTAACTTAAAATTGTTGAGGACTCATCTTTAAAATAATGTCGATATCTCCAATAACCTACCTTGGTATATCGTTATAGGTATAAACCATCATCTTGCTAGGTCTCATATAAGATGCATTCATTAGTAGCCTTTCCAATATATATTTTAGGAGAATATTAGAAGTTGAATCATTATTAATCAAGACCTTCATTATCATGTAGTTTTTGTAATCAATTATGATATAAAACATCTTGTTTGCCCTATACCTTGTTGACCTAACTCATCTTTTGTAAAGTATAAATAATTGGTGGCATGAATTTTGTCTATAAGATCCTAATCAGTTTCTTCTCTAATTGATCAACTATACTATATTCATTATGATTTATCAACTTGAGGAATTCAATAGCTTCTTCATCATCAACTAGATTTTTCACCTCTAGTCCTCTCAGTTGAACATTTAATCATTTTACCCTTTATTTGTCAAGCATTTTTGGGGTGTAGCATCATCCACTTCAAGTTAAGCCGCCCACCTCTTTCATTTCAGCCATAAACATTTGCATGATCATAGGAAACTAGCCGATGGGGAAATGATATCCATAATCATAAGGTAAATATTGCTAATTATCACAATTATAAGATATGGACCTCTTCAAGATCAACCGGGGTGGTATATTCTTGTAAGATTGGTATTGATAAGAAGTTAACTCAACCTTCTCAATATCTACTATTGCACGTGTGCGGCGTCACAATAATCATACTCCTGGATCGAGAAGGGTCGGTAATGGTAGAAGGAATTCTTGTCCTTTATTGGTCAAAAAAGAAGATGAGAGTCACTACCTTGTATTTTGGTCGTTAGAAACCCTAACTAGTCTCAGAGTTTAGGCAAGATGACTGATTATGTAAAGAAAAAGTATTAGAGCCCCTAATATACCTTCCTTGAGGTCAGTTGCATTGTTTATTTGTCTAATATAAACTATGATGTTGTTGTGTTTTCTAATTGTTGATTTATCTAAAGTCAAAGAAAAGTTCTCTTCAATAAATAGGTGTTTATCTTATCATGTTAAAAATCTAATCGTTCTAATGCCAATATAAAAAAAACTATCTTTTTATTTAATATCAGAAATATATTTTACGTATAAGTTCATAATTCCGGATATTAACCGAAAACAAAATAATTTTTTTTAATTTTTGAAATATAGGCATAGTTCTCATGATTTTAATAAACTGGTTATTAAATCCAAAAATACATGCAAATACATTTTTTTTTGAATTTTTGTATGAAAATACGATATAATTTTTTATACTTTTGAAAGACTTGGTCGTATGCACACCCATAAAACATATTTTTGTATTTTTTTTAAATGAGAAATTTTTTTAGTATAAGTCCATAGCCATATATATATATATAAACCACACCCACATAAATTCCACGAATTGTCTCCTTCACCGCCTCGCTTAAATCAACTATAACAGCCGCATTTGATGTGAAGTCACAAAACAAGATAAAAAAAGGAAGCTGTCGGCCTTGAGTCATCGAATAAATTGTTTAAGTAATAATTTTATCTTTTGTGAACGGGGCTGTATCATCTTTCACCGTCTCTATCTTTCCTTGTCTGCAAATGGCTAGGTTTTAATGATGTGTCCTCGGAAAGAAATCGAGAAAAAAAATCGTTAATATTCATAAACAAGTTTATCCCTGTAAAGAGGGTCGCAAGTGAGCATGCAGCACCATACGTCAACAAAGCCATCAATTGAGTTAGGACATGTTCAACAATGAAAAGCACTAAGAAAACAGGCACTAGAACATAGTTTTGGTTTAATAATGTCTGCCGCGTGCTCATGATGCACGTCAGTGTGATCAAACTATTTAAGTGCAAAAAATTAATTATTTCGTGGGTAAGATAATTTTTTTTAATATAGAAAAATAAATATGCATGTTCTTTCAATGAGTTTTTTAACATACAAAAATCTTAATTGTAAATTAAAAAGTTAATACATGTATTTAATTAATTATTTGTGCTAGTAAATATATAAAAAAATCATTAACGATAACTGAAGACTAAATTAAAAAAATCAAGAGATAGATATGGACTAAAATATTTGATCTCACAACATGCGTCATGTACCGGATTGTGTTTAATAATTTCATTTATTATAATTAATTTTTTATTTAATCAAACGATAATATAAATAGACACACACATGAAAGCGATTAAATAAAACCTAAAGAAAAAAATATTTTAATGTTGCATATATGAGGAAAAAATATTATTATTTTATATGAGAATCAAGTAAAAAATAAACGATATTTAATCAAATATTAAATTGAAAAGTTGAGTGATAGATGTGGATGTTGATATCTGATCTAGAAATACGAGCCTTAAACTCGATTTTATTTATTCACTGTGTTTCTTTGAACTAATATTATATATAATAAAACAATAACAAAAAAGACTGGCTTAGTAAAATGAATGAATAAAATTAAAGGACAAAAAATTGAGGGCTATATAGAACGAATGCCTCCTAATATCAGAAAAATATTGAAATCTTATTCATAAACTAAGTATAAATAAATAAATGATATTTAACCAAAGATTGAATAGGAAAGTTGAGTGATAGATGTGGATGTCAATATCTGATCTAGAAACATGAGCCATAAACTGATTGTATTTAATCACCTTATTTCTTTGAACTAATATTGTGTGTTAGTTTCTTTATATTAATATTTTTTTTTTTACCTATATATATATATATATATATATATATATATATATATATATATATATATATACACGCTTAGGAAAGAGATTGAATAAAATTAAAGAAAAAAAAATAGAGATATATAGAACGAATGCCTCTTAATATCATAAAAAATATTGAAATTTTATTCATAAATTAAGTAAAATTCAAGTAAAAATATCATAAAAATAAGTTAAAATTGAAGGGAAAAAAAAAAGGTCTGGGCCTTTCAACTTAGGCTCACGCTCTTGGGAAGACATTTCTTTTAATAGACAGGAGACCTATTATTTGCCCCTAATTTTTTTGAAAAAAAACAAGAGAACAGGCGATGCATTGCCTACTATGGCAAACAATGTTCCGCCTATTTCTCCTTGGAATCTTGCCGCAATGGTGGCAAAAAATAGGGTGATGGTTTTTTGACTTAGAAATCCATTTTTCAACCATTTATTTTTACCTGAAATGACTATAAAACACTTTATCCACCTTGATAACCTGTACATGACCACAAATAACTCTATAATTGGTCCAAAACCCAAAATCAACCCAAATTAAAAAAAAACTTTCTTGAGTTCAAATCTACCATCTTAAGCGATGGGATGGTCAAAGAACACCTAGGTGAGACTCTTCTAATCAAATGAAACTTATTGATACCAAGATCAACATTTTTTGTAGGCTAAACTGGTGTCAATCAAAACTTTATCTCTCTACTAGAAGAATCTAGCAACTCTCTTGCATAGGCTAAATCAGTGTCAATTGAAACTTTCTCTCTTTACCACTAGAATCTAACGACTCTCTCCTTTGAAATTTTTAATAAAACCAATACATCCAGGTCTCCTAGTGACCCTAAACTAAACAACTAGGTGGCCACTCCTTGACCCATGACGTTGAGCGCCCATATGCGAAAAAAACATTGAAGTGTTGAGTATGAGGTACTCTATCTCTTTAATAGAGACCATCGGGGAAAAACTCTTTCTTTCCATGTCCAAACTTGTACTTCTTCATACTCTTTAAAGGAATGCAAGTGGAGTTTAGTGAGTCTTTCCCTAATGGTCAGGTCCCCGACTTCGAGGATGTCTTCCTTGTAAGAGCTATGATGGCCAATGATGATTTTTACCTTGCCCAATAGTCAGGACTAGACATGTAGAAGTCGCTTTTAAGCAACAATAATTTATATTTCTTTATTTTTCCTGGTCTTGTAGGGCTTTCCATCATATAATGAATATTATGACTTTACGCCTTGAATGTAGCCTTAACGTATTAAATATTTATTTTTATATATGTAGAGTTACATTGTGTACTATATTATTATTTTCTAAGGATGGATTTAAGGCCTTTTGATAGATTTAAGACTTTTCTAGGTAGTATGTATCAATGTATTCTTAGGCATCCTAGATGGGTCCAACACCTATACTTATAAAAATATTTAAAAGTTTGTATGGGTTTAAGGCTCATACTTAGAAAAATATTTAAAATGAAATCCTCTAGGTAGTTTGTATAGGTCCAACGCTCATACTTATAAAAATATTTAAATTTTAGGAAGATTTGAACTCTGTCTAACCTTATTACATGCTTAGAACCGAGAGGAAATCTAGATTACAAGTATATCCTTATCCAAGAGTTCTAGCTCCTCTAATCTGGTTGTCTGAATGAATCCCCAGCAAATTGATGAGGTTGCTAGGCTTGGAGTTGTGGGGCGATATCCCTTGGGAGACTGAATTAATCTATGCTTTGGAGAGTTATGCAATTGCACCAAAGAGATCTCTAATCAATCCCTTCCAATGTGAGTTGTTCAATCACACTAGAAAGACCGAGTTAATCTCATCATTGAAAGGTTATAAGGTTATTTTCCTAGGGAGACCAAGTCGATCCTTTTCTTGGAGAGTTGCGCAATCGTACTAGAAAGATCCTTAATTAATCCTTTTTAATGTGAGTTGTACAATCGCACTAGAGAGATCCATGATCAATCCATTCAAAAGTGAGTTATGCAGTTATACGAGTGAGATCTCTGATAAATTCCATCCTTGAAAGTTTATAAGGCTATTACCCTTGAGGGACCAAGTTGATCCCTTTCTTAAAAATTTATGTAATCGCATTAAGAAGATCCTGGATTTATCTCTTCTAATATAAGTTGTGCAATTGCACTAGAGAGATTGAGTCAATCTCATCCTTGAAAGGTTTTAGGGATATTGCCCTAAGGAGACCAAGTTGATCACTTCTTTGGAAAATTATGCAATTGTACTTGAAAGATCCCTGATCAATCTCTTCCAATGTGAGTTGTGCAATTACACTAGAAAGACTGAGTCAATCTTATACTTAGAAAGTTGCGGGGTTATTGCCCTAAGAAGACCAAGTTGATTCCTTCCTTGAAGAGTTGTGCAATCGCACTAGGGAGATCCCTGATCAATCCTTTCCAATGTGAGTTAATGAAAGACCCTTAGGCATCACATAGAGAAAATAAAAACATCGTTACTTTAATAAGTTAAATCATATATAAGAAACTTATATTCTTAGTTATTGACTATGATATATTTTCATTTCCCTCTAAGATATAATCAACTCGATGACTTGGATACCTAATTTTTGCTGAGATGATGGTCTCAGTTCCATAAGTAAGGAGAAATAGAATTTCTTCAATATATGTCTTTTGGGTAGTTGACTCATTTTTTCTTGGATAGTTGCCAAAGATACTTCATATGTTTTGTAGTTCAAACTAACATTCCATTTGTATTTTTTGAAAGCTTTTAAGCTCTCGAGTCTCTAATGACATTCATGGAGTTGACAAAACATATAGCCCAAATTTGTTTGCCTCACCAAGTCCTTGGGCAAATAAAAGAAACCATATTCTGACTTAGAGTAATTAAAATGTTGCATAGCCTTTTGATTCTCTTACAAATAGTGCACATCCAGTATTCATAGTAGACCATACCTTCCAAGCTTATTAAATTTGCTTGTCTCGCTAAGTCCTTGGGTAAATAGAAGAAACTATATTTTGATTTAGAGCAATCAAAATGTTGTATAACCTTCTGATTCACTTACAAAAAGTGCACATCTAGTATTTGCAATAGATCATGCCTTCCAAATTGATTTAAAATATTATTAATTATTAAAGTAGCTTTCCTGTTAAAGAAACTTCATTGGTACAGTCAACAAAATCATAAGAATGTACACCATCCTTCTGATTAAGTGATGTTGTGTATATGTGATACAAGTTTAGTATAGAGGCTAATGAAACCAATAATAGAGGCTAGCACTAGGTTATTGTACTAGGCTTGTTGGGCTTGACTATTCCCTTGAATGGCTAACACAAGCTCGACGAGGAGTTGGACCTGATTGAAGAGTTGTTGAAGCTCTGATAGAGTAATTGTGTCAGGACCTGTAGAGAGGTCTGTGATACGCTTCATCTTAAACGTATCTTGATAGTCTATTATTGATAGTGATTAAAGATGTTATAACACTGTTTTGAAAGAACAATTGATAGCCTTTTGATTTTCCCCCCATAAATAACGCTAATTGATGATGCTTTAAAATCCAATATACTAAGGAATGAGGTATTTTTTAGTGTTTGGATAATGGATAATCACATGTTCATGCAATATTCCCTTCTCTAAAGGTCATGAAGTTGATGGTTGGTGATAAAATACATAACACCTAAAAAAAGTCCCTTTGTGGGACTTAAGGACCCTCCGATGACAAAGTCTGTGACTTTTAATAAGAGATTGCAATAAATGAAAGAATGAGTTTTAAATTCTAAGAACAAGAGTGCTTGTTCTTATGCATATGATAAATGCTCTAAAAGTAAGAGTATGAATAATTAAGAGAATAAAAAAATATGAACCATTTACCTGGATGGTTCAATGAATATTTATAATCCTAAAGTCTTGTCGTTTTGATAGAGTGAAGGAATTGAATATTTATTTTTTCCTGGTGACATTAATGAAAGATAAATATTTCTTACATGTTATTAATGAGATGAAAAAAATGATAAGTCATTAGAAGAGTTTTTATACACCTATAGATGTATGTAGGGAGAAAAATATTTGAATTATAAATATATTAAGTTTGATAGCTTACTGACCTGCTTGTAGTGGGTTAACATGCTTTTTTATGTTTTTTTTCATAAAAACGTTAAAAATACTGATGACTCATGATAGTGATTTTGCATGTTAATAAAGTTAAACAAAGCAGTGAGTGTGACAATTATTTGCCAAATTTTTCTGGCAACACTCGCTCAAATCAACCAATGGAGTGAAGAGATTTACTGTTTGGGGACAAGACGCATGGGACATAGCACCCAAAATGATAGTAACGAATGGGACATGTAAATGTGGGATTATGCAATATTAATAATTTCCATGGTGTGACATAAAGTTTTTAATCAATTGCGCATTTGTGCTAATAGATTTTTGGCAAGTAGATTATCATCTCCGTTGTCGTTATCAAATTGAATTAGGAAGTGATCAATGGTAGGGCCGTTTAGATTTTCTTTCACCAGAAAAAAAAAAAAAAAAAAAAAAAACCTTTTTGGC
>Ga0325401_1000083_pt1 | contig 52296 bp, 46 predicted proteins | sample PopdelMetagenome_FD_205666 | JGI IMG/M metagenome (GOLD analysis project Ga0325401, IMG submission 205666) | Populus deltoides microbial communities from Bellville, Georgia, United States - Xylem-PdKOR-R2 | ecosystem: Host-associated > Plants > Phyllosphere > Stem > Wood/Secondary xylem | place...
GCTGCGGTGGTGACCGCGCAGTGGCCCCTCCTGCGCGAGCAGGACGGGCGGGTGGTGGTCGACAAGGCGACGCGCGAGCGGTTCCGTCTCGGCGTCGGCACCATGCTGGAACCGGCCTTCCAGGCCGAGTTGCGCCTGCACCTCGACCGCCAGAAGCAGGCGTTCGGGCGGATGGCGGCGCTGGCGCGCACCCGGCCGGACGCGTTCCGCAACCTGAGCGGCCGCCTGATGCTTCCCGATCTCGGCGACGCGGACGATGCCGCACGCAGGCAAGGCTGGATGCGCGACCCCGGCTTTGCGCGGTTGCTTGAGGCGAACGTCATGCAGACCGAAGCAGCGCGGCGGCAGGCCATCGCTGCGGCTCACTCTGCTGGCGGACGGGCAACACCGCAGCTCCCCGATCCGGTGCCGGCGCCCGAGCGCGCCAGTCGCCCTGCGGCCACGACGACCCGCGGCTGGAACGGGATCACGCTCAAGCCAGAACAGCGCATGCGCGTGCTGGCCGCCGCGCGGGCGCGGCTCGCGGCTGAGGATTGGGATCCGGCGGACTACCCGTTGCATGCCGATCCGGCGCGCCTCGTGGTTGAGCAGCAGCCCGGTCGGAACCGGACCGCAGACCTGCCAGCGGCGGGGCGGGACATGACCCCCGGCCCTGCCGTGCCCGGCCCTCGGTTGCCGGCGGGCACGCGCGCGGCAGGCCATGCCGCAACCGCGGCGCGGGACCGGTCGCGATGACGAAGCCAGACATCGCCCGACGCCGCCCCGACACTCCCCCCACCATCACCAGCAAGCCGGAAAGGACCAGCATGATGACCGACAAGCCCAGCAAGGCCGAAGAGTGGATCGAGAGGCTGCGCAATTTCGGCGCGCGCACCGCGAACCGCAGCCCGCTGGTGGCGGTCGCGGGGCAGGCGAAGGGGATCGGCGATTACCCCGCCTGCGCGACTTGCCCGGCGGGCATGTGGTTCGTCACCGACGAACTGCTGTGCTTCTGCAAGGTGATGAAGCGCGACATCTTCGGGATCGGACGGACACCGGTGGTCGCGTGCGACGAGCGCGAGCTGCTGCTCGCCGAGAAGGACTCCGGAACCGGTCCGGCGCCTCGCGTGCGCTAGCGCCGGGCCGGTGAGCAATCCGGGCCGGCCCTCTTCCGTCCCTCACCACGTCGATGGAGATCCGCATGAGCGCTGCATCGTGCCCGCACCCGCGCGTCGTCTGCACGGCCCCCGCGGACCGGCATCTGTACACCTACCCCGCGAAAAGCCGGACCGCTGCCGCGGCCGCCCATCCTGTGACGCTGGCGCGAGGAAGCGAGGATGAGGGAAGAGCGGAAAAAAGGCAGGACCGCTGCCGCGCCCTGATCCTCCTTTCGCAAAGGAGCATCGTCCATGAAGAACACCCAAATGCCCGGCCTCCTCCAGTCGGTCGGGCTCGCCTGCGTGCCCCTGTCGGGGCTGGAGCCGGCCCTCGCCCGCAAGCCGGTCGCGGCCGCGGTGATCACGCTGCAGGAGCGCAGCGACGGTCATCGCGAGATCGTCGCCGCGACGCTGTCCGACGCGCGCGACATGGAGTTCCCGCTGCCCTGGCTCGTCGACCGGGCGCTGGTCGCGGGCGCCCCAACGATCATCGCGCCCACCGACCGGGCGGTGCTGGCGACCGAGGCGATGGCGCGCCGCTTCTGGTCGGAGCCGACGCTGGCGATGCTGTGCGACGGCGCCAACGCCATCGACCCCATCGATCTCCCCGGCGCGCCGGCGGTTGACGAGCGTGCGCTGTGCCGGCGCCTGCAGATCCCGACCGGAGCGGTCAGCGACACCGAGGTGGCGCGGATCTGGAGCCGTCACACGCCCGAGCCCGCCATCGACGTGGCGCTCGGGATCGCGGCCGCGCGGCTGATGCTGTGGGCGCATGGCGCCGCCTTCGCCTGGGCCGAGCCCGACGCCTTCTTCGAGACGCTGCTGCCGCTGCGGGACTGGATGATGGGCGAAGAGGAGAAGTGGCCGAGCCTCCACCACGCGGTGCGCTCGCGCGCCGTCGCGCGCGCGACCTCGTTCGCCTCGTCCTGGCGCACCTATTGCGACGCGCGCGATGCCGACGACCCGCAGGCGGCGATGGTGACCTTCGAGGACGGGCTGTTCCACACCTGACGGCGCCATCCCCTCTCCGCTCCCCCGACATCATCGGGGCACCTCCTACGAGACCCCGCTTCGGCGGGGTCTCGTTGTTTCAGGACCCATCTCCATGCACCACTTCTCCTCCGCCGTGGCGATCGCGGCGTTGTCCTCGCGCGTGCTCGGGAGCCGCGATGCGGTACCTGCGCGTGCCAGTGCCGTTGCCGCGCTCCAGGTCACCGGTGCCCCCGACGCGCTCATCTTTGCCGCCCATGTCCATGTGCCCACCTCCCCTGCCCTCCTCACCCGCTGGGTCCACGCCCTGGTCGGCGACGATCCGATGCTGGTCGGCTATCGACTCGGCCGCACGTCGAGGCTGCTCCAGGGTGCTGGCTATCCGCAAAACCTCGCCGGCAGCTTCAGCCCGACCGGGCGCTATGACGTGCTCGACGTCGTCCGCAGCCGGCCGACCCCGCTCTCCGTCATCGCGCTGATGCATGGAGTGATGGCGGTCGACGAGGACGCGCTGCTCGGGGCCCGACCCATCACCGCCGATGTCGCCGCCAACCTCGCCCTCATCAACGCGGTCGTGAGCTGGGTGATCTATGTCGGCCGCACCACGCCCGGCAAGGACGGCGCCCGCGTCCGACGCCATGCCCTGCGACAGCTGGGCAACGCCCTCGTCCGCGCGCTCGGACACGGCCTGCTCGCCGCGGCGATGACCGGGTCGGTCCAGTGAAGGCGCCCCGAACCATGGACCAGCCCAGGGATGGCCTCGCCCTCGCCGCCGCGCTGCTCGACGCGCATCCCGACTACCGCGTCACCCGCGCGTTGCCGCCGCTCGCCACGCTGGCGCTGCCTGCGCCCGAGGGCAGGACACACACCGCGCTCGTCATCGACACCGAGACGACCGGCCTCGACCACGAGACCGGCCAGATCATCCAGATCGCCGCCTGCCCCGTCACCTTCGACCGGCGCGCCCGCATCGTCGGCATCGGCGAGACGCTAAGCTGGCTCCAGGATCCCGGAGAGCCGCTCTCGCCCGCGATCAGCCGGCTGACCGGGCTGAGCGATGCCGACCTTGCGGGCCAGCGCATCGACGACGTCGGGGTCGAGCAGCTGCTCGCCGACGCCGACGTCGTCATCGCGCACAATGCGCGCTTCGACCGGCCCTGGTGGCAGGCGCGCTACCCGCTTGCCTTCGCCAAGCCATGGGCGTGCTCGCTCGCCGAGGTCGACTGGCGCGGCCACGGCTATGAGGGTCGCAGCCTCGGCGTGCTGCTCGACCAGGCGGGCGGCTGGTTCAATGGCCGTCACAGGGCCGACGCGGATGTTGACGCCCTGGTCGCGCTGCTCACCGTCACTCTGCCACCCGGCCACACCGTCGCGGCTGAGCTGATCCTCACCGCCGGCAAGCCCACCGCCCGGATCAGCGCCACTCGCGCGCCCTTCGCGGCCAAGGACCGGCTGCGCCAGCGCGGCTACCGTTGGGCGGCCAAGCCGCGGGTCTGGCAGATCGAGGTCGCGCGCGACGCCCAGGATGCCGAGGTGGCGTGGCTCGCGGCCGAGGCGGACTGCCGCTCGCCTGAGATCCAGCCGGTCACCTGGTTCGAACGCTACCGCTGACCCGTGTCGACGTCGGCACCGCGCGATGTTGCCGATGGCGACATGGCCGGAGCCAAGCCGTGTTGCCGGTCGCGACATCGCGCGGTGCCAACGCCAACCCGGCCGGTAGCGCCCCGGCGGCGTGCCTGCCTCATCACCGACCTTCCCGCCCTACCGTCGATCACTCCGGCGAGACGGCTCGGAGCGGCCGAACAGTTCGGCCACGACACCTGCAAAGGACGCATCATGACCTACCAGACTGCGAATCTCCTCACCGCCGGGCGCATCGGCCAGCCCCTGCCGCCGGCCTCGATCCTCCTGCCCGACCAGCGCTTCCAGCTCTGTCCCGTTATCCACCCGGCGGGCGGCGTCGGCGATCCTGCCAGCCGCACCTTCTGGAGCGCCGAGGCCAATGCCCGCTACATCGTGCGCGAGAGCGGCACCGACATCTTCGGCCACACTCCCGACTGGTCGGCCAAGCGCGTCAACCTGGGCGAGCATGGCCGCCGTGCACCGCTCGGGCGCAACGGCGCGATCCCGCCCGGCTTCGCGCTGTGGCGAGCCGCGGACGAGGTCGCCCGTCACGAGCGCGGCGACGCCCCAGTCGCCTGGCACATGATCGGATGGCTCGACCAGGAGCGCAGCGAGACCGACTGGCGCTTCAAGCTGCAGGCGTTCCTCGACCGCAACCTCGTCGTCCAGGGCATGATCTGCGACTGGGCGGTCCACCGCCACGCCGACGCGCAGGGGCGCTGGGTGACCAAGCCCCATGTCCACATCCTTGCTACCGCCCGGTTCTACGCCGGACCCAGGGCCGGGCAGCCCCAGCCCAACTGGCTCACCTCGCGCAAGATGCGCGAGGCGCTCAAAGATGCGTGGTAGGTTCGGCAGAGATGCTAGCTGTTGGCTATTCAGAGGCAAATCGACCCAGTTTCGGCCGTTCAGGGTATCCTGAGCGTTCCCCAGTATCGGACAATCGTTCATCTCGGCTCCGCAGTCGCCTTTCACAGGTCTGAAGCCGGGCGGGGGCAGGACACGCGCCCCGCCCCCTTCAGGCTCACATGTCGGCGGCCGTAGGGCGCACGATGATCTCGTTCACGTCCACGCCGTCCGGCTGTTGCAGCGCGTAGCGGATCGCGCGGGCGATCGCATCCGGGTTCAGCGACTTCTTGCGCCAGGTGCGAAGGCCGTCCGCGATCGCGGGTACGCTGATGTCGTGGCCGAGTTCGGTCGCCACGACGCCAGGTGAGATCAGCGTCGCGCGCACCTCGTCATGTTCCTGACGCAGGCCCTCCGTGATCGCCCGCACTGCGTGCTTGGTGGCGCAGTAGACCGCGGCGGTGGGCATGACCATGTGCGCGGCGACCGAGGCCACGTTGACGACATGGCCTGATCCTTGCGCCACGAAGCAGGGCAGCACGGCCGCGATGCCGTGCAGCACGCCGCGGACGTTCACGTCGATCATGCGGTTCCACTCGTCCAGCTTGCCCGCCGCCAGCGCCGAAAGCGGCATCACGCCGGCGTTATTGACCAGCGCGTCGATACGGTCGAACCGTTCGATGGCCGCGTCCGCGAAGGCTTGGAAATCGGCCGCGTCGGTCACGTCCAGCGCGCGCCACGCGACGTCGCTGCCCAATTCCTTTGCCAACGCTTCAAGCCGCTCGGTCCGCCTGGCGCCGATGAACAGCCGAACGCCCGTTCCGGCCAGCTCACGCACGGCGGCCTCACCGATGCCGCTGGACGCACCGGTGATGAGAATGGTCTTGTCGATGGTCGGCACTGTTACTTCTCCTTGCTCCGTCTCTCGGACGGCTGCGATATGGAGCGGCGCTGGAGTAGTGCGTTATACTGATCGCACGGCAGACTTGCCTGATCCTACGGAGTTACCGCCGCTTGCCTTGCAAGGCGTTCAAGTGTCGACGCAGAACAACGCCATGCGCAACACCGCCGATCTCGCCGACTTGGTCGCCCGCCACCTGCCAGCGCCGGGGATGATCGTCACCGCCCTGCCCCGACTGTCGCTATTCCGCGCCGACGCCCTCAGCGCGCCGCTGCCGGCGGTGTACGAGGCGTCGGTATGCCTAATCGCACAAGGGGCCAAGCGCGTCGCGCTGGGCGATCAGGTGGTGCTGTACGACGCGGCACACCATCTGATGGTATCGGTGGACCTGCCGCTGGTCGGCCACGTCACCCAGGCCAGCCGCGAGGCGCCCTACCTTTGTTGCAAGATCGACTTTGACCTGGGCGTGCTGACAGACCTGGTGCTGGCCGCCGGAAAAGATGCCGCAGACACGCCGACTCCGGTCCTTGCCGCCTACCCCAGCGACCCCGAACTGGTAGATGCGGTGTGCCGGCTCACTAGCCTGCTCGACCGGTCCGGGGACGCAGCCGTCCTAGCGCCGCTGGCGGAGCGCGAGATCCTGTACCGCCTTCTGCAGGGCCCATGCGGACCAGCCATGCGGCGGATGGCGGCGGGCGACAGCCACCTCGCCCGGGTGGCCCGAGCCGCCGCCCGCATCCGCGAGCGGCTGGACACGCCACTACGCGTGGCGGAGCTCGCCGAGGTTGCGGGCATGAGCCTTTCCTCGTTCCATCAGCACTTCAAGGCCGTGACGCGGCTGACCCCGCTGGAGTACCAGAAGCAGCTACGCCTCCAGGAGGCACGCCGCCTCATGTTGGGCCAGGGTGTCGGTGCGTCGGGTGCCGCCTTCGCGGTAGGCTATGAGAGCCCGTCGCAGTTCAGCCGCGAGTACGCACGCCTGTTCGGCGCTCCACCGTCGCGCGACGTCCGCCGCGCGCATGCGGATGACCAGCGCCTCGTCGCTGCCTGAGCTTCTGAAGCGACCCAGAAGCGGTCAATCAGCGCCGCCTGGGCGCTTCCAGAAAGCCGACGCTTATTCATGAATCCCGACCGTTGATGCCCTCACGCCTTTCATTCGCTTGAAATTGGCCAGTCGCTCCATCTATTTCCTCCGCGGTTGATCGCACCAATCAACGTTACGGGGATGGGCTAGGAAGCTAAGTCTCTAGGGAGCTTTATCTTTCCAGCGCCGCGGCGGTGTCTCGCGACGAACGACGCTGGCCTCCGACAGCGGTTGCGAAAGGTCCGCTGCGAGGAGGCGGGCCGCTTCGTTTGGCTCAGATCTCGAGGAAGCGGATCAGACGCGCGGGAAGGCCGGGGTCCCCGGTCTCGCACTCCCACACAGTCTCTATGCTCCAGCCCGCGGCCGCCAGGAGCTCCACGTTTCTCAAGTCGCGCGCCCGGTTGCCCTCGATCTTCGGGTTCCAGTAGCCGGTGCGGCTCTTGGGCTTCCGCGTCCCCTCGCGGCAGTCGTGCCCGTGCCAGAAGCAGCCGTGGACCAGGACGATCTTCCGTCGCCCGGCGTAGACGATGTCCGGCCGACCCGGCAGGTCGTTCCGGTGGAGGCGGTAGCCTGGGAACCCTGCTTTGCGCAGCACCCGGCGCACGGCGAGTTCGGGTCTCGTGTCCTTGCCCCTGATCGCCCGCATGTTGGCGCTGCGCCGGGTTGGGTCGAGCTTGTCCATCTGCCGGCGCCATAGCGCGGCGGTGCCGCCGGACGCCATCGCGCACCTGGAACGCGCCTCGTTGCCGTTCGACCCGTCCGGTGACATGCGTAGCCGGTGGATCAGGGACGTGAGGAAAGCGGATCACGGCATGCTGCCGCCGGGGAGGTCGCCGGAGGAACGCGGCTCGTGGCGCGCGAGGTGCTGTTCGACTGCAGACTTGCGCTGGAGATGCTGGAGGGTGAGCAGGACCTCAGACGGTGGCGCGTGCACTGGGCGGGCGCGCTGGCGCTCCTCCGGGCGGTCGGCCACGTCCTCCACAAGGTCGACGGCGCCAACCCTCGGTTCCGCGCGGCGGTCCGCGCGGCCTACGCGGGCTGGAAGCGGGACCGCCGCAGCCACGAGGTCTTCTGGAGCTTCATCGAGGACGAGCGCAACAACGTCCTCAAGGAATACCGCTTCAACCTGCACCCGCTCGAGGAGGTCGACGTCGCCGTCATGTTCACCGTCGCGGATCCGGCGACAGGCGAGCTCCGCGAGATCCCGCAGGTCGTGCCGATCGGCGAGAACATCTACCGGCCGATCCTGGACGGCTACAGCGAGGGCAACGACGCCCGCGACGTCTACCAGGAGGCGATCGACTGGTGGGAGGCGCAGTTGGCGCGGATCGACGAGCTGTCGCAGGGCTGATCGTGCGCCGACGAAGGGCTGGCGCGGCCGCCCGCCGCGCGCTATGTTGGCCGCCCGGATGCGAGACGGCCGGAATCCCCGTGCCCTCGGGCACGATGGCGCTTGCGCGCGCGAGTCGTCGCGTCTACCCTCACCGGATTGCTCCGGGAGGCTGAATGACGTTGCTAAGCCTCTTCTGTGGAGCGGGGGGACTCGATCTGGGCTTCGAGGAAGCGGGTTACGACATCGGCCTCGCGTTTGACCTGCGCAAGGACAGCGTCGCGTCCTACAACCTCTACCGCGACGGGCCCGAGCGCGCCTCCGTGCAGGACGTCTCGAAGCTGACCCCGGCCAGGCTGGACAAGCTGCATGGCGCCCGCTTCTCACCCGAAGGCGTGATCGGCGGGCCACCCTGCCAGAGCTTCAGCCGCGCGAACACGGTCTACCTCGACGCCGATCCGCGGCATTCACTGCCGCTGGCATATGCGCGGCTGCTGAAGGCGCTCAACCAGCGCGACCGGGTGAAGTTCTTCGTCATGGAGAACGTGACCGGCCTGATGAGCGACCGGCACGCGGGGCGGCTGCGCCGCATGGAGGCTCGGTTCAAGGACGCCGGCTTCTCGGTCGGCAAGGCGGTCCTCCTGGCGACCGACTACGGGACGCCGCAGATCCGCGAACGTCTGTTCATGGTCGGGCTGAACCGCGAACTCTATGGGGACACCGTCTGGACGCCGCCCGCGAAGGTGGTCCAGCCGGACGGCCGCCGCCCCGACGTCCGCGGCGCGATCGGCTGGCTCCCGGAACCGACGCTGTTCGAGCGGCACCTGACTTCCGCCGACATCCCGTTCCACCCGAACCACTGGTGCATGCGCCCGAAGTCGGCGAAGTTCACAACCCCCGGGGCGCTGAGGCCAGGGGACGGCCGCAACCGCAGTTTCAAGACGCTGGCCTGGGAGGCGCCGAGCCCGACCGTGGCCTACGGCCACCGGGAGGTCCACGTCCATCCCAGCTGCACGCGGCGCCTGTCGGTCTACGAAGCGATGCTGCTCCAGGGCTTCCCCCGCGACTACGAACTAGTCGGCACGCTCTCCTCGCAGGTAGTACAGGTCAGCGAGGCCGTGCCGCCTCCGCTCGCGCTGGCAGTCGCGAACTCGGTCCGCGGCATGGTGGCGGAACTGGACGCGGCGCGCGAGGCCGCCGCCGACCCCGGGCGCAGGACCGGCTAGGCGGCCTCGCTGCGGAGCCAGCCCCGGTAGCCGGGCGCGCCGTCGACGTCGTAGTGCGCGGCGCGCAGCAGCTGCTCGCTCTCGATGGTGACCGCCTCCATCAGCTGGACGTCGTCCGCCAGCCTCGCGTCCAGGTCGAACATGCCGGCCACCGCGTCGACGAGCCCGATCGCGAGGTCCACCTCCTCGGCTGCCGCTGGCCCGGCCTGCTCGACCAGCCCGTAGTCGTCCTGGGGCGGACGTTGCAGCGCGTCGCTCCGGAACGCCAGCGACAGCATGTCGGGCCGGTCCGGCTGGATCGAGTAGACGCAGCTCGGCAGCATCGTCAGGGTGCGCGACGGGCGCGCCGCGGCGACGTAGCGGAGCAGCCACTTGCCGAACCCGAGCGTGAACAGGTCGGCAAACCGTCGCGGTTCCAGCGAGGCCGGGTCGGCGAGCGCCTCCCGCAGGCGCTCGCCGTCCGCGCGGAGCAGGTCGGCCGCGCGCCTCTCGAATTCGCCGCTGGCGGCGATGTTGTCGCTGACGGCCTGGATCAGCGCGGCCAAGTTGCGGGGGTCGACGCTGTCCGGCGCCACGCGCGTCGTGACGAAGAGCACCCAGGGGTGCGAGGCGTTGCGGATCTGGAGCTGGATGATCTCGGCGAGCGCGTCGATGATCGTCGTCCGTCCGCCGTCCTGGGCGCGGAGCGCGATGTGGTCGCACAGGTCGACGTTGATCGCGTGGTAGGGTCCGGCGGCGCGCATCTCGGCGTATGCCAGCGAGTCCTGGTTGCCGATCGACTCGAACCGCTCGCGCAGGATCGTCGATCCGGCGTGGATGCGCCCGAGGCCCCGCACCTCGCTCTCCGAGAGGTTGAGCTGGACGTCGTCGCTCGAACCCCTCCTGACAGCGTTCAGTCCGGTGAACCGCAGGTCGAGGCCGAGTTCCTCGCAGGCCTCCCGGAGGACCCGGACGTCGAGCAGGTCCTCGCCGGGCATGCTGAGGTAGCGCGCCACCCTCGCGTCGGCGGGGAAGTGCGTGTCGCGCAGCGCCACGGCCATCTGGTCGTGCCACTGGTAGCGGCGGACCCACTGTTTGCGCGGCCGGTGCCATGGCTTGAAGCCGCGCGATGCTGGGGCCTCGTCGGTGGGCCGGCGGACGATCCGCCCTACGACGGCGTCGTCGCTGAACTCCTCGTCCATCACGCGCCGGTGGCGAAGACGGCCGCGATGTCGGCGATGAGACGCTCCTGGTCGGCGTAGGACAGGTCCTCGAGCAGCCCGTAGGCGGTGAGCACCTTGGCGAGGGCCTCGATCCGGGCGGCCTCGACGCCGTCGGCGGCCGGCTCCCGGCCGGGCGTCAGCGCGGCCGGATCGAGCACCAGGACTCCCCGCTCGCGGTCGGCTAGCGCGAGCGACCCTTGTCTGCTGGCGGCGATGCGCACTTCGGGGGGCGGCTCCGCATCCTCTCCGCGTCTCGCCTGCCACACCCGGTCGACGAGGCTGGCCAGCTGCGAGACGCTCTCGCCGGTCCGCGCGGTCTTCCTCTTGTCGAGGAGGTCCTTGTTAAGCGACTTGAGGCGGTTGGTCGTCTGCCGCACGGCGAAGTGCACCCACTTCTGCATATATTGGTAGTGCGGATGGCTGTAGTTGAAGGACTCGCGGTCGATGTTGAGGGCGGAGTCCAGGCCCTCGGTTATGAACACCTCCGACATCAGCTGCCGGAGCCGGGTCAGCTCGGAGACCTGGTAGTTCAGGAAGGTGGGGTCGAACAGGACGCCGCTGGCGTTGTTGATCCGCACCAGGCAGCCGTTGTTCTCCTTCGGCGTGATCCGCTGGTTCCAATAGAGGTAGGCCTCGAACGACAGGGCGCCCCCGCCGATCTCGGGCGGGACCGAGCCGAGCCCGGAGACGACCTTGCCGAAGAACATGAGCGGGCGGCCGATGTCGCTCGTGCCGTGGAGGTCGCGGTCGAACGAGATAGGGCGGGCGAGTTCGACGTCGTCGACGAGCACCCGGAAGGCTCCGACGGGATCCGCCGCGCTGGTAAGGCCGAGGTGCTCGCCGATCGTCTCGCCGTCGGCCAGCGTGACCGGCTCTGCTGACCGGCTGGTCAGGTTGAAGAAGCCGATGCCGTCGGCCGAGGTGAGCTCGAACGGGTGCCGGTCGATGTAGGCAACCGGGACAGCCAGGCTGAGCAGCCACATCATGCCAAGATACTGGTCGAGCGACTCCGCGATGTTCGGGGTCGCCTTTCGGAGGCGGACCTCGCCGCGCACGGCGTCGTAGAGCTTGCGGAACCTTTCCTGCGGCGCGTCCGAGGCGGCCCAGGGGAGAACCGGCTCCTCGAGGTAGAGGTCCGCATCATTCGGTGAGACTCGGCCGATGTGGTAGCTCGGTGCGGACGGCGGCGTGCCGTCGACGTCCCCCGCGGCGGCGCGGTCGAGGAGGCTCCAGCGTTCGGCGCCCTGGAGCAGCTCGCGCGCCTGCGGCGTGAGCTCCATGAGGATTATCTCGGTGCCCTGCGTGTCTACGTCGGCGGCCGGCTCGCTCGTGATCGTGACAGTGCCGGTCTCGAAGGCGCCGCTCTCCGTCTCGGCGGCGAGCATCTCCTCGGTATGCGTCTTGAGCACGATCACGGCGGAGGTGCGGTAGGGGTCGCCGCGCCTTTTGGTGATGACTTGGAAGTGCTGGGTGAGCTGCGACACCGAGAACAGGCCGATGCCGATTTTGCCGATCAGCCGCCGGCCGCCGAACGAGAGCGACGGGTCGTCCGCGCTGACCGTCCCGAGGCGGCGTCCCTTGGCGGTGCGCTTCGAGCTGCCGCCGATGTGGCTGACGAGGTCGGCCAGTGCCGCGGGCGACATGCCGCGGCCGTTGTCGCGCACGACGATCCGCTCGAACCGCGGCGCGTCGGTCTGGAGCACCACCTCTGTCGCGTCGGCGTCGTAGGCGTTGGAGATGAGCTCGCGGAACGCGGACGACGGGCGCCGGTAGATGCCGTCGGTCACGCGCGCGAGCACCCGATCGTCGACGCGGAGCTGCGTCCTCACGACCTCGCCCGTCTCCCGGGCGCGCATGATGTCCGCGGCGAGTTCCGCCGCGCGGTCCGTCATCTTCTAGTTCTCCCTTCGCGCGCGCGGTGCGCGGCGGGTCGAGGATGTCGCAAGGCGACCCGACGCGCAACTGCGCACCCATGCTGCGCCGACGTCCCGCGCCGCGACAGGGTCACGCCGGCCTCCTGATCGCCATGAAGGTCGACTTGAACTCCGCGGCCAGCCCCGCCGCCGCGGCGGCGGCCTCGGCGGCGGCGAGCGCTGGGTGCAGCGTGGCCGGGCGCACGTCCCACAGCGGATGGCCGATGATCAGGGCGCGTCCGCCGATCGTGACGGCCTCCAGGCTGGCCAGCTGCGTCCTCGCGCTCCCCGCGAGCGCCGAGTGCACGCGTGCGGCGGCGTGCGCGGCGATCCCTGCCCAGTATGGCGGCGAGAAGTCGATTGGCGCGGCGGCGTCGAGGCACAGCCTGGCCATGTCCACCGCCATCCGCCAGTCGAGGATGCTGTGATAGGCGAGGTTGCCGTAGTCGCGCATGCAGTCGTGGCATGAGGTTCGGCAGGCTGCGCCGTGGTCCTGCGGATGCGCGGCGACCTGGAAACGTCCGAGCAGGCCGGCTCCAAGCACGTCGTTGAGCAGCGCCTCGAACTCCGGCGGCGCGCCGAGGTGCGTGCTGTAGCCGGCGCCGTTCTCCAGGGTGTCCGAGAGGAAGATCTGTCCGGCGACCTGGCCGTTGACCATCGTCGTCCGCAGCCCGACCTTGAGCTCGCCGTCGCTGACGTCGAGCCGCACCGCCGCCGCCCGCCGCAGCAGGAAGCCGAACGAGTACAGCGCGGCCCTCCCCTCGACCCGGAGCGGGTCGGCGAACACCCCTTGCGGCCAGGCGTTGACCCCCGCCACCAGCACGTCGGTCCGGCTGATGGCGGCGAGCGCGCGGCGGTCCGGTCCGGCGGTGGCGGCGCCCCGTGGCGGGAAGCCCACCTTGTCCAGCGCCTGGCGCGTCGCCCAGGTCTCGTCCCAGAACCGTTCGAACTCGAAAAGCTGGCCGTTGTTGTCGTTGATGACGTGGACGGTCTGCTCGCCGCTGTGGATGCCGAAGTTGCGGTGCGGCATGAGCGGAGGGCCCGCGAGCCCGAGCTTCGGGCGCGTCGCGCGCGGGGTCCATTCGAAGGTGCCGTCGTAGTCGCGTTCCGACCCGTAGCGCGTCCGGAATCCCCGCGGCTCCGAGAGGTCGACGACCTGGTAGTCCGCCGGGCCGGCTCCGCAGACTTGGCAGGTGGCGGCGGGCGGGTTGCCCGCGTCGATGGACTGGCACCGGCGGCAGATGCCGGTCGGTATCGCCGGCCCGAGCGGATCCGGCGCCTCCACAGGCATCCCGCCCCTGAGCTGGTAGTCCACGACGCCGATGGAGGTGTGGATCATCCCCTCCTTGACCGTCTCGGAGCCCGGCGCGAACTGGCTGATCGCCAGGTCGATCGGCCGGTCGACCACGTCCGCGGGCGGCCACTGCCCTCGGCCCGGGCGTCCGTGGTAGAGGTAGCGGACGCGGGTCGGGAATCCGAACATTGGCAGGATGCCGGCGTTCGCGAGCCGCTCGCTGAGCTGCGGCTGCACGAGGTGCGGGCTGGCGACTGCCCGGTCTATGCTCGGGACGAGGTCGTTCAGGACGTAGGCGGACAGGGCCGCCGCCTGCGCGCGGAGCGCGGGATCGGCCGCGTGCAGCAGGACGTCGCGGATCGCGTCGACGCGCGCGGTGCTGCCGGACAGCCACTGCGCCACGAGGTCGCGGACCGTAGCGCCGGGCGGCGAGCCCGGGAGCGCCGTCGGCTGGTTCCACGCGGCGGCCTCGCCGAACTCGCCGTGCACGCTGTCGCCCGACGCCGACTGGAACAGTTGCAGGGCGGAGAACGCCTCCCTGAGCACCTCCTTCGCTAGCACGCGCTTCAGGATCGGCTCGACGGTGAGGTCGACGTAGGGCTGCGGCGGGGGATCGGCCGTGATGCGCTCGGGCCGCTGGAAGTAGTAGTCGTCGTGGCTGCGGCCGCGGCACAGCGTCAGCGCGAGCGATAGCGACGTGCCGCGCCGCCCCGCGCGTCCGACGCGCTGCTGGTAGTTGAACCGGAGCGGGGGCATGTTCGCCATCATCACGGCGAGCAGCGAGCCGATGTCCACGCCCGCCTCCATCGTCGTGGTGACGCTCAGCAGGTCGATGGTGTCGACGAGCGGGATCTCCTCGGGCGGGGGCAGGCACACGCCCTGGAAGAGGCGCTGCCTGGTGCGCGCGTCGGTCTTCCCCGTCTGTCCGGTCATCTCCTCGCAGTTGAGCCTGAACAGGTCGCCGGCGTGCCGAGCGAGGTAGAGGTAGTAGTCGTCCGCAGTGGCGCCCTGTCCCAGCGGCTGCGGCGGTCCGAGCGGTCCCTGGCAGTCCGAGCACACCGAGCCGCTGTGGTGGAGGTGGACCCGGCGGCAGAGCGTGCACTCCCACGAGCTCGACCCGGCGCGCCGTATGCGTAGCGAGGTCGGCTGTATGAGCCAGTCGACCACGAGGCCGCCGTGCGTGAGCCGGCGCTCGACCTCGGCCGCGAACGTCGCGGCGACGCGGCCGTTCGCCGCGGCCACCGCGTCTAGGTAGTCGCGGACGAACCCTGGGACGGTGGGTGATCCGATGGCCGTGTAGGGGTCGCCGTCGATCCGGCGCCGTTCCCCCAGGAGCCGGAGTGCGCTGTCGGCTGCCTCGACCACCGGCGCGTCCCCGTCGGACGGGGCGCCGGGCGGGACCGAGGCGTGGGCGATCTGGAGCGACTCCAGTCCGCGCCGTCCCGACGCGAACACCACGTTGAGGACGGCGCCGTGCGCGTTGCGGCGCAGCCGCAGCAGGTGGCGGTCCTGTTCGATCGACAGGGCCGCGCCCTGCTTCGGGGCGGGAAGCACAAGGTTCCAGTCGAACAGCTCGCGCCAGCTGCCGCTCCGGCGGTCCGGGTCGGTCCAGAGGCTGTCGTGCGAGTAGCCGCCCGGGTTTATCCCCGCCGCGAGCAGACGCAGCTCGGCGTCGCGGAACACCTCTTCCACGAGGTAGGGGCCGGCTGCTCGGGCGACGACGTCGGCGGCCGCCTGGGCGAAGGTCATGCCCGGCGCGAAGGTGCACGGCGTCGCGGCCAGCGGGCCCGCGGCCATGGCGAGGATGGCAGCATCCTGCGCCGAGGACAGCGCGAAGGCGTCGGCGAGCGAGATCTCCTCCGGGCTCAGCGTCGCGCCGGCCAGCCGGCGCTGGAACGCAGGCGCGCCCTGCCCGACGACCTCGAGGGCGGCCACGACGGCCTGGCGCACGCCGTCGAGGTGGTGGGCCTGGCGCATGCCGGCCGACAGCTTCGCCGCGTCCTGCCGGCTGTCGGAGAAAACGACCAGCTTCCTGTTCTCCTCGCTCCCAGGCGGCGCGATGTCGCGCAGGAGCGAGTCGGCGAGCACCTGCGCCACCTTCTGGAAGCCCGTGCGCTGGCCACGGATCGGTGACCCGACGTCGCGGCTGGCCCAGTCCGCGTCGCAGCGCGGGCAGTGAGACGGGAACGCGCGCGGGACCGCGGGGGCGGCCAGCCCGGGTCTCGCCGGACGGTGCTGCGTGGGCACGTAGTAGATGTGGCCGTTGCCGGCGACGCCTGCGGCGACGATGCCCGACCCGCTGTCGAGGTCGGCCCGGCGCCATTCGCGCTGCACCCGGTCCTGGGTCCAGCGGGCGGTGCGGGGAGCCCTGCCCGCTGACGGCCAGAACACGGCGTAGTTGCCGTAGTCGCGTTCGGCGCCCGCTCGGTCCGGGACCTGCTCGAGGTCGGGAAAGTCGGGCGACAGCCGCCACTCGTTGGGGTTGTTCGTCGCCGCCCTGTAGCCTCCGAGGAAGACCTCGCCGCAGGGCTCGCAGTAGAGGAGCTCCAGCACACGCGAGCCGCAGCCGCATCCCGATGCCGGCAGGTGGTGCAGCGAGCCCACCGGCGGGCTGTCGACGCGTTGCGGTGCGACCGCGCAGCTGGGGTCGGCGCACGCCCAGAGGCCCTGCACGTTGCGGAACATGATGTGCGCCCGGACCGGCAGCAGGGGATCGCCGTTCAGCAGCTCGGCGCTGGCCAGCGCGGTCACGAGCCCTTCAGCCGCCGCGGCGGCATCGTCGGGCGCCTCCGCCGGGAACAGCCTGGCGCCGACGTCGGCGGTTTGCCGCGGCTCTGGCCGCAGCGATCCGTCGTCGGAGCGGCACACGGTGCGGAGCGCGTCAGCCGCCTCGGCGTGGCCGAGCGCCCGGCCCAGGCGCGCCGCGGTGGACAGCGTGCCGCCCTGGGGACCGCCGAGTGCGGCCTCCAGCGCGTCGGCGGCCTGGTCGACGCCGGTGGCCGCGACGGCCGCCGGGAAGGCGGCGAGCGCCGCCGCGTGCTGTGTGACCGAGGTCGCGGCGGTCGCGGACAGCGGCCGCTGCGCTCCGCCGATCACCTCGAACCGGGAGCGGTCGCGGCCGAAGAAGCCGTGGAGGTAGTCCAGTCCCGCGGGGTCGCCGGACAGCGACGCCGACGAGGCGATGATCCGCAGCTGGTCGTGGTCTGGGTGCAGGCCGAGGCGGTCGAGGAGGACGCGCAGCAGGTAGGCCACCTCGGTCCCGGGCGTGCCGCGGTAGGTGTGGAGCTCGTCGACGACGAGGTGGAACACGTTCCCGCGGTCAAGCTCGAGCCATGCCCTCGTCGCGTCGAAGATCGGGGCCTCGACGCCGCGCATGAGCATGATGTTCAGCATGCTGTAGTTCGTGATCAGCAGGTCGGGCGGCTGGTCCTGCATGTCCCAGCGCGACCACATCTCGGCGCCGTTCATCGCCTGGAAGAAGCGGGCGGCGTCCGGGTGGGCTGCGACGGCGAGCGCGTCGCGCTCGAGCGCCGCGAGCTCGCGGCGCAGCTCCGCCTCCTTGCCCGGCGAAGTTGGGTCGCCGGCCACCGGAGTCCGGCCGGTGTAGCGGCCGAAGTAGAGGCGGTTGCCGCCGCGGTTCGCGTCGAGCCAGGAGCGGGCGGGCGCGCCGTCGAAGCCCAGCCGCAGTCTCACGAGCTGGTCCTCCGCGAGCGCGTTGAGGGGATACATGACCAGCGCCCGCATCGCGGGGGGCCGTGCGACGGGGTCCTCGTGCCCGCGCTGGGCGATGCGGGGATGGTAGCGCTGGCCGCCCGGTCCACCGTGGTTCCACCAGTCGTGCTGCGGCGGTTGCGGCGGCTGCGCGCCCCAGCTGGCCGACTCCCGCACGAGCGAGGCGGCGAGCGGCAGCAGGAAGCATTCGGTCTTTCCCGAGCCGGTCCCGCTGGTCACGACGACGTCCTTGCCCTGTCGCACCGAGGCGTCGAACGCCGCGAGCTGGTGGGAGTAGAGTTCCCGGCCGGCGGGGAAGAGGCCGCGCGACACGAACTCCGCGAGTTCCGTGACCGCGTGCGTCGGCCACGTCGCCCCCAGCGTCTGCGCCGCTGCGGCGGCGAAGTCGCTCCCGCTGAGGGCGTAGGGCGGCGCGGGCTCTATCAGCGGGCGTCGGTAGAGCCTGCCGTCGGCGTCGAGCAGGGCGCGCCGCTCGGCGACGAGGCTGTCGTAGCGCAGGTCGAACGGGCTATCGAGGTAGCGCAGGTATGTGTCGCGCATGCGTTCGAAGAGCGAGACCGGGTTCGTCACGTCGTTTGCTTCCTCATGTGCGTCATCGTCCGAGCGACCAACCGACGGCCGACGCCGCCGCGGGGGTCACCCCTGTGTAGAGCAGCCGGCCCTCGTCGATCGAAGGCGGTGCGCCCGAGCAGCTGACGAGCGCCCGCTCGACGAGCCGGGGCGGCCGGGCGGAGAGCGGTGCCGTCGCCGTCCCGCGCGAGAGGTCGAACCGCAGCGCGCGCTGCCGCCTGCCGAGCAGCCGGTACTTGCCCACCGCCGGATCGACGGAGAAGGCTCGTCCGCGCTCCTTGAGGATGTGCCGCCGGCCGAAGTCCGAGGAAAAGCGGAAGAGGCCGGTCCTCGCCCGAGCGGCCGCGGCGGCGTCGGCCTCCACCCATTGCAGGCGCGAGCGCGAGAAGCGCGTGACCTTCCAGTTGCCGGTTGGGAGCGGCGCCTCCTCCAGCGGGGCGTCGATGGGGCGCGGCGACGCCGCCAGTATCGCGTCCGCGGCGTTCCACTGCAACGGGATGCCGGCCAATGAGGCGATGCGGATCAGTTCGGCGTTCGACCCCGCCGCCACCGTCACCGCGTCCGGCGCGCGGTGCTGCGGTGTGACCGTGGCCGCGCCGCACGCGGCGTCGATCAGCCGGCGCACCGTCTGCGGGTCCCGGGCGCCGCACAACACGGCGCGGGCCGCCGCCCCGGGATCGCCAGCCGCGAGCACGGCCGGCGCAACGCGCCAGCCGCCGGAGGCAGCGCCGCCGAATTCGCAGTGCGACAGCATGTCCAGAGTCCATTCCGCCACCCGGTGCGCCGCCGGCCCCGATGCGCGGGAGGGCGCTAGCTCGGCCGCCTTGCGGTTGAACGACGTGGCGGTGCCCTCCTGGACCGTCGACACCCAGAGGAGGAGCTCGTTCAACGGCTCCTCCGGGCGAGCGATCGCGCGCAGTCGAGGTAACGCCGCCAAAGGTCGGCCTCGTGCTGATCGAGGCCCGCGGACCGGCCGGCCGACTTGACCGCCCGTGCCCAGCGCCTGGATTCGGTTGCGGATGCCGTAGACCGGCCGGGGGCCGGCGGCCGGGGCGTCCCGACAAGGACGGCGCAGGTTCGCCGGCCGTCTCTCGACACGCGCCACACGGGGTCGAAGCCCGGCCGGGCCACGGCGATGCCGCCGCCTTGGCCGGTGAACGCGCAGACCTGGTCCGGCGCCGCACCGATCAGGAGCGCGGACCGGTCGCGGCAGAGGTGCAGCGGGCCGTCCGGTCCGGCCATCGCGCCGCTGATCCCTGCCAGTGCGGTGGCGTGGGCCGCCCACCAGAGCGCTCCGGTCGCCGGTTGCGCGATCTCGTAGCTCGCGGTCACCCCGCCGTATTCCACGCGGTGCCTGCCGGGACGGTCCCAGCCGGATGTCGTCCATCCGTCGTCCTGGCCGAGCCGGGCCTCGCCGCCATCGATGCGCAGGACGTCCGCGCCTACCGCGGCACCGAGGAGGCGGATCGAGGGTGGCCTCCCCTCCAGCCAGATCCCCCGCGACAGCTGAAGACCGCCGGACATCTCGATCGCAATCGCGGGCAGCGGATCCAGGGCGTGCAGGATGGCGTCGTCGCCCGTCGGCGTGGCCGGCCTCAGGGGCCGCACGCCTCGCCAGCACACCCAGCCGGGCGGCACCCCCGGCCCCTCGATACGGGAGAGCCCGGACGCGCCGGTGGCTGCTATCTGCCCGGCAGCCTCGGGGGCCAGCGCGTCCGCGCACACGACCACGTTCTCCTGCCCGATTGCGATCCTTGGTATCGTCCCGAAGCCGGCTACGCTCGGCCTCGCGCCGAAGACGTGAAGCGGGCGGGAGGAACGGTGCCAGGTGACGGGAAGGTCCGCGGCCTCGACGAGCAGGCCGTCGCGCAGGACGGCCTCGATGTTGTCGAGCGGCAGAGGCTCTAGGAGCCGGTCGTCTAGCGCGCCGAGTTCGGACCGCTCGCCGCCCACCGATACCGTGACCTCCTCGGCGTCGGCGGGCCTCCGGAGCAGAGCGCTGAGCCTAATGCCGAAGTCGCCCGGCCGGAAGGAGATCTGCAGGTCCGCCTCCATCCGTGTCCTCTCAGACCCGGACCTCGGCATCCGCTGGGCGGTTGCGACCGGTGGGCTGCGCCGTGCCCTTTGCAGCCGGGGCCGGTAGGCAGGGGGTGCCGGGGCCGCCGCTGCGCCCGCGCGCCCGGGGTCTGCGGCTTCGGCTCGGGCATCCGTCGCCGGTTCGGCGGCGCTCGCCCCGGCGGCGTCCCTAGGCCCCGCTGTGATTTCGGCGTCGGTGCCGTGCGTCAAGCCGCGGTGCGAGTCCGGCGCCTCGGCCCCTGGTGCGGCCAGGTCCGCTTCCGGCGCTGGACCCGCGTCGACCTCGCCCCGCACCGGTTCCGGTGCCGCTCCCGCCACGTCGCTCGGCACCTGCTTGTCGGGGACTTGGGATGCGGCCCGACCGGCGCCTAGACCGTCCTCCATCTCGGGCTCCTCGGCCGGAGGCGGTTGCGGCACATCGCGCCGGTCGGCCGGCGCAGGGGCGGGAGCCGCGGGCGGGGGCGCCGCATCCGGCGCGGCCTCGGGCTCGCTGGCGGACGCCGCCGTGCCTCGCTCTAGCAAGTCGTGGGTTTCGGGCTCTGGAAACCGGCACTCCTCCGTCGCACGTTCGGCCGCCGCGTCTGCTGGGGCCACGCTGGGCGACGGCTCCTCCGGCATGTCCATGTAGCGCGCTCGTGTCGGCGCCGTGGCCACGTTGGGCGTTGCCGTGCATGGCCCGTACCGGTGCGACTCCTCCGTGAGACCTGCAGCGAAGTCGCCTGCCGCCTCGTCGGTCGCACCCTCCACCGGAGGGGCTTCCGTAGTGACCTTCGCCGATCCCGCCTGTTCGGGCGCCGGAGGCGCTTGCCCGCCGGTCTCGACCTCCCGCGCGGGCGCTCGATCGTCCGCCGATGGCTTCGGGGGGTGGTCGGAACCTCGCCTCGCGACGGGCCCTCCCTGGCGTGGTTGCCAGAGTGCGTCGAGCAGACGGCGCAGGAGAGCAGCGAGCTCCTTCAAGCCGGCGGTCTCCCGGCGCGGCCGGAAGGCCCAGCGCGTCGAGCGCCCGGCTTCGCTTCGTCCCCTGATGTCACCGCTGGCCTGCGAGACTCCGCGCCATGGTCGCTCCCCCTCTTTCCGTCGCGTGCGGGATCTCCCTCCCGGCTTTCGCGCACGCCAGACTGCTCCGAACGAAAACGCTGCGCAAGTGCCGAGCGATGCTGTTTTATCCGGCATGGTCCCATTGCAAAAAGCGTCGTCCGGATGCGGGGCCCAGGCCGTGCTGCCGCGTGGTCATGGCGCTCGGGTGCCGCGCTCCACGTCGCCGCGGTCGCGTCCTTAGGAGCGTGTGTCCCACGTCGAGCGTCGGCGGAGCTCCGTCATGCTGGGCGCAGGACCTCGATGTCGCGGAGGTGCTGGACGACCTCCGGCGTGATGCCCTCCGTGAAGTTCCATCTCTCCTTCGGCACCTTGCCGAAGAAGCGTTCGAACCGCTCGACCGTTGCACCGGCGTCGGATCCGCCCGTGATGACCGTGATGCGCGGCCGCTCGGACTCGGTCAGCTGGACGCGCTTCAACAGGTGTTTGAACTCGAAATCTGCGGACGGCATGGAATAGCCGAAGAACACCCAGTCGACGCTCCGCTTGAGATAGGTCTCCGCGGTCCGCCAGCTCGCCGCGTGCATTGGGAAGTCCAGCGCCTTACGGTAGCTGAACGTGGCAAAGCGCGTGCCGAGCGCGTTCGCCCCGCAGATCGGGCAGGGCGGGCTCAGCGTCTTGACCGACGACGGCGCCTTGCCGCCGAGGAGCGTCTGCCAGTCCCGCGTCCGGAAGAGTGTGCTGGCGACCTTGAGGCTTTCGCTCGGCGGGACCCAGACGGTCTCGCGGCACGCATCGCAGTAGAGCCAGTTCACCGAGCCGTGCGGCTTGAGGATGCGCGCGGCGGCGCCGGTTGGCGCGCGCGTCCTGAGCCGCCCGCGGTCAAACGTGTGCGGCTGCGCTGAGCATCCGTAGTCGAAGTTGCGGACCGACTGCGTGCGGGCCAGCCCCTGCTCGAACACGGTGTCCCAATTCATGCTAAGCACCGCGGTGCTTTCTCTGTCGAAGTCGCGGAAGAGGATCTCGAGCAGCCGCCAATTGCCATTCGGTGAGCGCTGCCGCCGTTTGTAGGTCTGTGACAGCATGCGGATCATGCGAACGATGGTCGCGCGACGCACCGTCCTGAGGTCGGCGGCCGAGTAGTCCGGGCCGAGGTGGTGGCCGGTGTTGGCGGACAGGTCCAGCAGGGTGAACATGTCCTCGAGCTCCGGCCACTGCTTGGCAGACCGGCTCTTTCCCTCGCCGAAGGCGGTGTCGACGAAGCGGCGGATGTACTCGACTAGTCTGTTGCTGGGCCCGTCGAGGTTGAGGCTGCCAACGTCCAGCAGCTCGCGGGTGAAGTCGCTCGCCAGGGGCAGGCCGGCGTTGAACGAGAAGCCCGCGCCGACGATCAGCAGGTTACCGGGCGTGCTTGGCAATGTCTCTCCCCTTTCGGTCGCGGCGCCTGTCCGTTCTTGGACTTTCGGCGCGGCCGTTGAATCGATTCATTATGGCGGCATGATAGCTGCACGGCCATCGGGTCGTGCGGGTTGTCCGGCTCTCGGCACAATTCGACGGCTTCACCTAGCTCACAGTGGGAGAGCTCGTCCTGAAGGCTGGCCCGTCCGCGTTCCTGAAGCACTCGCCGGTGCCGATCAGGAGGTATTCGTTGGCGGCAACCGTCATTTTCCGTTCCGTCTGTTCCTTCGCTCGGTCGACCGTTTATCGCAGATCCTGGCGATCACGGGGCGGCGGTCCCGATCGGCAAGTCACGCCGCGATGGTGCGAAGCATCTGGAGGGCCGCGATGTCGTAGCGCTGCGACGCGCGCGCCGCGGGGGTCGGGGCGTCGATCGACGCGTCGCGCATGCGGTTCAGCGACGACGGGTGGCGGCCGGTTGCCACGGGCCTGATGCCTGCTGCGCGGCACGTGCGCCTGGCGCGCGCACCGAAGGCGACGACCGGGCGGGCGCCCACGGCCGAGCGCACTCTGTCGATATTCCCGGGGGTGACGTATTCCCTGGACGGGGCTTCGGTCCGGCCGGTCAGGGCGGCGTATTCGATCCCCGGATGTGCGTTGAGGAGTGTGTAGCTGTCGGCTTCCGCGTAGGGGAAGATGTCGGGCCTGGCGGCGTGCAGCCGCGTGAGGATCGCATCGAGATGGCCGTTCGCGGCCCCGGCCGCCGGTCGTCGGGCGGCCTCCTCGGCTTGGCCGGCAACCGACAGCATTAGTATCGGCGCGCCTGGCGCGCCTTCTCGGTATGTGTGGTTTTGCGCCAACATCCCGGAGACCTGGCGTTCGGGAGGCGGCCGTTCAAGTCGCGCCGCTTCGGCCTGCCGGCCGACAGCGGGCGCCGACGGTCGGGTGGCTCAGGGCAAGTCCAGGTAGTCCACCCGCTCCGCCTCGCCGAAGAGGCCTTCCTCCTTCAGCAGCTTCGCCTGGCGCCGGTCCTCTTCGGTCCAGCGTGAGCTGTCGAACACCTTCATGATCACCACGTTCTCGCTGCCCCGCTGATTTGGGAGGGCGATCCCGACGACCTTGTCGGGCCGGAAGTCGCCGACGGTCACGAGGATTTGGTGTTGCAGGTGGGCGTCGACGATGCGGACGGATTCGTCGGGATCCGTGTCCGCTGGCGGGTCCGGGTAGATCATCCACAGGTAACGCGTCGTCGGATCCCGAGGTGACGGAATCGCTGCCGTCCATGGCAGCGACTGGTCGGCCTGGGCGATGACGTCGTAGAGGCCGGTCGCGATCATCCGGCGACCGAAGCGGCTTTCGGCCGCGAGCATCCGCAGCGCCTCCTCGTGATCCCGGGTCTCCGGGGGCCGGTCGTGGATGTAGGTGCCTGACTTGAACGTCCGGTGGAGGTGCTCGATCAGCGCGTCCATGGTGCGGCTCTTACGGTTGAGGGATGAGCTGCGCTCGGCTCGGCCGCTCGTCTGGTAGTCGCGCCACGCACCGGGCCGCACGGATGCGAGGGGTGGGACGTGCGGGGAAAGTCCGTCCCCGTCGCCCGAGTTCTCGATGGACGCCGCGAGGAGATCCTGCTCGGCGAAGCGGTAGGGCCCGGCGCGTCGAGCGCGGCGGCGCGTGCGGAGAGGTATGCGATGAAGTCCGGCACCGTGGCTAGTTGCGACAGCAGCAGGTCGATCGCCCCTCCGTCGAACACGTGCACCGGCAGGCCGCCGGTCGATTGTGGCTCCACCTCGAACGGCGCGGCGGCGCTGGCCACGCAGGTCAGCGGCCTCCAGCCGGCGGTCGATGCAGTGGGGTCGACGCCCGGCCGCGCGATCGCGACCAAGCGGTAGCGGCGGCGTTCTGGCGGTGGCAGCGGGAACGGCAGCGGCGCCTTGCCGGAAGCGTCGAGGAAGATCCGCTGGTCCGCGGCCGAAAGCCGCCGAAGCGCACCGCCGAGCTGCTTCACGCCGCCGTCGATCGCCTCGCGTCGCCACCGCTCCCAGCCCGTCGCCGCGTCTCGATCCGTCAAGAAATTGCAGGCCTTGTCGGAGAACAGAACAACGTCGTCGCCGAACGCCACCACGAGATCGGCCAGCTCCTTGCCCGGCGCAAGGTGGGCGTTGGGCAGCGACCAGAGCTTCAGGAACGTCCGCTCCGCCAGCGCGTGCAGGAACGCCTCAGACGCGCTGAAGGACATCTTCAATCATCCAGCCGGTTCCCATTCGCCGACATTAGCGCGTCAGCGGTGTCAACTACTCACCGTGAGCTGAACGAACGGCGGACTCACTGAGGCAATGCTTCAAAGCGGACAGGCAGCTCACCACCAGTCCGCTCTTGAAACCGCGGCCGAAGAAGCGGCATCGTGTCTAGGTTGCCCTCGCTGATTGGTCTGCCTCACAGTTAATGCGGGTCCACAGGCAGGCCTTCGAACCGACCACAGCCTGCGCCACGGAGAGGCTGCCAGCAACTCGCGCCGACGATCCGTCAGCAAACCGAAACCCAACCTATAACCGCTCGAACTAGCGGAACAGAGGGACGGCCAGGATGCGGAAGGACAACGTCGGATCGCCCGAGAGGGATCGGCTGCTCGCTCGGCTTGGCTGCCTGGTCGGCGCACGACGGCTGTCGAACGACACCTCGCTGGCCGATGTCACCGCAGACGCCATTGAAGCTGCGTTGCACAGTGCCCGGCGCCCGCCCGGCGAGCTCGACGCGATCAGCGACAGTGAACTGAAGCGCTTTGCCGGGCACGTGAACGTCGCCCTCGTCCGCAAGGGGGAACGATCCCTGCCGTTCGGGACGAAGGTGATCGGCCTGGCGCATGGCGTCATCGACATCGGCGGTCGAGCCTATGCCCTCCAATGGAGCGAGCCGGGCCTCGTACCCTATGGCGAGGCATGGCGCGACAACCATGCGGCCAATTTGGACCGGCTGCTCCGGTATCTGGAGTGCCTCATGGAGCACAAGCCGTATGCCGGGATGGGGCCGCCCAGCGTCGCCGCCGTTCCTTCCGGACACGGACCGGGCATGGCGCTGCCGCTGCTGGCCTTCCGACCCATCCACGACGCGGACGGACTCGTCCTCACGCTGCCGCTGGACTGCGATGGGCTGCAGCCATTCCCCACCACGCCGGTCCACGACCTCGATCGCCTGGCGCTGGCGCTCGATTGCCGGATCCGGTCGGCCTGGAACCGTCGCCTGCAGCTGGGTAGCCTGGCATCCGAGCGGCGTCGCGAGATCGCCTCGACGATCGAGGCGTTCGCGCCGGGCACCGGGATGGCGGTGGGGCAGATCGGGGTTGCCGCGTGGCATCTGGAGCCGGACTCTCGGCCGAAGATGACCGTCGAACTCGCGACGCTCGACGACGCGCTGCGATTAAACCGTTCAGCGTACTGGGTGCGCCTCGACGAGCACGCCGGCAACCTGGCCTATGATGCGGCCATCAAGCAGCGGCAGCGGATCAAGGAGAGGCAAAGGCTGAATGCGCTGGGTGCCGACGGCCAGATCGACGCGGTCGCGGCCGAATTTATCGGGATGGCGCCGGGCGGGGCGTCAAGCGCACTCGATCAGCTCGCACGCGAGCCGTCGCTCACCTTCGCGATCCCTTCGCCCAACGGCGACTTCACGGCATCGCTGACATGGCGGGAAGGCGTGATTAGGGGCGGTCTGGCGAGGTATCCCGATGTCGACCTCGACGAACGCAGGCTCCGGATCGTCGGCCATGAACTGCCCGAGCTTGCCCAGATCGCCGCAGTCGGACGCACCCTGGGCGAGGTCGCCCTGCCCTTCCCGTGCGGCATCGTGATCCGCCGATGCACGTCGCGGGCGAGCGTCACCACCCTGGAGCTTGCGAAGCGACGGCTCCTGGTGGATCTGCGTGCGGGACGCATGTGGCCGAAGGGCCGCGCCGACACCCGTCCGCAAGGGTCCGGACCCTTGGCCTGACCGCTTGATATCGGCTGCCGCACCTTGTCGGCAAACCCCGTGCGCTTCCGGCGTGCAGTCAGTCTTCCGCACCATCCAGATGTTGCCGGCAGACCTGCTCGACGAGCCGACGGAGCACGCCGACGCGTTCGATCAGCCAGTCGAGCTCCTCGGCGCTGATGCGGTAGTGAGGCGAGTAGCGGGCGTCGACATAGGCGCGGCGCAGCAGCTCGAAGCAGCGCTTGGCGAAGCGGGTGTCTCGTGGCCAGGCGGGGATGAGCGCGGGCGCGAGACGTTCGGCCTGGCTGCGCAGGAAGTTCAGCTTGTGGCTCTTGGTGCTGTAGAGGGTCAGGACCAGGAGCGTGCAGTGATAGAGCCGCTCGGTTGCTTGGTGCAGCTGGAACGCCGCTTCTTTGTGGCGGCCCTGACTTGCGGCATAGCTAGCAGTGTCGGCAAAGCCGGCCGCGGTAAAGAACCACTCGTCGAAGTAGCCCCGTGCTTCTGTAAGCGCCGCCTCAGGCGACAGCGGCCTAGCCGGATCGAACGGGTAATCGGGCGTATCATGCAGCGCGATCCCGTCGCGCACGATGTTGACGAAGAACGGCCGTCCCCGCCGGAGCCGCGCGTTCACGTCGGCGAGGCTGTGGACGATGAGGTTTACCGACGTGCGGATGGTCCCGCCCGACTCCAGCTCGCGCAGCAGATGATCCTCGGCGCCGCGCCAGTACTCGGTCATGTCGGTCAGCTCCTCGTGGTTCACCACCACGACGATGTCGAAGTCGGAGAAGTAGCCGCCCTGGGGATCGGCCACCCAGTCACCGCGCGCGTACGAGCCGAACAGGACGACCTTGAGGATCCGCGCCGATCTCGCGTGCGGCGCGGTCCGGCCGACCAGGGCCGCCTGGAACTCGTCGAACAGGATCGCCACGACCCGCGCCAGCTCCTGCCGCTTGGCGACGTTCAGATGATCGAGGTCGGTGCGCATGGACGCCGACACCCTAGCCGATCGGACGCCGTTGACCAGCCGCACGTCGGTGCCGGCGCCCCTCCACCGCCTTTACGTTGCCTCCGCCCCTCGTCTCCGATAGCCCGGTCTCGCCGGGCGCCGTGAAGCAGGCCGCCGCTCGACTGCCGGGGGCCCTGACGGGCGTGGCGCGGGGCGGCGGGCAGATAGCGGACCTTGTCACAGGGGTTCCAACGCCCGGCCCCCCTTGCTTCGCGGCCGACCTTGAATCATCATGACCGCCGGCCGGCGCGACAGACGCCGGTCAGGGTGTGGAAACCCTTGTGACGATGACGTGCTGCGGGCGCTTGCGCCTGGCGGCGTGCCGTGGCTCGCCGATCGGCGGAGGCGGCTTCGTGTTTTCGCATCGGTCTTCCACAAGCCTGAGGAGGCGCGGAGACCAGCATGCCGGCGAACAGCGACGCCCTGGGGCGCGACGAGGACCTGGAGGAGCGCTTCCGCACGCTCTCGCCCTGGCTGCTCCGTCAGCTCACCCACCGCTACCGCCTCGCGCTTTCCGACGCGGAGGATCTGACGCAGGAGAGTTTCCTGCGGCTCGGCCGCTACAGCCCGGCGGACCGCGCCCGCCACCCCCGCGCGCTCCTGCTCCGCATCGCCGCCAACCTGACCGCGGACGCCCGACGCCGGCTGTTCGCCCGACGGTCCGACCGCCATGTCACGCTGGACGACGCCACGCTGACGTCGGCCCCCGGTTTCGCGCACCCTAGCGACCAGGAATTCATGGTCGACCTCAAGGACGCGATCCTGTCGTTGCCCGAGCCGTTGCGCGAGACCTTCCTGCTCGCCCGCTTCACCCCGCTCACCCAGGCGGAGATCGCCGCCCGGCTTGGCGTCTCGACCAAGACGGTGGAATGGCGCATCAGTAAGGCCGTCGCGACCTGCCTCAAGCAGCTCGGGCGTTGAAGGCGGACAGCATGGCCGATGCGCGAGACCCGGCGGACGAGGAGGCGGCGGACTGGTTCGCCCGCCTCCAGAGCCGTTCGGTGTCGACCGACGAGCTGGAGGCGTTCGCCGCGTGGCGGCGCGACCCTGCGAATGCGGCCGCCTACCGGCGGGTGCAGGCGCTGTGGGATCTGAGCGATCAGCTGTCGAACGACGACGACATCCGCGACGCGCTCAATGCCGGGAGCGAGCGCCGGACGATCTGGTCACGACAACAGGTCACCCGGCCCGTCCTGCTCCTCGCGACGGTCGCGGCAGCGGTCGTGCTGGTCCTCGGGATAATGTCGTTCGACACCAACTCTCCTACCCGCAGCTACCAGACCGCTGTCGGCGAGCGGTCGAGCGCCAGCCTCGCGGACGGGACGCAGCTACAGCTCGACACCGACAGCCAGGTCGCCACCCGCTTCGCCGATGACAGGCGCCAGGTCACGCTCGAACGCGGGCAGGCCTTCTTCCGCGTCGCACACGACGCCGGCCGGCCGTTCGTCGTCGATGCGGGCGACGGCATCACGGTGACCGCGGTGGGCACCGCCTTCGACGTCCAGCGCTCGGCCGAACGCGTCCGCGTCGCGCTGGTCGAAGGCGCCGTTCTCGTCCGGCGCGGTGAGGTGGAGCTCACCCGCATGGCACCGGGCGGCGTGGTGGAGGTCGCGGTCGGCAACGGCTTGGTCGCGACCCGACGGACGGTCGCGGAGGCGACGAGCTGGCGGGCCGGGCACCTCTCCTTCCGGGAGACGCCGCTCGCGCAGGCGGTGGACGAGATGAACCGCTACACCGAAGCCAAGCTGCGGATCACCGCCACGCAGGCGCGCGGCGAGCCGATCAGCGGCGAATTCTCGGTCGACGATCCGCAAGGCTTCGCGCGCGCCGTCGATGCGCTGCTCGGACCCGGCACGGTCGCCCGATAAGACCCGAAAAGGCCCGCGAAACCGTTGCTTTGCAGCGGCGTTCCCATGCTACACTGATGCACGTCAGTTCTGGTGCGGGAGCCGTCCCATCGACACCGAGGTCACCCATCCGATCGCCGCGACGCTCAAGGCGATCCGCCTGATGCGCCGGATGCGGGTGGCCGAGGTCGCGCGCGCGATGGCCATGCCGCCCCGCTCCTACGAGAACCTCGAGTCCGGCACGGGGCGGATCACCTATGACCGGATCGCCGCCTTCGCGCGGGCGACCGACAGCGATCCGATCGCCATCCTGTTGAGCGTCGCCGCCGACAGCTCCGACCTCGCGCTGCGTGCGGCCGACAACAAGCTCATGACGATCATGATGATCGCGATGAAGGAGCTGAACGAGGACCTCGGCGAGGACATCACCTACCTCACCGCCCAGAACCTGGTCGGCGGTTTCACGAAGCTGACCCGCGAGTTCGCCGATCACGTCCGCAAGCGCGAGACGTTCGCCGAGGAATGGCTGAAAGCGGGTGCGACCCGGCTGGCGCCCGAGCGGACGGGTGCGCAGGCGAGCGCGCCGGCGAGGCCGCTGAAGCCGAGCCTGACCTGACCGGCGAAGATTATCTGCCCGCGCCGTTAGGGACGGCCGGGGCACGATCCGTTTCTCCTCTCGACAGACCGATCGCGTGAGGTCGGCATTAGGGGGATGCGGGACATGACCTTTGCGACATGCAGGTGGAGGCTCGGACTAGGCGTCGGGCTCGCCGCCGTGATGCTGCCGACCACGATGACGGCGCAGGAGGCGCCGGTCGCGTTCCGCATCCCGCCAAGCGATCTCGACGCGGCGCTGCGCACCTTCGCGCGGGCGTCCGGCCGGCAGATCCTGTTCCGCCCGCAGGATGTGCGCGGCAGGCGCTTCGCGGGTCTGAGCGCCAGCCTCGCTCCGGACGCAGCACTCGCCCTCATCCTTGAGGGATCGGGGCTCGTCACCGAACGCCCATCGGCGAACGTGATCGTGGTGCGCCGCCCTTTGGCCGCCGACACCGCTGACGCGGCGGTCGGCATCGCCGACGACCAAGCGCTCGGCGACATCATCATCACCGGCAGCAACCTTCGCGGCGGGACAGCGACGGGCCCCGTTCGGGTGATCGGTCGGCAGGAGTTCGAGCGCTCGGGCAAGGCGACGGTCGCGGACGCGATCGCGGCGCAGACCGCCAACTTCGGCGGGTCGGGCAATCCGGTCGCCAGCCTCACCGGCATCGACCAGGCGTCGCTCAACTTCTCGCTCGCGCCCGCCGCCAACCTGCGCGGTCTAGGCACCGACGCGACCCTGACCCTGTTCGACGGACGCCGGGTCGCAGGGTCGGGCGGGCGCGGCGACTTCGTCGACCTGTCCGCGATCCCGAGCCTCGCGGTCGACCGGGTCGAGATCCTGACCGAAGGCGCATCGGCGATCTACGGGTCCGACGCGATCGCGGGCGTGGTCAACATCATCCTGCGTCGCCGCTTCGACGGGGTCGAGGCGCGGCTGCGCGGCAGCGTCGGCACGCGGGGCGAGCCGTGGGGCGCGATCGCCGGGGCCGCGGCGGGCCGGACCTGGACCACGGGGTCCGTGTTCGCCGCCTACGAGTACGAGCACCGCGGCCGGCTGTCCTCCGCCGACCGCATCTACACCGCGACCGGCGACCTCACGCCGTTCGGCGGCAGCGACCGCCGGACCTTCTACGCCTCGCCCGGCAACATCCTGACCTTCAGCCCGGCGGCCGGCGCATTCGTCCCCGCCTTCGCGATCCCCGCGCTCGGTCGTCAGCCGACGCTCGCCGACATCCGCGCGGGCGAGAACCGGGGCAACCTCTTGGCGCGGTCCGACCTCTCGCCCCGGATCGACCGGCACACCGGCTATGCCCGCATCGACCAGGAGGTCGGCAATCGGCTCAGCCTCTTCGCCGATGCGCGCTACTCGCATCGGACGTTCGACTACTTTTCGCCCGCATCTGCGACGATCTTCGGCGTGACCGCGGCGAACCCGTTCTTCCTCCCGATCGCAGACGAGCCGTTCAGCGTCGTGGCGTATTCGTTCCTCAACGATCTGGGGCCCGCCAGAGTCGAGGGCCGGGTATCCGCATTGAGTCTCACCGGCGGCCTGACCTGGCGGGCCTTCGCCGGCTGGACGGTGGACGCGTACGGCTCGTTCGCCCGCGAGCGCAGCCGCGACATCTCGGCCAACCAGCTGAACGCGACCGCGCTCGACGAGGCGCTCGGCAACCTGCCCGACGACCCGCTGACCGCGTACAGCGCGGCGCGCGACGGCTTCTTCAATCCTTATGGCTCGGGGGCGTCCAACCCGGCCGCGACACTCGCGTTCATCGCCTCGGGCTTCGGCCGCATCGCCCGCCGCAGTTCGCTCGCCGAAGGGTCGCTCAAGGCGGAGGGGCCGCTCGCGTCGCTCCCCGGCGGCGACGTGCGGCTGGCGCTCGGCGGGTCCTACCGGCGCGAAACTTTCCGGAGCAGCAGCGAGACCTTCTACTCGGGCGTGACGCCGACCACGACGCCGGCATCGCCGGGCAGCCGCGGCATCGAAGCGGGTTTCGCCGAAGTGCAGGTGCCGGTCTTCGGCGCCGCCAACGCCACCTCCGGCCTGCGTGCGCTGACGCTCTCGGCCGCCATACGCCACGAGCGCTATGGCGACTTCGGCACCACGACCAACCCGAAGCTCGGCTTCGCCTGGTCGCCGGGGAGCGGCGTGACGCTGCGGGCGAGCTACGGGACCTCGTTCCGCGCGCCGGCGCTCCCCGAGATCAACAACGTCGCCCGTGTGATCGCGACCGCGCTCCCGGACGCGAGCGGGACGACCATCCCTGTCATCCTGGTCACCGGCGGCAATCCGTCGCTCGGGCCCGAGACCGCCACGACGTGGAGCGCGGGTGCGGTGATCGAGCCTGCAACGATACCGGGGCTGAAGTGGAAGGTGAACCTGTTCACCACCCGCTTCGACGACCGCATCGCCCAGCCGGCGCTGGAGGATTTCACCCGCGCCTTGTCCAATCCGGCGCTGGCCGCCTTCGTGCGGCTGATCGACCCGTCACGCAACGCCGCGGACCTCGCCGACGTCACCGCGCTGCTCGCTCGGCCGGGCGCGAACGCCGGGTCGACACCGGCGAACCGCTTCGGCGCAATCGTCGAGGGCCGGTTCGTCAACACCGCGACGCTCGACGTCAGGGGCCTCGACTGGGACGTCCGCTACGCCCGCGACATCGGCGCCGGCCGGCTCGACACCAGCCTGTCGGCGACGTGGCTGTTCCACTACCGGCAACGGCTGACGCCGCTGTCGCCCGCGATCGACCGGCTCGACACGCTGGGCAATCCGGTGAACCTCCGCTTGCGCGGATCGGCGGGCTGGTCGCAGGGACCGTTCTCGGCGACGCTGATCGGCAACTATGTCGACCGCTACCTCGACGACGTCAGCATCCCCGCCCGCGCGATCGGCGCCTTCGTTACCGCCGATGCCACCCTCGCCTACGCACCCGTCCGCGGCCTCCTCAAGGGGCTGCGGCTGGCGCTCGCGGTCGAGAACCTGTTCGACGCCGACCCGCCCTTCGTCGACCGGGTGAACGGCTTCGGGTTCGATGCGGGCAACGCCAGCCCGCTCGGGCGCGTCGTCGCGTTGGAGCTCCGCCGCTCCTGGTGACCTGACCCCGTGGCCGGAACACCGGCCGCGCCCTTCTCAGACCCGATAGGACATCCCGTGCGCGCAATCCTGCTCGCGCTGTGCATGCTCGCGTGCACGGCAGCCCATGCCCGCGACTACACCGTCGAGGACCTCCTCGCCATCGAGAGCTACGGCCAGACGCTGATCGTGTCCCGGCGCGACCTGATCCTGGTCGAGAAGCGGGGAGCATATGCCGAGGCCGCGGACTTCGCCTACGACACCTACTTCACCAGCCGCATGGTGACCCGCATAATGGCGACTTCGCTCGGTCGGCCCGGCAGCCTCGCACCGCTGTTCCCGCAGGACGGGCAAGCGGGATACTGGATCGGCAGCCTGTCGCCGGGGCAGACGCGGCTTTCCGTCTTCCGCCTCAAGGATCGCAAGCTCACGCTCGGCGTGGTCGATCTCGCCACGCACGCCGTGCGCTGGCTGGAGCCAGCCCCCGATCTGCCCGGGGCCGCCCCTGCCCCGGTCTGGCTCGGCGACGACCATCTCGCCTATGTCGCGATGCCCCGCCCCCGCCTGCCCGGCAGCCTGTCGATGGGAACGGCGGGTGCGGACGACGTAGCGGCGCTGTGGCGGAGCCAAGCGCGCGGGGAGATGACCCGGACGCTGGTATCGACCCGAAATGGGGCTGAGAGCGGTAATGCCGAGCGTCGGCTGATGATCGTGCCGCTGGATGGCGGTGCGCCGCGTGTCCTGGCGACCGGGAACATCGTCGACATGGTCTTCTCACGCAGTCACCGACAGGTCGCGGTGGTCACGACAGGCACGCCGGTGCCGCTCCCGGCAACCCCCATCAACGTCGGCTTCGACAGCAGACGTCACCACCTTGCCATCGTCGACGTCGCGAGCGGACGCCGACGCGATGTCGACGGCGACATCCTTCCCGGCATCCTGCCATGGTCGGCGGATGATCGTCTGCTCGTAGCCATACGCCACGGCGGATCGGACTGGCAGAGCGCGAGATGGACCGAGATCGATGCAGCCGGTCGCACCCGGACGCTCGGCGGCCGCGATATCTACGCCGCGATCGAGGACGCGCCCGCGGCTCGGCCGGCCTATGCGGGCTGGGCCGGCGCGTCGTCGATCGCGCTCGTGCGCAAGGGCGGGTCGGCACCGTCCTGGGTGCGGCTGACCGCTACCGGCACGGCGGACCTGCAGCTCTCCGGGACTGCCCGCCCGGTCGGATCGACAGGACAGACCAAGTGGATGCTCGACCGGGACCGGCTCTATGCTGTTACGTCGTCCAAACTCCGGCTCGCCGTCGACAAGGTCCTCCAGGCGGGCGTCACCATCGTCGATCCGCCCAGTCGCGGGTACCGGTTGGCGCAGGACCCGGACGTCCTCGGTCCCGTCATCGTCGACGCGCCTACCGGCCCTGCGATCCACCGGCTCGACGAGCGTGGCCGCTCGTCGGGAAGCCTGCCGATGCTGCCTGCCGGTGAACTGCTCGCCGTCGACGGGGGACGCGCGGTCGTCGCGCAGCGGGATCGGAGGGCGGTGACCAGTCTCACGCTGATCGGTCCGGGGCGGCAAATCCGCAAGATCAACCGGATCAACGACAGGCTCGCCAACGTCGATCTTCCCCGCGCGATCGATCTGAAGACCCCGGGTCCGGACGGGACGGTCCTGCACGACTGGCTGCTGCTGCCGCCCCGCACGGCGGACAAACTGCCACTCGTCATCAATCTCTATCCAGGGCTCGCCTACGGGGCGGCGGTTCCCCGGGAGGCGGGGATCGACCGGCATGCGAACTCCGACAATCCCCTTATCCTCGTCGGCGCCGGCTACGCCGTGATGCTGCCCAGCATGCCGCTTGCCCTCACGGGCAACCCGATCGAGACCATCCTGCCGCGCATCGACGCCGCGGCGGACGCGGCGGTCGCGACCGGGCTGGTGGACGGCACGCGCATCGGCCTCCAGGGCCACAGCTTCGGCGCCTATGGCGCGATGGCCGTGGCGACCCGTTCGGCCCGCTACAAGGCGATCGTGGCCGCCAACGGACCCTATGACCTGTTCGCCACCCACGGCGCGATGACCGTCGGGGACAAGCTGCGCTTCGACTACGGCCTGCCGGCGGGTGCGTCGATCGGGTGGACGGAGGGTGGCCAGGGCGGGATGGGCGCCCCGCCCGCGGCAGACATCGGGGCCTACGCCGCGGCCAGCCCGATGCTGCACCTCGACCAGGTCGCAAGCCCGGTGCTGCTGATCGCCGGCGACCTCGACATCGTCGACGTGACGCAGGGCGAGCGCGCCTTCATGGAACTCTATCGCCACGGCAAGGACGCGCGGCTCGCACGCTACTGGGGCGAGAACCACACCAACGCCAGCCCCGCCAACATCCGCGACTATTGGCGGCTGACCGTCTCGTTCTTCGACGAACATCTCAAACCAGGCCCTGCGACGGGGGAAACGTCAGCCATCGAGCGGGCGGGGTCGCCCACGGCTCTTACCCCGTCCAGGCACTGAGCCATGCCTCGCCGCTCGCCTGTACGATCAGCGCCGGATAATCGAGGCTGTAGAACAGCGCCTCGGGCGTCAGCATCGTTTCCAGAGCCGCGCCATCGATGATCCCCGCCGCGACCAGCGCTCCATCGAGCAGGCGCTCGCGCAGATATGGCAGGTTGGCGAGCGCCGTCCGGCTATAGAAGGCGGACGCCGCGCCCTTGGATCGCCGGCCGGCGACAGCGGGCGCGAGCCGGTCGGCGAAGGTCCGACGCGCGAGATCCCGATCGAGCGACCCGCAGGCGAGTTCCCACGTCGGAAGGGCAAGCGCCGCCTCGAGCACCGGCTGGGACAGCAGCGGATGGAGGACGTGCCGGCCGGGATCGAGTGGACGGGCGGAGTGGAACATCTGGCTGTTGGCAATCATGGCGAGATGCAGGCGCCGCCCCGGCGATTGGTCGTCCGCGTCGGCCAGCCAGGCATGGCGGAAGCGGCGTCGGCCCTCGCGCGCCTCCCGCGTCATCAGGCCGGCGCCAAGCTCGTCCTGCGGCAATCGCGTGCCCCGGAGGCGATCCGCGACGACGGCCTCCAGCAAGGCCCAGACCGACGTCGAAGACCGGCGCGCGTCGTCGAGCAGCGCCGCCCGGCCACTTCGCCATCCGCGCGCCCGGACGTGATCGATGGTCGTGTACGGGGTCGCCGGCTGGTAGAAGACCGCATCTCCGCCCTGCCCCGTCACCACGCAGTCGACATCGCCATCGATGCCAGCGCCGACGGCGTCGGAGAACGCGCGATCCAGGCCCCATATGTAGGGGTGCGCAACCTGTTCGACCGCCATGATCGCGGACAGGTCGGGATAGCCGGTCACCTTGACGGTGCGCAGGTCGATGCCGCACCGCTCCGCCGTCGCGCGCGCATAGCGGACCTCGTCGACGTCCCCGCCGATCAGCTCGACGTTGACCGCGCGAGGCCTGATGCCGAGATCGACCATCGATCCCGCGATAATTGATGAGTCCAGCCCGCCGGACAGCTCGATCAGCGGGGTGCGGCCCTTCAGCATGCCCGCGATCGTTCGGTCGACGGCCCTGCGCAGGGTGTGCCCGTCGCCACCACCGGCCCCGATGTCCGATGGGGCCCAGATCCGCTCCGGCCCACGCCGTCCGCCCAGATCATAGGCCACGCCTGCGACCATCGGGACCACGCCCTTCAGCAAAGGGGCCGAGACGATCGTGCCCGGATCCGTCAGGCAGCCGGCCAACGCGGCCATGTCCACCTCGACCTCCAGACCTGCATCCCGCATCAACTGCGGCGTCAGCGCGTCCGTGACGAGGTTGAGGTCGCCGTCGCTCGCGAGATGCGCCCGACCCGCGCCCGACGGGTCCACCATCGCGAGGCAATGGTCGGGGTCGGAGCCGATAGCGAGGTAGTTGCCCCATGTCTGGCGGGTGAGGGCGCGGAGCATGTCCCCGGCGGAGCTGAGTGACTGCTCGGCCATGCCGCCATGGATGTGCCCGAAGATCAGCAGCCCTGGCGTCGGTGCCGAGCGTGGAATGCCATGCGAGGCGAGCACGATGAGCCGGTCGTCGGAGACGACCTGATGGAGCTGCATCGACCACTTCGCGGTCAAGTCGCGAGCGCGGGCGCCACCCGTCGGCGTGTTCCAGCGGAGGATGAGGAACGACGGCGTCACAGCAGCCCGACCGCGATCGGGGTGAAGGAGCGCACCTTGTCGAGATCGTCGTCGAGCACGATCCGGTCCGCCTCGATCCAGCAATGCGCCTCGAACGGGTGCGAGCGGACGCCGAACACGATCTCCACCTCCTGGCCGAGCTTGCGCAGGAAGATCGCGGCGACGATGCTGGCCGGCAGGCAACGGCGAGGATGGGGCACCAGCAGCCTCGCGGCGCGCAGGCGTCCGGTTGCCTTTTGAAGCTCCGCCACCGACAGGAACGGCGGATGCTGCCGCGTCGGATGGAAGGCGCGACAGGGCAGTCCGTCCCTCATTCGCCGACGTGCCTGAAGAACCGCGGTCGCCACGCGTATGACGTCCGGCAGCCTTGCACCCTTCTCCCATGCGGGTGCCAGCGCGCGATCCGGTCTGGCCATCGGACGCGTCGGCCAGTGGCTCTCGCCATCGGTGGCAAGCAGGCCTGCCCCGAGCAGCATGTCGGCCGCTTCCGGCGCGATCATGGGCCCGTCCAGGCCGACGTCCACCGCGCCTTGAGCCCGGTCGCACAGCGCTCCCGGCAGCGCGAGGTAGCGGTCACCACTGCTGTCGAACAGGACGAGGTCGTTCGCGATCGCGGCCGCGAACACATGGCGTGGAAGGTGGGCGCTCCGCATGGCGATGTCGGGCGGCACCCGATGAGGATGCCGCCCGCTCCGATCAGCCGACGTACTGACGCAGCGCGCCGTTGCCCGGCTCGGGGATGTTCCCCACGAAGTTCGACGCCGTGACGCCGCTCGCGCGGCCGAGGTCGATGAGCTTGAAGGTCTTCATGACGCTTGCCCTTCCTTGATGCCGCACCATCGCGGCAGTCCAAGTTGAGCAGCGTCGCCCACGCTATACGATCTATAGCTGGAATATATCTGGGCTCGCCTGTCGGTGCTCGACGGCATCCACGATGCGATCGGCATACCGCAAGCGCTGCTGCCAGTACGCCTGCCATGCCGCCTGCGCGCGACCGGCCGCGATCTCCGCATGGAGCCGCTCGAGTCCGGCGACCCAGTCGGGGACGACCTGCGGCTCCGCCCGCCGGTAGGGCGCCAGGAGCAGACCCAGCCTCGCGATCGTCCGGGCGACATAGGCGTTGCCCGACGCCGCGACGGTGCGCCCGACCAACACCTCGACGGCAGCGACAGGGTCGCCCGCCGCCTTCACCGGATCGAACGCGACCGGCGGCTCGGTGGGCTCGGATCCTGCCGCCAATGTGCCATCGAGCAGCAGCGCCACGAGGTCGGTCATCTGCCGATATCCGCCGACGCCGGGCCGTGGCACGGTGAAGCCGTTGCGACCATCCGCTTCCGTCACGACGCCCTCGCCCACCAGCTGCGCCAGCGCCTCGCGCACGGGCGTGTGGCTGAGCCGGAGCGCCGCGACCACGTCCTTGACGCAGATCGACGTGCCCGGCGCGCGCGAGCCGGCGTGGAGTTCGCGCAGCAGATGAAGGCGCGCGCGCATGACTTGGGATTGTACGGTCATCCTCCATCATCCTCCGCATGAGAGGATGCGCGATGCTTCGCCCGGCGCACACTGAAAGTGTACCCGCAATGTTCCATGCCGGTCGATTTGAGGGATCGCCGCCAATTCCTGGCGAAGTCGCGCAGGAAGCTGGCCGGCTCTGCGCACTCAGCGGCGCACTGTCGCCGACTCGAAGCTGCAGCCGCAAGCGACCCGCCGCGTGCCGACGCGGGTCGCACCGGTCGCGCCCAGCCCTGCCGAAGGGCGGGCGTCGCAGCGCTCCAGCACCTCTGCCGAAGGTGCCAGCGGATGGCAGGTGAGAGGGGAAAAACCCCGGTCACCGCTCGCTATCTGCAAGCGAGGTTACGAAATGGTCAACGAGAACGCTCTGGCTAAGCTATTTTCCTACAACGTTGCAGCCGCGCAACTCATCACGCCCGGCGATCGGGACTGCGGCGTCCTCGTCCAGTCGACCTCGCCGATGACGGCGACCGGCATGCTGCTGATGAAGCGGACGGTGCGCGCGCAACGCCGCACGGTCGTCTCGCTGATCTACGACCTGAGCGGCGACTGCCCCAGGCTCGACCGCGTGTGGATGATGATGCCGACGAACGATCCGGCGGCGATCGCCCGCGGCGAGGACGTGGCGCTGCTGGCCGACTGCAAGCTCTGGGCACCCGCAAACGACGGTGCGGCCGTCATCGTCGCGCCGCCGTCCTTCGGCGGGTACTTCGCGCTCTCGTCCGACGGCACCCGCCTCGTGCATCGGCGGCGTGGACCCGCGCGCGGGCTGACCGCAGGCAGGCGACGGGCCGAGCGCCGGATCGAGGAGGCTGCGCGAATGATTGCGTCGAGATCAGACGTGGTGCCGCACTTGCGGACGGCGGCCTGACACCTAGGGCGGGGTGCTTGCGCACCTCGCCGCCACCCGCAGCCGCAAACCCGTCTCAGTCGTCATCGTCGTCGGTGCGATCCGGCAAGGTAACGATGACGCCGTCGGCCCAGCGGTTCGGATCGACGCTGATCCACTGCCCCCGGCTATGAAGCAGCTCCAGCCAGCCGACCCAGGTCCGCACCGGACACTGCGGCCGCGTGAGTTCCAGCATGATCAGCGCCGACTGCCCCTCACGGGTGAGACCATAGGTGCCGCTGGCGACGATCGTGGTCAGGCGCAGCATCTCGAGATGGATGAGGTAGTGCTCGTACAGCGGTCGCGAGCCGCCGAACACGTCGCAGATCACCCGGAGGTCGTTGACCTTGCCGGCCCGCCCCGACGAGGGGCACTTGGCGCCGACCTCGACGACCGGCTGCTCGTAGCGCCCGCAGTGCAGCCACGAGAGCGTCCGACGCATGACCTCGAGCTGATCGTCGCCGGGGCCACGCTCGCCCGTGCCCACCCGGTAGAGCGCAAAGGCGCGCCTCAGGTCGGTGAACCGGCGCCGGTCGGGCGTGATCACCAGATCGGGCCCGTCCTTGACGTCACGATACTCGAGTTGGCGGCCCCACATCACCGTCGGCTCGTCGGTGAAGAACCATTCCGGGTCGTTGAACATCGGCCGCCCTCCTGACGATCAGAAGTCGCGGCTGTGCTGGATGCCCCGCGGGCGACACCCGCAATCGTCGCGCATCGGCTGCGCCCGCGGCCGGGTCGCTGGCTGTGCCCGCGACTGCGGCGCCGCCTGAAACGTCGGCCGGCTGTACTGGTCGATCGTCGCCCAGCGCTGTTGCGGCTCGAAGCGCGGCGGACGGGCGTCCGCCGTCGAGGGCACCACCATCAGCTCGAAAATCCAGGCGGTGAGCTCGTCCGCTCCCCGCCGGTGGAGCATGCGCGCGAAGCGATCCCAGCGGTGGCCTTGCGTGTTGAGCCAGCCGATCATCCCCTCGCGCGCGTCCACCGACTGCGCCGACCAGGACCAGCTCTCCTTCCAGCGTCCGTCATCCCCCCGCTCCTGCATGATGACGCCCGGCTTGCCGTCGACCTCGGCGCGATCGAAGCGCACCACCTCGGACGCAGGCGCGGCTGCGATGTCGACGGTGACAAGCGCGCCGGCGTCGGCCGTCGCCATGTGGCTCGTGCGCTGCATCCGCTCGAACAGGGTGCCGCCGCGTGCGGCGCCGGTGATGGTCTCGGACGTGAACTCGATCGGCATGGGGAACCTCCTAGTTGGCGAGGATGCGCTGCTCGCCGCGCTGGATCGCGGCGGAGCGCTGCTGGGTGGTGGTCAGCTGCTCGACGATGACGGGCCTGGTCGCCTCCAGCATGGCGAGCACCGACCAGCCGAACTGCGACAGCCGGGCGTGCTTGAACACGGTGCCGGTGTGGTCGAGCATCTCACGGTTGGAGAGATCGAGCAGGTAATGGCGGAAGAACAGCTCGCTCCCGTCGAACAGGTAATCGATCATGCCCTCGGGATCGATGCGGTGCATCTCCTCGGCCACGCACTTCAGCGTCGCGCGCATCAATTCGAGCTGGTCGGACTGGTCCTCGCACATGCACATGTTGAGATGCTGGCCCCAGAAGGCGTCGCGAACGCTGTCCCACAACCGCCCGTCGGGCGCCTGCAGCGCCACATGCGTGCGGCCGATGGTGACGGACTGGAGGGAGGCGCCCCAAGGACGGACCTGGGCGAGGGCGATGACGGTCGACATGGCGAAGTGCTCCACTGACGTGAAGCGATGTGCCACAATCCGCATTAACTGTCAAGTTGTCGGGGACGCTTGCCCCCGACCTACTCATCTTCGCCGGCTTGGCCCTGCCCCCGGCACATAGCCGTGCGCCGGATCGGATGCGGCCAGCTCAGCCGCGAGATGTTCGAGCGCGGCAGAGGTCATCAAGCGCCGGTCCAGCAGCCACCTCCATACCGCGGCCGCGACCGTCCCGATTTCAAGCGTCAGCCGTTGGCCAGCGTGCGCGAAGTCGTCGTCAGATGGAGTGTCGGCCAGCTGTTCTCTTTTCGTGAAGCGCACGCGCTGCGGCTCGGCAGCATGCCACTCGCCCTCGGCCACGAGCTCGACGAGCTCACCGAGCAGCAGGACGGCAACCAGGTCGGTCGCCGCCTGCGTCGCCGCTACGTCGGGGCCGGCGGCGATGTGGTCGACCATGACCCTGATGAAGGCCCCCTCGTTCGCGCGGGCGACGGCGATCGCGAAGCTGGGGGCGAGGTGCGCGTCGACGAGCATAAGGGCCACCACCAGCCGCAGGCATTGGCGCAGCGTGTAGCCGCGGCGCACCAGCGGGTCCTCCTGCAGGTTCGCGGGCCAGTCGTGCCGGCCGATCTGCTTGAGGCGCGATCGCAGACGGGCACGACGGTCCTCGTCCAGATCGGGATGGACCGGGGTCCTGGCGCCCGCACGGCTGGTCAGCGCGACGATCGCCATGTCCTCGAGATGGATCGAGCCGAGGCGTTGAACGGGCGGGTCCGACATGGAGGGTGTGCTACGCGGGGGAGGGACGATCGGGAAGGCCGGTTCGGATCGGCCCCGGAGTTCAGAACGCCTGCCAGCCCGGTGTGACCGTCAGCTCGATCCAGCCGTCGTGCACGACGTCCACGGCGTCAATCCGCGTGGTCGACAGCGCGGGGAAGGGCTGGATCAGATCGCCCAGCGCCCTGCCCGGCAGCGCAGCGAGCACCGTGTCAGGAACGGCGGCCTTGCACCGGAAGGTGCCGCCGGTACGTCCGACCTCCTTGTAGTGCCACGCGATCGCGCCGTCGGTCCCGTGCTGCTCGATCTCGACCAGCAGTCGGCGATACTTGCGCGCGATGCCCACCACCTCCAGTCCCGTGGCCGCACGGATCCGGCGAACGCACGCATGGCCCTGCCGCAGCAGCGTATGCGCCCAGCGGTTCGCCTGCCGTTCGATAGCGGCATCGACGTCGCGGGGCGATACGCCAGTCTGCCGCAGCAAGGCGAGCAGCGGCTCGGAAACGTACTGCTTGGTCAAAGGTCGATCTGCCGGTGCGTGTCGATCGTCACGTCGGCGCGGTCAGGTTCGCGCCCAGCTTGCAGGCCGGGTCGCCTGCCTTGGCCGCCGGCGGCAGAGACGCGCGCGTCGCGGATGCGGAGGTCGGGCGGACGAGATGGCCGAAGCGGGCGAGGCGCTGCTTGCGGTGCCACGGCGACACCCGGCTCGGCACGGGGCCGGCCTTGTAGCCCGCCTTCCTGCGGGCGGACGGACACAGATTGCGGCTGTAGCCCGACCGCCGCTTGTGGACGACGCCCTGCGACACCGCCCTGACGCCGTACTGCGCCTGCCACTTGGGATCGATGCCTTTGAGGAAGTAGTGCCGGAGGCCGGTCGAGTTGATGACCGGCTTGACCTTCACCACCGCCAGTGAGGCGGGCGGGTAGCTCGCCGACCGACCCTTCCTGCCCTCAACCCGTTCATCCAGGCTCGAGATCCAGCGCGGGAGCAGATGCAGGAACTCGGCCACGAGCTCGATGGGTATGTGCACGGCCCAGTGAACATGCAGGCTGTTCACATTCTCGCGCACCCACACATAGGTCGGCGCGACCTGCCGGCCGAGGGTGGCCGCATGGCGCCGCAACCAGGGCAGGAAGCGGTCGCGGCGGAGTTCGTCGAACCGGTCGATCCCCGACGCGGTGTTGCCGTAGTTGATCGTCACGAACTGGTTGAGGGTGACGCCCAGCACGCGCGAGGCCTCCGCCAGCACCTCGCCGCTGTGCGTCCCGCCGTTAGCCACCTCCAGGAACCGCCAGGCATGATGGAGGCGCATCGCACTGCCGCGGCTGATGCAGTTGGTCGCGTGCCGCCTGGCGCGCTCGCCCATGCTCATCGCCCCTGCCGCCACCTGCTCGTTCGCCTGGTCCATTCGTGTTTGTCTCTGAAACAACTCTCCCTACTGGTAGGATCGTGGGTGACGACTTGGCAAACGCCCTTTCAGTGATCGTCCCAAGTTTGAACAGCCACGAATGAGCGTCTGTTATTGAACTCTAAGGCAACGATCGGCCACAGGACCTCCACCCGCCCACACAGGCTTGATCGCCGCGACCGCCCCTTGTCGGTGGCCTGATCACACGTCGATCCGATGCGCTCTGGTTTCGCTCCTGCATAGGCGCGCCCGCGACGATCGCCTTCTGCCGCGCGAGGTCCTGCTCGTCGGTACTGACGCGCAGATAGACTCGCGCGGGGCGGTCATGCCCGCGGAGCCGCCGCCAACACCCGCTTCGTCCACAGGTCGAACAGCTCGGGCCAGCGCGCGCCGGGCAGGTCGGGCGACAGGTAACGCGGGCCGAAGCCGTGCCCGCCCTCCTGGAAGAACAGCGCCTCGACCGGCACCCCCGCCTCGCGCGCGGCGACCAGCATGCTCATTGGCTCGGCGAACGGCACCACCGGATCGTCGAGCGCATGGGCGATGAACAGGGGCGGCGTATTCCGGCCCAGGCGCCGGGCGGGATCGAAGCGCGCGGCGGGCCCGGTGCCGACCCGCATCCGGTCCCTCGACACGACCGGATAGACCAGCCCGGCGAAGGCGGGCCGCGCATCAATCCGGTCGGCCGCATTGACGGGCGCATAGACCGGGTCCGCCCACGCCGTCGCCAGCGAGGCAGCGAGCAGCCCGCCCGCCGAGAAGCCGATCGCCCCCAGCCGGTCCGGGTCGATCTGGTAGCGGCGGGCATCGGCGCGGATCAGCCGCATCGCCCGCTGCGCGTCCTGCAACGGCACGTCCTCGGGCTCCAGCCACCCTTCGCCCGGCAGGCGATAGCCGAGCACGAACACCGTCACGCCCAAGGGGTTGAAGGTCTTCGCGACGTTGATCCCCTCATTCTCGACCGAGACGAACCGGTATCCGCCGCCCGGGATCGACAGCAGCGCCCGTCCATCCGGACGCTCGGGCCGGAACACCCCCAGCACCGGCCGGGCCACGCCGCGCAGCCACAACTCGCGCCGCGGGGCGGTGCCGTTCATGGTAAAGTCCGGCGTCGGCAGCGTCCGAGGCGAGTTGGGCGGCCGGCCGCTCCATAGCGGGACATGCTCGACGGGCGGCCACTGCGTCACCGCACCCTGCGCCAGCGCCGGCCCGGTCGCAGCGGTCGCTGCCACGCTCAATGCGGTTCCCAGCAGCGCTCGTCGATCGATCGTAGTCATCCTTCTTCCCTTCGGCTCGCACAGGTATACTCATCCGAACCAGCCACAGATTGGTTGGTCCGGAAAGCAATTTCCGGCCTGACGGAGCTTGGCCATCGCCCCCGCTCGGCGGGGTTCGACGTGCGTGGCATCTGTCCGCCCACCGTGCGTGCGGACGCCGCGCGGCTCAGGCTGTCGCTGACGCTTCATGTCGATGAGGCACAGGTGGCGGCGCTGGCCGATACCCTGCGGGAGGCGCTGGATGGGTGAGCCGGAACACACATCACACCGCATGACCACCGACGTCGATACCGGCATCGGCAAGACCGAGTTCGCTGCAGGGCTGATCATGGAGTTGGGCGCGCGGCTGGAAGCCGATCCAGTCGGGGCTGGAGGACGGCTGTGATGCCGACGCGGTCGCGTGATCAGCGTGCCGGCGCGCGCACCGCACTGGATACGATCAACCACAGCCTGCTCTCGCTGAAGGCGCTGCGCAGCCGCAGCGTGCCGGTGTGACGCCAGCCGGTGCGAATAGGCGGGGTGCCGAGTATCCTGTGCCTGTCCAAGGGTTGACCGCGAGCTCGTTGCCGCTGGTGGTCACAATGGCGATCACGCCGATCTTTGCTGCGCACTGGAGCTAGGACCGGGCGGATATGGTCTTCCACTGGTCGAGCTACACCGCCAGCCCCATGCCTGCGCCGCGGCGAACGCCAACCTCGCGATCCGGCAGGGCGAGCCGGTTCCGGACAGCAAGCGCCAAGGCGGTGGAGGCGGACTGACATCCTCAATGCGCTCGCGATCCGTGGAACCCGGCCGGGCGGTGATCCCCCTGATGCCTTCAGAGCGACATGCGGCAGAATGGGAGCGAATAATTCCTACCGCCGGACGATGGATCATTGCATCGCTGGCCCCCGGAGCACCTTTTCTGTAACCGGCCTGGTCTAGCTGGTTCCAGATTGCCGGGATCAAACCCTGAAGGACCGATGTGACCAATCCCGTCCAACTTATCCGTCCCCGTCGCCACGGCGATGCGCGTGGGTGGTTCACGGAGGTGTACAACCGCGACACGTTTGCGGCGCTGGGGATCGGGTGCGTGTTCGTGCAGGACAACCATTCGCTGTCGGTGCCGGCGTGGACGCTCAGGGGTTTGCACTTCCAGACGCCGCCACATGCGCAGGACAAGCTGGTGCGGTGCGTGCGCGGGCGGATCTATGACGTGGCGGTGGACGTGCGCGCTGGCTCGCCCACCTATGGGCGGTGGGTCGGGGCGGAGCTCAGCGCCGAGAACGGGCACCAGCTGTTTGTGCCGGTGGGGTTCGCGCACGGCTTCCTGACACTGGAGGCGGAGTGCGAGGTCAGCTACAAATGCTCGGACCTGTACGCGCCCGCGTGCGACGGCGGGGTGGCTTGGGACAGTGTCGGGATCGACTGGCCGCTGCCGGCGGGCGTGGTGCCCGAGCTCAGCCCCAAGGACGAGCGGCTGCCCCCGCTGGCGGAGTTCGCCAGCCCCTTCCCCTACGACGGTCGCCCGCTGGCGCCGCTCGCCTGAGGACACGACCGATGCGCATCTTCGTCACCGGCGGGGCCGGGTTCATCGGCTCGGCGCTGGTCCGGCACCTGGTCGAGAACACGGACCACGAGGTGCTGAACTTCGACAAGCTGACCTATGCCGGGTCGCTGTCGACTGTCGAGCGGGTGGCGCAGTCGAACCGCTACCGCTTCGTCCAGGGCGACATCTGCGATGCCGGAGCCGTCCGCGCCGCGATCGCCGAGTTCCGCCCCGAGGTGGTGACGCACCTGGCGGCCGAGAGCCATGTCGACCGCTCGATCGACGGGCCGGGCGCGTTCGTCCAGACCAACGTGGTCGGCACCTACACGATGCTGGCCGAGGCTCGCGCCTACTGGCTGGGGCTCGACGACGAGGCCAAGGCCGCCTTCCGCTTCCACCACATCTCGACCGACGAGGTCTACGGGTCGCTGGGCGAGGACGGGCTGTTCACCGAGGACACACCCTACGACCCGCGCTCGCCCTATTCGGCGTCGAAGGCGGGGTCGGACCACCTCGTCAGCGCCTGGGGGCACACCTATGGGCTGCCGGTGCTGGTCACCAACTGCTCGAACAACTACGGACCGTACCACTTCCCCGAGAAGCTCGTGCCGCTGATGATCGCCAAGGCCTTGGATGGCGAGCCCCTCCCCGTCTACGGCGCGGGCGACCAGGTGCGCGACTGGCTGTTCGTCGAGGACCATGTCCGCGCGCTGCAGGCGGTGTTCGAGCGCGGGCGGCCCGGGCGCAGCTACAATGTCGGCGGGCATAACGAGAAGCGGAACATCGAGGTCGTGCGCACGATCTGCGCGATCCTGGACGGCTTGCGCCCGCGTGGCGACGGCCGGCCCTATGCCGAGCAGATCACCTCGGTCGCCGACCGGCCGGGGCACGACAAGCGCTATGCGATCGACGCGACCCGGATCGGCGACGAGCTCGGCTGGCGCCCGGCCGAGACGTTCGAGAGCGGGATCGCGAAGACGGTGCGCTGGTACCTCGACAACGAGGCGTGGTGGCGCCCGCTGGTCGCCGCCAAGGCGGCCGAGCGGCGCGGGGCGCTGTGAGGGCGATCCTCGTCACGGGGGCCGGCGGGCAGCTCGGGCGCGAGCTGGCGCGCGCCAGCTGGCCCGAGGGCTATGAGGCGGTCGCGGTCGGCCGCGATACGCTCGACCTCCTCGACACCGCGGCCATTGCCGCCCTCATAGCGTCGCGGCCCTGGGCGGCGGTCATCAACGCTGCCGCGTATACTGCGGTCGACAAGGCGGAGGGCGACCAGGTGACCGCGTGGCAGGTCAACGCGCTCGCGCCGGCCGCGTTCGGGGGGCGTGCGCCAAGGCGGGCATCCCGCTGGTGCAGGTGTCGACCGACTATGTGTTCGCCGGCGACAAGGACGGGGCGTGGACGGTCGACGACCCGGTCGGGCCGCTCGGCGTCTATGGCGCCTCCAAGCTCGGCGGCGAGCTCGCGGTCCGGACCAGCGGCGCGCGCCATGCGGTCGTGCGCACCGCCTGGGTGGTGTCCGCGCACGGCTCGAACTTCGTCAAGACGATGCTGCGGGTCGGGGCCGAGCGCGACGTCCTGCGCGTCGTCGACGACCAGCGCGGCAGCCCGACGTCCGCGGCGGACCTCGCAAGGGCGCTCGCGACGATCGCGGTGCGGCTTGCCGAAGACCCGCACGCGCCGACCGGCACATTCCATTTCGCCAATGCAGGAGCCACGACCTGGGCGGGGTTCGCGGCGGAGATCTTCCGCCAGTCCGCGCAGCGCGGCGGGCCTGCCGCCCGCGTCGAGCCGATCACGACCGCGGACTATCCCACCCCTGCCCGCCGCCCCGCCAACTCGCTGCTCGATACGCGTGCAATCCGCGACGCGTACGGCATTGCGCCGCGGCCCTGGGCGGAGGCCCTCGGCGACATCCTCGACGACCTGATCGGACCTCACCAATGAAGGGCATCATCCTCGCCGGCGGCTCGGGCACCCGGCTCCACCCGGCGACGCTCGCGGTCAACAAGCAGCTGCTGCCGGTCTACGACAAGCCGATGATCTACTACCCGCTCAGCGTGCTGATGCTGGCGGGCATCCGCGAGGTGCTCATCATCTCGTCCCCTGAGTTCCTCCCCAACTACCGCAACCTGTTCGGCGACGGCTCCGCGCTGGGCCTCTCGATCCACTATGCCGAGCAGCCCCGGCCCGAGGGCCTCGCCCAGGCGTTCACCATCGGCGCCGACTTCATCGGCACCAGCAACGTCGCGCTGGTGCTCGGCGACAACATCTTCTTCGGGGCCCACCTCACCGACCTGCTGGCGAGCGCGGTCGCGCGGACGCATGGCGCGACCGTGTTCAGCTACCGCGTCGAGGATCCCGAGCGCTACGGCGTCGTCGAGCTGGCGGCGGACGGCCGCGCGCTCAGCCTCGAGGAGAAGCCCGCGAGCCCCAGGTCCAACTGCGCGGTCACCGGCCTCTACTTCTACGACAACCGCGTCGTCGCGATGGCCCGCGACCTCCAGCCCTCCGCCCGCGGCGAGCTCGAGATCACCGACCTCAACCGCCTCTACATGGAAGCGGGCGACCTCTACGTCGAGCAGATGGGCCGCGGCTATGCCTGGCTCGACACCGGCACCCACGACAGCCTGCTCGAAGCGTCCGAGTTCGTCCGCACCATCCAGCACCGCCAGGGCATCCAGATCGCCTGCCTCGAGGAAATCGCCTTCCAGCAAGGCTGGATCAGCGCCGACCAGGCCCGCGCGCGCGGACATGCCCTCGCCAAGACCGCCTACGGTCGCGCCATCCTCAATGCCGTCGACGGGTGCTGATCCAACACCTGTTCGGCGTCGTCATGTCGAGATGTCGACATGACGACGCCGGATTAGGCTATCCCAGCCGTGCCTGCGCAAACGCCCGCACGGCGGGACCGATGTCGTCGCGGGCCAGCGCCAGTGCGAGGTTCGCCTGGATGTACCCCGCCTTGTCGCCGCAGTCGTAGCGGTCGCCGTCGAAGCGGAAGCCGTGGAACGGCTGGGTGCCGATCAGCTTCGCCATCGCGTCGGTCAGCTGGATCTCTCCGCCGGCGCCGGCCTCGTGCGCATCCAGCACCCGCATCACCTCGGGCTGGAGGATGTAGCGGCCCGGGATCATCAGGTTCGACGGCGCGACGCCCTTGGGCTTCTCGACCAGCGCCTGCACCTCGACCAGCTGGCCCTTCTGCTCGCCGGGCGAGATGATGCCGTACTTGTCCGTCTCGCTGTCGGGCACCTCCAGCGCGCCGATGACGTTGCCGCCGACCTCGCCATAGGCTTCGACCATCTGGCGCAGGAACCCGCCGACCATCAGCTCGTCGGGCAGCAGCACCGCGAACGGCTCGTCGCCGACGATCTCGCGCGCGCACCATACCGCATGGCCGAGCCCGAGCGGCTCCTGCTGGCGGACATAGACCGGACTGCCCGGCTGCATCCGGATGTTGGCGATCGCGTCCAGCGACTTGCCCCGCGCGCGCATCGTATCCTCGAGCTCGTAGGAGACGTCGAAATGATCCTCCAGCGCGCCCTTGCCGCGGCCGGTGACGAAGATGATCTGCTCGATCCCCGCCTCCAGCGCCTCTTCGACCGCGTACTGGATCAGCGGCTTGTCGACGACCGTCAGCATCTCCTTGGGCATCGCCTTGGTCGCCGGCAGGAACCGCGTCCCCAGCCCCGCCACCGGGAACACCGCCTTGCGAACCGGCTTGATCATCCTGCTTCATCCCTGCTGTGGCGTTGCGCCCCGGATGGCTGCACTGCCATATCCGGGCCCATTCCAGCAAATGATGTCATCCGCGGGACAACCGGGTGGCTTGCCATCCGAAGCGCGTGCAAGGGGTCAAGGCGTGACGAATGCCTTCCAGGCTGCCGCAGTCGCGGTCTTGCCGGGCACGCGCGAGAACCGCCACTTGCCGTCGCTCGCGTCGAAGTCCCAGATGACGACGTGGTCGACCGTGCCGCCGCGAGCGACGAAAGCGTCCAAACGCTTGCGCAGATAGGCCGGGAACTGGGGATCGTCGGACGGCCCGATCTTGTTGTCGTCGCCGCCCACGCCCGTCTCGCTGATGCCGAAGGGCTTGCGATGCGCCAGCGCGAAGTCGAGCGCCTGGACCATGCCCCAGCCGCTGCCGGTCAGCGTCCACTGGGTCGCGGCCGGATAATCCCAGAAGTGGATGCGATTGGCAGCGTTCCTGGACCAGTCGGCGACCGTTGCGGCATCGGGCCCGCCCGACCAGTCGCGCAGCGACAGGGGATAGAGCGGGCTGTAGATGTCGGACGCGATCACGTCGACATAGCGATCACCCGGATAGGCATCGGCGATCGAATTGCCGGCCCAGTTGATGTTGGCCGGGTTCCAGACCACCAGCACCTTCACGCCCGGCACCGCGTGCATGATGTCCGCGACACGCGCGAACGCCCGGCGCCACAGGTCGAGCATCTCGGGGGTGTTGCCGAAATTGTCGGGCATGAAGTTGCCGTTGAACTCGTACGAGATCCGGAAGCGGAGCTCGGAATAGCCGGCATCGCGCCACGCGGCGACGACGTCGCGATACACCTGGTCGTGCTTGCCATCGATGATCTCGCGGAAGGCATCGGCCTGGCGGTTCCAATAGGCGTTGGTGGACAGCTTGATGCCGATCACCGGCTTCATCCCGGCTACCCGCTTCGACTGGTTGAACGACCAGGCGAACCAGCCCGCGTTGCTCGGCCACTGGCTCCAGTCCTGGCTATAGTCGGTAAACGTCCCGAAGAACCTCGGCGTGCGGCCGAGCTGCTGGACCGAGGCGTCCCATTGCGACTGGAACCAGGCCATCGAGCCGGCATCGCTGCCGTTGGGATTGCCGACATACAGGCCGAACGGCATCGCGGCCGACGTTGCCGCGGCAGAGGCCTCGGCTGCGGCAACCGCAAGGGTCGCCGTGCCGGACGCGGTGCCCCCCGGCCCGGTGCACGACAGCGTGTACTCGTTCCGGCTGCCGGCCTCGCCCTTCACCGTGTCGCTTCCCGAAATGGCCCGATTGCCCGTCCAGGCACCGGACGCCACACAGCTGGTTGCGTCGCTGGCGCTCCATGACAGCGTGGCCGATCCCGAAGCGGCGATCTCGGACTGGCTCAGGGTCACCGACACGCTGGGCTTGGCCGCGGCGGGGACAACCGTCACGGTCGATGACGCCGATCCGACGGGGCCGGCGTCACCCCCGCCCCCGCCCCCGCATCCGGAGGTGGTGAACAGGAGCAGGGCGCAGACCGGCAAGTGCAGCATGCGGCCGATACTACTCCAGCCCACCCGCGTGCGGAAAGCCGCGGTCGAAGAGGAGCGCCGAAACGCCGCGTGGCCATGGTTCGTGACAGGCATCGTGTTCCCCGCGGATGAGTGTCGTCGACCGCGTGGACATGCTGCCCGACCCGTTCCCTCGAACTGATTAACAGGGATGGTAAACGGATATTAGCATGGTGAAATCAGCAAGATGGCTTCTGCACGCCCTTGTCGGGACGCGGGCTGGCCGATCGCCATCGCCCGTCCCGCACGCGACCGGGGCTGGCAAGGCCGGTCGCTCGCCGCTAGCGCCCGTGCGGGTGCCGAGGATATGACCGCATGACCAGCCGACTGGCCTATTTTGTGATGGTTCATCACAAGCCCTATCAATTCGAATGGCTGATGCAGGCGATCTACACGCCGGACGACCTGTTCCTGGTCCATGTCGACCTCAAGTCCCGGCTCGGCCTGAAGCAGGACCGGCGGGGACTAATGCGCGAGGTGCGCCGCATCTGTGCCGGACGGCCCAACATCGTGCTGATGCGATCGCGCGCGACCAACTGGGGCGGCTGGTCGCTGTCGCGCGTGCTGATCGACGCGATCCGCCAGGCGCTGCGCCATCCGATCGCCTGGGACCGGTTCGTCAACCTGAGCGGGCAATGCTATCCCGCCAAGCCGCTCGACACCATCAAGCGCGAACTCGCGGCGGCGGGGGATCGGGTGCATGTGGAGTTCCGCCCGATCGCCACCCTGCCCGCCGACGACTGGCACCACCGCTGGTCGCCCATGCTGGAAACGCCGTTGCGCGCCTTTCGCCTGCCGGGCCGGCGCCGGCCCCCGACCGGCTTCGCGATCGCGCACAAGGGGTCGCA
>Ga0325401_1000085_pt1 | contig 51113 bp, 36 predicted proteins | sample PopdelMetagenome_FD_205666 | JGI IMG/M metagenome (GOLD analysis project Ga0325401, IMG submission 205666) | Populus deltoides microbial communities from Bellville, Georgia, United States - Xylem-PdKOR-R2 | ecosystem: Host-associated > Plants > Phyllosphere > Stem > Wood/Secondary xylem | place...
TCGTCGGCGTTGATCGTGGTGGTGCGCTTGCCGGTGTCGACCGACAGGGTCTCGTCGCCCTGCTTGATCGTGGTGGTGCGGTTGCCGAGGTCGTAGAGGCGTTCCTCGTCCTTGTTGACGACATGGACCTTGTAGTCGCGCTCCGCCCGGAACCAGACCACCTCCGCGCCCTTCTTGTCCTCGAACCAGAACTGGTTGAAGCCGCCGCCGCCCTTGGTGGTCCGGGTCTTGAGCCCGAACTGCGTCTTGTTGTCGGGCAGCGCCGCGGGGGTGGCGTTGGCGCCGTTGTAGACCGCGCCGGTGACCAGCGGGCGATCGGGGTCCCCGTCGAGGAACTCGACCACCACCTCCTGCCCAATCCGCGGCAGCGCGAAGCTGCCCCAGCCGGCACCCGCGGCGGACTGCACCACGCGGATGAAGCAGCTGCTGTTCTCGTTCCTGGTCCCCTCCCGGTCCCAGGGAAACTGCACCTTGATCCGGCCGTACTTGTCGGTGTGGATCTCCTCGCCCGATGGCCCAACCACCAGCGCGGTCTGCGGCCCCATGATCCGCGGGCGCCGGGTGCGCAGTTCGGGCCGGTACTGTTCGGCCGCGGGCATCAGCTCCATCGTCAGGTCGAGCACGTCCTCCCCGCCCGCGCCACTTTCGTAGTCGGAGGCGGAATAATGGTGCGAGGTGGCGAGGATCAGATACTCGCCGCTGCTGCCGCTTTCGAACTGCAACGTGATCCGGCGTCCCACCGCGGCGGCGAACAGCTGCGCCTGGGCAAAGGTGCGCGCCATGCGCCGGCGATGCGCGTCGAGCCACACCTGGCTGTAGCGTTCGCCGGTGGCGGTGCCGCCGCTATTATACTTGGCGGGGAAGTTGTAGACCTCGGACCCGCTCGCCCAGGCGCCCGGCGATCCTTCGCCGTCGGTCTCGCCGCTGGTGGTCGGGGTGCCGAGCACCTTGGCCGCGGTCTTGGACTTGAGCAGCGCGGTGCTCGGCGCCTCGAAGTCGTAATCGTCCACCGTGACCTTGGCGATGCCAATCCCGCGGCGCTCGGTCACGCCCCAGATCACCGCATCCTCCTGCCCCTCCGGCCCGATCACCACCCGCGCGGTGGCGGGTTCGAGGTCCGGATGGGTGTTGCGATCGTCGAGCAGCACGATCTTGTGCACGCCGTCGCCATGCTCGAAATAATGGTAGATGCCCTCGTACTCGAGCAGGCGGGACACGAAGGTCCAGTCGCTTTCCTGATACTGGACGCAATATTCGACCGGGTCGTAGGTGCCGCTCAGCTTCAGCTCGCGGTCTTCGGCGATCAGGGTCTGGGCGATGTCCTTGACCGACTTCTTCTGAAAGATGCGGTTGCGCCGGTTGAGCGTCAGGAACTCGGTCTTCGGGCGCAGCACCAGACGATAGCCAAAGCCCCGATCGTCGCGGCCCAGCTCCTCATACTCCCACAGCACCCCGTTGAACCAGCGGCTGTGGAATGCCAGCGTCCCCGCATCGACCTGGATCGAGACGGAGGTGCCGAGCAGGGTGTGGATCGGCTGCGACGTCTCGCTGGTCGCGTGCACGGTGATCGTGAACGGTTCGTTGATCCGCTCCTCGGCGTCGAAGCTCACCAGCAGCAACGCATCCTTGCCGAGCGTGGTGGTCAGTCGTCCGATCCGGTTGTCCTGTGTCTGGCCGATTTGCACGCCCGCGACCATGCCGCTAGTCCCCCGTCGTCCCCGCGGGTCTTGTCACAGTTGCTTGCCGATTCCCAAGACAAAATCGTGGAACGCGGTATTCCGGGGGGCGACAGGGTGTGGGAAAGGGAACGCAATGGCGGGCAGGGGGGCGAGGCTTGCGCGATGCCGATGGCGGCCGGTCGATCGCCGGATCGTCCGCTCGTTCGCGACGCTCGCGGGCGCGCTGACCGCAGGCGGCGCCGGCGCGCAGGTGACCCCCGCGCCCCCGCCGGTGCCCGCATTGCCCAGCCGATCGCAGGTGGAGCAGCCCACGCCGCCCCTCACCGCGCCCGCCGCGACGATCGCCCGCGTGTCCGGCCGGAACGCGGTGCCGACCGCGCCGTGCCCGCTCGCGGACTCGCCGCTGCGGGTCGCGATCGCGCGGATCGCCTTTACCGCCGCCGGGCGCGACGCGCTGCCGCCCGCGGTCGCGGCGGCGCTGGCCGGCATCGCGCCGCCCGCGGGCGAGCAGCCGATCGCGAGCGTCTGCACGATCCGGGACGAGGCCAACGCGGCGCTGGCACGGGCGGGGTTCGTTGCGTCGGTCCAGGTCCCGCCGCAGCGCATCGCCGACGGCACCTTGACGCTGGCAGTGGTGCTGGCGCGGATCGTCGAGGTGCGGGTGCGCGGGGAGGCCGGCCCGTTCCGCCCGGTGCTGGCACGCGCCATCGAGAAGCTGCGCGCGCTCGATCCGGTCAACGAGCGCGAGGCGGAACGCCTGCTGCTGCTGACGGGCGACGTGCCCGGGCTCGACCTCCAGCTGGCGCTGCGCCCGGCCGGCACCGGGCCGGGGGAGGTGATCGGCGACCTGACGGTCGCGACCCGGCGGGTGGCGGTGCTCGCCAACGTCCAGAACTACGGCTCGCGCGAGCTGGGGCGCGAAACCGCCTATCTGCGCGTCGACATCAACTCGGTGATCGCGGCGGACGATGCGGTGTATGTCGGCGGTTCCACCACCCGCGACCTGCGCGAACAGCAGGTGGTCCAGATCGGCTATCGCGGCGGTGCCCCGGCCAGCGGCTGGACAGCGGGGCCGCGCCTGACCGTCGCCTGGTCGCGCCCGGACCTGGGCGATCTCGACCTGCGATCGCGATCGATTATCGGCGGGTTCGACGCGACCTGGTCGCCGATCCGCACGGTGCGCCGCAACCTGTCGCTGACCGCCGGGTTCGAGGCGATCGAGCAGAGCAGCCGCATCCATGACGACGCCGGCTCGTCCCCGCTGACGCTGGACCGGTTGCGCGTGCTGTACCTGCGCGCGGACGGGCGGGCGAGCGGGCGGGGCGGGGACGGCGAGGACCGCTGGGCGCTGGCCGGCACCGCCGAGCTGCGGCGCGGGCTGTCGATCCTGGGCGCGACCCGCCGCGGCGACCTGTCGCGCGGCGGCTACGCGCCCTCCCGCTTCGACGGCGATCCGGAGGCGTTCGTCGCCCGCGGCGCCCTGTCGGCGCTGGGCCGGATCGGTCGCCGGTTCAGCATCGCGCAGACCGTGATCGGGCAATGGGCCGACGCGCCGCTGCTCAATTTCGAGGAACAGGCGATCGGCAGCCTGACCGCGGGGCTGGGCTACGACCCCGGCGCCAACACCGGCGACCGGTTCCTGGGGGTGCACAGCGAGGCGCGGGTCGATCTCGGCATCGCGCGCAATCCCTTGCAAGTGTTCGGGTTCGGCGACACGATCCGGCTGTGGAACCTGGATGCGTTCTCCATCGAAGGCAAGCGACACCTCCGCTCGGTCGGCGGGGGCGCACGGGTGCGGCTGCCGGGGCCGATGGTGCTGGAGGTGACCTATGCCAGGCCGCTCGACCGGGCCTTGTCGATCGACCGGGCGCGGGCGGGCGATCGGTTGCTGGTGTCGCTGACCGCGCAACTGACGCCGTCGCTGCTGGGGGGATCATGACCGTGGCCGCACGCAGGCTCCGTTCCGTCCGTTGCTGGCTGGCCGCTTCGGTCGCGCCCGCCGCGCTCGCATTCCCCCTTGCCGCGGCGGCGCAGGCCGGGCGCGACGTCGAGCTGCCGCTGCCCAATGTGGTCGTCGGGTCGCAAGGCGCGACGGTCCGCCCCGCGCCGGGCGCCACGCTCGACGTCGATGTCGATTCCAGCCGCGCGGTGGTCAACTGGCTGAGCTTCTCGATCGGCCGCGACGCCACCGTCCGCTTTAACGACAGCCGCGTCGCGCAGGGTGGGCGCGCGGCCGTGCTCAACCGGGTGGTCGGGGTCACCGGCAGCTTTGCCGGCATCGCGCGTTCGGACATCCGGGGCACGCTGACCGCGGCGCGGGGGCTGTCGATCTATCTGGTCAATCCGCAAGGCGTGCTGTTCGGCCCCGATGCGCGGGTGACCGCCGGGTCGCTGGTCGCGACCACTTCGGTGATCGAGCCCGACGAGTTCCTCGCGAGCGGCACCGCGGTGACCTTTCGCGACCCGGCGACGCGCGGCGTCCGCTTCGATCCCGACCAGCTCGTGTCGGTGGCGGCGGGTGCGCGGCTGTCCACCTATTCGGACACGCCGGGCAACATCGTGCTGGTCGGGGCGCGGGTGGAAAGCCGCGGCACGCTGACCGCATCGGGAACGGTGGCGCTGGTCGCGGCGAGCGATGCGACCGTCAACTTCGACCCCGCCAGCCCCCTGTCGCTGACGATCAACCAGGGCAGCCCGCTCGCCAGCCCGATGGTGGTGCGCGGACAGGTGGCGGGCGGATCGGTGCTGCTTGCGGGCGCGACCCGCCAGGCGGTGCGCGACGCGGTGCTCGACATCGACGCCGACCTGGGCGCCAGCGGCGCGGCACTGACCGACCGGGGCATCGTCCTGATCGCGGGGCGGACGGGGGGTGCGCCCTCGCCGGTGACCCTGTCCGGCGGCGCGGGCACGGCAGGGACGCTCGGCGTCCGGCTGGGCGGGACGTTGACCGCCCATCCGGGCGGCCGCGGGTCGGGCGCGATCGACCTGCGTGCCGCGGGCACGATCGAGGCGGCGTCGACCGGCGCCGCCACCGTCACCGGACCCGGCGACGTCGCGATCCGCGCCGAGGCGGGCGGCATCCGTGTCGGCGCGGTCACCGGCGGCGGGGTCTCGCTCTTCGCGAGCGCGGGTGACGTCGTCGGGGATACGCTGCGCTCGACGATCGGCGGGCTAGATGTTGCCGGGGCGGGCGTGACGCTGGACGCGATCGACTCGGCCGCCGGGGTCGGGGTGCGCGGCGCCGCGCTGACGCTGGGCACCGCCGCGGCGACCGGATCGATGACGCTGGATGCCGGCGGCGGGCGGGTGCTCGTCGATACCGCCCGCACCGGCGCGACCGGCGACCTGACCGTGACCGCGGGGACGATCGCCGGGCGCAACGGCCGGGCAGCGTTGACCGCCGGGCGCGACCTGACGCTCACCGCCGACAGCCTGACCGCGGGTGCGGCAACGGCAGGCGGGAACCTGACCCTGACCGGTGGGCGGATCGTCGCGACCGTGCTGACCGCGCGCGACCGGATCGCCGTGTCCGCCCGTTCGCTCGATGTGAACGCCGTCCGGGCGGGCACGACGGCCAACCTCGTCGCGGCGCTGCCCGCGGGGGCGAGCGCCGGGGCCGCTCCCGATGGCGACGCGCGCATCGGCAGCCTCGTCACCGGCGGCGACGCGACCGTCTCCGCCGCGCGGCTGGCGAGCGTCGACGGCGCGGTGGACGCAGGCGGCGCGTACCGCGTCACCGGCGCCGACGTAGCGCTCGGCGGTGGCGTGCAGGCAGCGGGCGGGCCGGTCCGGATCGTCGCGACGAGCGGGTCGATCAGCGGGCGCGCGGGTCTGGCGCTGCAATCGCGAGCGACCGGCGCGGCGATCGCGCTCGACGCGGCGACCGGGATCGCGTTGGCGGACACCGCCCTGCTGGCCGGCGAGGCGGGCACGGCGATCCGCAACGGCGACATCGGCATCCGCCTGACCGGGGCGGCGGCGCCGCTGACGCTCGGCACGCTCGACGCGCGCGCGCTGGTCGGCGTGGATGCGGCGGGCGGGTTCGGCGCGCCGCTGTCGCTGCCCGGCGCGGTGACGCTGGGGCGGATCGACCTGACCCGGGCGCTGGCGCTGACCGCCGCCGGCCCGATCCGCGCCACCGAGATCCGTATCGGCGCCGGCCAGTCGCTGACGCTCACCGGATCGGACGCGATCACCGCGGCCGGGCTGCTTGCCGCCACGGGCGTGGAGGTCGTCGCCACCGGCCCGGTGACGCTGTCGGACGTCGACGCCGGGTCGGGGCTCGCGCGGCTGGCGAGCGGCGGCGATCTGACCGCCGGCGCGGTGTCGGGCGCGTCGTTGGCGGCTCGCGCGGGTGGATCGGCACGCCTCGCCCGCGCCACCACCACCGCCGGCGACCTGACCCTGCAAGCCGGCGGCGAGCTGTCGAGCGGGCCGATCGAGGCCGCCGGTGCCGCCGCCCTGTCCGCCACGGGTGCGGTGACGCTGGGCGACGTCACCGCGGGGGCCGGAGCGCTGGCGCTGCGGTCCGACACCGCGACCATCGCCGCCGGCGTGCTGCGAGCACCGGGGGCGATCGGCGTCGATGGCGCGACCGGGATCGCGCTCGGCTCCGCGACATCGACGGGCGCTGCGCTCGCGCTGCGCTCGGAGCGCGGCGGCATCGCGGTCACCGGACCTGTCGCCGGTGCGAGCGATGTCATGGTCGCCGCGAACACCGACGTCACCCTCGCCGACGTCACCGCCGGCCGCGGCGCCGATCTGCGCGCGCGGACCGGCAACCTGTCCGCCGCTCGGGTCGCCGCCGCGACCGTCGCCATCGCCGCCGCCGGCAACGCCACGCTCGCCGCGATCGATACGGGGGGAGCGCTGACCGCGAATGCCGGCCGCACGCTCGACGTCGCGCGCATCCGCGCCGGCGATGCGGTGCTGGCCGGCGGGTCGGTCCGGCTGGGCGAGGCCGATGCGACGACGCTCGCGGTCGCGGCCGGCGCGGGCGATCTCGTCGCCGAGCGCCTGACCGCGACCGCCGGGGCGACGCTGACCCAGGCCGGCGAGGGCGGCATCGCGGTCGGCGAGTTTCGCGCCCGCGACCTGCTGCTCCGCGCCGCCGGCAGCGTGCGCGCGGACCGACTGGCCGGCGACACCGTCCGCGTCGAGGCGGGCGGCAGCATCGCGGGCCGGACGGCCGGGCTCGCGGTGGAGGCAGGCCGGCTGACCGCGACCGGCGCCGGCGATGCCGCATTCGGGCCGCTGACCACGACCGGCACCGCCACCATCCGCACCGGCGGGCAGGCGCTGCTCGACGCGGCGGTGTCGGTCGGCGGCGACCTTCGGGTCGAGGCGGGGTCGGTCGTGCTCGGTCCGGCCGACGCGCGCCCCGTGCTCCAGACGGCAGCCGGCACGATCGCGATCGCCGCCACCGCCGGCGCGGTCACCGGCCGGTCGGGACTGACGCTGCGGTCGGATCGCGACGGCGCGGGCGGGCGCGACCTCGTTCTCGATGGCGCGGGCGGGCTGGCCTTCGCCCCGGGAACGCTGCTGGCGGGCGCGCCGGGGCAGCAATCGGCGGTGCGGCTCGCCGCCGGGCCGGGTGCCGGGATCGCGCTCGACGCGGTGGAGGCGCGCCTGCTCGCCTCGTCCGGAGCGGCCTTGACGCTCGACACCGCTGGCGCGTTCGCGGCGTCGAGCATCCGCGTGCGCGACCCGCTCGGCATCCGCGCCGCGACCGACCTGACGGTCGGCCGGGCCGCGGTCGGCGCGGGCGGGCTGACGCTGGAGGCAGGCGGCACGCTCGCCGCCGAGGCGTTGGTGGCGAGCGGCGGCGCGGTGCGGCTGTCGGGCGACCTGCTCGCGATCGGCACGGTCGACGCCCGCTCGCTGGACGCCACCGCGCGAGGCGGCACCGCCAGGGTCGCCGCGGTCGATGTGCGCGAGGGGGCGGCGACCATCGTCGCGCTCGCCGATGTCGCGGTCGGGCGGGTCACCGCGGCCGACGCGGTGCTGCTCTCCGCCCGGCAGGGCGAGGTGTCGGCGGACCGGATCGAGGGCGCTCGCGGTGTCACGGTCGGTGCCGCCGGTCGGGCCCGCATCGGCGTCGCGACCGCCGGGACCGACCTCGCGATCGCCAGCGGCACGTTGGTCGCCGATGCGCTCGCGGCCGGCGGGCGGACGACCCTCATGACGACCGGCGGCCTCGCGGCGACCGCGGTGGACGCCGGCGGGGACGTCAGCCTCGTCGCGAATGCCGGCACGATCGCGGCCGATCGCATCCGCAGCCGCGCCGGCAGCGTGACGATCACCGGCGGCGGCGACCTGGGCGGCGTTGCCGGGGCGAGCGGCCCGGCCATCGGGGCGGCGGGCGACGTTCGCGTCACGGCCGGCGGCGCCGCCCGCGCGGCCGGCGTCGATGCCGGCGGCACCGTCGCGATCCGCGCCGGATCGGCGGCGCTCGGGTCGGTGGTCGCGCGCGGTGGCGACATCGCCGTCGTCGCCACCGACGGCGCGCTTGCGCTGGCCAGAGCCGCCACCCCCGGCGGCGTCGTTCTGACCAGCGGCGGCACCACGGCCGTGACCGGCGCGGTCGGCGCGGGCGGCGCGTACCGGATCGATGCGGCCGGGATCGTGCTGGGCAGCGCCGATGCCGCGCCACGCCAGTCCGCCCGCGATGCGACGCTGATCGCCCGCACCGGCACGGTGGCGCTGCTCGGCGACGCGACCCTCGCGACGGCCGGCGCGGCGACGATCACCGCGACCGGAGCGGGCGGCGGGGTGTCGTTCGCGCCGGGATCGACGCTGACGGCCGGTGGCGAGGCGGCGATTACCACCAGCGGCACCGCGGCGCTCGGCAGCGTCACCGCCGCGGGCGTGCGGCTGACCGCGGCCGATGCCCAGCTCGCCCGCCCGGTCACCGCGCCCCGCATCACGGTGGTCAACGGTGCCCCGGCCGGGATCACCCGATTGGGGGACAGCCCCGCGGGCAACGAGGCGGAGTTCGCGCTGGCCCAGCCGCGGTTCGACCTGTCGGCGTCCGAGCTCGCCCTGCTCCGCGCGCCGACGGTGACGATCGCCAGCGGCGCGCGCGACGCGATGCTCGGCACGCTGGCGCTGGCCGCGGACACCGGCGCGACCCGCTTCGCGGTCACGGGCGCGCGCCGGATCGACGTGCTCGGCCGGGTCACCGCGCCCGGATCGACCCCGGCCCGCACCGTGTCGCTGGGCGGGGAGGGGGAGGGCGCACGCGCCGCCACCATCCGGATCGCGGCGACCCAGGCCGATGGCGGGCGGCTGCTTCTCGACGGCGCGGCGCTGCGGCTTTCGGCCGATCGGATCGGCGCGGGGCTCGACCGCGACTTCCTTCAGCCGATCGGCGTCACCGCCGCATCGGGGCTGACCCCCGATCAGGTCAGCCGCACCTATGTCGCCCGCGCCAACTCGACGCTGTACGACGCGAGCGCGGCGGGCGCGGCCCCCTATGCCGACCCGGTGCTGTTGCGGACCGGTACGCTGGTCATCGGCTATCGCGACTATGCGCTGTTCCAGAACACCGGCCGTTCGGGCGATCAGCGCGGCGTTGCGATCGGCAGCGCAGCGGCAGGGCCGGCGGGGCCGGGCGGGCCGACGCTGACGCTGGCTTCGGCGGGAAGCGCCCCCAACGCCTTTGCGCTGTTCGGCACCGTTGACGGCATCGCCAGCAGTGCCGCCGCGCTGCTCGGGCCGGAGCGCGTCGCCACGGGCGAGGATGTCAGCCCCGCCGCCAGCCGCATCAACGGCTGCGTCATCGGCTCGGCGGCGGGATGCCTGACGTCCTCGGTCGCCCAGCCGACGATCAACCTGTTCGACACCAGCCGGGCCGAGGTCGTCCGCACCGCCGACGATCTCAGCCAGCCGTTCGAACCGCTGATCGCGACCAACAACGAATCGCTCTACCTCGATCCGAACGTCGATGCGGCGATCGACGCCGCACCCCGTTGCGAAGGCGACACGCCATGCCCCACGCCCTGACCTTCCTTCGCGCGACGGCGCTGATCGCTGGCCTGTCCGTCGCGGGCGGCGGGCTGGTCGCGCGCCCGCGGGTCACGCCCGAGACGCTGGTGCTCGGCCGCGACGGCAATGGCGAACCGTGCGCCCTGGCCCGCGACTGGCGCGACAACCGTTCCGGCGCGTTCGATCGCGCTTGGGCGATCACCTGTCGCGGCGTCACCTCGGCGCGCGCGCAGGGGTGGGTACTCGCGCTCCGGGCACCCCTGCCGATCGGCGACGCCTGCGGCGAGCCGGTGGCGATCCGCCTCGACGGCGTCGGCCGGGCGGAGGCGCGCGCCTGTTTCGACCAGCGCCTCGCGCTGCCGGTGGTCCGGCTCGATCTGACGCGCGGCGGGCGGCACTATGCGGCCGCGGCGCTGGTCACCGCGCTCGGCCCGCTGGAAGGTGCGCTGCGCACGATCGTCGCGGGTGCGCGGGCGCCGGGTGCCGACGCACAGGTCAAGCTGTCCTTCGATCCCGCCGCCTTGCCCCCGGCCCCCGCCGTCGCCGGCCCGCGCGCCACCGCGGCGGACGTCGATCCCGCCGCGCTGCTCCAGGCCGGGATCGCGCTCAACCATCGCGGCCAGTATGTCGAGGCGTCGCGGCTGCTCAACGACGTGCTGAGCCGGCTGTCCGCCGCGACGCTGCCGCTGGTCCGTGCCGAACTCGAGCTGGAGGCAGGGCTGGCCGACTCCAACATCGGCCAGTTCGACGCGGCACGCGAGCATTTCGACCGCGGCCGGGCCGGGATCGACAGCGCGCCGGGGATCGACCAGGCGGCGTACCTCCAGGCGAAGGGCGCCACCTATCGCGGGCAGGACGCGATCAACCAGCGCCAGTTCGCCGCCGCCCTGGCGCTGCTGGGGCCGATCGGCGCCGCCGCCGACCCGTTGAACGATCCCGCGACGCTGGCCGCGCTCAACCAGCCGCCCGCCGGCAACGGCGTCCGCGCCGCGATCGCGGGCAATGACGGGGGCCAGCTGTCCCGCCTGCTGCTGGAAGCGCAGCGCAGCTGGGCGCGCAGCGTGGCGTCGCTGTCGCTCGGGCGCGACGCGGAGGCCAGGGCGGCGCTCGACGAGGGGTCGGCGGCGGTCGACCAGCTCCAGCGGGTGGTGCCCGCGGCATCGGTGGCGGCGCTGAAGGCGCGGGTGCAGCGGCAATATGGCCGGCTCGCGGCGCGGGCCGGACGGCCGGCGGAGGCGGTTCACGACTTCGATTGCGCGCTGGCGACGGTGCAGGGGGTGCGGGTGCGCGGAGGCGGCGACTGCCCGCTCGGCGCCCCGGCGGGCGCCGGGCGCAGCGACGCCGGCGGGCCAATGGTCGCCGAGACCGAGCTGGAGCGCGCCAGCCTGCTTGCCCGCGTGCCCCGCGCCGACCCTGCGCGGGTGTTGTCCGACTTCGCGCAGGCGACCGATACGCTGATCGCTTCGGGCGCGAGCGGCAATGCGGTGCCTGCGGCGATGGAAACCTATCTCCAGCTCCTGGCGGATGCGGACGCCAAGGCGCCGGCCGCCGACCGGCAGGAACGCTTCTTTCGCGCGATCCAGGCGGTGGGCGAACCTGCGGTAGCGCGACAGGTGGCGCTGCTCCAGCGCACGGTCACCGCCGACGGCCCCACCGCGGCGCGGGTGCGCGACCGGGCGGAGCTGGAACGGACGCTGATCCGCCTGCGCTACGAGATTGCCTCGGCGCCGGCCGAGCGGCTCCCGGCGTTGCAGATCGAGCGCGCCGATGCCGAGACCCGGCTGGTCGCGGTCGACGCGCAGCTGCTTCGCAACGCCAAGTTCCGCAGCGTGGACGACACGCCGGCGACCGTTGCGGCGGTGCGCGCGGCGCTTCGTCCGGGTGAGGCGTATCTCAAGGTCGTGCAGCTTCGCCGCCAGGCGTTCGGGATGGTGATCGATGCCGAACGCGCCTTCATCTACCCGCTCGCCGCGCCCGCCGATGCGGTGGCGGCGGTCGCGGCGCGGGTGCGCGCGTCGATCCGCGACGACAGCGGCTTGCTGCCCTTCTTCGACGCGCCCGCCGCCTATGCGCTGTTCACGCTGATCGCGGGGCCGGCCAAGCCCGCGCTGTTGGCGGCCAAGGCGCTCGTCATCGACCCTTCCGGCCCGCTCGCCAACCTGCCCGCAGGCGTGCTGGTGACCGACCTGGACAGCGTCAAGCGTTACGCGGAGACGCGCGAGGCCGCGCCCAACGACCTCAGCGGCGTCGCCTTTCTCGCCGGCCGGGCAGAGATCACCGGCGCGCTCTCGCCTCGCTCCTTTCTGATCGCCCGTGCGCTGCCGCCCTCGCGCGAGCCGCGGCCGTTCATCGGCTTCGGCCAGAACGCGCCCGCCGCCGCGTTGTCGCGGCGGCTCGCGGACGAGCGGGTGGCGCTCGGCACCGGGTGCGACGTCAGCTATCGCGAGCTGGCGGGGATCATGAACGCGAACCGGCCGGTGGACGCGGGCGAACTGCGCCTCGCGGCCGCCGCGCTGGGGGTGGGTGCCGCGCCCGAACTCACCGGCCGCGCCTTTACCGATCGCGCGCTGATCGACCTCAGCGATCGTGGCGAGCTCGCCCAATACCAGGTGCTCCACTTCGCCACCCATGGCCTGCCGGAAACCCGCACCGGTTGCATCCGGGTCCCGCCCGCACTGGTCACCACCTTGGCCCCACCCCAGGCCGGTACCACACCCTCGGACGGGCTGCTCAGCTTCGGCGAGATCGCCGGACTGCGGCTCGACGCCAACCTGGTAGTGCTGTCGGCCTGTGACACCGCGAGCGGCGTGTCGGGGGTCGGCGGCCGGCTGGCCGGGCAGGACGAGTCCTCCGCGACGCTCGACGGGCTGGTCCGCGCCTTCATCACCGCCAACGCGCGCGCGGTGCTCGCGACCTATTGGAAGGTGCCGGCCACCGCCTCCAGCGATGCCTTCATGCGGACCTTCTACGCCCGCGGACGCACCGAAACCCTCGGGCTCGCGCTGCGCGATGCCCAGCTGGAGGCCATCCGCCGACCGGAAACGTCGCATCCCTATTATTGGGGCGCCTATTTCCTCGTCGGCGACGCGGGCAAGACGATGCTGACCCCGACCGGCCCCGCGGCATGACCATGGCCGCGATGGGGCGTCCGTTGCCCGTGCTCGGCGCCGCGCTGCTTGCCGCTGCCGCGATCGTGACCGGTGCGATGACGCTGCTGCCGCGCCTCGCGATGGCGCTCGCCTGGCTGCCGGCGGCGATCCAGACGCTGTTCACGCTGCTGCTCTACGGCACTCTGGCGCTGGTCGCCTGGAGCGGCCGCCGCGCCGCGGCGCTCGCCCCCGATCCTGCCGCCGCCCCGATCGCGCCGGCGCTGGGGCTGGGCCTCGCGCTCGGCATCGGCGGGTTTGCGCTCGCGCTGGCACAGGCGGCGCTGTCCGGCTCGGTCGAGCGCGGCGCGGCGGGGGGTGGCATGGCGCTGGTCCTGCTCGGCACGATCGTCGTCGCGGGGCAGTCCGCCGCGGAGGAGCTGTTCTTCCGCGGCTGGCTCCAGCCGGTGCTGCGGCGGGGGTGGAGCGGCGGGGTGGCGGTGGTGGCGACCGCGCTCGCCTTCTCGGCGCTTCACGTCGCGGGCGGGGCGCGCAGTGCGCTGACGCTGCTCAACCTGTTCGGCGGCGGGCTGTTGTTCGGGCTGCTCGCGATCCGCACCGGCGGGATCGCCGCGTCGATCGGCGCGCATGCCGGATGGAACTGGGCGGAGGGCATCCTGTTCGGGCTCGATCCCAATCCCGGCACCGGCGCGTTCGGCGCGATTCGCGACCTCGACCTGACCGGCACGGCGATGTGGGGCGGGTCGCCCGAGGGACTGAACGCCAGCATCGCGATGGCGGTGGTGCTCGCCGCGCTGGTGCTGCCGTTCGCCGTCGCGCCAGCGGCGTGGCGCGTCAGCTCGCGTCCCGTGCGCGGCTGACGTCGATCCGGTCGCGTTCGCGCAGAAAGGCCTTCAGCTTCGTGCCCTTCAGCGGCCTGGCCGCCTCGACCCGGATCGACAGCGGATCCATCGCCTCGCCGCTGACGTGGAGCTCGTAATGGAGGTGTGGTCCCGTCGAGCGGCCGGTGGTGCCGACCTCGCCGATCTGCTGCCCCTGCCGGACATGCGCGCCGGCCGCGATGCCCGGGGCAAAGGCGTTCATGTGGAGGTAGAGCGACTCCCAGCCATTGTCGTGCATCAGCTTGACGAAATTGCCGTTCGGTCCCTTCGGACCTGCGAACTCCACCGTGGCATCGCCGCTGGCGAGGATGGGGGTGCCGGTGGGGGCGGCGAAGTCCGTTCCCTTGTGCAGCTTCATGAACCCCAGCACCGGATGCAGGCGAAAGCCGAATCCCGACGACACCCGCGCCGCGTCGATCGGCGTGCGGAGCAGCTCGCGCTTCACCGGGCGCCCGGTGCGGTCGTACCAGCTCGCCTCGTCCTCGCCGGGTAGCGCGAAGCGATAGGCCGACGCGGTCCTGTCCCGCGCGGTCAGCGACGCATAGAGCAGGGTCGGCGGCCCCACCGCGCGGTCGTCGGCATCGACGCGCTGCTCGAACGCCGCCTCGAACCCGTCGCCCTTGCCGACCTCACGCTGGAAGTCGAAGTCGTAGGACAGCGCCTTGGCGAAGTCGGGGATCAGGCTGTCGATCACCCCGGCCGCGACCGCCGACGAATAGAAGTTGTTGGCGTCCATCGTGCCGCGCCGCACCACCACCCGCGTGTCGAGATCGGCCGCGACCGCCGCCGCGATGAAGCCCTGCGCCCCGCGGGTCACCGTCACTCCCGACGCATCGGGGTTGGACGCGGCGAGGCGGACCAGGTCCATGGCGGCCCCCGCGGGGTGCAACGTCATCGCAGCGCGCACCTCGCCGGTCTGAGCGAGCAGCGGATAGGCGACCCGCGCCGCCGCCGCCGCGGCCTCGGCCGCGATCCCGCTCGCGACCAGCGCGGAGGCGAGGTCGTCACGCCCCGCCAATACCAGCATCCGCCGTTCCTCCACCGGCGCCGCGACCGGTCTGGCGGCCAACGCCGCGGGCGGGAGCACCGGTTTCGACAACCATGCCGCGATCCCGCCCAGCGCCAAGATCGCCGCCGATCCCGCCAGCGCCGCGCGGGGCAGCCGGGGGGCGGACGATCGCGCGACCGCGGGTGCCTCGGGAGCAGGAGTGGGGGCCGTCTCGCGCCGCCAGCGCCGCGGGTCGAACGATTGCGGGTCGTGCGTCAGTCCGGTCATGGCCCCCTCCCGCGGCGGTTCTAGACGCTCGGTCGCATCGGCGCGAGAGGATTGCGACCGCCACGCTGCGGCGCTAACCCGGACGGGGATCGAGCGTGGGGACAAGGGCGGGATGACGGCGATCGCAGCGGGCGGGGGGCAAGGGTGAGCGACGACGATCGCACCGTGTTCGTGCCCAGCGGCGGCGCGCTGCCTTCAACGCCGCCGATGCCCGAAACTCCGCCACCCGCGCCGCCGCCGCCCGCCGCCGCCGCCGTTCCCCGTGGCGAGGCAGGCCGGATTCACCCCGGCGACGTCCTCAACCACATGTTCGAGGTCAAGCGCTTCATCGCGCGCGGCGGCATGGGCGAGGTGTTCGAGGGCTGCAACGTCGCCAGCGACGAGCGCGTCGCGATAAAGGTAATGCTGCCCCAGCTCGCCGCCGATCCCAACGTCCAGACGATGTTCCGGCGCGAGGCGCGGACGCTGACCCGGCTGTCGCACCCCGCGCTGGTCCAGTATCGCGTGCTGGCGCAGGAGCCGCAGCTGGGCGTCCTCTATATCGTCACCGAGTTCGTCGACGGCGCCAACCTGATGGACGTGCTCGCCGACATGAACGCCGACGAGGCGCAACTGGTCGCGCTGCTCCGCCGCCTCGCGGCGGGGTTGCAGGCGGCGCACGCGCTGGGTGCGATCCACCGCGACATCTCCCCCGACAACGTGCTGCTCGAAGGCGGGGACCTGTCCAAGGCGCGGCTGATCGACTTCGGCATTGCCAAGGACCTAGATCCCGGCTCCAAGACGATCGTCGGCGACGGGTTCGCGGGCAAGCTCCACTATGTCGCCCCCGAGCAGTTGGGCGATTTCGATCGCGAAGTGGGGCCGTGGACCGACGTCTACAGCCTGGCACTGGTGATCCTGGCGGTGGCGAATCGCGGCGGTATCGACCTGGGTGGCAGCTTCGTCGATTCGATCGACAAGCGCAGGCGCGGGGTGCCGCTCGATGCGGCGCCCGAAGGGTTGCGGCCGGTGCTGGCGCAGATGCTCGCACCCGATCCGGCGAACCGGTTGCGCTCGATGGACGCGGTACTCGCGGCGCTTGCCGCCCCCGCGGGCTCGGCTCGGACCGAACCTGCACCCCCGACCAAGCCCGAGCCGAAGTCCAGGTCCAAGCGCAAGCCGACCACCGTTCCGGGTGCTGCCCAAGCAAGGGCAAGGCCACCGCTGCCGCTGATCGCGGGCGGTGGGGTGCTCGCACTGGTGCTGGTGGGCGGGGTCGGCTGGTGGCTGACCGGCGACGGCGGGGCGCCCACCGCTGCCCCGGTCGCGGCCGGTGCCCGGCCCGCACCGGCCCGCGATGCGGCGGGCGTGGTCGCGGCGGCGCTGCCCGGGATCACCTGTTCGTGGCTCGACCTCGCCGACCGCGGCTCCGGCCCCGGCGGGCTGACGCTTCGCCTGACGGGCGTCGCCGGACGACCGGCAGAGGCGCAGGCGACGATCGCCCGGCTGGTCGCAGGCGCAGGCGCCAGGCTCGACGCGGCGGACTTCTCGGAAGTCGCCCCGATCTCCGCCTCCGAGTGCAGCTCGGTGAACGCGTTTCGCCAGGTCCGTGCCACTGGCCAGCCGCATCTCACCGCGCCGCAGCGGACGTTCGAGGTCGCGCGGTTCGGTACCGAAAGCAACTATCAGGGCCAGATTGGCGCCCGCACGGTCACCAATCTCGACCTGAACGGGGTCAAGGACTTCGCGCTGTACGGGCTGGAACCGAACGGCACCATTTCGCCGCTGGTCCCCAACCGCGCCGCATTCGACAAGCTGCCCAAGCCCGGCGTGCCGATCGCGGACCTGGGCGGTAATCGCTATCGCTTCTCGATCGACGCCAACCATGTCGGCTGGTCGGGCATCCTGTTGCTGACCGGCGAGGGCGGCTTTTCGGACGCGCTGGTCACCGGTTCGGCGGGAACGCGCGGGGCAGACTGGCCCGCGCGCTTCGCCGCCGCCGCGCGCGCGAACGGCTGGCGATCGGAAATGACGTGGTTCAAGATGGTGGACGAGGTGCCGAACTGATCGCCTGATAGGCGCGGCCGAACTCGCGGGCGAACATCTCCACGAACGCATCGCTCGACCCGGCAACCACGCCGTCGAATTCACGCTCATAGGCGGACCAGAGCGCCGCCTCGCGCGCATGCGGCATCACCCGCGCCATCAACCCGCCATCCTGTGCCCGCCCCCGGATCGCGGCGGGCGAGAACCGGTCCAGCGTCGCCGCCAAGGCCTGCTGCATCGCCGCCAGCGTCGCGGCATGATGGGCCTCCAGGTCGGCGAACGCGTCCCCGACCGCTCGCTCCGCGGGCATTCCGCCCGGCGTCAGCAGCGCGGCCAGCGCGCGATCTCCCGACAGCGTTTTCAACGGGTTGAGTCCGCCCGGCGAGAACATCGTCGCGGTGGCACCGATCTCCGCCTTGGCCCGCGCACGCGCGGCGAGCTGCGCCACCAGTCCGTCCACCAGCCGCCGCAGCAGCGCGCCCGCCGCCGCCAGCACCTCCGCGTCACTTGCCGTCACCGCCTCTCGCGAAAGGCCCGCTGCGGCGAGCAGTGCGGCGCCTCCACTTGCCTGGCTCGCCGTCCCGGCCTGCGCGGCGGGCGCGGGCACGACCGCCAGCTCGCACCCGCCCACCGTCACGACGTCGCCGGGACCGATCGGGGCGGGGCGGTCGAGCGCGCGGCCGTTCAGGGCCGTGCCCCCGCCCAGATCGACGACCAGCCACATGCCCTGCCGATACCCGAACTGGCAGTGCCGTGCCGCGACCCCGTCCGCCAGCCGGCAGTCGCATTCGGGGGCGGCGCCGACCACCAGATCCCCGCCTGTCAAAGGCCAGTAGGTGCGATCGGGTTGGGCGGCCCTGCCGCGGCGAAGCTGGAGTTGTAGCGTCACGGCGCCGGTGTAGCGCGCGCAGCCGGGCGTGCAACGGGGCCGATTGCTACCCCGCCCGCCATGCTCTAGATATGTAAAAAGGAATGGGGAAGGACTGCGGGATGCGTCGAACCGTGATCGTGCTGGCCGGCATCGGCCTGGGAACCGCCACGCTGGCCGGGGCGCAGAGTGCGCAGAATACACCGGAGGCGATCATCTGCGCGATGACCGGCAGCTGCGATGGCGCAGCGCAGCCGAGCGCGAAGGGGCGGGTCCGGGTCGGCGACGAAAAGGCGTTCAGCCTTGCTCGCGCGGGCAGTGCCGAGCCCTCTGGCAAGGCGGCGAAGACTGCCCGCCCGCATCGGCGAGCCACCGCGCGGCGGATCGTTCGCCCGGCCCGCGTCCGGCCCGGCGGCGGCATCGACATGCTGGTCACCTTTGGCCGGAACTCCGCCGAGATGACTCCGCAGGCCCGGTCCGAAGCGCGCAGCTTCGCCCAAGCGATGGCCGCGCCCCAGCTGTCGGGGATGCGCTTCGCGATCGAGGGGCATACCGACGCGACCGGCACCCGCGACCGCAACGTCGCACTGTCGCAGGCGCGCGCCCAGTCGGTGGTGGACTATCTCGTCCAGCAGGGGATCGACTCGTCACGCCTGACGGCGCGCGGCTATGGTCCGGATCGCCCGATCCAGGGCTCCTCGGCCTTCGCCCCTGCGAACCGCCGGGTCGAGTTCGTCAAGCAGAGCTGATTGCGATCCGTCCCGCGACCCCGCGTCAGGGACGGGGCTCACCCTCATGAGGCGGCGAGCTTGTCCTCGGTCCGGGTGTCGAAATCTGCTGCGTCGTGGCGTTCGCGCAATTGCTCCGCGGGGTCGCCCGTGACCCGGTTGACCATGCGTCCCCGCCGCACCGCAGGCCGCTCCGCCACCGCGGCGGCCCAGCGCTGGACATGAGCGTATTCGCCCACCGACAGGAAGGTGCCGGCGTCGTACAGCGCGCCTTGCACGAGCTGCCCGTACCACGGCCAGACCGCGATATCGGCGACCGTATAGCTGTCGCCCGCGAGCCATGGCCGGTCCGCCAGCTGGCGGTCGAGGACGTCGATCTGCCGCTTGGCCTCCATCGCGAACCGGTCGATCGCATATTCGATCCTGGTCGGCGCATAGGCGTAGAAGTGGCCGAACCCGCCGCCCAGATACGGCGCGCTGCCCATCTGCCAGAACAGCCACGACAGGCATTCCGCGCGCGCCGCGCCATCGCTCGGCAGCAACGCCCCGAACTTCTCGGCAAGATGGACGAGGATGGCACCCGATTCGAACACGCGAACCGGTTCGGGTCCGCTGCGATCGAGCAGGGCCGGGATCTTGGAATTGGGGTTCACACCCACAAAGCCGCTGCCGAACTGGTCGCCTTCGTTGATGCGGATCAGCCACGCGTCGTACTCGGCGCCCGCATGGCCCGCGGCGAGCAACTCCTCCAGCATCACCGTTACCTTGACGCCGTTGGGCGTCCCCAGCGAGTAGAGCTGGAGCGGGTGCCGCCCGATCGGCAGTTCGCGCTCATGCGTCGCCCCCGCGATCGGCCGGTTGATGGCGGCGAACCGCCCGCCATTGTCGCGGTTCCAGGTCCAGACCTCGGGCGGGACATAGTCGGTCATGCGTTCTCTCCTTCGACCGCGAACCAGACGGGCATGTCGGCGAGCAGGTCCGCGGCCGGTCGCGGATCGGCGGCCGCGAACGCGATCGTCACCCCGTCGAGCGGCGCCTGCCGCAACCGCACCGCCATGTGCAGCGCCGAACGCCCGCTTCGGCGCGTAAAGGCGAGGATGGCGTCGGAACCGATCACGCCCGCCCGCTCGTAGCTGCCTTTCGCGAACAGCGCCGGGTGCGCACGGCGTAACGCCAGCAGGCGTCGGATCAGCGCCAGCTTGCCATCGCTCCCGTCGAGCAACGCCATGCGCCGGGGATAGTCGACGGGCCGCCGGTTGTCCGGATCGACCATGCTCAGGTCGGCGAGCTCGGCCCCCTGGTACAGATCGGGCACCCCGGGCAGGGTGCAGCGCAGTGCCGCCTGCACCAGGCTGTTGCCGGTCGCGGCGGCCGCGATCTGCGCGTACAGGGCCTCCACCGACCGGACAAAGCCGGGGTCGGCAAGTAGCGCCCGGACCAGCGCCGCTCCCGCCGCCTCATACGCCTCGTCCGGCGCCTCCCACGACGATCGCAGCTTGGCCTCGCGCATCGCCTTTTCCTGCCAGGCGATCAGCCGGTCGGCGAAGTCTCCGTTCGGCCCGTCCTCCGGCCAGGCACCCAGCAGCGCCTGGAACAGCATGTAGCGGTCACCGCGATCGATCGCGGGACCGAGGCGGTCGGCGATGTCCTCCCATTCGGCCACCGCCTCGGCCCAGCGTTCCGGCATCGCGCTCAGCACGGCGAGGCGCGCGCGGCTGTCCTCGCCGCGCTTGTGGTCGTGGGTCGCGGTGGTCAGCATCGCGCGCGGCCAGTCACGCGCGCGCGCCGCCATGCGGGTGTGGAACTCGTCCACGGACAGCGCCATCGTCCCCGCCGCAAAGCCGACGTCGTTGCGCGAGAGCAGCCGGCCATAGCGGTAGAAGGCGGTATCCTCGACCGCCTTGGCCGCGATAGGCGCCGACAGCTGTTGAAACCCCCGCACGGCCTCCGCCGCCAGCGCGGGATCGCCCGGCCCGGTGACCGCGAGCCAGCGCAGGATCAGGTCGGCGACCGCCGCCTCGCCGGGCGGAAGCAGCGGCAGCGCCCGCTCGCGCACCGCGGCACGGACCGCCGCATCGCCCGCGGGCGCGGCGTCGCCCGTGCCATAGGTGCGGTACACGGGAAACGCCCAGAGCAGCCGCTCGATCGCGCGCCGGATCATCGCGCGGGTCAGCCCGTCGCCCTCGCCGGTCGAATGGGCGAGCGCCCGGAACGCGTCGGTGCAGCCTTCGAGCTGGCCGGTGAACTGCCACGCCAGCAACTCCTGGCGGGCGAGCAGTTCCTCGTCGGCGAACTGCGACGACCGCCCGCTGACCTTGGCCCATAGCGCCCCCAGCGGGGCGGCACCGGCCGGATCGTGGAGCAGCGCCGCGACCTCCGCCATGAAGTCGTAGCCGCTGGTGCCGTCGACGCCCCAGTCGGGATCGAGGGTTTCGTCCTCCGCCAGGATCTTCTCGACCACGATCCAGGCCGGGCCGGCCGGCGTATCGGCGGGACGGGGCAGCGCATCGAGCCGGGCACGCAGCCGGCGGCAGTAACCCGCCGGGTCGGTCAGCCCGTCGACATGATCGACCCGAACTCCGTCGATCAGCCCTTCCCGGTACAGGCGGAAGATCAGCGCGTGGACCGCCTCGAACACCGCCTCGTCCTCGACCCGGACGCCGGCCAGCTCGTTGATCGAGAAGAAGCGGCGCCAGTTGAGCTGGTCGTTGGCGATCCGCCACCAGGCGAGCCGGTAATGCTGCCGGTCGAGCAGCACGCCAATTGGCAGCGTACCGGCCATCGCCTGATCCTCGTCGCGGACGGGGAACCGATGCTCGCCATAGGCGACGATCCACCAGCGGCCGTCGTCGGCACGTTCGATAGCGATCTGATTGGTTTGCAGTGCGTCCTTTAACGGCGTGCCGAGCACCGGCAGCACGATCCGGTGGCGCCAGTCGATGTCGAACACGCGGGCATGCTCGCTGTTGCGGCCATGGGTAAGGACGTCGGTCCACCACGCGTTCTGCCCGCCCGCTACCCCCATGTGGTTGGGGACGATATCGATCACCAGCCCCATGTCTCGCCCACGCAACGCCGCCACCAGCGTGCGCAGTCCGTCCTCTCCGCCCAGTTCGGGGCTAATGCGGGTCGGATCGACCACGTCATAGCCATGGGTAGAGCCGGGCGTCGCGGTGGTGATCGGTGATGCATAGACATGGCTGATCCCCAGCGTGTCGAGATAGGGGACGAGCGCGGTTGCGTCGGCGAAGGTGAACCCCGCGTGGAACTGGAAGCGATAGGTGGCGCGTGGCGTCATCGGGGGTCCTGTCCCGGCCGCAACCGGCTAAGAAGGGCGGTGCGCGCGGCAACGGCCGGCTCGGCGAGCAGCGCGTCGGTCGCCGCGGGCAGGCGGCGCCGCCAGTTGGGATGCTCGTCGACCGTGCCGGGCAGGTTGGGCTGTTCCTTCAGCCCGACCAGATCCTCGAACGGAACGATCGCGAGCGGACCGGGCGCTGCCGCGACATGGGCGAGGACGCGATCGATCGGCGGCGCTCCCGGCACGGGTCCGTCACCGCCCGTCACCTGCCACAGCGAGTCGCGTTCGGCTGCCCGTATCTCGTCCGCCTGCGATCCCGGCGAACCGCGGCCCAGCGCGCGGTTCCACTCGATGTCACGCCCCCGCCACCAGCCCGCCAGCGTCGGCGTGTCGTGCGTGCCGGTCATCGCCACCGCGTCCGCGTCCCAGCCTGCGGGATCGGTGAACCCGCCGGCGCGGTCGCGCTCGAACGGAAGCACCCGCATCCCCAGCAATCCCTGCGCGGCCAGCGTGTCGCGGAAACCGTGGGGTACGGTGCCCAGGTCCTCGCCGATCACCAGCGCGCCCGCCCGATGCGCCTCGATGCGGAGCACCGCCAGCATCTCCGCGAACGGTATCGACAGGTACACGCCCTGATCGGCCGCCGCGCCCTCGGGCACCACCCACAGCCGCTTGAGCCCCAGCGCGTGGTCGATCCGGATGCCGCCGGCATGGGCCAGCGCGACCCGCAGCGTCTCCGCCCAGGGCGCAAAGCCGGTGCGCCGCAGCGCAAACGGGTCCAGCGCGGCGATGCCCCAGTTCTGCCCGTCCGGCCCCAGCGGATCGGGTGGCGCGCCGACGGTGAGCCCCGTCAGCAGTTCGTCACGCCGGCTCCAGCCATGGCTGCCGCCCGCATCCATGCCGATCGCGAGATCCGCGACCAGCCCGATCCGCATCCTGGCTCGCGCCGCTCCTTGCGCGGCGGCAAGCCCCAGCTCGGCCAGCCATTGCAGGAAGACGAAGAAGGCGACCTCGTCGGGTCGTTCCGCGGCGAAGCGGGCGACCGGCGAGCCGTTCGGATCGTGGTACCCGCTCGGCCAATCCTGCCAGCCCCGGGCGCCGTCCCGCGCGTGGAACAGCCCATGCAGTGCGTCGAAACGGGCATGCGCCTCCAGGGCCGGACCACGATCGTTGCGATAGGCCTGCATCGCCGCCCGGCGCGGATCGTCGAGGGTGTCGAACACGGCCCTGAGTGCCTGCAATCGGTGGGGGATCGCCCCGTGCCAATCGATCAGGTCGGGACCGGGTTCGGGCGGCAGATGTCCGCCAACCAGCGCGGGATCGGCGAGCAGGACGTTGTGGAACAGCCGGCTGGACGGGGCATAGGGGCTGTAGCGGGTGGGATCGGCGGGGAACAGCGCGTGGGTGGGGCTGATCGCGAGCGCATCCGCTCCCGCCGCCCCGAACGCCAGCGCCGCATCGGTCAGCGCACCCGCATCCCCGAACGCGCGAGCGGTGTCGCCGCGGAGCGCAGGGATCTGCACCGCTGCCGCCCAACCTTGACCCGGCGGCGCGGCCGGGCATCGCGCCGGCGCGACCGCAAGGTCGACCTCGGTGCCGCCGATCGCGAGCCGGTGATAGCCGATCACGTGCACCGGCGAGAGCGTCCCGTCCGGTGCCCTCGCGACCGGGCCTTCGCGGCCATCCTCGCCCACCAGCGCCACCGCCCCGCCCGGCAGTCCGGGGGGGAGCGCGATGGGCTCGCCCGCAACCGCCACGACGAACGGACGCGATGGCGGCGTGGTGTCGAGCCGGGCGAGCACCGCGTCCAGCACCGTGTCCGATACGCGGCGGGTGCGACCGTCCGCATCCTCCCAGTCGCGGGCAAGTCTGGCGGCGGCCGCGGCGGCGTGCAGGTCGCTCATCGCTCGATCCAGGCGACCAGCCGATCGCCCTCGACGAACAACGGGTCGGCATGAGCGGGCAGGGGGGAGGGCGGGTCGGCCAGATCGATCGCGATCCCCAGCACGCTGCCGTCGGCCAGCCGCCACCGCGCGGTCACCGCCGCCGCGCCGGTCGCCTCCGCCCCGATCGCGCGCGCGCCCTCCAGTTGCGGAACGATCCGCTCGCGACGCAGGCGAAGCAGGTCGCGGATCAGCGTCCGCCACTGGTCGGCCTCCGGGCCGGGTCGCGGCCGGGAGGCGTCAAAGGTCGCGACCGCATTGGGGTCGGGGATCGCCTCGCGCGCGGCGGGATCGGCAAAGGCGGCGAACTTGGCGAACTCGCGCCGGCGCCCGGTCCGCACCGCGTCCGCCAGCTCGTCGTGGAAGTCGGTGAAGAACAGGAACGGCGTCTCGCTGCCGTCCGCGTCCCCCATGAACAGCAACGGCACCTGCGGGCAGAGCAGCAGCAGCGCGGTGGCGGCACGCAGCTTGTCCGGCGAGGTCAGCCGGGTCAGCCGCTCGCCCAGCGCGCGATTGCCGACCTGGTCGTGGTTCTGGAGGAAGCTGACGAAGCGAGTCGGCGGCAGATGGCCGCTGGCGCTGCCCCGGGGCCTGCCGTCATGGTTGGGGGAGCCTTCGCCCTGATAGATGAACCCCTCCGCCAGGCAGCGCGCCAGCCGCTCGGCGGGACGATCGGCGAAATCGCGGTAATAGGCATCGGTCTCGCCGGTCAGTAGGACGTGCATGACATTGTGGAAGTCGTCGTTCCATTGTGCGTCGAACCGTTCGGGCGACAGGCGCGCGGCATCGTTGGCCTCGTTCTCGAGCACGAGGTGGATGTGCCGTTCGGGCAGGGCCGCTCGAATCTCCGCCGCCATGCGGTCGAGGAAGCCGGGATCGCCGATCGCATGCACCGCATCGAAACGCAGACCGTCGATCCGGTAGTCGCGCAGCCACATCAGCGCATTGTCGACGAAGAACCGGTGCACGGCGGGCCGGTCCACCGCCACCGCCCCGCCCCAGGGCGTATGCACCTCCGGGTGGAAGAAGTCGGGGGCGTAGAGCCCCAGATAGTTACCGTCCGGCCCGAAGTGATTGTAGACCACGTCGAGGAACACCGACAGCCCCAGCCCGTGCGCGCGATCCACCAGCGTGCGCAGTTCGGCGGCCGTCCCGTACGCCTCATGCGGGGCATAGGGCAGGACACCGTCATAACCCCAGCCGCGTGTCCCGCCGAACGCGCCGATCGGCATCAGCTCGATCGCGGTGATGCCCAGGTCGGCCAGTGCGGGCAGCGCGTCGGCGATCCCGCGATAGCCGCCCATCGCACCTGGATGCAGCTCGACCAGCACGGTTTCGGTCCATGGTCGCCCACGCCAGTCGCGGTGCTGCCATGGGTGCGCGGGATCGACGACGACGCTCCAGCCATGGACCCCGCCGTCCTGCCGCCGCGACGCCGGATCGGGCACGCGCTGGCCGGCGACCGCGAAGCGGTAACGGGTGCCGGGCCCGGCGGGCAGGGTGGCCGCGAACCACCCGTCCGCCTCTGCCGCCATCGCATGCGGCGGTTCGTCCTCGATCTCCAGCATCACGCCCTCGCAGGCGGGCGCCCACAGGCGAAAGGCGGTGCGTCCGTCGGGCAGCGATTCGGGGCCCCAGGCGCTCATGCGGCGGCGATCGTGCGAGTAACCAGCACCGCCGACTGCGGCCCCACATCATAGGCGTCGTCGATCGCGACCTCCCCCTGATCGGGCCGTGCACTGTCGATCAGCACCGTTCGCGCGCCCGGCGGATCGGGCAGGTGGAAGCTCAGCACGTCGGCCGATCCGTTGAGCAGCAGCGTCACCATCTCCACCCCGCCATCGTCGGTCCCGACCGCCCGCCGCATCGCCAGCGCGCGCCCGTCCGGGTTCTGCCAGTCCTCCGCGCTGAGCGTCTGCCCGCGTTCGTCGAACCATTCGAGGTCCTGGACCCCCTGCGTCGGCGACGCCTGTCCATGCAGGAAAGCCGGCGCGCGCAACGCCGGGTAGCGGCGGCGCAACGCCGTCAGCCGCGCGGTGAAGTCGATCAGCGCCGCTCCCTCGTCGCTCGCCGCCGCCTGCCAGTCGAGCCAGCTGATCGCATTGTCCTGGCAATAGGCGTTGTTGTTGCCGCCCTGCGTGCGCCCGAACTCGTCCCCTGCGACCAGCATCGGGGTGCCCAGCGACGTCAACAGCGTCACCAGCATCGACCGCATCACACGGGCGCGCGCGTCGTTGATGTCCGGATCGTCGGTCGGCCCCTCCACGCCCCAGTTGCGCGAACAGTTCTCCGAATGGCCGTCGCGATTGTCCTCCTGATTGGCCTCGTTGTGCCGGCTCTCGTACGCAACCGTGTCGGCGAGCGTGAAGCCGTCATGCGCGGACAGCAGGTTGACGCTCGCCCAGGGCCGCCGCGCCCGCCGGTCGAACAGGTCGCCCGATCCCGCCATCCGTGCGGCAAGGTTGCTGCGTTCGCCGGCATCGCCGCGCCAGAAGCGCCGCACCGTGTCGCGATACTGGTCGTTCCATTCGGCGAAACCGGGCGGAAAATTGCCGAGCTGATAGCCGCCCGGCCCGACGTCCCACGGCTCGGCGATCAGCTTGAGCCGCCCGAGCACCGGGTCCTGGCGCAGCACGTCGAAGAACGCCGATCCCGGATCGAACCCGGTCGCCTCGCGCCCCAGGGTCAGCCCCAGGTCGAACCGGAACCCGTCGATGCCGAAGCTCGTCGCCCAGTAGCGCAGCGAGTCCGCGACCATCTGGATCACCCGCGCCTTGCTCATGTTGAGCGTGTTGCCGGTGCCGGTGTCGTTGATCGTGTACCGCGCCTCGGGGGCAAGGCGGTAATAGCTCGCATTGTCCAGACCCCGCCAGGACAAGGTCGGGCCCCGCTCCGATCCCTCGCAGGTATGGTTGTAGACCACGTCCAGGATCACCTCGATCCCCGCCTTGTGCAGCCGGTGGACGGCGCGGCGCAGCTCGTCCTGATGGTCGCCCGCCATGTAGCTCGCCTCGGGCGCGAAAAAGGCCAGCGTGTTGTAGCCCCAATAGTTGCGCAGGCCCTTTTCCTGCAGGAATCGGTCCTGGGTGAACGCCTGGATCGGCAGCAGCTCGATCGCGGTGACCCCCAGCCGCTGGAGGTGCCCGATCACCGCCGGATGCCCCAGCGCCGCATAGGTGCCGCGTTCGCGCGCGGGCACCAGCTCCATCAGCCGGGTCAGCCCCTTGACGTGCGCTTCGTAGATCACCGTGTCGGACCAGGGCGTGTTGGGGCGGGTGTCGCGCGCCCAGTCCCAATGGTCGTCGACCACCACGCCCTTCGGCATCGCGGGCGCGCTGTCGCGCTTGTCGAACGACAGGTCGTCCTTGCGGCTGCCGACCCGATAGCCGTGAAGCGCGTCGGTCCACCTAATCGACCCGGCGAGCTTGCGGGCATAGGGGTCGAGCAGCAGCTTGTTCGGATTGAACCGGTGCCCCGCCTCCGGCTCGTAGCGGCCGTGCGCGCGATACCCGTAGAGCAGCCCCGGCTCCATGTCGGGCAGGTAGCCGTGCCAGACCTCGTCGGTCCACTCGGTCAGTGGATAGCGCCGCAGCTCGCGCTTGCCGGTGGAGTCAAAGACACACAGGTCGATGCCGTCCGCATTGGCCGAATACACGGCGAAGTTGACGCCAAGACCGTCGAAAGTCGCGCCCAGCGGATAGGGCGAGCCCGGCAGCAGCCGGTCGGGCAGGGAAGACAAGCAGCATTACTCCGGGCAGCCGGTTCGGGTACGGGCAGGGCAGGGGCGCCTCAGCGCGCGGCGGGCTTGCCCTTGCCGCGGGGCGTGCGCGGCTTGGCACCCTTCTTGGCGGGCGCGGGCGCAGGCGCCGCGTCGGACGATGCGACACCGGCCAGCGCATGTCCGGCACTGGCGGCGGCGGGCGGGGACTCCCCGGTCGCCGGGGCAGCGCCGCCGGCCGAATGGTCCTCGCCTGTCGGCGTCGTCGCCTCGCTCGCGTCCGCGTCCGCGTCCGCGTCCGCCGCAGGGTCGGGCTCGGGCTCGGGCTCGGGGGCGGTAACGCCGTCCGCCGCGGGGTTAAGCGCGCGTTCGGCCTCGTCCCAATGGGCCTTGTCGCGGCCATGCGGTTCGCCCTCGGCCTGCCAGATCTGATACGCCTTGTCGCGCAGCTGCTGTTCGCGGTCCGTCATGTGCCACCCTTCCGTTGGCGCCATAACCCGCGAACCCGCGGATCGGACGCATCGGCTTCACATTTCTGCCCGACGCCCCACATCCTGGCCAGCCCGACCAGCTAGGAGCATCGCGTGACCACCTATCGCAAGACCGACGAAGCCATCGCCGCGCTGACCCCCGAACAGTTCCACGTCACCCAGCGCAGCGGCACCGAGCGGCCGGGCACGGGCGCGCTGCTGGGCAACAAGGCCGCCGGCATCTATGTCGATATCGTCTCGGGCGAGCCGCTGTTCGCGTCCGCCGACAAATATGAATCGGGCTGCGGCTGGCCGAGCTTCACCCGCCCGATCGAGCCCGCCAACGTCGCCGAGCTTCACGACGACACCCATGGCATGGTCCGTACCGAGGTGCGTTCGACCCATGGCGACAGCCATCTCGGCCATGTCTTCCCCGACGGGCCGCGCGATCGCGGTGGCCTGCGCTATTGCATCAACTCCGCATCGCTGCGTTTCGTCCCCAGGGCGGAGATGGAGGCGCAAGGCTATGGGGCGTATCTCGAACAGGTGGACTGACGCGCGGGCAGTTGCCGCCGCCCTTCTCACATGGCTGGGGTGGGTGCCGGCCGTCCACGCCGCCGCGCGCTGCCCGATCGCCTTCCCCGGCACGACCAGCGAGCAAGTGGTCAGGGGCAGCGACCGATCGCTGACGGTCCGCTGGCCGGCCGGCTACGATCCGGCCCGGCCGGCACCGCTGGTAGTGCTGCTGCACGGCAGCGGCGGCACGGGGCGGGACATGCTGGACCAGTCGCGGCTGGGCGAAGCGGCGGACCGGCACGGCTTCGTCGTCGCCGCGCCCGATGGCGGGATCGTGGCGGGCAATGGCTTCGTGTGGAACATCCCCGGCGTGCCCACCGTCAGCGGCCGATTGCCCGATCGCGATGCGCCGGACGATGTCGCGTTCCTGCGCCAGTCGGTCGGTTGGCTCGCCGCGATCGGCTGCACCCAGGGCGAGCGCACCTACGCCACCGGCCTGTCGGGCGGGGGGCGGATGGCGTCATGGCTGGGTTGCGTCGCGGCGGACTGGTTCGCTGCGATCGCGCCTGTGGTGGGGCTTCGCGCGGGACGCCCGCTGGCCGGCGATCCGACCCGCCCCGATCCGGCGAGCTGCCGTGCGTCGCGCGCGATGCCGGTGCTCGCCTTTGCCGGCGGGCAGGATATGACCAACCCGATCGCGGGGGGCGGTGCGCCCTATTGGCAATATCCGATGCATGCCGCCGAGCAGCGCTGGGCGGCAATCAACGGCTGCACCGCGCCCCCGGTCACTCGCTGGGTGGCGCCGGGCATCTACGAGGAACGCTACGCCGCCTGCCGCGACGGCGCCGAGGTGGCCGCGCGGGTGACGGTGGCGGCGGGGCATGTCTGGGCCGCGGACAACGACGTGATGTGGGCGTTCCTGTCGCTCTATCGCCGCGACTGACCCAGCGCCTCGGCCAGCCGGTCGCGGTCGAGCTTGCCCTCCCAGCGGGCGACCACGATCGCGGCGACGGCGTTGCCGATGAAGTTGGTCAGCGACCGGCATTCGCTCATGAACCGGTCCACCCCCAGGATCAGCGCCATCCCCGCCACCGGCACCGCCGGCACGATCGACAGCGTCGCGGCCAGCGTGATGAACCCCGCCCCCGTCACCCCTGCCGCACCCTTGGACGACAGCATCGCGACCCCGACCAGCAACAGCTGGTCGCCCAGCGGCAGGTGGACGTCGCACGCCTGCGCGATGAACAGCGCCGCCAGCGTCATGTAGATGTTGGTGCCGTCGAGATTGAACGAATAGCCGGTCGGCACCACCAGCCCGACGACGCCGCGGTCGCATCCCGCCGCCTCCAGCTTGCCGATCAGGCTGGGCAGCGCAGCCTCCGACGACGACGTGCCGAGCACCAGCAGCAGCTCGCCCTTGAGGTATGCGATCAGTCGCAGGATCGAGAAGCCGTGCACGCGCGCCACCGCGCCCAGCACGACCAGCACGAACAGCAGCGAGGTGAGATAGAAGGTCGCGACCAGCCCGCCCAGGTTGACCAGCGACCCCGCGCCGTACCGGCCGACGGTGAACGCGATCGCCCCGAATGCCCCCACCGGCGCCGCGCGCATCAGGATGCCGACCAGCCAGAAAACGATCAGGCCCAGCCGCTCGATCGCGTCGAGCACCGGCGCGGCGGGCTCGCCGACCAGGCTCAGCGCCACCCCGAACAGGATCGCGACTAGCAGCACCTGGAGGATGTTGCCCCCGGTCAGCGCCGATACCAGCGTCTCGGGGATGGCGGCGAGCAGGAAGCCGGTGATGCTGGTCTCGTGCGCCTTGGCGGCATAGCCCGACACCGCACCGGCGTCGAGCGTCGCCGGATCGACGTGCATCCCGCTGCCCGGCTGCACGATGTTGGCGACCAGCAGCCCGATCACCAGTGCCAGCGTCGAGAAGAACAGGAAATAGCCCAGCGCCTTGGCCGCGACCCGCCCCACCGCGCCCAGTTCGCGCATCCCCGCGATGCCGCTGACCAGGGTCAGGAAGATCACGGGCGCGATCACCATCTTGACCAGCTTGATGAACCCGTCGCCCAGCGGCTTCATCGCCTCGCCGATCGCGGGCGCGAAGTGCCCGAGCACCGCGCCCGCGACGATCGCGACCAGCACCTGGAAGTACAGGTGCGTGTAGAACGGGCGCGGCCGGGCGGGTGCAGGCGAGGGGAGCATCCCCGCCATCTATCGGCGATGCGGCCGGGCGACCAGCCGCCAGGCGTCGCCGAAGCGCTGCCTTCCCGCCACGGACCGGGAGCCGTGGCGCCCCAAGGTCGACGGCGGCGGTGTTCGCGGCACCGCCGATGCCCGGTCGGGGGTCGACACGCCTGACCCTCGGGTGCCGATGCCGCCTATCGCGCCGCCACCGCCGTCCCGGCCGGCACCACCGGCAGCAGCACCGCGCTCGCCTGGGCGCCGCCCCGTTCCAGCGTCACCGTCGCCTTCCGGTAATCGCCGGGCTTGGCGTGGAAGATGTTGGGCACATAGGTCTGCGGGTTGCGGTCGTAGAGCGGGAACTGGGTCGACTGGACCTGGATCATCACCCGGTGCCCCGGCTGGAATACATGGTTCACCACCGGCAACCGGAAGCGGTAGCGCTGGACCTTGTTGGCCGGGATCGCGCTTGGGCGTTCGAAGCTGTCGCGATACCGGCCACGAAAGATGTCCTGGCTGATCGCCAGCTGATACCCGCCCATCTTGGGATCGGTCGCATTCTCCGCGGGGTACTCGTCGATCACCTTGACCACGAAGTCGCCATCCGTTCCGGTCGTCTTCGCGAACAGCTCGGCGATCGGCGCGCCCGACACGCGCATCGCCTCCGTCAGCACCGGGGTGCGATAGGTCAGCACGTCCGGACGGCCGTCGGCATGGCGCTGGTCGCTCACCAGCCAGTCGCCCCAGCGCCCGTCGCCGAAGTTCACCGGGCGCGGCAGGTGCGGCACCGGCTTGGCCGGGTCGGAAAGGTAGCTGTCCTCCCCGCCCGCGCCCTTGGCGAAGCCGAGCCCGCCGTCCGCCTGGAGGAAGATCGGCTTTAACGGATTGGCGCATCCCTCCGCGCAGGCCAGCGGCCATTGCGCGAACCGGTCCCACCGGTTCTCGCCGGTGTTGTAGATCGTCGCCGCCGGCAGCGTCGCCGCCGGTCCGTCCTTCAGGTACCGGTCGAACATCGGCAGCACCATGTCCTCGCGGAATTGCTGCGCCGTGTCGCCGTTCCACTGGAAGGGGCCCAGGCTGCGGCCGTCGCGGTTGACCTGGCTGTGGCGCCACGGCCCCATCACCAGGAAGTTGTTGCCGAGCCTGCCTTTCGCCCGCAACGCCTCCCAGGTCATGATCGCGCCGTACATGTCCTCCTGATCCCACAGGCCCTGTTCCCAGATCGTCGGGATGTTGGAAGGGTTGGCGGCGACCAGCTTGTCGAGCGCCTGTCCCTGCCAGAAGGCGTCATAGGACGGGTGCTGCGACATGCGCGTCCAATAGGGTAGCTGGTCGTAGCCCGATTTCTTCGCCCAGTCCCCTGCCGAACCGACTTCGCGGAAATTGTCGTAATCGTCCCACCCGCCGGTCGGCGGTGCCTTGCCCGCCCCCTTGTATCCCGTCTGCCCGCCCAGCCAGGCGATGTTGGCGAGCCGAAAGGCGCCATGGTGGAACCAGTCGTCGCCCATCCAGCCGTCGATCATCGGGCTCTCGGGCGCCGCGACCTTGAGCGCCGGATGCGGGTCGAGCAGCGCCATCACCACCGTGAAGCCTTCGTACGACGATCCGATCATGCCGACCCGGCCGTTGGACTCGGGCAGGTTGGCCTTGTTCACCAGCCAGTCGATCGTGTCATAGGCGTCGGTGACGTGGTCGACCTTGGTCGGGTTGAGCGCACCGATCACCGGCCGGGTGACGACGTAATCCCCCTCCGACCCGTATTTGCCGCGGACGTCCTGATACACCCGGATGTACCCGCCACGCACGAACGCCTCGTCCGCCAGCGGCAGGGTGGCGAGCATCGACGCGCTGTCCGACCGGTTGGCGCGCGCCTTGGCGTTGTACGGCGTGCGGGTGAGCACGATCGGGGCGTTCCGCGCGCCCTTGGGCACCACCACGACGGTGTAGAGCCGGGTGCCGTCGCGCATCGGCACCATCACCTCGCGCTTGTCATAATCCTGGGCCGCATTGGGCGGCGTGAACTTGGCCGGCACGTCCCCCGTCGTCTCGGTGCGGGCCTGGTTGTCCTTGGGCGCGGGCGCCTGTTGGGCGGTTGCGGCGGCGGACAACAGCAGGGCGGACAGGATCAGGCGGCGCATCGCGAACTCCGGACAGGACCCACCCGTTGTTCCGCCAAAAGCATCACCGAAGCAACACCGTTCCATGCCGCGGCACGAACCTGTCGGGCGGACGTTGAGGAACGACAGGCGTGCAGATGGCGTCGGACAAAGGGGCATGATATGGCGACTCCCGAGCTTGACGACGAACGGCAGGGCGCCGCACAGGTCGTACCCGCACAGGTGCCGGGGCTGACCGGCCTGCTCGGCCTCGCGGTCGGCGTGGTGGTGATCGCCGCGCTGTATCTGGCCAAGGACGTACTGGTCCCGATCACGCTCGCGATCCTGCTGTCCTTCGTGCTGTCGCCGGTGGTGACGTGGCTGCGCAAGCTCAGGTTCCCGAAGGGGGCGGCGGTGCTGCTGTCGGTGGTGCTGGCGCTGGGGCTGCTCGGTGGGGTCGGAACGCTGGTCGGCAGCCAGGCGGCGTCGCTGGTCGACGACGCACCCGCCTATGCCCGCTCGATCAGCGACAAGGTCGACCGGGCCAAGGCGTTCGCGGCCGACCGCGTCGCCTTCTTCACCCCCGACGCCAGGCGCGAGCCCTCCGGCCGTTCGGTCCGCGAGGGGGTCGAGCGCGCGATCCAGTCCAACACCCGCGAACCCGTCCCCGTCCGCATGGCGGAGGAGCAGACCTCGCCGCTGGTCCTCGCCGGACGGGTGCTCCACCCCATCCTCGCACCGTTCGAGACTTTCGTGATCGTGCTCGTCGTCGCGATCTTCATCCTGATGCAGAAGGAGGATGTGCGCGATCGGATGATCCGGCTGTTCGGTTCGTCCGACCTTCATCGCACGACGCTGGCGATGGATGATGCGGGCGGGCGGCTCAGCCGTTATTTCCTGTCGCAGCTCGCGGTCAACGCCAGCTTCGGCGTGGTGATCGGCACCGGCCTGTGGCTGATCGGGATGCCGGTGCCCGCGCTCTGGGGCATCCTGGCCGGCGTCCTGCGCTTCGTACCCTATATCGGTGCCTTGCTGGGCGCGCTGCTGCCGCTGGTGATCGCCGCGGGGATCAGTCCCGACTGGGGCACCGTGATCGCGGTCGCCGCGCTGTTCGCGGTCGTGGAGCCGCTGATCGGCTATGTGGTCGAACCGTTGCTCTACGGCCATTCCACCGGGCTCTCGCCACTGTCGGTGGTGGTCGCGGCGGTGTTCTGGACGTGGATCTGGGGCCCGGTCGGGCTGGTCCTGTCGATGCCGCTGACCTTGTGCCTCGTGGTGCTCGGCCGGCACATCCCCAGTCTCGAGTTCCTCGACGTCCTGCTCGGCGATCGACCCGCGCTGACCCCGGTCGAGAGCTTCTACCAGCGCATGCTCGCCAACGATCCCGAAGAGGCGCTTGAACAGGCCGAGGGCCTCCTCGCCGACCGTTCGCTCACCGCCTATTACGATCAGGTGGTGCTTGGCGGGCTCAAGCTCGCCGCGGAGGATGCGCGCCGCGGCGCGATCCATCGCCCGCAGGCACGGCGGCTGGTCGAGAACATGATCCACCTTATTCACGATCTCGACGACCATGACGAGACCGCCGTCGCGATCCCGGCACCGGTTCCCGCACTCCATCCGCTGCCGGGCGAGGTCATCGCCGAAACCGCGCCCGCGGCCCTGCCCGACGCGCCGGACGACTGGCGCGCGCCCGGATCGGTGGTGTGCATCGCCGGCCGCGGCGTCCTCGACGATGCGGTCACGGCGATGCTCGAACAATTGCTCGGCCGCCGCGGTTTCGGGGTACGCCGGGTCGATCACGCCGCCGCCGGGCGCGATGCGGCCGCGCCGCTCGACCTTTCGGGTGCCAAGCTCGTCTGCCTGTCCTACCTCGAGCTTGGCGGCACGCCCAGCCACCTGCGCTACCTGGTCCGCCGGCTGCGGCGGATGACCGGAGCGCCAGTGCTGGTTGGATTGTGGCCGGAGGGCGAGGCGGCGCTCAACGACGAGCAGATCCAGCGCACACTGGGAGCGGACCGTTATGTCGGCTCGCTGGGCCAGGCGGTCGAGGCCAGCCTGTCGCTGGCAGGGCGCCCCGTGGAGAAGGCCATCGCCGCCTGACGACATGTCGCCGACAGCCGTAACCGGGTAGCCTGCGATATCTCCAGACTATCTTGTTGCAGGAGGCGAGGATGCACTTGGGTTTCGACGGACATGGTCGCGGCTGCGGGCCACGCGGGCCGGGTCGCCGACCGCGCGGGCGGGATTTCGACTGGGAGGGTTGGGCGCAGGCCGCGGCGGGACGTCGGGCTGGGACGGCCACGGGCCGCGGACGCCGGCGGGTCTTTGACGGCGCCGACCTGCGCCTGCTGCTCAAGCTGATCGCCGACGAGACGCGGCACCGGTACGAACTTATCCGCACGGTCGAGCAGCTGACCGGCGGCAGCGATGCGCCCAGTCCGGGCGTCGTCTATCCGACGCTGTGGACGCTGGATGAAATGGGAATGATAGCCGAGCAGCGATCGGACGACAGTCCCAAGCGACCCGCGATCACCCGCGCCGGACAGCAGCATCTCGCCGATCGCGCGGCGGAGGCCGCCGAGTTGTTCGCGCGACTGGAACGGATCAACGGGTCGCAGACCCGGGCGGACGGATCGCCGGTGTGGCGGGCGATGCGCAACCGGGTCACCCATGGCAGCATGGCCGGCGATGCCGCGCAAGAGATCGCCGCGATGATCGACGAACCCACGCGCAAGGTCGAACGCTCGTGAGCGTCTCGGTCGCCCGCGTGCCGACGCATTCGGCCAGCCGCTACCTCCAGCAGCTCGCCAGGCACTGGAGCCACAAGATGACGGTCGTCTTCACCGCTGAGGAAGGGACGATCGACTTTCCCAACGGATCGCGGCTGGCGATGCGCGCCGACAGCGAGACGCTGGACGTCGTGCTCACCGTACCGGAAAGCGAGGACGCCGGGCGGATGCGGGGCGTGGTCGCCAGCCACCTCGACCGGTTCGCCTTCCGCGAGGCGCCTTTGACCTTCGACTGGCGCGACGGCTGACGGCGGTCCCGTTCGCCGCGCGACCCCGGGCGGGGGCGAACGGTCGTCGACCGGATCAGGGTAAGCGGCGGGCGGTCGGGGAGTTCCCGGCAACCCGGAGGTACTCGCCGAGCACCGCCGCGTTGACCCGATCCCATCGATACGCCGCCGCCCGCACCCGGCCCGCCTGTGCCATCGTGTGGGCAAGCGGCCGGTCCGCGACGATGCGGCCGATCGCGTCGGCATAGCCGGCGACGTGGCGCGGGGACACCAGAAAGCCGGTCACCCCGTCCTCGACCAGATCGACCGCACCGGTGGCGCGCGCGGCGACCACCGGCACCCCCGCCGCCATCGCCTCCAGCGTCACGTTGCCGAACGTCTCGGTGACCGACGGATTGAAGAACACGTCCATCGACGCGACCGCGCGACCCAGCTCGTCGCCGGTCTGGAACCCGGCAAAGATCGCGCCCGGCGCCTCGTCCGCGAACCAGCTTGCCGCGGGACCCTTGCCGACCACCAGCACCCGGTGCGGCACCCCGCGGCGGCGCAACTCCTTCACGACCCCGGCGAACACGTCGAGGCCCTTTTCCTTGACCAGCCGGCCCAGGAAGCCGACCGCGACCTCGTCGTCGCCGATACCCAGCGCCCGTCGCCAGCCCGGATCGCGCGCCCCCGGATCGAACCGGTCGTGATCGATCCCGCGCGACCAGATCGCCATCGGCGTGGTCACGCCCCAATGGGTCAGCAGCGTTCCCATGCTGGGGCTGGGCACCAGCACGCGGTCGACCCGGTTGTAGAAGCGCGTCTGGACCCAGCGCAGCAGCGGTTCGGCAAAGCCCAGCCCGTAATAGCGGGCATAGGTTTCGAACCGGGTGTGCACCGATGCCACCGTTGCGACCCCCTGTCGCCGCGCCCAGCTGACCGCCGCATGGTTGAGAAGGTCGGGCGCCGAGACGTGGACCAGGTTGGGCGCGAACGCCTCCACGTCGCGACGGGTGGCGGCGGGCATGTAGCGGCCGAGGCGATACTCCGCCCGCCCGCCGGGCATGGGAACCGCCGGCACCGACACCAGATCGCCGGTCGGCGCAAAAGCGGGGCGGGGCAGGGTGGGCGAATAGACCCGCACCGCCGCGCCCGCCTCCAGCAGCGATCCGACCAGGAGGTTGAGCGCCTGATTCGCGCCGTCGCGCGTGTAGTTGTAGTTGCCGCTGAACAGCGCGACGCGAAGGTCGGACGGTGTCAGGCACGGCTGCATGGGAGCGGGGCCATAGCCCCGTGCGTTGCGCTTGGCTACTGATCCCCAGGAGTGACCCATGGCCGACCTTTCCGCCTCCATCACCCGCCGCTGGCCCGCCGCTCACCTCGATCGGCTTCAGCTCTACTCGTTGAACACCCCCAACGGGATCAAGGCGGGGATCATGCTTGAGGAAACCGGGCTGCCCTATGAGGCGCATCTGGTCGATATCGGCGCGGACGAGAGCCACACCCCGGAGTTCCTGTCGCTCAATCCCAATGGCAAGATCCCCGCGATCATCGACCCGGACGGGCCGGACGGGCGGTCGATCGGGCTGTTCGAATCCGGCGCGATCCTGCTCTACCTTGCCGAAAAAACCGGGATGCTGCTCGATCCCGCAAGGCGCTGGGAAACCACCCAGTGGGTAATGTGGCAGATGGGCGGGCTGGGGCCGATGGCGGGGCAGCTCAACTTCTTCGGCGCGATGGGCGGTAAGGACTGGGAGGACAAGCGCCCGCGCGACCGCTTCGCCGCCGAGGTCCGGCGGCTCTTCGGCGTCCTCGACGCGCGGCTGGACGGGCGTGCGTGGATCGTCGATGATTATTCCGTCGCGGACATCGCCTGCATCGGCTGGGTCCGCGCGATCCGCAACATCAACGCGCCCGAACTGACCGGGTGGGACGGCTTCACCAACGTCCGCCGCTGGCTCGACGCGGCGCTGGAACGCCCGGCGGTGCAGAGCGGGATCAAGGTCACCGCAAAGGGATAGGGGCCGCGCGACGCGCGAACCCCCGGCCCGGTTCAGAAGCGATAGCCGATGGTGAACTGGACGATCGGATACAGCTTGTAGTCGTCGACATCGTCCTGCAATTCCAACCGCTCGCGTTCCAGATCGGCGCGAAAGGTGGCGTCGGTCTGGGCGCTGCCGCTCGCGGTGAACTCACGGACGCGCGCACCGCCCTGGAACAGGACGCCCGCATCGAAGCCGAAGTTGAAGCCGCGCCGACGCAGTCCGCTCCATCCCAGGGTCAGCGCGGGCGCGAACGTCTTCACCTCGGCGCGCCCACGCAGGGTACCGATCTGCGCGGGCGTGTACGCGTCGTCGCCGACCTCGACGGTAGCGGTCGGCGTGGCTTCGACGCGGACGCGGTTGCGGTTGATCCGCGCCCCGCCCGAGATGCGGAAATGCCCGCCCATCGGGTACAGGTCGAGCATCAGCCCGTATGAGCGCAGCCGCAGGTTGCCGTCATATTCGATGTCGTCCGAATCGAAGCTGGCGTTGACCCCCAGGAACGTGGCGTTCGCGCGTACGCCCACCGTGTCGCTGAACCGTGCGCCGACTTCCGGTCCGATCCCCAGCGTCCCTCCGGTCACGCCCATCGAAAAGACGGCGCGGTCGTCACCCGCGTCCTGCGCCGCGACGGGCGAGGCGGCCAAGCCGGCGGCGGTGAGCAAACATGCAGCGATCTTCATCAATCTTCCCCCCACTGGTTGATGCCGGTCGCGACGCCTGGCCGCATCCGGGCCGCGGCGTCGGGCGACAGGCGCACGCCTTTCGCCCAACCACGCCGGACCCGCATCGTGCAGTTGATGTATGTCGGCCCCAGGTTCTCGCGATTTGGCGGTGGGCGAACGCGACGCTGTTCCCCTCCCGTTCCCGGTCGCCTATATGGCGGCCATGGCCAAACCCCAGAAGCGCTACGTCTGCCAAAGCTGCGGATCGGTGTCCTCCCGCTGGCAGGGCCAGTGCGTCGACTGTTCCGAATGGAACACGCTGGTCGAGGAAGCCGCCGCGGCGGTTACGCCGTTCCAGGCCAAGCACAACCTGCAGGGCGGCGGCCGTGCGATCCAGCTGGTCGCGCTCGACGCGGAGGTGGCGCTGCCCGAGCGCATGTCGACCGGCATCGCCGAACTCGACCGTGCGCTCGGCGGCGGGTTCGTTGAGGGCTCGGCGACGCTGATCGGCGGCGATCCGGGCATCGGCAAGTCGACCTTGCTGCTCCAGGCCGCGGCGCTGCTCGCCCGTGCCGGTCGCGACGTCGCCTATGTCTCGGGCGAGGAAGCGGCGGATCAGGTCCGCCTGCGTGCGCAGCGGCTGGGGCTGGGCACCGCCCCCGTCCAGCTGGCGGCGGCGACGTCCACCCGCGACATCCTGACCACGCTGTCGTCTGGCAAGCCGCCCGCGCTGCTGGTGATCGATTCGATCCAGACCATGCATTCCGATCTGATCGAAGGCGCGCCGGGCACCGTCAGCCAGGTCCGCGCCTCCGCCCAGGAACTGATCCGCTTCGCCAAGGAACGCGGCACCGCGCTGGTGCTGGTCGGCCATGTCACCAAGGACGGCACGATCGCCGGTCCCCGCGTGCTCGAACACATGGTCGACACCGTGCTCGCATTCGAAGGCGAGCGCAGCCACCAGTACCGCATCCTGCGCGCGATCAAGAACCGCTTCGGCGGCACCGACGAGATCGGCGTCTTCGCGATGGAGACCGGCGGGCTGTCGGAGGTCGCCAATCCTTCCGCGCTGTTCCTCACCCATCGCGAGGAGGGGGTGACCGGTACGACCGTGTTTCCCGCGCTCGAAGGGACGCGCCCCGTGCTGGTCGAGGTGCAGGCGCTGGTCGTTCGCCTCGCCAGCGGCGCCACCCCGCGGCGTTCGGTGGTCGGCTGGGACTCGGGACGCCTCGCGATGGTGCTCGCGGTGCTGGAGGCCCGCTGCGGGCTGTCCTTCTCCTCGGCCGAGGTCTACCTCAACATCGCCGGCGGCTATCGCGTGCAGGACCCGGCGGCGGACCTCGCGGTCGCGGCCGCGCTCGTCTCCGCCCTGTCCGAACGCCCGGTCCCTGCCGACGCCGTCGCGTTCGGCGAACTCGCGCTGTCGGGAGAGATCCGCCCCGTCGCGCACGGCGCGCTTCGCCTCAAGGAGGCGGGCAAGCTCGGCTTCGAGCGCGCCATGGTGCCGGCGTCGATGACCAAGGACGCCGCCGGGCTGCGAACCTCGGGGTTCCGGACGCTGGGGCAGTTCGTCGACCACATGCTGGGGCGGGGGTAGGCACCGGGGCTTGCCGACGCCGCTGCGGGGCGACCCGACCGGGGCACCACTGGCGATTGGTGCCGAGCCGTTCTAAAGCGACAGCCATGGCCCTGACCTCGCTCGATGTCCTCGTCCTTCTCGCGGTCGGCGGCGCCGCCGCGCTCGGCGCGTGGCGCGGCTTCGTCACGGAGGTCTTGTCGCTGTTCGCCTGGGTCGCGATCGTCGCTGCGCTGAAGCTGTTCCACATCAGCCTCGCACAGGCGCTGACCGGCGTGGTCGGGACGGTGTCGGGCGCGGCGGTGCTCGCCTTCGCGCTGATTACCGGCGTCACCTATATCGGGGGCAAGCTGGTGTCGCGTGCGATCGGCAACCGGGCCAAGACATCGGTGCTCGGCCCGGTCGACCGCGCGTTGGGATTCGGCTTCGGCGCGCTCAAGGGGCTGATCCTCGCCAGCCTCGGCTTCCTGGTCGTCGCCTTGGTGATCGACACGGTCAGCGGCGGGCCCGCACAGCGACCCGACTGGATGACGCGGAGCCGTACCTATCCGCTGCTCAACGCCACCAGCGCCGGCATCGCCGATTTCGTCGACCGCCGCCGCCGCGGCCTGCCGGTGTTCGGCGCCCGCACCCCGCCCGCGACCGATGCGAGCACCGCCGAATGACCGCCCCGCTATACAATGCCGAGATCCTGCGCCTCGCCGCGTCGATCCCCCATCACGAGCGCCTGCCCCATGCGCAGGCGACCTCGGAGAAGCGCTCCCCCGTCTGTGGCAGCCGGGTGACGGTCGACCTCGCGCTCAAGGACGACCGCGTCGCCGAAGTCGGCCTGCTGGTCCGGGCCTGTGCGCTGGGTCAGGCGTCCGCGTCGGTGCTGGCGCAGGCGATCCTGGGCCGCACGCCCGAGGAACTCGCCGCCACGCGCGACGCGCTTGCCGCGTGGCTCGCCGGCACCGGTCCGCTCCCCGACTGGCCGGGGCTCCATGTCTTCGAGCCCGCGCTGGCCGTCACCGCGCGCCACCCCTCGATCCGCCTCGCCTTCGAGGCCGCTGCCCAGGCCGCAGCGGAGGCGCGCGCGCATGCATGAGACCGCCTCGCTGCTCCGCGACGGGGTGGTGCTGCTCGGATCGGGGCTGGTCTTCGTGCTGCTGTTCCGCCGATTGGGGCTCGGCGCGACGCTGGGCTACCTCGTCGGCGGCGCGGTCGTCGGTCCGCAACTGCTGGGTTGGGTCGGCGGTGCCGAAAGCAAGATGGGGGTGGCCGAACTCGGCATCGTGCTCCTGCTGTTCATCGTCGGACTGGAACTGAACCCGACCCGGTTGTGGAAGATGAAGCAGGAGATCTTCGGCGTCGGGCTGCTTCAGGTCGTGCTGTGCGGGCTGGCGGTATCGGGGGTGGTGTGGCTGTTCACCCGATTCTCCGCCCCCGCCGCCTTTGCGCTCGGACTGCCGCTTGCCCTGTCCTCGACCGCGCAGGTGCTGCCCATGCTGCAATCGGCGGGGCGGCTGCGCACGCCGTTCGGCGACCGTGCCTTTTCGATCCTGCTGTTCCAGGATCTGTCGATTGTCCCGCTCATCACCATCCTCGCCGCGATGAGCCGCAATCCGGCCGACGCCGGTGGCCCGCCCGGCTGGCTGCTTGCGGCCGAGACACTGGCCGCGATCGGCGGGCTGATCCTGGCGGGGCGGTTCCTGCTGCGCCCGCTGTTCCGGCTGATCGGCAATCTGGGCGAGCGCGAGATGTTCGTCTTCGCCGGGCTGTTCACCGTCATCGCCAGCGCCGCGGTGATGGAGATGCTGGGGCTGTCGACCGCGCTGGGGGCGTTCATCGCCGGCGTGATGCTCGCCGACAGCCCGTACCGGCACGAGCTGGAGGCGGACGTCGAACCCTTCCGTTCGATCCTGCTCGGACTGTTCTTCCTGGCGGTCGGGATGATGCTCGATCTCCACGCGATTGCCGAGCGTCCCTTGTTCGTCGCCGCGATGGCACTGGCACTGATCGCGACCAAGGCGCTGGTGATCTTCGCGATCGGCATGGCCGTGCGGATGCCGTGGCGCGGTGCGCTCGCGCTCGGGCTGCTGCTCAGCCAAGGCGGCGAGTTCGGCTTCGTGCTGTTCGCCCAGGCGCAGCAGGGCTTGCTGATCCGGCCGGAGGCGGCCAGCCTGTTCGGCGCGATCATCACCGTGTCGATGGCGACCACCCCCTTCCTGATGAGCGCCACCCGCCGCTTCCGCTCGGCGCCCGAGGTGAAGCAGGAAAGCCGCGAGGCGCCGCGCACCGACGGTGCCAGCGCTCTGGTCGTCGGTTATGGCCGCTTTGGGCAGACGGTGGCGCAGATGCTGATCGCGCACGGCATCCCCGTGACGCTGATCGACACCGATATCGAGATGATCGACATCGCCGGCGAGTTCGGCGCCAAGGTCTATTATGGCGACGGCACCCGCATGGACCTGCTCCGCCAGGCCGGCGCGGGCGAGGCCGAGCTGATCCTGTTCTGCCAGGACGGCGACCAGCTGAGCCCCGACACGCTCGCCGGGGTGCGCGAGGCGTTTCCCAAGGCGAGCGTCTTTGTCCGCGCCTATGATCGCCGTGCCTTCATCAAGCTGCGGGGCGCGCCCGTCCAGGGCATCGTGCGCGAGGTGATGGAGTCCGCAATCAAGATGGGCCGCCTCGCGCTCGACTGCCTCGGCGTCGATGGTCCCGATATCGACCGGGCGGAGGCCGACTACCGCCGCCGCGACAAGGAACGGTTGCGCGCGCAGGTCGAATCGGGCGACCTGCGCGCCGCGATCGACCGGATGCTGATCCAGCAGGAGCGGTCGTGATGCTGGGGATGCTGGCGGCACTGTCGGGTGCAATCGCGGTGGCGGCGGGCGCGTTCGGGGCGCATGGCGTCACGGGGCAGGCCGCGGACTGGCTGCGTACCGGCGGCCAGTACCAGCTCGTCCACGCGCTCGCCGCGCTGGTCGCGCTCCGGCTCGAAGCGCGCGGCCCTGCCTGGCTGTTCGTCGGCGGCGGCGCGGTGTTCGCGGGAACGCTGTACCTGATGGCGTTGGGGGCGCCGCGCTGGCTGGGGGCGGTGACGCCGCTGGGCGGGGCGGCCCTGATCGCCGGCTGGCTGTGGCTTGCCTGGACCCTGCGCGGATAGCCGCACCCGGAACCGCTTGCATCCGCGCCGCCGATCCCGTTCTGTTGCGGGCATGACCACCGAACGTTTCCTGCTCGGGCGTGGCCGCGACCGCATTGCGGACGGCGACCTGTGCGCGCTGGAGGATGCGGTGGAGCAGGTACGCGACGTTCCCGCGCGCCACCTGCTGATGCGCCGCGGCGAGCCCGTGCGCGAGGCGTCGTTCCTGGTCGACGGCTATGTCTGTCGCTACCTCGACGACCGGCAGGGGCATCGTCAGATCCTGGCGGTGCACGTTCCCGGCGACTTCATCGACCTGCACGGCTATCCCACCGGCGCACTCGACCACGACATCGCGACGCTCGGCCCCGCGCGGATCGCGACGATCGGCCATGCGCGGCTCGATGCGATCATGACCCATCGCGCACCGCTCGCACGGACCTTGTGGTTGTCGACCCTGCTCGATGCCGCGATGCACCGCGAATGGATCTTCCGGCTCGGGCGATTGGGTGCGGATGGGCGGGTCGCGCACTTCTTCGCCGAGCTCGAGGCGCGGCTGATGCTTGCGGAGGTCGCGCCCGACGGCGTCTTCCCGCTGCCGATGACCCAAGCCGACCTGGGCGAGGCATGCGGCATTACCGGCGTCCATGCCAATCGCGTGTTGCGGCGCCTGCGCGAAGAAGGCCTGCTCGCCTTTTCCGGCGGGCTCGCGACTGTGCTCGACCGATCGGGCCTCCAGCGCCGCGGCGAGTTCCACCCCGCCTACCTCCAGCATCGGGGTTGAGGCGCCCGGCGCCCCGACGCTTGCGAGAACGCCCTACCGCGCCCGAAGCCGGATCGCCTGCCCGCCGCCCGGCGCCAGCGCCAGCACCAGCCGGTCGCCGCGTCGCACCGTCCGCGTCTCGAACGCGATGCTGCGCCGCTGCGCGGTGGCATAATGCGCGCCCGGCCCGTCGCGATAGATTTGCGCTTCGTATCGCCGTCCCGGCTCCAGGAAATCTAGCGGCACCGTCAGCGTCCGTGCGTTCTCGTCGGTGATCGCGCCCAGATACCAGTCGCGGCTGTGGCGGTCGCGCCGTGCGATCGTCACGTAATCGCCGACCTCGCCGTTCAGCACGCGGGTGTCCTCCCAATCGGTCGGCACGTCGCGGATGAAGCGAAACGCACGGGCCTCGCGCGCATAGGTTTCGGGCGTGTCGGCGGCCATCACCACCGGGGAGTAGATCACGACATACAGCGCCAGCTGCTTGGCCATCGTCGACGGAATGTTGCTGTCGTCCGACCCTTTCAGGCTGAGCAGGCCGGGGGTGAAGTCCATCGGCCCTTCCAGCATCCGGGTGAACACCAGGTTCGCCTCGTGCTCGGGCGGGTTCTTGTCCTGCCAGCTCATATATTCGTTGCCGCGCGCGCCCTCGCGGCTGACCCAGTTGGGCCAGGTGCGCTGGAGCCCGGTGCCCTTCACCGGCTCGTGCGTGTCGATCGCCACCCGGTACTTCGCGGCGGTCGCGACCACGCGCGCATGGTGGTTCACCATCCACTGCCCTTCGTGCCATTCGCGCCGCTGTTGCCCGTCCGCGCCGGGGCGCTCGATCTGCCCGGCTTCGGCGACATAGCCGGTCTTGACCACCGGAATGCCATGGTCGGCGGCATAACGGAACGCGCGGTCGAGCTGCGCGTCGTAATTGCCTGCGTCGCCATAGGTTTCGTTGTGCCCGATCAGGTACACATGCTTGCGGCGCGCATAGGCCTGGAGCACCTTGGCATCGAAGTCGGGCGTCGGCCGGTCGAACTGCATGGGTCCGCCGCCATCGTTCCAGCCGACATTCCATCCTTCCACCAGCACCCCGGGGATGCCGTTGGCGCTGGCGAAGTCGATATACTGCCGGACATGGGCAGTGGTGGCGCCGTGCTGCGGCCCGGTCGCCCAGCTCCACTTGCCCGAGATCATGTTCCACCACACGCCGACGAACTTGCCCGGCCGGAACCAGCTCGCATCGCCCAGCCGGCTGGGCTCGTTCAGGTTCAGCATCAGGTGACTCATGTAGAGCCCCGCCGCGTCCGGCGCGACGATCACCGTCCGCCACGGCGTCGCGAACGGCGCCGCCCGCGAGACCTTGGGCGCCGCCGATCCGGGGGTCAGCACCGCCTTGAGCGTGTTGGAGTCGCCGACCTTGGCCAGGTTCATCGCCGCATAGTCGGTCAGCGCCGCCTCGTGGATCGCCAAGTGCGTTCCGTCCGCCAGCTTGATCGTGACCGGCGTCGCCGCGGTGCCGACCGCGCGCAGCGGCGTCCGCGCATAGGGATACTCCTCGCGGTTCCACTCGAACGCCGGTTTCCACCACGCCGTTGCGTCCTCCGCCACCGCGAAACGGGTCAGCTCCTCGGCGATGTTGACCGTCTTCCACTGTGGCTGGTCGGGGAAGTGGTAGCGCAGGCCGACCCCGTCGTCCTGCAACCGGAACTCGACGTCGATCGACCGCCGCAGACCCCAGGTCTCGGTCAGCCGGATGCGCATGGTGCTGTGATGGTCGCGGATCGTCCGCCACTCGCCCCAGGGCTGGGTCCAGCTGGTGTCGCTCGCGCTGCGGCCGACCACGCCGATCGCCAGCCCGCGGTTGAACTGCTGCTGGTCGGTGAACAGGAAGCCGAGCTGCGACGGCGCGATCAGCACCTTGCCCGCGCGGGCGAGCGACCACATCGCCCGCCCGTCCGCATCGCTGGTGACCGTCACCTCCAGCCGCCCGTCCGGCGACGTCGCCGCCGCGCGCGCGACCGGCACCACCGCCGCGACCGGCGGCGCGTCCTGCGCGGTGGCACCTGCGGCCAGGCATGCGAGCAGCAGCAGCGATCTCATGGCACTTCCTTTCGGCAACCGATCCGGCATAGCCCCGTGCGCGCGATCGAGCCACGCATCAGCGCGGCAGGGTGATCGTCGCGGCCAATCCGCCCCCGGTCCGGTTGGCAAGCGTGACGTCGCCGCCCGCCTCGCGCACGATCGCGCGGGTCAGCGCCAGCCCCAGCCCGATCCCGCCCGTCTCGCGGTTGCGTGACGTTTCCAGCCGGGTGAACGGGTCGAACACGTCGCCCAGCCGGTCGGGGGGAATGCCCGGCCCGCGATCCGCGACCACCACCGCCACCGCCCGCGCGGTCGGCTCGATCGACACCGCGACCTCGTCGCCATATTTCACCGCATTCTCGAGGAGGTTGCGCACCGCCCGCCGCATCAGCGCGGGCCGCAGCCTGAGCGTCAGCCGGTCGGTCTCGGGGAATGCGACATCCTGCCCCAGGTCGCGGAAATCCTCCACCACCGCGTCGACCAGCGCGGCCAGATCCACCTCGGTCGGCGGCTCGCTCGGGCGGCCCAGCCGTGCCAGCGACAGGATGTCGTCGAGCGTCCGGTTCATCTCGTCCACCGTGTCCGCCATCCGCGCGCGGTCGGTATCGTCCTCCACCGATTCGATGCGGACGCGCAAGGCGGCGAGCGGGGTGCGCAGGTCGTGGCCGATCGCGCCCAGCATCCGGTCCTTCTCGTCGAGCATCTCGGTGACTCGGGTGGCAAGCGCGTTGTACGCCCCGATCAGCACCGCGACGTCGTGCGGGCCGCGCACCGCGACCGGCCGCGCCTCGCCCCGGCCGAAGCCGTCGGCGGCGCGGGTCAGATCGCCCAGCGGGCGCGACAGTCGCCGGACCGCCCACAGCACCGGCAGCAGTATCACTACGAACAGGATCAGCGTCTGCGCCGCCAGCCGCCACGCGAGCGACTGGTCGCGCTGCACCCACGGCACCCGCTGCACCAGCCAGCCCCCGCCCGGCCGCTCGATCGCCAGCGTAAGCTCGTCGGCATTGGCGAGCAGGAAGCGCGCCCGGCCCGGCGACCCGCGCCGCAGCAGCGGGTTGCCCGGCCGCAGCGGCGCGAGCCCGGTCTCGATCCGCACCGCCTGCACGCCCAGCTCGGCCAGCGTGTCGCGCAGGTTGGCGGCGACCGCGGGCTCGCCCGGCGCGCCGAGGGGGATCGGGTTGACCCGGCTCGGCCAGACCCGCCCGCGCTCGTCCTGCGGCCGTCCGCCGCGTTCGATCGCGTCGGCGAAGCGGGTCGCGGCCTGCCCCGTCACCTGCGCCAGCGCGAACTGCCGGCGCTCGCGCAGCTGCAAGGCAAAGGTGATCGCCTGCGCCACGAACAGCGCCAGCGCGATCAGCAGCGCGATCTGCCCCGCCAGGTTGCGCGGCCACAGCTTCACGGTGCGCCGCTCACAGCCGCACCACCTCGGTCGCCAGCGTATAGCCGCCGCCCCACACCGTCTTGATGATCTCCGGCGTCTTGGGATCGACCTCGATCTTGCGGCGCAGGCGGCTGACCTGGTTGTCGATCGCCCGGTCGAACGCCGCCGCCTCGCGTCCCTGCGTCAGGTCGAGCAGCTGGTCGCGGGTCAGCACCTGGCGCGGACGGGTGACCAGCGCCAGCAGCAGGTTGTATTCCCCCGTCGACAGCGGCACCGACACGCCCTCGCGATCCACCAGCGCGCGCTCGCCCGATTTGAGCACCCAGCCGGCAAAGCCGTACGATCCGCTCTCGGGCGCATGTTGCCGCGTGCCGCCCGCGGACAGCCGGCGCAGCACCACCTTGACCCGCGTCGCCAGCTCGCGCGGGGAGAACGGCTTCACGACATAATCGTCCGCGCCCATTTCCAGCCCGACGATCCGGTCGGTTTCCTCCGTCCGGGCGGTGAGCAGGATCACGGGGGTGTCGCTGGTCGCGGCGATGTGGCGGCACAGGCTCAGCCCGTCCTCCCCCGGCATCATCACGTCGAGGACCACGAGGTCGATCGCATAGGCGGCCAGCCGCATCCGTGCCGATCCCGCGTCGCCCGCCTGGGTGACGCGGAACCCCTGCTTGGTGAGATACACCGCCAGCGGCTCGCGGATCGAACGCTCGTCATCGACGAGCAGCAGGTGCGGCTGGTCTCCCATGCCCCCGGTCATAGCGCGCGCATCGTCACGGGGCCAAGGCTTGCCGGATCAGTCCGCATCGCGCGGCGGGGGCGGCGCGTCGCGCCCGCGACCGGGGCCGGCGCGCAGCTCGGCGGCATCGAGCTTGCCGTCGCGGTTCGCATCCAGCCGGTCGAAGCGTGTGCCCGCCTCCGCCAGCGCCTCGGCGCGGGTGACGACGCCGTCACCGTTCGCGTCCGCGCGCATCATCATCATCCCGCCGCGCGGCGGGCGGGGCGGTCCGTCCTGCGCCAGGACGGGGGAAGCGAGCACGCCTGCAACAAGCGCGATGACGATCGATGGTCGCATGATGATCCTCTGGGGTCGGCGGGTCGATCCGGCCAACGGCAACGGTATCGGCGATCGGCATCTCGCCCGTGTGTCGCGCGCCCCTCGCAAGTGTCGCAATATGTCGCGCAGACCCGATCGCGGCGCCGACCCCGGCTCACGCAAAGATGGCGACGCTCTGCATCTGCTCCGCCACCGCGCGCCCGTCCGCGTTCCAGACCCGCATCGTCTGGCTCGACGCGCCGTCGCGCGCATGATCGGCGCGCGCCTGGAGCAGCCACCAGCCATCGGTCGTGACCGGGGCGCCGAGCACGTTGACCAGCCACGTCATCGAGCTCAGCGGCACATGCTCCCGCAGCAGCCGGAGCGCGGCGGGTGGCAGCGAATCGGCGATCGCGAGCAGCTCCACCGCCGGGTCGAGCCCGTCCCGCTCGCGCAGCCGTGCCCAGCGCAGCCATTCGGCCGGCGCCAGTCCCTCGCGCTGGTCGACGAACTCGAACTGCTGGCTGAACGGCACCTCGGGTCGCCCGAACCAGGTCCGGTCGCCGGGACCGGGCCGGGGCAGGGCGGGGGCCTGCCCCTCCGCATGCGTCAGCCGCGACGCGATCGCCGCCATGAACACGAACGTCGCGCGCAGGCCCAGCCCCGCCTCGCCGACGACGTCCGCCTGGACGAACGCGGCGTTGCGCCCGCGCCGCAGCCGCTCGGCCCGGATCGTCACCGCGCCCGACAGCGGTCCGACGAACGACACCTGCGCCGACCGGAGCGGCGGCAGATCGGCCTCCGACCGTTGCGCAACGTGCAGCGCCAGCGCCGCCGACAGTCCGCCATAGCTGGTGCGCCCCTGCAACCATTCGGGCGGGATCGTCGCGCCCCAGCCGTCGCCGGCGGGCGCCATCGCGGCAAGGATGTCGGGCAGGCTGGTCATGCAGGCTCCACGGTCGGCCGCAGCTCGCGCTTCAGCACCTTGCCGATCGCGCTGCGGGGCAGTTCGGGCACGGGGTACACCGCCGACAGCCGCTGGACCTTGCCCAGCCGCGCATTGGCCCAGGCCAGCACCGCGTCCGGATCGGCGGATGCGTCCGCCGGCACGAAGAAGCCGACCGGCGTCTCGCCCCACCGGTCGGACGCCACCCCCACCACCGCGCAATCGGCCACCGCGGGATGGCCGGCGAGCACCGCTTCGAGGTCGCTGGGATAGATGTTGAACCCGCCCGAGATGATGAGGTCCTTGGCCCGGCCGACCAGCGTCAGGAACCCGTCGGCGTCGAACCGCGCCAGGTCGCCGTGCCGGATGAAGCGTCGGCCGTCGGCATCGTGCCACTCCGCCTCGCGGGTCGCCGCGGCGCGGTTGTGGTATCCGATCATCATCGCCGGGCTGCGGCCCACCACCTCGCCGACCTCGCCCGGCGCGACCTCCCGGCCCCCGGCGTCGATCAGCCGGATCTCGTGCCCGGGCAGCGGCTGGCCCACCGTCGCCAGCTTGTCGGGATGCGCGTTGCAGTTCAGCCCGCAACTCGCCCCGCCCTCGGTCATCCCGTAATATTCCACCAGCAGCCCCGGCCACCGCGCCACCACATCGGCCTTCAGCGCCGCGGCGAACGGCGCGCTGGTGCACGTCTTGAAGCGGAAGCTCGACAGGTCGAACCGGTCGAACGCGGGATCGGCCATAAGTCGCTGGTACTGGACGGGCACCAGCATCGTGTGGGTCGCGCGATGCCGCTCGGCGAGTTCCAGATACCGGCGCGCATCGAACCGGCCCATCACCACCGCCGTCCCGCCCCAGCCCAGCGTCGGCAGGAAGCTGACCAGCGTCGTGTTGGAATACAGCGGCGTCGCGATCATCGTCACCGCGGTGTCGAACCCCGCGGCGGCGTTGCGCGCCAGATGCTGCCAGCGCATCGCATGGCTCTGGACGATCCCCTTGGGCGTCCCGGTCGTGCCCGAGGAGTAGATCATGTTGAACGGGTCGTCCGGCCCGATCGCGACCTCGGGCGCGGGCGTCCCCGCCGCTGCCATCCAGTCGTCCAGCGTCTCGATCGGCACCGGCCGCGCCGCGATCGGCTCGCCCGACAGCGCCCGGGCGTTGACGCGATCGACGAACAGCAGCGCGGCCCCCGAGTCCGCCACCATCGCGCCGATCGCCGCGGGCGTTGCCGACGGTGCGATCGGCGCCGGCACCGCACCCGCCCGCAACGCGCCCAGGAAGACGATCGCCTGCGCGACCGAGGGCGCCGCGACGATCGCCACCGCCTGCCCCTTGGCGACTCCGTCCCGCACCAGCGCTGCGGCCACCCGGTCCAGCGCCCGGTCGAGCGCGGCATAGCCGATCGCGCCGTCCTCGTCCGCCACCGCGATCCGGTCGGGGCGCTCCACCCCATGGGCACGGATCAGCGCCGGCAGGGTGGCGAACCCGGTCTGCAGCAGGTCGGCGGCGGTCATGCTCCCGATGGCTAGGGCAAAGTTCGCCCCGGCGCCATACGCGATCTTCTAACCGGTTTGCCCGCCGATACTGCGGAATGGCTAGGCGGCGTGGACAAGTTTAAGCCAGTATCTGGCGGTGGCGAGGTGGACCATGCCGAGGAAGCTGCTGGCCAGTTGGTCGTAGCGCGTCGCGATGGCCCGGTTGATCTTGAGGTGGCCGAACATG
>Ga0325401_1000086_pt1 | contig 50864 bp, 48 predicted proteins | sample PopdelMetagenome_FD_205666 | JGI IMG/M metagenome (GOLD analysis project Ga0325401, IMG submission 205666) | Populus deltoides microbial communities from Bellville, Georgia, United States - Xylem-PdKOR-R2 | ecosystem: Host-associated > Plants > Phyllosphere > Stem > Wood/Secondary xylem | place...
CCAGCGCGCCGACCACATCCTCACCGGCGGCGGCAGCTTCCACTGCATCTCGCAACAGGTGCCCACCTAGAACTCCCTCTCCCCTCGGGAGAGGGAAGGGCCCGCTTGGCGCAGCAAGTGGGAAGGGTGAGGGCAGGGCCAGGACAGCACCAATCCGTCACCCCGCCCGCTCCGTCACTCCAGCGCAGGCTGGGGTCGCTCCGTAACAGCGCCCCCGCTCGCGACGAGCCACCCCTGCCAGCGCCGGCGTGACGGAGCACGCGTTGCTTGCAATGTAGGACCGCCCCCAGCACGTCGCGGACCGCTCTTTGCCATCGTCAGCCACCCACCCAGCGCCAGCCATCCGGCGGCGCACGCCCGGCGCGCGGATGTGTCCTTGGCGACGCGTCGGTGTCGCGGGGGCGTGACGCGCAGTGACCTAGCGTGGCCTCACTGTCGCGCGGGCGTGACCCGGGGTCGCGCAGGCGGCGCGTCCTTGTCGCGTTGCGATCGCCCCGGCGACGCTTCACGGGCGCGTGGAGCGAAAACAGCGCCGACGCCTCCACTTCCTCCACTTGTCACGGACGCCGGGTCGGCGGCGATGGCGCGGGGCGGCCCGATCCCCTACATGCCTCACCATGACCCAGATCACCGTCGCCGCGCTCCAGCTATCCTTTTCGCCGAACATCGACGCCAATATTGCCAAGGTGTCCGAGGCGGTCCGCGAGGCGCACGGCCGCGGCGCGCAGGTGATCCTGCCGCCCGAATTGTTCGAGGGCGAGTATTTCTGCCGGGTCGAGGACGAGGCGCTGTTCGCCAATGCCGCCCCGGTCGGCGAGCACAAGGCTGTCCTCGCGATGCAGGCGCTCGCCGAGGCGCTGCGCGTCTGGATCCCGACCAGCTTCTTTGAGGCGGACGGCCCCCACCATTACAACAGCCTCGCGATGATCGGCCCCGACGGCGAGGTCCAGGGCGTGTACCGCAAGAGCCACATTCCCGATGGCCCCGGCTATGAGGAGAAGTTCTATTTCCGCCCCGGCAACACTGGGTTCAAGGTGTGGCAGGGCCCCGCCGCGAAGCTTGGCGTCGGGGTCTGCTGGGACCAATGGTATCCCGAAACCGCTCGCGCGATGATGCTGATGGGCGCGGAGGTGCTGTTCTACCCCACCGCGATCGGTTCCGAGCCGCACGACACGTCGCTCGACACCGCCCGCCTCTGGCGCCGCGCGATGGTCGGCCATGCGGTCAGCAACGTCGTCCCCGTTATTGCCGCCAACCGGGTGGGGGTGGAGCACGGCCAGACCTTCTACGGCACCAGCTTCATCACCGACGAGCGCGGCGACATCCTCGCCGAACTGGGTCGCGAGGAGGAAGGCGTCATCACCGCCACGCTCGACCTCGACCGCGTCCGCCGCCACCGCGCCGCCTTCGGCTTCTTCCGCGATCGCCGGCCGGAACTCTATGGCCGGCTGGTGGCCGACATCTGATCCCGCAGCTCCAACGCCCGCGCGAACACCGCCTCGAACATCGGCGTCGTCAGCACCCCGGTGTTCTGGTTGTATCGCGAGCAGTGATAGCTATCGAGCAGCACCCGGCCGTCCGGCATGACGTGCTCGGCGAGGTGCCCGAACCTGGCCTTGGGCAGCCGCCCGCCCATCGCCTTCACCGCCGACTGATGCGCGATCGCTCCCAAGGCCACCACCACCTTCACCCCCGGCACCGCGGCGAGCGGGGCTTCCAGAAACGGGCGGCACGTCCGGATCTCCTCGGGGGTCGGCTTGTTCTGCGGCGGCAGGCAGCGCACCGAATTGACGATGATCGCCCCGTCGAGCCGCAGGTCGTCCTCGGGCGTCGCCTGATAGGTCCCGCTCGCCAGCCCGAATTTCAGCAGCGTCTGATAGAGGAGCACGCCCGCATGGTCGCCGGTGAAGGGCCGCCCGGTCCGGTTCGCCCCATGCTTGCCCGGCGCCAGCCCCGCGATCGCGAGCCACGCGTCGGGGTCGCCCCAGGCCGGGATCGGCGCGTTCCACCAGCCGGGATACTCGGCGCGGAGCTCCTCGCGGAACCCGACCAGCCGCGGGCAGAGCGGGCAATCGTGCGGCGGCTCGGTATCGGGAAGGGTGGAGGCGACCATGCCGCCCCGGCTAGGGCGCGCGGATGACGAGGGCAACCTACCTCATCGGCCTCGGCTCCAACCGCCCCGGCCGACACGGCGGTCCCGCCGCCGAGGTCCGCGCCGCGCTGGTCGCGATCGGCGGGGTGGTCGCGGCCTCGCCGGTGATCGCCAGCGCCCCGCTCGGCCCCTCGATCCGCCGCTACGCCAACGCCGCCGCGCTGGTCGAAAGCGACCTGCCGCCGCCCGCGATGCTGGCGCACCTCAAGGCGATCGAGCGCGCCTTCGGCCGCCGCCGCGGTCGCCGCTGGGGTATGCGGGTGATCGACCTCGACATCGTGCTGTGGTCCGGCGGCGCGTGGGCCTCGCCGGGGCTCGCGGTGCCCCATCCGGCGTTCCGGACCCGCGCCTTCGTGCTCGGCCCCGCCGCCGGCCTCGCGCCCGGCTGGCGCGATCCCGTCACCGGCCGTACCCTGCGCCAGCTCGCCCACGCGGTTGACCGGCGGCGGCCCGCCTCTTAGGGGCGCAAGGTACCGATGGCCGGGGTCCGTAGCTCAGTCGGTAGAGCAAGCGACTTTTAATCGAGAGGTCCCGGGTTCGAGCCCCGGCGGACCCACCATCGGCACCTACCGACGCCTTCCGCGAGTCGCCGGGGCGAAGTCGATCCGGGCGACCTCGCCGACCCTGCCGCGGGCCATGCGCCCTTCGACCAGCTCGTACCCCATCAGGGCGAAGATGCGCGAGCCGAGGAAGATCGGCCGCGCGTTGCCGTACCAGTCGACGCACGACGCCTCGCATCTGTCGTCGCGGGCATCGGCGGCATGGGCCTCCAGCTCGCCCGCCGGGGTGAAGCGGCGCCGGTCGCGGCGCAGGAACGCGACCGCGGAGCCCGCGCCCAGGAAGCGCTGGGCGGGGCTGTCGTCCAGCTCGCGGGTGATCGGTAGCCCGAGGATGCCCGACGCCCCGTCCGCGCTATCCGGGTCGGGGCGATAGAAGAACGCCTGGCTCCGCCGCTCCCCCTCCCGCGCGGCGGGGAGGAACGAGGTGTCCCCCAGGCGCGGCGGCCCGGCGGCGAGTTCGATCGAGGAAAAGCCCAGCCGCTCGCGCGCGTCGCTGCCGATCACCACCGCATCGTCCCCCATGATGTCGATCCGGTCGACCCCGTGGGGAGCGCGCAACCGGGCGATCGGACCGCCGCCCAGCGGGACGGCGAACACAGTCTTGCTCCCGACCTCGGCGGCGAACGCGCCCGCCGAGTAGATCAGGTGCCGCGCGACGAAGCGGTTGTGGAACGACCAGTTCGCGCCCCCGTCGAGCGGCAGCGGGCGATAGGCGCGGGGGCTGGCGACCGCCGACCCGTCGCCGAAGAGCGCCAGCGGCAGGTGGAGCAGCGCCGCATCGCCCTCGCTCACCTCCGCGCGCCACATCCGCTCGCCGTCGCTGTCGGCGCGGACCACGACGTCGAGCGCGCGGGCCGGCCGGTCCTCGCGGAACGAGAACTGGTCGACCGGCCCACCCCAGGCCTGTGCCGCGCCCGGCCGGCTGCCATCGAGCGGCAGGCGGTACACCATCGCGCGCCGTTCGTCGGCGAGCGCCCGGTCGATCCAGACATAGACCGCCTTGCCCGAGACGTAGAAGTTGCGCCCCTCGCCGCCCAATACCCCCGTCGCGGTGCAGGCGAGCCGTTCCGCCGCGAGGTCGCAGGTGGTGACGGTGTGGAGCGTGTCCACCGGGGCATCCGGGTCGCGGCGCACGGGCACGGGAAGGAAGACGCGGGCCGCGGGGGCGATACGCTGGAAAGGGCGCTTCGCCTCGCCCGTCCAGCGACGCAGGCCGGGCAATTGCGCGGCGATCGGTTCGTCGATGTCGAGGCCGAGCGGGGTGTAGACGATCAGCGTGCTGCCGATCAGGCGCGAGGCGTAGTTGGTCGAGGAGTAATAATCGTTCGAGCGGAGATGATGGCTGTCCTCGAACCACAGGCGGCCGTCGCCGCCGATGCGGAAGCGGTTGATCTCGGTCCCGCCGCGGTCGTAGCTGTAGCCGATCACGACCACCCGGTCGCCGGCGACCAGCATTTCGTCATACCATGCGCCCTCGCCCGAGGTGCCGGGGGGAAAGGCGTCGATCCGGTCGACGGCGCGCATCGCGCGGTCGCCGACCGCAACGGTGAACAGCCGGCCGCGGCGCAGGATGACGAGGTGGTCGCGGTGCTGCTTGACGATGCCGCCCTCGTCGACATCGGCTTCCTGCGTGTTGGTGATGCCGGGCTGGGCGGCGCGGGCACCCGTGACCACCACGTCGGCGGCGGCGTCGGCGGCGGCGGCGGCCGGTTCGGCCATCGGCGGCGGGGCTGGCACGGGCGCGGCCACGATCCCGGGCGGAGCGACGGCGTACTGCTGACGGTGGCGGGCGGCGCGGCGCTTGAGGAAGCGGGCGAGGTCGGTGTCGTTGCGAAAGGCCTGCAACGCGCCGGGCGCAGCCGTGGCCGGAACGACCGCCGGGCCCCCGCCGAACGCCAGCGCCACCAGTCCGATCAGGCCCCGCATCGACCATCCTCCTCTTGCAGGAGGATGGCGGGATGCGCCGCGCGGGGCAAGCGGCAAGGGCTGGCGAGCCGGTCCGCGGCGGGATAGGGGCGGGCGATGGCAGAGATCGTGGTGACCCCCAGTGGCCCGGGGGCGATGGAATCGGGGCTGATGATCGACGAGCATGGCGACCGCTTCGTCGTGCTGACCTTCAAGGAGCCCGACACCGACCCGGTGCTGGTCACCTTCACCGTGCCGCTGTTCGAGCGCTATGTCGGCTACCTCACCCGCACCGCGGAGGCGGCGAAGGACGAGGCGAACTGGGCCATCCCCGACTAACCGCGATCGAGCAGGCGGCGCGCGGCCTTGAGATGGGGGGCGTCGACCATGCGGCCGCGGAACTGAAGCGCGCCGGTCCCCGGATCGGCGTCGAACAGCGCGATGATCGCGCGCGCCTCGTCGAGTTCTTCCACCGTGGGCGTGAAGCCGGCGTTGATGACCGGCACCTGCGCGGGGTGGATCGCCATCATGCCGGTGAACCCGTCGCGCCGTGCGCGGGCGACGTAGCGGGCAAGCCCCTCGTTATCGCGGAAGTCGGGATAGACGGTCTCGATCGCGGGGACGCCCGCGGCATGGGCGGCGAACAGCGCGAGGCTGCGGGCGAGCTGATAGGGCGCGGTGTAGCTGCCGTCCGCCTCGCGCGCGGCGGTGGCGCCGATCGCGGCGGGCAGGTCCTCGGCGCCCCAGGTGAGGCCGGCGAGGTCGCCCGCGACCTCCGGATAGGTGCCGAGGCCGAAGATCGCGGCGGGGGTTTCGGTCGCGACCGGCAGGACCGGGAGGCCGGGCGCCATTGCCGCCAGCGTCTGCAACGACCGCGCGCCTTCCGCCTTGGGTAGCACCAGCGCGTCGGGGCGGGCGGGAAGGACGGCAGCGAGGTCGTCGGCGATGAGGTCCGACCCGAGCGGGTTGACCCGAACGAAGAGCGCCGGGGCCGGGGCCGGGCCGACAGGGCGGTCGCGCAGGAACGTCGCCACCGCCTCGCGCGCCCCAGCCTTGGCCGAAGGAGCGACCGCGTCCTCCAGGTCGAGGATCAGCGCGTCGCAGCCCAGCCCCGCCGCCTTGCGCATCCGCTCCGGCCGGTCACCCGGCACGAAGAGGAGCGAGCGCAGCCGCATCAGTCCGCCCGCTGGGCGAGGTGGCGTTCCCAGGCGAGCGCGTCGGCGATGATCGTGTCGAGGTCGTCGCGCTGCGGTCGCCAGGGCAGCGCGGCGAGGATCGCGGCGTTGTCCGCGATCAGCTCGGCGGGGTCGCCGGGGCGGCGGCCCTCGATCCGGCGCTCGATCCGCATGTTCGTCACCCGGTCGACCGCGTCGAGCACCTCCTGCACCGAGAAGCCGCGGCCATAGCCGCAGTTGAGCGTGTGGCTGCGCCCCGGTTCGGCGACGAGCAGGTCAAGTGCGGCGACATGCGCGGCGGCGAGGTCGGAGACGTGGATATAATCGCGCACCCCGGTACCGTCGGGCGTGTCGAAGTCGGTGCCGAACACCGAGACGTGGCCCCGCTTGCCCGTCGCGGCCTCGACGGCGACCTTGATGAGGTGGGTTGCGCCCGCGGTGGACTGGCCGGTGCGCCCCTGCGGATCGGCGCCCGCAACGTTGAAGTAGCGGAGTGCGCAGTAGTTGATCGGGTGGGCGGCGGCGACGTCGGCGAGCATGGCCTCGGTCATCAGCTTGGACATGCCATAGGGGTTGATCGGCAGCTTCGGATCGCCCTCGCGCACCGGCACGCGTTCGGGGGTGCCGTAGGTGGCGGCGGTGGACGAGAAGATGAAGTGGGGCACCCCTTCCGCGACCGCCGACTCGAGCAGCGAGCGCGAGGCGGCGGTGTTGTTGCGGTAGTATTTGAGCGGGTCCGCGACCGATTCGGGCACCACGACCGAGCCGGCGAAGTGCATGATCGCACGCACGTCAAAGCCGCGGATGGCGGCGCGCACCCGGCCGTCGTCGGCGACGTCGCATTCGATCAGCTCGGCACGCCCGTCGACCGCCCAGTCGAAGCCGGTGACGAGGTTGTCGACCACCACCACCTCGTGCCCCGCATCGAGCAGCGCGAGCACCGCATGGCTGCCGATATAACCGGCGCCGCCGGTCACCATCACACGCCCGTTCAATGCCATTGGGATCGTCTCCTTTGCGTCGCGCCTAGCGGCTTCCTACATCTCGGGAAAGGAGACAGGCATGACGCAGTATGTGACGCTGGCGGGCGGGTGCTTCTGGTGCACCGAAGCGGTGATGAAGGACGTGATCGGGGTCGAATCGGTCGAGTCGGGGTATATCGGCGGGCATGTCGCCGACCCGAGCTACAAGCAGGTGTGCGGCGGTGCGACCGGGCATGCCGAGGCGATCCGGGTCGGCTTCGACCCCGAACAGGTGTCGCTGGACGACCTGCTCGACATCTTCTTCGCGACCCATGACCCGACCCAGCTCAACCGGCAGGGCAACGACGTCGGCACGCAATACCGGTCGGCGGTGTTCCCGGGCGGCCCCGAGCAGGGGGTGGCGATGCGCGCTGCTATCGAGCGCGCGCAGGCGGACAGCTCGAAGCCGATCGTGACCACCGTGGAGCCGATGAGCACCTGGTACCCCGCGGAGGGCTATCACCAAGATTACTGGGAGACCTCGGGCCGGTCGAACCCGTATTGCATGGCGGTGATCCCGCCCAAGCTGCAGAAGCTGAGAAAGAGCTTCGCCGCGCGGTCGCGGGCGGTGACGGCCTGATCGGAAGGTCAGCGAAGGTCGCGGGGTAGAAGGGTGTTTCCCTGTTCTCGTGACCTTCGACCGGATGAGGCCGATCCGTCGAGAGTCGCATAGCGCGACCGCGTCATGTAGGACAGCCGCTTCAGCGGTGGGCGGCGCGGGCGAGGCGGTCGTTGATTGCCTCGCCCAGCCCGTGTGCGAGCACAGGGGCGACTGCGATCCGGCCGCAAGGGCTGGCGTCGGCACGGTGGAGCGCGTCGAACAAGCGAGCGGCGGCCTCGGACAGGTCGCCGGTGGCGGACAGCGTGTCGTCGCCGGCGACCGGGCCGAAGCCGATCAGCCATTCGTCAGGGGCCGCATTGGTCGCATCGAGGCGGAGCGGCTTGGCAGGGGCGTAGTGAGTGGCGAGCTGGCCGGGCGCGGTGATCGGTCCGGATCGGGCAGGCGTATCGATCTCGCGACCCAGCAGCGCCTCGATCGCGTCGGCGGTGATTGGTCCGGGGCGGAGGATCGTACCGTAGGCGACGATGGTCGACTCCAGTCCAGCTGCGCACGCGCCGTCGTCGATCACCAGCGGCACGCCTGCGCCCAGGCTGGCGACGACGTGGCTCGCCCGGGTCGGGCTGATCGCGTTCGAACGGTTGGCAGACGGGGCGGCAAGGGGGCGGCCGGCGGCGGCGAGCAGCGCCTGCATCGCGCGATGCGCGGGGACACGGATCGCGACCGTGGAAAGCCCGGCGGTAACCAGTGACGCGACCGGCGCGCCGGCCCGGAGCGGCAGTACGAGGGTGAGGGGGCCGGGCCAGAAGCGCTCCGCCAGCGCGTAGGCGTCGGCGTCGAACACCGCCAGCGCCTCCGCCGCGGCGAGATCGGGGACGTGGACGATCAGCGGGTTGAAGCTCGGCCGGCCCTTGGCGGCGTAGATGCGAGCGACCGCCGCCGCGTTTCCCGCATCGGCGGCGAGGCCGTAGACCGTCTCGGTCGGCACCGCGACGATGCCGCCGCCAGCGATCAGCGCGGCGGCCTCCGCGATCGCGGCGGAGCCGAAGGGGAGGACGCGCGGGGCTGGATCGGCCATCGCGCCCGACTATAGCGGGGCAAAGAGCAGGAGAGAATGATGGCGTTCACCCCCGCGGTCGCAGAGCAGCGGTTCGTGCTGGAGCATGTTGCGGGCCTGGCCGAGCTGGCCGGCACCGAGCGCTTCGCGGCGGCAAGCCCCGACGTGATCGACGCGGTACTGGAGGGCGCGGGGCAGTTCGCGGCGGGCGAGTGGGCACCGCTGGCCCGCATGGGCGACACCGTCGGCGCGAAGTGGACGCCCGACGGGGTGCGAATGCCCGACGGCTTTCGCGCCGCATACCGGGCGTTCGTCGAGGGCGGCTGGGGCACCATCGGCGTGCCCGAGGCGTGGGGCGGGCAGGGGCTGCCCTTCGTCGTCCAGGCGGCGGTGCTGGAGACGCTGGGGACCGCCAACATGGGCTTCGCGCTGTGCCCGATCCTGACGGTGGGGGCGATCGAGGCGCTCCACCACCATGGCAGCCCCGAGCAGCAGGCGGCGTATCTGCCCAGGCTCGCGACCGGCGAGTGGACGGGGACGATGAACCTCACCGAGCCGCAGGCGGGGAGCGACGTCGGTGCCTTGCGGGCGAGCGCGACGCGGCTGGATGATGGCCGGTGGAGCGTCCGCGGCACCAAGATCTTCATCTCGTTCGGCGATCACGACCTGGCCGACAACATCGTCCACCTGGTGCTGGCACGCACCCCCGACGCGCCCGCGGGAACGCGCGGGATCAGTTTGTTCCTGGTGCCCAAGGTCCGCGCCGACGGGTCGGCCAACGACGTGCGGGTGGTGTCGATCGAGCACAAGATGGGGCTCCACGCCTCCCCCACCTGCGTGCTGTCGTTCGGGGACGAGGGGCAATGTGTCGGCGAACTGATCGGCGCGGAGGGCGGCGGCATGCGCGCGATGTTTACGATGATGAACAATGCGCGGCTCAACGTCGGCTTGCAGGGGGTGCAGGTGGCCGAAGGGGCGACGCAGGCGGCGGTCGCCTATGCGCTCGACCGCGTCCAGTCGGCGCGGGCGGGGGCGGCGAGCCGCGAATCGGTGCGGATCGTCGAGCATCCCGACGTGCGCCGGATGCTGCTGCGGATGAAGGCGCAGACGCAAGCCGCGCGGGCGCTGGTCTATCATGCGTGCGCGATGGTGGATCGCGCCGCGCTGGGCGATGCGGCGGCACGCGCGCGGCTGGAGGTGCTGACCCCGCTCGCCAAGGCGCATGCGACCGACATCGGCTGCGAGGTCGCCTCGATCGGCGTGCAGGTGCATGGCGGCATGGGCTATGTCGAGGAGACCGGCGCGGCGCAGTTCCTGCGCGATGCGCGGATCACCCCGATCTATGAAGGCACCAACGGCATCCAGGCGGCCGATCTGGTCGGGCGCAAGCTAAACCTCGACAACGGCGCGGCGTTCGCGGCGTTGGTGGCGGAGATGCGCGAGGAGGCGCGGGCACCGGCGCTGGTGGCGCTGATCGATGCAGTGGAGGCGATCGGGCGGCGGCTGGCGGGGGCGGGGCATGACGACCGGCTGGCGGCGAGCTATCCGTTCCTGACGATGTGTGCGACCGCGGTGTGCGGGTGGCTGATGGAGCGGCAGACGGGACGAGCGGGCAACGACGACTTCGGCCGGATGAAGACGGCGGCGGCGCGGTTCTATGTCGAGCAGATCGTGCCTGAAGCGCTGGGCCTGCGCGCGGCGGCGGAGGCGTCGGCGGACGTGCTGTACGCGATCCCGGCTGAGCTGTTCGCGGCATGACGCGGCAGGTGGCGACGCTGCGGTTGCGCGCCGGGGCGCTGCGGGTGCGCGCGCGGGTGGCGATGACGCCCGCGGGGCTGGTCGCGACGGGCGTGCTGGTATCGTCGGTGCTGCTGTCGACCGCGGCGGTGGTGCGGGCGGCGGGGCACACTAGAAGGGCCGCCCTTCCGAAGAAGGACGACCCTCCCGCCCTCGGTACGCTACGCGAGGACACGTGACTGCCGGTGGCCGGAACCGGACGGCTTCACTCTGACGCTACTCGCCGTCGCCCGGCCGGTAAGCGGAAGCTTACCTCCGGCAGTAACCCGGTCGATCCGAACGGTCGATCGCGCGTCCCGCGAGGGCACCGCCGGCGACGCCGAGCACCGCGCCCAGGGTGCGGTCGCCGCGGCCCGCCAGCGTGTGGCCGAGCAGCCCGCCCGCGATGCCGCCGATGATGGTGCCGCCGTCGCCGTCGTTGCACTTCTGGCGGGCGCGGTAAGCGCGATAGCCGTCGTCGCGATAGGCGCGGCGGTTGTAGCCGTCATAACCCCGGTCGTAGCGGCTGCCGTAGCGCTGCGCATCGGCGGCGACGGGGGCGACGAGGCCGGTGCCGACCGTGACCAGCGCGGCGGCTGTGAGGGTGAGCTTCTTGAACATCGCTTGGGCTCCCGTTGGTATTTCCCGGCGGCATGAACCGCCGTCGATGAGGAGCTTTTGCCCGATTCGCTTTGAGTGGAGCCTGAATGTGGTCGTTATCGGGGGTTCAGGGTGGGAGTGCGGTCGCGGGACGGCGGCGGCGGGGGCCACTGCCCGTGCTTCAATAACAGGACGTGGCGGGCTGAGCGGGCTGGCAAAGCCGTGGGCCCGGGTCTACAACGCGGTATGGACGTTTCGCTCCCGCTCCTTCTTATTCCATTGGCAGCATTGATTACGGCCATTAGGATCGTGAGCATGGCTGCCCTGACAGATCGGTCGGCAACTTTGCGTGTGCCGTTCCTGCTCTCCTACGGTCTGGGCACCCTGCTCCTGCAGCCTTGGTCGGTGGATTCGTGGCAGCAACTCGGCATGCTAGCTGTCATGCTGCTGATGCTACTGCTTTGGACTGCTGCGGGGTGCGTCGTCGGAGCTGTGCCCGCAATGATCTTTGTCGCTTTGGCGCGCAGACTTGCCCGATCCAAGCAGTAGCTTCAAAGCTGTAGCTCGCGATGAATCAGAGCCGGCATTGTTGCTTCTCGTCACCCCGGCCTTGAGCCGGGGTCCCGCTACTTCGTTGACGCACAGAAGAAGCGGGATGCCGGATCAAGTCCGGCACGACGGGGTGGAGAAATTCGACACCCAAAGGCTTAAAGCCCGCGTCCCCCGGCGGGGAGCGGGCAATCGGCATCCTCACGGCCGGCGGGCGAGCCCGCCGGGCCGGGATCAGGCGGCGGCGGTGGCCAGCTTCTTGACCACGTCGCGCTTCAGGCGACGGGCGCGGAGCGACAGCTTGTCGTCGGCGGTCTTGACCAGCCAGTTGTCGAGGCCGCCATTATGCTCGACCGAGCGCAGGCCGTGGGTCGAGACGCGCAGGCGCACCGAGCGCTCCAGCGAATCGGACAGCAGCGTCACGTTCTGCAGGTTGGGCAGAAAGGTGCGCTTGGTCTTGTTGTTGGCGTGGGAAACGTTGTTGCCCACCTGCCGGCCCTTGCCGGTCAGCTCGCAGATACGCGACATGATCTATAACCCTGATATCGAGCGACGCCCGGAAAGGCCGCGCGGATACCCGCCAGGGCGGCTGCCGTCAACCGGGGTGCGTCGACCGGGTGCAACCGGGCGAGGCTTCGCGGCGTTGTTTCGCTGCCGCCATGGGAGAAAAGATATGCGTGCGCTGTTGGTGCTGGTGGGGCTGGTCGTGCTGGTCGTCGCCGGGCTGATCGTCACGGGCTGGATCCCGGTGTGGCAGACGCGCCCGGCGGTGGTGCAGGCGCCCGAGTTCAAGGCGGCGCTGCCCGAGGTGTCGCTGGGCACCAAGAAGCAGGAGGTAACGGTGCCGACGATCGGCGTGCGCAAGCCCGGAGAGACGCCCGTTCCTGCGCAATAACCGGCTTTGACTAGCGGTGGGTGAGGCGGGCAGGGCGGCGCGATGATCCCGCTGCCCCTGGCCATGCGCGCCGCGCTGGATGCTGCCCGCGCCGCCGCCGAGGACGGTGAGGTGCCGGTGGGGGCGGTGGTGACTCGTGACGGGGTGGTGGTTGCGAGCGCTGGCAATGCGCCGCGGCGGCTCCATGACCCGACCGCACATGCCGAGATGCTGGCGATCCGGCAGGCGGCGGCGTTGCTCGGGCGTGAGCGGCTGGAGGATTGCGACCTGTGGGTGACGCTGGAGCCGTGCGCGATGTGCGCGGGGGCGATCGCGCATGCGCGGATCCGGCGGCTCTACTACGGGGCGGCGGACCCGAAGGGTGGGGCGGTGGAGCACGGGCCGCGGGTGTTCGCGCAGCCCACCTGCCATCACCGGCCGGAGGTGTATCCGGGGATCGGCGAGGGCGAGGCGGGGGCGATGCTGCGGACGTTCTTTGCCGGGCGACGATAGCGCACCGTCAACCCGGCGCAGGCTGGGGCCGCTCGCGGTCGGGGCGGGGTAAGAGCCGCAAGCGATCCCAGCCTGCGCTGGGATGACGGAGCGGGCGGGGTGACTGCGTAGCTCAGCTTCGCACGTCGTTCTGGGTGATCGGCACGATCTTGACTTCGACGCGGCGGTTGGCGGCGCGGCCCGGGTCGGTGTCGTTGGGGGCGATCGGCTGGGTTTCGCCATAGCCGCGGGTGCCGATGCGGACCGGCTGGACGCCCTGGCCCGCCAGGTAATCCGCCACCGCGCGGGCGCGGCGTTCGGACAGCGTCTGGTTGTACGCGTCGCTGCCGGTCGAATCGGTGTGGCCGTACACGTCGATATAGGTCTGGTTGTATTGCGCCAGCGTCTGCGCGACCTGATCGAGCGTCCGCTGGAACTGCGGCTGCACGTTCGCCGAATCGTAGGCGAAGGTGATCCCCGACGGGATGTTGAGGACGAGGTCATCGCCCTGGCGGATCACCTGGACGTCGGTGCCCGCGGTGCGGGCGCGCAGCTCGCGTTCCTGTTTGTCCATGTATGACCCGATCGCCGCGCCCGCGAGCCCGCCGATGCCGGCGCCGACGATCTTCTCCGTCCGGTCGCGCCGCCCGCCGACGAGGTCGCCGACGAGGTAGCCGCCCAGTGCGCCGCCAATGCCGCCCAGCGCGGTCTTGGAGATGCGGCGCTCGCCCGTCTCCGGATCGGTGGTGCACCCTGCCGTGAGCGCGGTGGCGGCGAGTGCGAGGCCGAGGATCGTGGTCTTCATGGGTTTCCCTTTGCTGCATCCGGAACCGGCAAGCGCCTGCTCTGTTCCGCGGCCGTACTGAATGGCCGATGACCGGCACAGTTGCCGCGGCCGTCCCGTTGCGGCTAAGGACCACCTGTAAAGCCGATGGCACCGCCCCCCTTTCCCTGGATCGACGTCCTCATCATCCTGGCGCTGGTCGCGCTGAACGGGGTGTTCGCGATGAGCGAGCTCGCCATCGTCTCCGCGCGCCGCGCGCGGCTGGAGGCGATGGCGCGGACCGGCAAGCGCGGGGCCGCGGCGGCGCTGGCGCTGGCCGCCGATCCGGGCAAGTTCCTGTCCACCGTCCAGATCGGCATCACCCTGATCGGCATCGTCGCCGGCGCCTATTCGGGATCGAGCCTGGGCGAGCCCACCGCGGTGCGGTTGCAGGGGCTGGGGCTGTCGATCGAAACCGCGCGCTCGGTCGGGTTCGCGCTCGTCATCGGGGTGACCACCTATGCCAGCCTGATCGTCGGCGAGCTGGTGCCCAAGCAGTTCGCGCTGAGGAAGCCCGAGCCGATCGCCGCGGCGATGGCGGTGCCGATGCGGTGGCTGGCGGTGGTGACCGCGCCGCTGGTGTGGGTGCTCGACCAGAGCAGTTCGCTGATCTTCCGGCTGCTCAGGCTCAACCGCGAATCGGAGGAGCAGGTGACCGCCGAGGAGCTGCACCTGATCGTCGCGGAGGCGTCCAAGTCGGGCGTGATCGAGGAGCATGAGCGTTCGATCATCTCGGGCGTGGTGCGGCTGGCGGACCGGCCCGTGCGCGAGGTCATGACCCCGCGCACCGACGTCGACTGGCTCGACTGCACGCTGGACGAGGCGGCGATCCGCCGGCAGCTGATCGAGACCCCGCGCACCCGGCTGCCGGTGGGGGCGGGATCGATCGATTCGGTCGAGGGGGTGGTGCAGGCGCGCGACATCGCGCTGGCGCTGTTCCGGGGCGAGCCGCTCGATCTCAAGACGCTGATGCGCAAGGCCCCGGTGGTGATCGACCGGATCGACGCGATGGACGCGCTGGTCCAGTTGCGCGCGGCGGACGTGCCGATGGCGTTGATCCACGACGAATACGGGCATTTCGAGGGGATCGTGACCCCGACCGACCTGCTGGCGGCGATCGCGGGCGAGTTCGCGTCGGACGCGGACCCCGACGACGCACCGGCGATCGTCGAGCGCGACGACGGGTCGCTGCTGGTCGCGGGCACCTGCGCCGCCGACGCGCTGGCCGAGCGGCTGGGGATCGACCTGCCCGAGGACCGCGACTACGCGACCGTCGCGGGCCTCGCGCTCGCCGCGTTCCGCCACCTGCCGGCGGAGGGCGAGAGCTTCACCGAGCAGGGCTGGCGATTCGAGGTGGTCGACCTCGACGGGCGGCGAATCGACAAGCTGCTGGTCGGGCGGGCCTGAGCCGGGCGAAGGTTCCGAAGGTTCCGGCAAAACGACATGTTCGGCGCGGTTGACGCGATCCGCACGCGGCGAGAGGCGGCGGGCGGATGGCGTGGCGGGCATGGCGTCACTGGAGCACATACCGGCCATGTAGGACAGCGCCTGGAGCGGGATGATCCGACCTCGGCCCGTCGCCCCTGGATCTGTTGGAGGGGCTTCGCTCGGTGTCGGGCTCGCCTGCGACACCGCGGTCGGCACCTGCGACTTCGCTCGGCACGAACGGATCGAGGGCGTGGAGCGATGTCGGGATGTTCCAGGCGGTATGATCGGCAGCGACCACCGCGATGGCGACGCCGGGTCGGGTCGCGTGAACTGACGATTTCCGGCCGCAGGGTCTTCCCCTCGTCGCCGGCGGGATGCAGGGTCGGCATCTCGGCGAGGCAAGCGCATGACCTACACCATCCGTCCGGGCGACTCGCTCGCGATCATCGCGCTGAGGCTGCTGGGCGACGCCGGTCGCTGGCCCGAGATCGCGCGGCTGGAACGGGTTGAGCGACCCCGACACCATCCTGGTGGGCCAGGTGCTCCGTATCCCGCCACGCACGCCGCAGGCGCCCGACACCCGCCAGCACCGCGAGCAGCGACTGCCGTCGCGGCATCCCGGCACCCAAACCAGCCTGGTGCCGGGGCATTTCCGCCTCTTCATCCTCGCCGACGAGGTCAATCCGCTGCGACGCAAGGTGGTGCGACGGGTGATCGTCAACGATCGCATGGCCGCGGCCGTGTCCGCGCGGATCGGGCGAGGGGTCAAGGTGTTCCCCAACCCGACCTTCTGGGGCTTCCACCCCAGCGGGCCGCCGACATCTCCCGTTACCGTCGGCGACATGTCCAGGGCCATGGCAACAGCCCGTTCCTGTCCGCATCACGGGCCTGGCCGACCGGCGCCCGTCGGTTCGCGGGGGTGCCGTTCTGGATCGACGAGGCGCAGGCGCGGGCGGCAGGCGCGACGTTCCACGAGACGGACGAGATCGTCGCGGGTCTGCACGACATCCTGCGCCGCACCAAGGACCCGGCCAGCCGGGCCAAGCTGGAGGAGCTGATCGAGAACTGATGGACGACCTGCCCCCGCCCTGGATCGCGCTGCCGGACCTTGATCCGCAGGAGCCCGCGACGCACGGGCTGGCGGAAGCCTATGTCGCGATGAACTGGCTGCCCTTCTGGCAGGGACTGTCGGCACAGGATCGAGCGGCCTATCTCGATCGCTGGAACGCATCCCCTGAATGGCGGCAGGTGATTGCCGAGCGTTACGAGGGCGACGGGATCGACTGGGCGGACGAGGCGCGGGTCGCCGCCGAGTGGCGGGCCGCCCATGTCGACGAGGCACCCCGCCGCAAGTGGCGCTTCTGGCGCTGACCGGCCCGTCCGGTTCCGGCCCTCTGACAGGGTCAATCGGATGCCGCCGGTTCGTGGCCGGGCTCCGTCAGGCCGGCTCGATGCCGTTCGTACTCACGCCGCGGCGGCGAGAAGAGCGTACGCCTACAGCCGCCCGAACACCGCCTCGAACCCGGCGCGGTCGCCGGCGGCGAGGAGGCGAGCCTGTTCGAGCCAGCGGTCGCGGGTGAGGCGGCCGGTGAAGGGGCCGAGGTCGGCGTCGAGGCGCGTGGCCTCCGCGTCGGACAGGGCGGCGAGTTGGCCGATGCGGGTGATGCCGCGGTCGGCGAGGAGCCCGGCGACCTTGGGTCCGAGGCCCTTGAGCTGGGTGACGGGGGCCTCCGCCGGGTCCTGGGTGGGGGCGGGCTCGGGGTGGGCCTCGGCGGCGGGGCTGGCGCCCTGCGGGGCGGCGGCGGCGATGGGTTCGTCGGCGAGGGGGTCGGCGGTCGGCGCTGCCTCCGGCGCGGCGGAAGAGGGAACCGGTAGCGCCTCCACCGGCGTGGCGACGATGGGGAGCGACGCGGCCGGTGCGCGCGGCTCGGCACGGGATTCGGCACGGGGCAGGGTCGCGGACTCGGGCTGCGGTTCGGCAGGGGGCGGGGGCGCCTCCTCCGCTTCCGCGACGCGCTCGTCGAAGGCGTGCTCGGCTTGGCGGCGCTTGTGCTTCTTGCGCATTCCGATCAGGATGATGGCGACCGCGAGCAGCGCGAACAGCCCGATCAGCACCAGGTGCATCGAGGTGATGAGCCCGGTCGAATCAGGCAGCAGGCTGGCGCCGGGGGCGGAGCTGGTCTCGTTCATGGTTACCGATGTAGCCGCGGCGGCGAGCGGCGGCGAGCGGCAATCGGTTGAGCGGGCTGTAAATGTCGGAGGGCTTGCCCATCCGGGCTGTTTGGCCGGCGAAGACAACAACAGGGCTTCGACAAGTTCGGCCCGAACGGCGGAGTTGGCGGGCTGGCGGCGCTCAGCCCTCGCGCGCCATCTCTCGCCAGCCGATGTCGCGTCGGTGGAAGCCGTCAGGAAAGCGGACCTGGTCGACCGCACGATAGGCGCGGGCCTGGGCCTGTGCGACGCGGGGGGCGGTGGCGGTGACCGCGAGGACGCGGCCGCCAGACGCGACCAGTCGGTCGCCGGCCATGCGGGTGCCGGCCTGGAAGACCTCGGCGTCCTCGACCGCGGACAGGTCGACCGCGCCGCCGCCCGCGGGCGTGCCCGGATAGCCGCGCGCGGCGATCACCACCGTCAGCGCCGCGTCGGCCGAAAAGGCGGGCGGGGGCAGGTCGGCGAGCCGCCCCTGCGCGACGGCGAGCATCGTGTCGAGCAGGTCGCCCTCAAACCGGGGGAGGATCACCTGCGCCTCCGGATCGCCGAAACGGGCGTTGTATTCGATCAGCTTGGGGCCGGTGTCGGTCAGCATCAGCCCGGCGTAGAGGACGCCGCTGAACGGTGTGCCCGCCTCCCGCATCGCACGCACGGTGGGCTCGACGATCTCGGCCATCGCGCGCGCCTCTAGCGAAGGGGAGAGGACGCGGGCGGGGCTGTACGCGCCCATGCCGCCGGTGTTGGGGCCTGTGTCGCCCTCCCCCACCCGCTTGTGGTCCTGCGCGGAGCCGAACGCGACGACGGTGTCGCCGTCGGTGAGTGCGAACAGGCTGGCTTCCTCGCCCGACAGGAACTCCTCGATCACCAGCGGGGTGTCGCCGTCCGCGAAGAAGCCGTCGAGCGCGGTGGCGACCTCTGCGTCGCTCCCGGCGATCACGACGCCCTTGCCGGCGGCGAGACCGTCTGCCTTGAGCACCACCGGGCGGCCAAAGGTGCCGGCGAGCGCGGCTTCGGCTTCTGCGCGGGTTGCAACGCGCAGGTAGCCGGCGGTGGGGATGCCGGCGCGGGTGCACAGGTCCTTGGTGAAGCCCTTCGATCCTTCGAGCTGGGCGGCGGCCTGGTTCGGGCCGAAGACGGGAATTCCGGCGGCGCGCAGGGTGTCGGCGAGGCCATCGACCAGCGGCGCCTCCGGGCCGATCACGACGAGGCCGATCGCGTGCTCTCGGGCGAAGCCGACCACGGCGTCGTGGTCCGCCGCGTCGAGCGGGACGATCGTCGCATGGGCGGCGATGCCGGGGTTGCCGGGGGCGGCATAGAGCGTATCTAGCTGGGGCGACTGCGACAGCTTCCACGCGATCGCATGCTCGCGGCCCCCGCCGCCGACCAGCAGGACGTTCATGCCAGACCCCTTCTCCGATGACGCCCGGCTGGTAGCCGAGCCGGTGGCCGGCGACAACGCGCTCGCGGTGTCGGTGAGCGAACTGGCGGGCAGGCTCAAGCGGATGGTGGAGGGCGAGTTCGGGCACGTCCGGCTGCGCGGCGAGATCTCCGGGTACAAGCGCGTGGCATCGGGGCACGCCTATCTGTGCCTGAAGGACGACGGCGCGGTGATCGACGGGGTGATCTGGAAGGGGCAGGCGGCCGCCCTGCGCTTCCAGCCGCAGGACGGGGCGGAGGTGATCGCGACTGGACGGCTGACGACCTATCCGGGACGGTCGAAATACCAAGTCATCATCGAGCGGATGGAGCTGGCGGGGGCGGGGGCGCTGATGGCGCTGCTCGACAGGCTCAAGGCGAAGCTGGCGGACGAGGGGCTGTTCGACGCGGCGCGCAAGAAGCCGCTGCCGTTCCTGCCGCGGACGATCGGCGTGGTGACCAGCCCCACCGGCGCGGTGATCCGCGACATCCTCCACCGGCTGGAAGACCGCTGCCCGACCCATGTCGTGGTCTGGCCGGTCAAGGTGCAGGGCGAGGGTGCGGCGGCCGAGGTGGCGGCGGCGGTGCGCGGCTTCGACGCGTTGCCGCAAGGGGAACGGCCCGACCTCGTCATCGTCGCGCGCGGGGGCGGCTCGATCGAGGATTTGTGGGCGTTCAACGAGGAGGTGGTGGTGCGCGCGGTCGCCGACTGCTCCATCCCGGTGATCTCGGCGGTGGGGCACGAGACCGACACGACGCTGGTCGACTACGCGTCCGACCGGCGCGCGCCGACCCCGACCGCGGCGGCGGAGATGGCGGTGCCGGTGCTGGCCGAGCTGCGCCATACCGTCAGCCAGTATGGCGCACGGACGACGCGGTGCGCGAACCGTTACCTCGAGCGCGGGCGCGAGCGGCTGGAGGCTCAAACGCGGCTGCTGCCCCGACGCGACGCGCTGCTGGGGCCGCAGCGGCAGCGCAGCGACGAGCTGGGCGGGCGGCTCGATCGGGGGCTGGAGCGGCGGGCGGCGGTGGCGCGCGGCGGGCTGGACCGGGCGGCGGGGGCGCTGAGGCCCGCGGTGCTGGGGCGGCAGCTCGATCGGGCGCGCGAGCGGTTGGCAGGTGCGTGGCGGGCGAACGTGCTCGATCGGCGGCTGGTCGCGGCGCACGAGCGGCTGAGCGGCACGTGGCGGCTGGTCGAATCGCTCAACCCCGACCGGGTGCTGGAGCGTGGCTATGCCCGTGTCACCACGCGCGCGGGCGAGACGCTGACCGGAGCCGGCGCGGCGCGGGCGGCGGGGGCGCTGCGGCTGCGCTTCCGTGACGGGGCGGTCGACGTGGCGGTCGATGGCGCAGGAGGGTCCCCGGTGAAGGTCGAGCGGGGAAAGGTTGAGCGTGGAGGGGGGCGGGCCTATGTCGCGCCCGACCAGCCCACGCTCCTGTGACGAGTAGCCCCATGTTGATGTCCAACACCGACCGGCCCGCGCGCCTCCACTATATGGCCAACGGCTTTCGCGTGCTGGCGCCGGGCGACCATGTGGTGTGCGCGGTGTCGGGGCGGCGCATCCCGCTCGCCGAGCTGCGCTATTGGAGCGTCACCGACCAGCGGGCGTTCGCCACGTCCGAGATCGCGAGCGAGGCCCTCAGTCCGCGTTGAGCCGCCCTCGTTGAGGCGGGTGCTGGCGGCGGCTGGCGTGGTGCTGGCCACGGCATCCGGTGGGGCGCAGGTGCCGCCTGCGCCGTGGATGACGCCGGCGCTGCCGCAGATCGCGGTCGAGCGGCTGGTCGAGCAGGGCGGGGTGCTGCGCGGCCGCGTGCCGGCGGGGACGGCGCGGCTGGTGCTGGAGGTGCCGGGCGCGGTGCCTGTCGCGGTGCCCGTCGCTGAGGACGGCGGGTTCTTGGTCGGGTTCGATCGCGATGCCGGGCCGGAGGCGGCGCTGGTCGCGACGCTGGCGGACGGGCGGGTGCTGCGCGCGCCGATCGCGGTGGTGCGGCGGGCGTGGCGGATCCAGCCGGTCGACGCCCCCTTGCGCGCAGGGCGGACCACCGCCGAGTTCGACGCGCTGCGCCCCGCCGAGCTGGCCGCGATCGCCGCGGCGCGAGTGCCCGATCCGGCGCGGAGCGGGGGGCTGGAGGGGTGGCGCGCACCGCTCGGCTGGCCGGCGACCGGGCGCATCTCGGGGCTGTTCGGGTCGCAGCGCATCTATCGCGGGGTGCCGGGCAGCTATCATGGCGGGGTGGACATCGCGCTGCCGACGGGCACGCCGGTGCGCGCGCTCGCGGACGGGGTGGTGACGCTGGCGGCGGACCATCCGTTCACGCTCGAGGGCAATCTGTTGCTGCTCGACCTGGGCGGCGGGCTGGAGAGCGCGTTCCTGCACCTGTCGCGGATCGACGTGGGCGTCGGCGAGCGGGTGCGCGCCGGGCAGGTGGTCGGCGCGGTCGGCGCCACGGGCCGGGCGACGGGGCCGCACCTCCATTGGGGGCTGCGCTGGGGTGGGGCAAGGCTCGACCCGCTGCTGGTGGCAGAGCCCATGCAAAAGGGGCAGCCGTCGCCGGCTGCCCCCGATGCTCCGCAAGGAGAGGCGGATTAGAAGCGCAGCTGGAACTGCACCCGTGCCGAACGCGGCGTCTGATAGCCGGTCGGGGTGCGATAGTCGGTGCGCACCGATCCGTCGTCGTTGGTGCCGAACTCGTTGGCGTCGAGCACGGACTTGGAATTGAACACGTTGAACACGTCGAACCGGACCAGCCCGTTGAAGCCGAGGTCGTCGGGCAGCGTGATCGCGGCGGTAAGGTCCACCGTCTTGTTCCAGTCGGTCTTGAAGCCGGTGCCGCGGCGGACCTCGACGATCGGGTTGGTCGCCGCGACCTCGCCATCGGCATAGGGGCAGAAGCGCGACGCGGCACCGTAGGCGGCGTTGATGGTGTTGCCGAGCGGCGAGAAGTTACGCGGCAACAGGCCGAAGCAGCCGAAGCGACGCGGCGACTGGACGTCGACATTGGCGCCCAGGTTCAGCCACGGGAACATCTGATAGCTGCCGTAGAGCTTGAAGTTATGGCGCCGATCGTTGGGCAGGTAGCCGTACGAGCCGATCGTCAGTTCGGGCTGGTCGAAGTCCTGGGTCAGGCCGGCATCGGTCTGGCCGTTGTCGGACGTCACCGTACCCTCGTAATTTCCGACCGACTTCGAATATGTATACGAGCCGCTGAGGCTCCACACCCCGTCAAAGGTGCGATCGGCGGTGAAGGTCATCGCCTTGTACTTACGCTCGGCCTTGGGATAGCCGATGTTGGACAGCGTCACCGTCGGGGTCGAGCCGTCGGGCAGGGTCAACTGCGTCGTGATGTCCGAACCGGGGTTGTTGAGGACATACTGGCCAAAGCCGTAGTAGATGCGGGCGCACTGCGCCGCGGTGAAACCCGCGCCGGTGCAATAGGTGCGCGCCGCCGCGTCGATCGCCGAATCCTCCAGCGCCTCGTTGAGCTTGCTGTAGGTGAAGTACGCCCCAACCCGAAGGTGCGAGCCGATCCGCTGCTCGCCGCCGACCTGGTAGGTGTCCGCCGACTGCGACTTGAGGTTCGCGGCGACGGTGGAGGCGGTCTCCTTGGTCACGCCGTTCGACGTGACCGAGCAGTTGGTGGCGGTGGCACCGTAATAGGGGTCGGGACGGATGCACTCGCCGGTCCCGTTCACCGGCGCACCGATGATCGGCTGGCCGTTCGCGCCGAGGCCGTTGAACTCGTACACCGAATACACGTCGTACTCGGCGCCGCCGAGGCGGATGTTGGTGTTCGCCGCGATCGGCAGGAAGAAGCGGTGGAACGAGCCGTAGATCTTGGTGCGGCCGTCGCCAATCGGATCAAACGAGGCGCTGAGTCGCGGCGCCCACTGGTTGCCCGACTTGTAGAAGGTGTCGCCGTCGATGTTCTTGTTCTCGAACCGGTCGTTGCGGACGCCCAGCGTCAGCGTAAGCCGGTTGTCGAGCAGCGACCAGTTGTCCTGCGCGTAATAGGCCTCGTTGCGGACCTTGAACGTGCCGCCGGTTTCAAATCGGCGCGCCCGGACGCAGTCGACCCCGGTGAGGCAGACGTCGCTGTCCGCCCCGAAGATCTGGTAGTAGACGCCGCCATTGTAGCGGGTCTGGCCGGACGTGGTCAGGTTCTCGCGATCGTAGCCGAATCGAAAATGATGGCTGCCCAACAGCTTGACGTAGATGTCGGCATCGGCGCGATAGAATTCGCGCGTGTCCTTGTTGGCCTGCGCCGTGGTGTCCGGGTTGGAGCCGGGCACCAGGAACGGGTCGCCGCGATCGTCCTCGACATAGGAAACGTCGGGGAGCGAGGAGAAGGTGTTGGTCCGGTCCTGGCTCTTGCCATATGCGCCCGACAGGGTGAACCAGTCGGTGAAGCTGCCGGTGTAGCGTGCGACATAGTTGTCGCCGCCGAACTCCAGCCGCTGCTGCGAGATGTTGGTGCCGATCGCGTTGGTGTCGGAGTCGTAGTTGAAAGTGCGGTCGTATTCGACGCCCTTGGTGCGAAAATAGGTGAACTCCAGCCGCTGGCCATCGGTAATGACCGCATCGACCTTGCCCGCGAAGAACGGGCTGGTGGTGCGGGTGGTGCCATAGGTCGGATTGCGTTCGTTGGTGCCGCCGTTGCCGGTGCGGATGTCGCGCGATTCGTACAGGCCGTAGAAGAACAGGTGGTCCTTGATGAGCGGACCCGACAGGTAGAAGTCGCTTTCCAGCCGGAAGTTGTAGTCGGCGTCGTTGTCCGCAGTCAGGGTGTTGGGCGACTTCGAATAGAACGAGTTGGGCGAGTAGCTGACGATCGTGCCGCCGTGGAAGGTGTTGGAGCCCGACTTGGTGGTGGCGTTGATGAAGCCGCCGGTCGCGCGCCCGAACTCGGCCGGATAGCCGCCGTCCTTGACCTCAATCGATTCGTAAAATTCGAACGGCACGCGGTTGGCGCCCAGAAGGGTGCGGAAGTTGGTAACGTTGAGGCCGTTAATGAAATACTGGTTCTCGCCGACCGACGCGCCGTTGAGCGATGGCTGGTCGCCGAATGCCGAGTCGCCGCGGGCGGACCCGGGGGTCAGCTGGATGATCGAATTGATCGAGCGGCCGGTGGGGACGCGGTTGGAGATGTCGGTGACGTTGACGACGCCGCCGGTCGTGGTCTGCTCGAAATCGGCGACCTGGACGCGGCCCGCGGTGACGACGATGTCGCCGCCGCCCGCATCGGCAGTCGCGCCACCCGCAGGAGCGAGGGTGAAGGCATTGCCCGACGCGTTCTGCGCCAGCGTGACGTTGGCGTCGGTGAAGCTGTCGAAGCCTTCGGCCGCGACGGTGAAGCTGTAGCTGCCGGCGGGAAGCTGAGGAATGCGGTACGCACCGTCCGCCGCAGTAGTCGCGGTGCGGGTGAAGCCTTGTGCGTTGGAGGTGACCGTCACCGTCGCGCCGGCGATCGGCTGGCCGTTGGTGCCTTGGACGCGACCCGACGCGGTGACGTTCTGGAAGTCCTGCGCGGTCGCCAGCGTCGGCAGCACGGCCGCACCGACGCCGGCGCCCAGCAGTGCCAGCGCCTGCAGCGCGGTGCCTGCGCGAAGGGTTCGTCCGGCGGAGGTGAGAAAGTTGGTCACGTGTTGATCCTTGCGTCTGGCGTCCCCCGGCCGCGGTAGCGCGACGCACCTGGCCCGGAGCAACAGCGTGTAACAACCACGAAACCCGCGAGAAAAGCGCCATGGTCAAGCCTGTTGACGTTTTGGCGGACCGTGTCGCTCAAATGTCACGAGGGCTTACCTAATCCGTGATGCTCTGCGGCTGCGTTGATGGCGTGATCGGGTTTCCGCTCACGGGTTTCGCGCACGATCGCTTCGAAACCGACGTCATCTACACAGCATTGTTGCGCTGCATCAAATTCTTGTGGCGTTTCGGTGACACGAAGACGTAAAATGAACGAGAGCTGTCAATCGCTCTTTATTCCATCCGCTGGCGTCGCTTATCACCTGATCTGCATCATCCGACCACAAGGCGGGCTGAGTGGCATTGCCAGGCGAGCAACCGTTCAAGGCGGTGTCTCGCAAGACAAAGGGGTAGCAGGTGACCATTTCTTCGACCTTCGTGCGCAAGTCGCTGCGGTGCGGGACCGCGCTTCGGGCGCTGGCCCTGATCGGCGCGGGCGTTGGTGCCGCGGCCGTCACGGTTCCGGTGGCCGCGCAGGATTTCACCAACGTCAACGCCACTGGGCGCATCCAGGGCACCAACGGCCAGCCGATCAGTGGCGCGACGGTGACGGTGACGTCCGATCAGCAGGGCTTCACCCGCACGGTGACCACCAATTCGGACGGCACGTTCCGCGTGGCGTCGATCCCGCAGGGCCTCTACACCTTCGCGATCTCGGCTGATGGTTTCGACACCTATACCGAGCAGGGCATCAACCTGACCCAGTCGTCTGCGGCGAACCAGTTCACGCTGGCAGTGGCCGGTGCCTCGGGCGGCAACGGCGACATCGTCGTGACCGCGGGCCGCGTCCAGGTGTCGGACTTCGACCGCAACACGGTGGGCTCGGTGATCTCGATCGGCGAGCTCGCGACGCGCGTTCCCGTCGCGCGCGACCTGACGTCAGTCGTGCTGCTGGCGCCGGGCGCCAACCTCGGCGACTCCGCCTTCGGCAACCTGCCCTCGGTCGCGGGTTCGTCCGTTTCGGAGAACGCGTTCTTCATCAACGGCTTGAACATCACCAACCAGCGCAACGGCCTGGGTTCAGCGACCGTGCCGTTCGAGTTCTACAACACCGTCGAAACCAAGGTCGGCTCGATCCCCGCCGAATTCGGCCGCTTCACCGGCGCGTTTGTCAACGCGACCACCAAGTCGGGCGGGAATGAGTTCCATGGCGGCATGCTGTTCAACTGGCAGCCGGACGACCTGCGCGAAGACCAGAAGAACACGCTATACGCGTACAACGATGACGACGTGCGCGACACCAAGCAGGCGATCTTCTATCTGTCGGGTCCGATCATCAAGGACCACCTGTTCTTCTACGGTTTTTACCAGTCGAACGAGGTCAGCAACGGCGACACCGGGCTGACCGCGAACGCCAATTCGTTCACGATCAACCGCGACACCACCGGCCGCGAAATCTCGCGCACCCCGATCCTGCCGTTCAGCACCGGCGGCTTCCGGACCGAGACGCGCAACACCTCGCCCTTCTTCGGCGGCAAGATCGACGCGGTCATCATCGACGGGCAGCGACTGGAAGGTACCTATTTCCGGACCAAGCAGCGCACTATCAGCAACATCTACAACGTGGTCGATGCGGCGGGCGGAGCCTACGACAGCCGTACCGATCCGGCCGGGCCGCGTCGTGGGTCGTTCTCGGGCCAGAACGTCAACCTGGGCGGCGGCGAGAGCTATGTCGGCCGCTACACCGGTCAGTTCACCAACTGGCTGACCCTGTCGGCCGCTTATGGCAAGACCAAGACGCGTGACATCACATTGCCGGCGGACACCGTCAATCCTGGCGTCACCGACCAGAGCGGTTTCTTTACGCCGGCGCTGATCGGCAATCCCTCGGTGACGATCGCCACCAACTCCGATGAGCGTGAGTTCTACCGCGCCGATGCCGACGTGTTCGTCAACCTGCTTGGTGAGCACCATTTCCGCGGGGGTTATGACCGCGAAAACCTGACCACCGTTGCACAGACCAACTATACCGGCGATGTCTTCTGGACCTATCGGACGTCGGGCGCGACCGGCGATGACTTTGTCCAGACGCCAAATACTCTCTACGTGAGCGGCCGTACCTACATCACTGGTGGTACGTTTAAATCGCAGAACGAGGCCTACTACGTCCAGGATGCGTGGTCGCTGTTCAGCAACCGCCTCAACCTGAACTTGGGTGTGCGTAACGACAAGTTCAGCAACGACAACGTCAACGGCGTCACCTACTATGAGGCCAAGAACCAGTGGGCACCGCGCCTGAGCGTCGCGTTCGATCCGATCGGTGATCAGCGCACCAAGGTCTATGGCTTCTATGGCCGCTACTATCTGCCGGTGCCGACCAACACCAACATCCGCTTGGCAGGGGCCGAACTCGACTACACGTCGTATTATCTGGCCAATGGGCGTCAGGCTAACAATGCGCCGATCCTGGGTGCTCCGATTGCCTTTGCCGGAGGTCTGCCCTGCCCCGGGCCGACGCCCGGCGGAGTGACCGGCGTCAACAACTGCCAGATCAACGCCGACGGCGTGGCCGCTTCAACCGAGTCGACGGTGGCTCAGAACCTGCAGTCTCAGTCGATGGACGAGTATGTTGTCGGCTACGAGCAGCGATTGGGTGCGCGCTGGAAGATCGGGGCGTTCGGCGTGTGGCGCGATCTGCGTAACTCGCTGGAGGACATCGCAATCGATCGCGCCGTCAATAACTACTGCGCTCGCAATAACCTAGATTGTACCCAGGCTGCGCCGACCGCTGCCAATCCAAATAACCGGGTGCCAATCTGGGGCGGGTTCCACCAGTATGTGCTGGCCAACCCGGGTCGCGCATCGACCATTACGCTGTCCGACCCGGTCAATGGCGAGGCGACGGCGCGCACCGTCGACTTTTCGGCCGACGAACTCGGCTATCCGGCGGCCACCCGCAAGTATCGCGCAGTGACGCTGACGGTGGATCGTGAGTTCGACGGGATCTGGAGCTTCAGCGCCAACTACACCTTTGGCAAGACCATCGGCAACATCGAAGGCGGCGTGCTGTCCGACATTGGCCAGAGCGACTCGGGCCTGACCCAGTCGTTCGACCAGCCGGGCCTGACGATCGGCGCGTACGGTTATCTGCCGACGGATGTCCGTCACAGCCTGAAGGCGTTCGGCTCGTACAAGCTCGCCGACTGGCTGACGATCGGCGCCAATTTCCAGGCATCGTCGCCCCGTCATTTCGGCTGCATCGGCCGGGTTCCGACCCGGATCGACGCCTTCGCCGGACAGTATGGAGCGGCCGGTTTCTTCTGTAACGTGGTTAACGGGCAGATCGTTACCGATCCAACCGCGGGCACTGGTACCCCGGCGCAGAGCAACCTTCAGCCGACGCGGCGTGGCACCATCTTCCAGTCCGACTGGCAGACCCAGACCAACCTAAGCTTCGCGTTTAAGATCCCGACCGACTATTTCGCCGGGACCTTCCGCGTCGACATTTTCAACGTTTTCGCCGAGACCGCCAAGACTGACTTCACCGAGTTCGGGACGCAGGCCAGCGGCAATCCTAGCGGCGATTATCGCTACGTCAGCGGGTATCAGGCGCCGCGGTCGATCCGGCTGCAGCTGGGCTTCGACTTCTAAGTCGAAGGCTCTCGATCCGGGATTGAGGGGCGGTTCCGAAAGGAGCCGCCCCTTTCCCGTTCAGGCGACCGCTAGCGCCAGCTTGCCGTCACCTTCTTCGACGTTCACCGTTGTCCCGTCCTTGACTTCGCCACGCAGGATCGCTTCCGCCAGGGGGTCCTGGAGGTAGCGCTGCACGGCGCGTTTTAACGGCCTCGCGCCGTAGACGGGGTCGTAGCCGACGCGGCCTAGCCACGCCCTTGCGGCGTCGGACAGGGACAGGGTGATCTTGCGGTCCGCCAGCAGCTTGCCGACGCGGGCGACCTGGATGTCGACGATCGGGGCCATGTGCGACTGGCCGAGGCGGTGGAACAGGATGACCTCGTCGAGGCGGTTGAGGAACTCCGGGCGGAAATGGGCGCGGACGATGTCCATCACCTGCGGCTCCACCGTTTCGACGTCGGTGCCCTCGTCGAGGTTGGCGAGGTACTGCGACCCCAAGTTGCTGGTCAGGATGATGAGGGTGTTGCTGAAATCGACCGTGCGTCCCTGGCCGTCGGTCAGGCGGCCGTCGTCGAGCACCTGTAGCAGCACGTTGAAGACGTCGCCGTGCGCCTTTTCGACCTCGTCGAACAGGATGACCTGATAGGGGCGGCGGCGGACGGCTTCGGTGAGGACGCCGCCTTCCTCGTAGCCGACATAGCCGGGAGGCGCGCCGATCAGGCGGGCGACCGCGTGCTTCTCCATGAACTCGGACATGTCGATCCGGACCATCGCGGCGGGGTCGTCGAACAGGAACTCGGCGAGCGCCTTGGTCAGCTCGGTCTTGCCGACGCCGGTGGGGCCGAGGAACAGGAACGAGCCCAGTGGGCGGTTCGGGTCCTGGAGCCCGGCACGCGCGCGGCGGACGGCGGTGGAGACGGCGCGAACCGCGTCGGCCTGGCCGATCACGCGTCGGCCGATCACCTCCTCCATGCGGAGCAGCTTGTCGCGCTCGCCCTCCAGCATGCGGTCGACGGGAACGCCGGTCCAGCGGCTGACCACCGCGGCGATGTCGTCGGCGGTGACCTCCTCGCGCAGCATCGCGCCCTTGGTCGCGCTGGCGGCCTCGGCGAGCTGCTTCTTGAGCGCGGGGATGCGACCGTAGGAGAGCTCGCCCGCCTTGGCGAGGTCGCCCTGGCGCTGCGCCTGGTCGAGTTCGAGCCGGGCGGCGTCGAGCTGTTCCTTGAGCCGCGCCTCGCCGGCGATCTTGTCCTTTTCGGCCTGCCAGCGGGTGGTGAGCTCGGCGGATTGCTGTTCGAGGTTGGCGAGCTCGCCCTCGATATGGTCGAGGCGGTCGCGGCTGCCTTCGTCGGACTCGCGCTTCAACCCCTCACGCTCGATCTTGAGGCGCAGGATGCGGCGGTCGAGGGTCTCGATCTCCTCGGGCTTGGACTCCACCTCCATGCGGATGCGGCTGGCGGCCTCGTCCATCAGGTCGATCGCCTTGTCGGGGAGGAAGCGGTCGGTGATGTAGCGGTTCGACAGGGTCGCGGCCTGGACCAGCGCGCTGTCGGTGATGCGGACGCCGTGGTGGAGCTCGTACTTCTCCTTGAGCCCACGCAGGATCGAGATGGTGTCCTCGACGGTGGGTTCGCCGACGAACACGGGCTGGAAGCGGCGCTGGAGCGCGGGGTCCTTTTCGACGTACTTGCGGTACTCGTCGAGCGTCGTGGCGCCGACGCAGTGGAGTTCGCCGCGGGCGAGCGCGGGCTTCAGGAGGTTGCCGGCGTCCATCGCGCCTTCGGATTTGCCCGCGCCGATCAGCGTGTGCATCTCGTCGATGAACAGGATGATGTCGCCTTCCGCGCCGCGGACCTCGTCGAGCACGCCCTTCAGGCGCTCCTCGAATTCGCCGCGGTATTTCGCGCCGGCGATCAGCGCGCCCATGTCGAGCGCCATCAGCCGGCGGTCCTTGAGGCTGTCGGGGACGTCGCCGTTGGCGATGCGGAGCGCGAGGCCTTCTGCAATCGCGGTCTTGCCGACACCGGGTTCGCCGATCAGCGCGGGGTTGTTCTTGGTGCGGCGGGCCAGGATTTGGACGGTGCGGCGGATCTCCTCGTCGCGGCCGATCACGGGGTCGAGCTTGCCGTCGCGGGCGGCCTCCGTCAGGTCGCGGGCGAACTTCTTGAGCGCGTCGTACCGGTCCTCGGCCGACGCGGTGTCGGCGGTGCGGCCGCCGCGCAGCGCGTTGATCGCGGTGTTGAGCCCCTCCGGCGTGACGTTCGCGGCCTTGAGCGCGAGGGCGGCGGGGGTGTTCGACAGGGCGAGCGCGAGCAGCAGGCGTTCGACGGTGACGTAGCTGTCGCCCGCCTTTTGCGCGACCTGTTCGGCAGTGTCGAGGACGCGGACGGTGTCGTTGTCGAGCCCCGGCGTCGCTTGCGCGCCGCCGCCGGAGACCTGGGGCACCTTGGCGAGCGCGGCGTCGGTGTCGGCGACCGCGCGGCGGGGGTCGCCGCCGGCCTGGGCGATCAGGCCGGACGCCATGCCCTGTTCGTCCTCGAGCAGCGCCTTCAAGACGTGTTCGGGGGTGATGCGCTGGTGGCTCATGCGGATCGCGACGGTCTGGGCGGACTGGAGGAAGCCGCGCGCGCGTTCGGTAAACTTGTCGAGGTTCATGGCTGATCCCTATTTCTCTGCCCCGCTAGATGGTGTGGCGGATCGGCAACACAAGCTGTGTCAAGTGGAGGAAGTGGAGGCGATGGCGCGTATTGGCCACAGACGGGCACGAGGAGAGGACGGAAGGTGGGGTGTTGCGAGGAAGGCACAGGCTCTCCTTCGTCGTGCCGGGCTCTTCCGGGTATCCAGCGTTGAACGTGCCAATCGGCCGATGATGTGCGGAACCCTGGACCGCGGCACAAGGCCGGTGTGACGGAAGGGATCGAGTGAGCGGCATCGACAACCTCGGCCTGAGTGGGGAGACGTCTCGAGCGTAGCGGCAGCGGCCGATGTAGGACAGGCGTTGCGTGCGGCCCGGGTGGCGCTATGGTTAAGCCATACACCGTTCGGGGGTTGCCAGATGACCATCAAGTTCGCCGCGCTGACCGGGGCCGCCGTGCTCGCGCTTGCTTCGCCTGCCTTTGGCCAAGTGCCGGCCGCCAGGCCGGTCGCGGCGTCGACGCTGGTGGCGCAGGTCGACATTCCATACCAGCAGTTCACCCTGCCCAATGGCCTGAGCGTCGTGGTGCATACCGACCGCAAGGCGCCGGTGGTGGCGGTGTCGGTGTGGTACGATGTCGGGTCCAAGCACGAGCCCAAGGGGTCGACCGGGTTCGCGCACCTGTTCGAGCACCTGATGTTCAACGGGTCGGAGAACGCGCCGGGCGACTTCTTCCAACCGCTGAAGCAGGTCGGCGCGACCGATTACAACGGCACCACCTATTACGACCGCACCAACTATTTCGAGACGGTGCCGACCGCGGCGCTGCAACGCGCGCTGTTCCTCGAGTCCGACCGGATGGGATGGCTGCTCGGCGCGATCAACCAGAGCGTGCTCGACGAGCAGCGCGGGGTGGTCCAGAACGAGAAGCGTCAGGGGGACAACCAGCCCTATGGCCTGGTCGACTATGCGATCGGCGACGGGCTGTTCCCGGTCGGCCACCCGTATCGCCACAACACGATCGGGTCGATGGCCGACCTGGATGCGGCGAGCCTCGACACGGTGAAGAACTGGTTCCGCGGGCATTACGGGCCGAACAACGCGGTGCTGGTGCTGGCGGGGGACATCGACGTCGCGGCCGCGCGACCGCTGGTGGAGAAATATTTCGGGCCGATCAAGGCGGGGCCCAAGAGCAACCTGCCGCAGGCGCCGGTGCCGACCCTGCCACGCGCGGAGACGGTGGTGCTGAAGGACCGGGTCGCGGCGACGATGATCTCGCGCAACTGGGCGGTGCCGGGGCTGAACGATCCGGACTCGGCCGGGCTGGAGGTTGCGGCCGGGGTGCTGGGCGGGCTCGCCTCGTCGCGGATGGACACGATCCTGGTGCGCAAGGAAAAGCTGTTCACCCAGGTCAGCGTCAACAACAGCGCGTTTTCGCAGTTGGGCATGTTCCAGATCAACGGGCTGGTCCGCCCCGGCGTCGACGCGGCGGCGGCGGCGAAGCGCCTCGACGAGGTGACCGCCGAGTTCCTGCGGACCGGGCCGACTGCGGACGAGGTCGGGCGGGTGGTGACGACGCAGGTCGCGGGGCGCATCCGCGGGCTGGAGGCGGTGGGCGGTTTCGGCGGCAAGGCGGTGGCTCTGGCCGAGGGCGCGCTCTATTCGAACGATCCGGGCTTCTACAAGAAGCAGCTGGCCGAGCTGGCGCGCCAGACCCCGGCGACCGTCAAGGCGGCGGCGGACAAGTGGCTGACCCGCCCGGTGCTGGCGGTCAATGTCGTGCCGGGGGCGCGCGACGCCTATGCCGAGGCGCAGGTGCCGCCAAAGGCGGAGGTCGCCGCGGCGCCCGAGCAGCCGTTCAAGGGCACGCGCGGCGCGATGCCGGCGGTGGGACAGGTCGCCGACCTGACCTTCCCCAAGGTCGAGCGCGCGCGGTTGAGGAACGGGATCGAGGTGGTCTATGCGCAGCGCACCGCGGTGCCGGTGACGCAGGCGGTGCTGAGCTTCGATGCGGGATACGCCGCCGACGTGGCGGGCAAGCTGGGCACGCAGGCGGTGGCGCTGGGGATGCTCGACGAGGGCACCGAGCATTACGACCCGACCCAGCTCGCCGAAGCGCGCGAGCGGCTGGGGATGCAGATCGGCGGGGGGCCGAGCAACGACCGTTCGACGGTATCGATGAGCGTGCCGAGCGCCAACCTGTTGCCGGCGCTCGACCTGTTCGCGGAGGTGGCGCGACGGCCGGCGTTCGCCCCGGCGGAGGTCGCCCGGTACAAGGCGCAGGCGGTGGCGGGGATCCAGCAGGAGCTGACCAACCCCAATGCGCTGGGCGCGCGGGTGGTGGCCAAGGTGGCAGGCGGAGGCACGCCGTATGAAAAGGCGCAGGGCGGTGGCGATCCGGCGGCGGTGGCGGCGCTGACCCCGGCGGACCTCAAGGCGTATCAGCAGGCGTGGTTCCGGCCGGACAAGGCCAAGCTGTTCGTGGTGTCCGACCGGCCGCTGGCGGAGGTGAAGGCGGCGCTCGACGCGCGGTTTGGCGACTGGGCCGCGACCGGCGCGGCGGGGACCAAGAGCTTCCCCGCGGCCCAACCGGCGCTGACCCCCAAGGTGCTGCTGGTCGACCGGCCCGACAGCCCGCAATCGGTGATCTATGGCATCCAGCGCACGGGGCTGAAGGGGACCGACGACCTGCTCGCGGTGAACACGGTCAACGATGCGCTGGGGGGCAGCTTCCTGTCGCGGATCAACATGGACCTGCGCGAGCGGCGGCACTGGTCGTACGGGGCAAGCGGGCGGTTCAACACCGCCGAGTTCGCCGCGCCCTATATCGTTTCGGCGGGGGTGCAGGCGGACCAGACCGGGCCGTCGGTGGCCTCTGCGCGTGACGACGTGGCGCAGTTCGTGGGCAAGCAGCCGATGACGACCGACGAGTTCGGGCTGGCGGTGAACGGCGCGATCCTGGAGCTGCCGGGGCGGTTCGAGACGTCGGCGGTGGTGCTGGCGGCGTTGCAGCAGAACGACCTCTACAAGCGGCCCGACGATTACTACGCCACCGTCAGCGCGCGGTATCGCAAGCTGACCCTGCCGGAACTGCAGGCGGCGGCGAAGGCGACGATCGATCCGGCGAAGATGAGCTGGGTGGTGGTCGGCGATGCGGGCAAGGTCCGGCCGCAGCTTGACGCGCTGGGGCTGCCGGTGGAGGTGATCCCCGCCGCGCAGGTGGCGGGAACCGGGACGGGCCCTGCCGCGTCCGGTGCCGGTGCACGATAAGGAGGGTATTCGCATGGCCAATGTCGACGGCAGCTGGGACTGCACCGTGAAATCGCCGCTGGGCGACCAGAAGCTGACGCTGACCGTCCGGAGCGAGGGGGCGACCTTCACCGGCACCGGGTCGGGGGCGATGGGGTCGGCGGACATTTCCGGCGAGGTCGAGGGCGAGACGATCCGCTGGAAGCAGCAGGTGTCGGTGCCGATGCCGATGACCCTCGACTGCGAGGCGACCGCGGAGGGCGACACGCTGACCGGCAGCGTCGGCGCGGGCGCGTTCGGGAGCTTTCCGCTGAACGGACAGCGGAGCGGGTGAGCCCGCATGTCACCCCGGCTGAGGCCGGGGTGACGGTTGCGCCGGGCCGATCGTCGCATCTGTAACCAATCCGGGTTGCCTCGCCCGCGCCGCTCCGCCACAGGTGGTCCGTCAAGGAGAGAGCGATGCGGCAGATCGACCACCTGATCGTCGGCGGGGCCGGCGGTAGCATGGCGCCCCGGCTCGGCGACGTGTTCGACCCCAACAGCGGTCAGGTGCAGGCGCGGGTGACGCTGGGCGACGCGGCGGTCGTCGACCGGGCGGTGGCGGCGGCGCAGGCCGCGCAGCCGGGCTGGGCGGCGACCAACCCGCAGAAGCGGGCGCGGGTGCTGTTCCGGTTCAAGGAGCTGGTCGAGCGCGACATGGACGCGCTCGCGCACCTGCTGTCGTCCGAGCATGGCAAGGTGATCGCCGACGCGAAGGGTGACATCCAGCGCGGGCTGGACGTGATCGAGTTCGCGTGCGGGGTGCCGCACCTGCTCAAGGGCGAATACACGCCCGGCGCGGGGCCGGGGATCGACGTGTATTCGATGCGGACGCCGCTGGGCGTCGGCGCGGGGATCACCCCGTTCAATTTTCCCGCGATGATCCCGATGTGGATGTTCGGGGTGGCGATCGCGTGCGGCAACGCGTTCATCCTCAAGCCCTCCGAGCGCGATCCGTCGGTGCCGGTGCGGCTCGCCGAGCTGATGCGCGAGGCGGGGGCGCCCGAGGGCATCCTTCAGGTCGTGCATGGCGACAAGGCGGTGGTGGACGCAATCCTCGACCATCCCGGCATCGCAGGGGTGAGCTTCGTCGGATCGTCCGACATCGCGCACTATGTCTATCGGCAGGGGGTCGCGGCGGGCAAGCGCGTCCAGGCGATGGGCGGGGCCAAGAACCACGGCGTGGTGATGCCCGACGCGGACCTCGACCAGGTGGTCGCGGACCTGGCCGGCGCGGCGTTCGGGAGCGCGGGCGAGCGGTGCATGGCGCTGCCGGTGGTGGTGCCGGTGGGCGACAGGACCGCCGATGCGTTGCGCGAGAAGCTGATCCCGGCGATCGAGGCGTTGCGGGTGGGCGTCTCCACGGACGCGGAGGCGCATTACGGCCCGGTGGTCAATGCGGCGCACAAGAAGCGGGTCGAGGACTGGATCCAGACCGGGGTCGACGAGGGTGCCGAGCTGGTGGTCGACGGGCGCGGGTTCAGCTTGCAGGGGCATGAGGACGGCTTCTTCGTCGGGCCGACGCTGTTCGACCGGGTGACGCCGCAGATGTCGGCGTACAAGGAGGAGATCTTCGGCCCGGTCCTCCAGATCGTCCGCGCGCCCGATTTCGAGACGGCGGTGCGGCTGCCATCCGAGCACCAGTACGGCAACGGCGTCGCGATCTTCACCCGCAACGGCCATGCCGCGCGCGAGTTCGCCGCGCGGGTCAACGTCGGCATGGTCGGGGTCAACGTGCCGATCCCGGTGCCGGTCGCCTATCACAGTTTCGGCGGATGGAAGCGTTCGGCGTTCGGCGACCACAACCAGCACGGCATGGAGGGGGTCCGCTTCTGGACCAGGGTCAAGACGGTGACCCAGCGCTGGCCGGACGGATCGGCGCTGCCCGGCGGCGCGGAGGACGGCGGGCCCGCCCGCGTCCAGGATGCGTTCGTCATTCCAACCATGGGATGATCCATATGCGCGCACTCGTCTTCGCTCCCCTGCTGCTCCTTGGCGCCTGCGGCGGCGGGGAGGCGGGCAACAATTCGTCGGACGAGGCGGCGACCACGGTCGAGCCGGTGCCGGACAACGCGACGGACGATCCGGGCAATAGCGTGGTGCCGCTGCCCCCCGCCGCCAGCCCGTCCCCGATCGCCGCGAACGGCTTTCCGCAAGGATTCCAGGGACGATGGGGGCTGGGCGACAAGGATTGCGATCCCGCGTCCGCCGATGTCGCCAAGGGGCTGATGGCGGTCGAGCCGGCGCGGGTCGTCTTCTACGAGTCGCGGGGCACGCCGACGCGGATCGAGCAGACCACGCCGACCCGCCTCGTCGCCGAGCTGGGCTTCACCGGCGAAGGGCAGAGCTGGACCCGGCGATCGACCTTCACCCTGCTGGACGCGGGCAAGACGCTGCTGACCGAGACCCCCGACGATCCCGAACCGCCGATGCGCAGCCTGCGCTACACCCGGTGCCCCGGATGAGCGAAGCGCCCTTCTTCGAGGTGCGGTTCGACGAGGCGGCTGGGATCCTGCACATGCGGATCTCTGGCTTCTGGACCAAGGCGACGCTGGCCGCCTTTGGTGCGCGACTGCTGGTCGAGACGGGCAAGCTGCGGCTGGCGCGGCGGCGTTACGACATCCTGAGCGACGCCAGCTGCTTCCCCGTCCAGGCGCCCGACGTCGCGGCCGGGTTCGAGACGCTGACCCGCAAGGGCGCGGAGTTTGATCGCGGGCGCACCGCGATCGTGGTGGGCGGGGTGCTCGCCAAGAAGCAGGCCGAGCGCACCATGGCGACGCCGGGCCTGAAGATATTCCTGGACGAGGCGGAGGCCCGTGCGTGGCTGGCCGCCGATAGGGGCAAGGCATGACCGACCAGTTCGAACTCACCGACGACCAGCGCGAGATCCAGGAGCTGGCGCGCCGCTTCACCGCCGACCGGATCACGCCGTTCGCGGCGGAATGGGACGAGAAGCACATCTTCCCCCGCGACACGATCAAGGCGGCGGCCGAGCTGGGGTTCGCGGCGATCTATGTCAGCGAGGAGTCGGGCGGGATCGCGCTGGGGCGGCTGGAGGCGGCGCTCATCATGGAGGCGATGGCCTATGGCTGTCCGTCCACATCCGCGTTCATCTCGATCCACAACATGGCGTCGTGGATGATCGACCGGTTCGGCAGCGCGACGGTCAAGGACAAGTACCTGCCCGGCCTCGTCACGATGGACCGGATCGCGAGCTATTGCCTGACCGAGCCGTCGTCGGGGTCGGACGCGGCGGCGCTGAAGACGCGGGCGGTGGCGGTCGACGGCGGCTGGCGGGTGACCGGGACCAAGCAGTTCATCAGCGGCGGCGGTGCCAACGACGTCTATGTCACCATGGTGCGGACGGGAGAGGACGGCGCGAGGGGCATCAGCTGCCTCGTCATCGACCATGACATGCCCGGCGTCAGCTTCGGCGCGAACGAGCGCAAGCTGGGGTGGCATTCGCAGCCGACCGCGCAGGTGATCCTCGAGGACGTGTTTGTGCCCGCCGAGAACCTGGTCGGGGAGCTGGGCGAGGGGTTCCGGATCGCGATGTCGGGGCTCGACGGCGGGCGGCTCAACATCGGCGCGTGCTCGCTGGGGGGCGCGCAGCGGTGCCTGGACGAAGCAATCGGTTACGTGAAGGACCGCAAGCAGTTCGGACGCGCGCTGGCGGAGTTCCAGAACACCCAGTTCACGCTCGCCGACATGGCGACCGAGCTGGAAGCGGCGCGGGCGCTGCTGTACCTCGCCGCGGCGAAGGTGACCGCGGGCGCGCCCGACCGGACCCGGTTCGCGGCGATGGCCAAGCGGCTGGCGACCGATACGGGATCGAGCGTGGTCGATCGGGCGCTGCAGCTGCATGGCGGGTACGGGTATCTGATGGACTATCCGATCGAACGATTCTGGCGCGACCTGCGCGTCCATTCGATCCTGGAGGGGACCAACCAGGTGATGCGGATGATCGTCGGGCGGGAGCTGTTGAAGTGACCTCCTTCTTGTACCTCCCCGGCACGGGGAGGGGGACCGCCGGAGGCGGTGGAGGGGCGCTTCCACCAACGACGTCGCCTGTGGCACCGCCTCTCCACCAGCTTCGCTGGTCCCTCTCCCCGTACCGGGGAGGTCTTTAGATGGGGGACCTCCTCACCTTCGTCGACGGGCGGGTCGGGCGGATCCGGTTGAACCGGCCGCGCGCGCTGCATGCGCTGAACCTGGGCATGTGCGAGGGGGTGCTGGATGCGCTGGAAGCGTGGCGGAGCGACCCGGCGGTGGAGGCGGTGGTCGTCGACCATGCGGAGGGCAGGGGTTTCTGCGCGGGCGGGGATATCCGGATGCTCAGCGAGTCGGGCGCGGGTGACGGGGCGGCGGCGCGGGACTTCTTTCGCGCCGAATACCGGATGAACCACCGGCTGTTCACCTGGCCCAAGCCGATCGTCGCGGTGATGGACGGGGTGACGATGGGCGGCGGGGTCGGGATCGCGATGCCGGCGAGGTTCCGGATCGCGACCGGGAACACCCGGTTTGCGATGCCCGAGACCGGGATCGGGCTGTTCCCCGATGTCGGCGGCGGCTGGTACCTGTCGCGGCTGCCGGGGCGGATCGGGCAGTATGTCGCGCTGACCGGGTATCGGCTGGGCGGGGCGGAGTGCCTCGCGCTGGGGCTGGCGACGCACTTCGTGCCCGCCGAGCGGCTGGACGAGGCCAAGGCGGGGATCGCGGCGGACCCGCAAGCGATCGGGGCGGTGCTGGACCGGCTGGCGGCCGACCCCGGTGAGGCGGCGATCCTGGCGCACCGGGCCGAGATCGACGGGCTGTTCGCGTCCGACCGGCTGGAGGACGTGTTCGCGGCGCTGGCGGCGGACGACGGCGACTTCGCGCGGGAGACGCTGGCGACGCTGCGCACCAAGTCGCCCCAGGCGATGAAGGTCAGCCTCAAGCTGCTGCTCGACGGGCACGCGATGGCGACGTTCGAGGACGAGATGCGGCAGGAGTTCGCGGTGGCGACGCGGGTCGTCCAGCGGGCCGACTTCGCCGAAGGGGTGCGCGCGGTGATCGTCGATAAGGACAACGCGCCACGGTGGAGCGCGGCGGGGCCGGAGGAGGTGTCGGACCACGAGATCGACCGCATCTTCGCGCCGTTGCCCGATGGCGAAGAGTGGTCGCCGGTGTAACATTTCGTCACCCCGGCGAAGGCTGGGGTCGCGTGCCAATGAGGGAGACCCCAGCTCTCGCTGGGGTGACGGTTCTATGGACTACGAAACGATCCTGACCGAGCGGCGTGGGCGGGTGCTGCTGGTGACGCTCAATCGGCCGGGGGCGCTCAACGCGCTGAACAGCCAGGTGCTGGCCGACCTGCTGGGCGCGATGCGCGAGCTGGACGGCGACGCGGAGCTCGGGTGCGCGGTGGTGACCGGGTCGGCCAAGGCGTTCGCGGCGGGGGCGGACATCAAGGAGATGCAGGCCCAGGGCTTCGCCGACATGTACGCACACGACTTCTTCGCGGGATGGGACCGGTTCGCAGGCACCCGCAAGCCGGTGATCGCGGCGGTGGCGGGCTATGCGCTGGGCGGCGGGTGCGAGCTGGCGATGATGTGCGACTTCATCCTGGCGGCGGACAGCGCGAAGTTCGGGCAGCCCGAGATCAAGCTGGGGGTGACGCCTGGGATGGGCGGGTCGCAGCGGCTGGCGCGCGCGGTGGGTAAGGCCAAGGCGATGGAGCTGTGCCTTACCGGCCGGATGATGGACGCCGTCGAGGCCGAACGCGCGGGGCTGGTCGCGCGGGTGGTGCCGGCGGACGATCTGGTCGAGGAGGCCGTGAAGACCGCCGCGACGATCGCGGCGATGGCGCCGCTGGCGGTGCTCGCGAACAAGGAGATGGTCAACGCCGCATTCGAGACGGGGTTGAGCGCGGGGGTGCAGTTCGAGCGGCGGCTTTTCCACGGGCTGTTCGGGACCGCCGACCAGGCCGAGGGGATGGCGGCGTTCGTCGAGAAGCGACCGGGGAACTGGACGGGGCGGTGACTTCCTCCCCCAGCTGGGCTGGGGGAGGTGGCAGCCGCATGGCGGCTGGCGGAGGGGCTTGGAGCCCTGCCCCTCCACCCCCACGCTTCGCGCCGCGGTCCCCCTCCCCGAGCCGAGCTCGGGGAGGATTTGAGGAGAAGAAAACATGGCACGTGTCGCATTCATTGGCCTCGGCAACATGGGCGGCGGGATGGCCGCGAACCTGGCGAAGGCGGGGCACGACGTGCGCGCGTTCGACCTGTCCGCCGATGCGCTGGCGCGGGCGGAGGGGGCCGGGTGCCTTCGTGCCGACGATGCCGTGGCGGCGGCGACCGGGGCGGAGGCGGTCGTGACCATGCTGCCCGCGGGCCGGCACGTCGCGGAGGTGTACGAGGCGGTATGCGGCGTCGCGGCGCCGGGGGCGGTGCTGATCGATTCGTCGACGATCGACGTCGCCACCGCGCGCGAGGTGGCGGCGCGGGCGAGCGGCATGGGGCTGCACCCGGTCGACGCGCCGGTGTCGGGCGGGATCGCGGCGGCGGCTTCGGGTGGGCTGACCTTCATGGTCGGGGGCACCGAACAGGCGTTTGCGCTGGCCGAACCGTATCTGTCGGCGATGGGCCGCGCGGTGATCCATGCCGGGGCGAGCGGCGCGGGACAGGCGGCGAAGATCTGCAACAACATGATTCTTGGGACGACGATGGCGGCGACGTGCGAGGCGTTCCTGCTCGCCGAGCGGCTGGGGCTGGATACGCAGGCGTTCTATGACATCGCCTCCGTCTCGTCGGGGCAGAGCTGGTCGATGACGAGCTATTGCCCGGTGCCCGGCGTCGGGCCGGAGACGCCCGCCGATCGCGACTATCAGGGCGGGTTCGCGGGCGCGCTGATGCTCAAGGACCTGCGCCTCGCGGTGGAGGCGGCGCATGACGCGGGATCGCCGGTGCCGATGGGGGACCGGGCGCGCCAGCTGTACGAGGCGCTGGCCGAGGCGGGTGAGGGCGGGCGCGATTTCTCGAGCCTGCTGCCCTTCTTGCGCGCGGGGAACGCCCCGGCATAATTGTGCGACATTTGCCCCCTAGGCGCGCCGCCATTCGAGGGAGTGGCGTATGCGCAAGGCGGTGTGGCTGGTTTCGGTGGCGGTGCTCGCGCCCGCCGGACTGGTGAGTGGAGGCGCGGCGGCGCAGCAGCAGGCGCCGTCCGTCGAGCGCCCGACGGCCGAGCGCCCGCGGGTGGAGCCGCGCGGGGATGGGGCACCGGTCGCCCCCGTCGCCGATCCGGCGCTCGCACCCGCGCCTCCCGCCGCCGACGCCGCGCCAACCGCCGCGACCCAGGCCGATGCCGGGCAGGCCACGCGTGCCGGGGGCAGCGGCGGCGAGGCGACCGCGCAGGCCGAGAGCGAGGAGCCCGACATCATCGTGACGGGCACCCGCAACCTGCCGGGATCGGTGGTCGGCGACATTCCGCCCGAGGTGCAGCTGGGGCCGGCGGACATCCGCTCCTATGGCGTCAACTCGGTCGCGGACCTGCTGACCGAGCTTGCGCCGCAGACGGGGAGCGGGCGCGGCGGCGGGGGGGCACCGGTGGTGCTGCTGAATGGGCGCCGCATCTCGGGTTTCCAGGAGATCCGCGACCTGCCGACCGAGGCGATCGCGCGGGTCGACGTGCTGCCCGAGGAGGTGGCGCTGAAATACGGCTATCGCGCCGACCAGCGCGTGGTGAACTTCGTGCTGCGGCGGCGGTTTCGGGCGGCCACCGCCGAGGCGTCGGACCGGATTGCGACGGGCGGCGGACGCAACACGCCGCAGGGCGAGCTGGACCTGCTCAACATCGCGCGCGACACGCGGGCGAACCTGCACCTGAGCTATACGACGAGCACGCCGCTGACCGAGGCGGAGCGGGACGTGCGCTTCACGCCGGGCACCGCCTCGATCGCGGGGAACGTGCTGGGCGCGGGCAATGCCGTGCTGGGCGTGCCGGCGGCGGCGGCGAACGGCCCGGTGGGGCTGGCGGCGTTCCTGGGCACGGGGCAGACCGCGACCGATCCGACGCCGTTCCGGACGCTGCTGTCGGGATCGCAGGCGTTCGGGGCGAACGCGATCGTCGCCCGGCCGATCGGGCAGGTCAACGCGACCCTCAACGGACGGCTCGACGTGACGAGCAGCCGCAGCCTCAACGGGCTGCCGACGCTGTCGCTCGCGTTGCCGGCGGGGAATCCGTTCAGTTCGTTCGCGACCGCGACCACCGTCAGCCGCGCGCTGGGCGAGCCGTTCGATCCGCTCGAACAGCGCAACCGGGCGATCACCGGGCATCTCGGCACGACGCTGAACGGGCGGGCGGGGGAGTGGAACTGGTCGCTGACCGGGGCCTATGACCGGGTGGACAGCCGCACCTTTACCGAGACGGGGGTGGACGCGAGCGTGCTCCAGGGGCGGATCCTGGCGGGGGACCCGGCGGCCAATCCGTTCGGGCCGTTGGGGCCGGACCTGATCGGCGCGGCGCCGGGCAACCGGGCGCGCTCGGTGTCGAGCAGCGGGCAGGTCGACGGTTTGATCTTCGGCAGCCCGTTCCGGTTGCCGGCGGGGCCGGTCAACACGAGCTTCAGGGCGGGGGTGGAGACGAGCGACCTGTCCAGCCGCTCGTTCCGGAACGGGGAGGTGACACCCGGCCGGGTCTCGCGCGACATCGCCAACGGGCAGGTCAACATCGACCTGCCGATCGCCAGCGCGCGCGCGGACGTGCTGCCGTGGCTGGGGCAGCTGTCGGTGAACGGCAACGCGGCGGTGGATCGGTTGTCCGACTTCGGAACGCTGACGACGCTGGGCTATGGGGCGAACTGGTCGCCGGTGACGGGGGTGCGGCTGATCGCGTCGGTGACCGACGAGGAGAATGCGCCCAGCGCCGCGCAGCTCGGCAACCCGCAGGTGGTGACGCCCAACGTGCGAGTGTTTGACTATGTCGCGGGTACCACCGCGACGGTGACGACGGTGACCGGCGGCAATCCGGGCCTGATCGAGAACAACCGTCACGCGACCAAGGTCGGGCTGACGCTGAAGCCGTGGAGTGCGACCGACTTCACGCTGACCGCGGATTACACCCGCAACCGCGTCGACGATCCGATCGCGGCGTTCCCGACCCCCACCGCGGCGATCGAGGCGGCCTTCCGCGACCGCTTCACGCGGGTCGACGGCACGCTGGTCCGGCTCGACACCCGGCCGATCAACTTCGCGCGGAGCGAGCGGTCGCAGCTACGCTGGGGGTTCAACTGGTCGCGGCCGATCCGGTCGGCGTTGCAGAAGCAGATCGAGGCATTCCGCGCCGGCACCGGGCCCAACCCGTTCGCGGGGTTGAGGCCGCCGGGGGGTGGGCGTTTCGGCGAGCAGGGGCGCGCGGGAGCGACCCCGCCGGCCGGCACCGCGCCGGGTGAGACGCCCCAGGCGGGGACGCCGGCCGGTGGAGCGACGCCGCCGGCACCGGCTCCGCAAGGTCAACGCGGCGGCGGACGAGGCTTTGGTGGTGGGCCGGGCGGCGGCGGACCCGGCGGCTTCGGTGGGGGCGGTTTCGGCGGCGGCAGGGGCGGCCAGGGTGGGGGGCGCATCCAGTTCGCGCTGTACCACACCTGGCGCTTCACCGACCGGGTGCTGGTGGCGGACGGCGGGCCGTCGCTCGACCTGCTGAACGGCGACGCGATAGGCCAGACCGGCGGTTCGTCCCGGCACGAGCTGGAGGCGCAGGCGGGGTACTCGAACAACGGCGTCGGCGTGCGGCTGTCGGCCAATTACCGCAGCGCCACCACCGTTAACGGCGGCACCCCGCAGGTGCCGAGCACCTTGCGCTTCGGCGACCTCGCCACTGCCAACCTGCGGCTGTTCGCCGATCTGGGCCAGCGGCTGGACCTCGTCCGCGCGCATCCTTGGGTGCGGGGAATGCGCGTGTCGCTGTCGGTCGACAACCTGTTCAACACCCGCCAGCAGGTAACCGACGCCGCCGGCGCGACGCCGATCGGGTTTCAGCCGGCGTACCTCGACCCGCTGGGGCGGAGCGTGCGGCTGTCGGTACGCAAGCTGTTCTTCTGAAGGCTGGTGCCGGATGGCGGGATCGGCCAGGATCGCGGGCATGAACAAGGCGATCTTCATCACCGGGGCTGCGTCCGGGATCGGGCGGGCGGTGGCGCGGCGGTTTGCGCGCGAGGGGTGGCGGGTCGGGATCGCCGACATCGACGATGCCGGGATGCAGGGAACCGCAAGCCTGCTGGGCGGGGCAGCGCATTCGATCCACCGGCTCGACGTGCGCGACCGGGAGGAGTGGGCGGCGGCGCTGGCGGCGTTCACGCAACAGTCGGGCGGGCGGCTGGACGTGCTGTTCAACAACGCCGGGGTGCCGCTCGGCGGGGCGCTGGCCGACGCGTCGTGGGAGGGGATCGACCGGACGGTCGCGGTCAACTTGATGGGGGTGCTGAACGGTGCCAAGATCGGGCACGCGTTCCTCAAGGCGACGCCGGGATCGTGCCTGCTCAACACCGCGTCGGCGTCCGCGATCTATGGCTCGGCGGGGCTCGCGACCTATTCGGCGACCAAGTTCGCGGTGCGCGCGCTGACGGAGGCGCTGGACGGCGAGTGGCATCGCGACGGCATCCGGGTGCGCGGACTCGTGCCGGGCTTCATCGACACGCCGCTGCTCGATGGCGCGCCCGAGGGGTCGAACCGTTCGATCCGCGAGACGGTGACGGGCGCGGGGCTGGAGCTGACCGCGGTCGAGGTGGTCGCGGACGCGGCGTGGGCCGCGGTGCATGGCGAGCGGCTGATCGTGCCGGTCGGGCCGACCGCGCGGCGGCTGGTCTTTGCGGCGCGGTGGATGCCGGGGCGGCTGCGGCGGATGATGCGGCGAAGCCGGATGTAGGCGGCAACGGAGGTGTCCTAGGACTCCAGCATCGCGTCGATCGCGGTGGCGAGTTCGATGTCGCGGTGGCTGAGGCCGCCCGCATCGTGGGTGGTGAGCAGGATTTCGACCCGGTTCCAGACGTTCTTCCACTCGGGGTGGTGGTCCATCTTCTCCGCGACCAGCGCGACGCGGGCCATGAAGCCGAACGCCTCGGCGAAGTCGGCGAACATGACTTCGCGGGTGATCGCGTCGCGGGCGTCGTCGTGGTCCCAGTCGGGCAGGCCGTCCAGCGCGTCTGCGCGTTCGGTCTCGTCCAGCGGCTCGATCATGGTCGCATCCTTTCGTCCGACCGCCTATGGCCTGGAGGATGGGGCGGCAAGCACCGGATCGGCATATCGGGGGGCTCGCGCCCGACGCGGCGTGGATGGAGGCGTGCGCGCGGGCCGCGATCGCTGCGCTGCCGCCCGCATTCGCGGCGCATCTGGGCGACGTCGTGCTCCATGTCGACGAGTGGGCGGATGATGAAACGCTGGCAGACCTCGGCATCGAGCATCCGCTCGACCTGACGGGCGTCTACCAGGGGCTGCCGGTGGGGCAGAAGGAGGGGGCGTCGGGGCAGATGCCCGACCGCATCCGCCTGTATCGGCGTGCGATCCTGGACGAGTGGATCGAGACGGGGGTGCGGCTCGACGACCTGGTCCGGCACGTCGTGATCCACGAAATCGGCCACCATTTCGGATTGTCCGACGCCGACATGCACGCGCTGGAAGAGGGGGCGTGAGCCTGCTCGCGTTCCGGGGTGTCGCCTGCCGGCGGGGCGGGCGGATGCTGTTCGAGGGGCTGGAGTTCACGCTTGCGCGAGGTGGCGCGCTGAGCGTGACGGGGGCGAACGGGGCGGGCAAGTCGAGCCTGCTGCGGATCGCGGCCGGGCTGCTCGCGCCCGCTGCCGGCACGGTGGAGCGGGTGGCCGCAGGACTGGCGGATGCGCGCGCGGCGCTCGACGAGGAGCTGCCGCTGGCGCGTGCGATCGGGCAATGGATCGGGCGGGCCGAGGCGGGGGCGGCGCTCGACCGCTGGGCGCTCGCGGCGCTCGCCGGGGTGCCGGTGCGGCTGTTGTCGACGGGGCAGCGACAGCGCGCGAACCTGGCGCGCGCGACCGCAGGCGGGCGGGCGCTGTGGCTGCTCGACGAGCCGGCCAACGGGCTCGACGCGCCCTCGCGCGGCATTCTGGAGGCGGAGATCGCGCGGCACCGGGCGGGCGGCGGCGCGGCGGTGGTCGCGACGCATCAGCCGGTGGCGATGCCGGGGGCGGCCGCGGTGGCGCTGTGACCGGTGCCAGATGACAGGTAGGGGCCTGGTCGAGCGCGACCTGCGCCGGGCATGGAGCAGCGGCGGGCTGGTCGCGCCGGTGGTGTTCTTCCTGCTGGTGGCGATCCTGTTCCCGTTCGCGATTGGGCCGGACACCGCGCTGCTCAGGCGGGTGGGCGGCGGGGTGGTATGGGCGGCGGCGCTGCTCGCGGCGCTGCTGCCGGTCGAGCGGCTGGTGGGCCCCGATCTAGAGGCCGGGGTGGTCGACCAGCTGGTGCTGGCGGGCTGGTCGGAAGGCGGGATCGCCGCGGCCAAGGTTGCCGCGCACTGGCTGGGCTTCGCGCCGGCGCTGATGGCGGCGACGCTGGTGGCGGGGGCGCTGTTCGACCTCGACGGGGCTGCGCTGGTGCGGCTGGAGGGGGCGTTGCTGGCGGGGACGCCGGGGCTGGCGGCACTGGGGGTGGCGACGGCGGCGCTGACCGCCGGCCTGCGCGGGGCGGGCGCGGTGGCGGGGCTGGTGATGCTGCCGCTGGCGCTGCCGCTGCTGATTTTCGGGGCGGGTCAGGGGGGCGGGGGCGGCGCGGGGGGGTGGAAGCTGTTGCTGGCGGTGTCGCTGCTGCTGGTCGCTGGCGCGCCGGTGGTGGCGGGGGCAGCGATGCGGACCGCGCGGGAATAACCCTTTCCGTAGCGTCGGTTCCATCGCACCCGGAATGGTGTGATAACCTGTGATAAACCCGCGAAATCGGAAGGCGGGTCCATGAAGATCGACGCCGCGCTCGCCAGCCTTCGCAGCCATCAGTCCGCGATCCTCGCCACCCTTGACACGGGGGTGGCGCTGGTTGCGCGCGATCCGGGGACGGCGTGCATCCCGCTCGCCCGCGCACGCTGGACGGTGGCGCGGCAGCTGCGCGCCTATCAGATGTTCAAGCATACCGAGATATTCGAGCCGGTGATCGCGCGCGGCGACCCGGTGCGGTCGGCGCAGGCGCGCGCGATGGCGGCGCGGTGCATCGCGGCGGGCGAGGCGTTCCAGGACTATCTCAAACAGTGGAGCAGCACGGACGTGCTCGGCCGGTGGGAGGCGTACAAGCCCGCGATGCTCGACATGACCGGGCAGATCCGCGCCACGCTGGCGTTCGAGCGCGAGGGGGTGGAGGCGTTGCTCGCAGGGTCGGCGCGGACGCGGCGGCTGGCGGGGTAGGGGCGGGAGCGCCTCCTGCCCTCACCCTTCCCACCCGGCTGCGCCGGGCGGGCCCCTTCCCTCTCCCAAGGGGAGAGGGAGCGGTCAGAAAACCGCGGCGACGAGCTTTTCGAAGGCGGCGGCGCGGTGGCTGATGCGGTGCTTCTCGGCCGGATCGAGCTCGGCATAGCTGCGGGTGTCGCCCAGCGGCACGAAGACGGGGTCGTAGCCGAAGCCGACCGCCCCACGCGGCGGCCAGGCGAGCGTGCCGTCCGCGCGCCCCTCGAACCATTCGACATGCCCATCGGGCCAGGCGAGCGCGAGGACGCAGACGAAGTGCGCGTCACGGCTGGCGTCCGGGCCCTTGGCGGCCAGCGCGTCCTCGACCTTGCGCATCGCGAGTTGCCAGTCGCGGCCCTGCGGCGTCTCCGCCCAGTTGGCGGTGAACACGCCGGGGTCGCCGCCCAGCGCCTCGACGCACAGGCCGCTGTCGTCGGCGAGCGCGGGCAGGCCCGACAGGTCGGCGGCGGACCGCGCCTTGAGCTCGGCATTGGCGAAGAAGGTGGTGCCGGTTTCCTCGGGCTCGGGCAGGTCGAGCTCGGCGGCGGAGACGGTGTCGATGCCATAGGGGGCGAGCAGCGCGGCGATCTCGCGCACCTTGCCGGCGTTATGGCTGGCGATGACGAGCCGGCCGGGGCCGAGCTTGCGGATCGCCTGGGGCTCCTGGCCGCCGATCCCTTCTTCCGGGGCGACCTCGCTCACTTCACCGCCTCGCCTTGTGCGCGGAAAATGTCGGTGCAGCCGATCCGGGCGAGGCGGAGCAGGCGGAGCAGCGCCTCCTCGTCATAGGTGGCGTGCTCGGCGGTGGCCTGCGCCTCGGCGATGTGGCCGTTTTCGAGCAGCACGAAATTGGCGTCGGCGTCGGCGGCGGAGTCCTCAGGGTAGTCGAGGTCGAGCACCGGCGTGCCCTGATAGATGCCGCACGACACCGCCGCGACCTTCTGTCGGATTGGGTCGGCGGACAGCTTGCCGTCGCGCAGCAGGCCGTCGACCGCGAGGCGGAGCGCGACCCAACCGCCGGAGATCGACGCGGTGCGGGTGCCGCCGTCCGCCTGGATCACGTCGCAGTCGATCACGATCTGGCGCTCGCCCAGGGCCTTCAAGTCCACCACCGCGCGCAAGCTGCGTCCGATCAGCCGCTGGATTTCCTGCGTCCGGCCCGACTGCTTGCCCTTCGCCGCCTCGCGCGACCCGCGGGTGTGGGTGGCGCGGGGGAGCATGCCGTATTCGGCGGTCACCCAGCCCTCGCCCTTGCCGCGGAGGAAGGGGGGCACGCGCTCCTCGACGGAGGCTGTGACCAGTACTTTCGTGTCGCCGAAGCCGATCAGCACCGACCCTTCGGCATGGCGGGTGAAGCGGGGTTCGATGCTGATGGGGCGTATCTGGTCGGGGCTGCGGCCGCTGGGGCGCATTCAACTCTCCTCAAGGTCGGTTCGCCCATGCCCACTAGGCGGGGTGGCCCGGGCTGGCAACGACGCGGTGCGGTGCCGGGCGTGACGGGCGCGAGGCGGATCGGGCATGGTGGTCATGCAGGACAGGAGGAACGCGATGGTGCGAGTGGCAGGTTTGGTGCTGGCGATGCTGGCAGTGGGCGGGTGCGCGATCCGGCGCGATGTCGGTCCGGCACCGGGCGGGCCGGTCGCGATCGAGCGCGAGACGATCCGCTACGAGACCGCGCCGTGCTTCGGCACCTGTCCGGTCTATGCGGTGACCGTGCAGCCCGATGGGCACGGGACGTTCGAGGGGCAGCGGTTCACCGCAGTGATCGGTGTGCGCGAATTCCGCATCACCCCGGACCAGTATCGCCGCTTCGCCGCCGCGTTGCAGCCGTACCGGCCGGCGCAGGGCGAGCGGCTGATCCAGCCGGGGCAGCCGGGCTGCGGCAACGCGCCGACCGACATGCCTAGCGTCGACGTCCGCTGGAGCGAGTTGTCGGGCGCGAGCCAGCACCTCAACCTGTATTATGGCTGCGGCGAGGCCGGCGCGATGCGCGAGGCATTGCGCGCCGCGCCGGACCTGTTGCCGATCGGCGACTTGGTCGGCGCGCGGTCCGCCTCTAGATAGCGGGCATGGCCACCCCGCCCGTATCAGAGCTGACCGACCGGGCGCGCGAGATCTTTCGCGCGGTGGTGGACGGGTATCTGCAATCGGGCGCGCCGGTGGGTTCGCGGACGCTGGCGCAGTCGGGGATCGGGCTGTCGCCGGCGTCGATCCGCAACGTCATGGGCGAGCTGGAGGCGCTGGGGTTGCTCGGCTCGCCGCATACCTCGGCCGGGCGGGTGCCGACCGAGCGGGGGCTGCGCCTGTTCGTCGACGGGATGATGCAGGCGCATGCGCCGACCGCGGAGGAGCGCGCGCAGATCGAGGCGCGTGCGTTGGCCGGGCAGGGTGGCCCGGTGGAGGAGGCGATCGCGGCGACCACCGCGGCGCTTTCCGGCCTGTCGGCCTGCGCGGGGCTGGTGATGGTGCCCAAGCGCGAGCTGGTGTTGCGCCAGATCGCGTTCGTGCCGCTGGCCCCCGGCCGCGCGCTGGCGGTGCTGGTCGCCGAGGACGGCGCGGTCGAGAACCGGGTGGTGGCTCTGCCGGAGGGGTTGGGCGGATCGGCGCTGTTCGAGGCGGGGAACTATCTGACCGCGTCGATGGCCGGGCTGACGCTGGGAGAGGCACAGGCGCGGCTCGCGGCCGAACTGGCGGACGGGCGCGCGGCGCTGGACGGGGCGGCGCGGGCGCTGGTGGCCCAGGGCCTTGCGGTGTGGAGCGAGGACGGCGCGCGCCGCCCGGTGCTGATCGTGCGCGGGCAGGGCCGGCTGATCGACGCCGCCGCCGCGGCCGACCTGGAACGGGTGCGCGACCTGCTCGACGACCTCGAGGGCAAGCAGGAGGTGGCCTCCCTGCTCGATTCGGCGAGCGCGGGCGACGCGACCCGCATCTTCATCGGAGCGGAGACCAAGCTGTTCGCGCTGTCGGGATCGTCGGTGATCGCGCGGCCGTTCCGCGGTGCGGACGGGCGCGTCGTGGGGGTGGTGGGGGTGATCGGGCCGACGCGGTTGAACTATGCGCGCGTCGTGCCCATGGTGGATTTCACCGCGGCGACGCTCGCCCGCCTGCTGGGCTGAGCGCGCCTCCAACAGGGATTTGGCATGACCGAGAATACTGACACCGACCTGCGTGAAGAGACCGCGGAGGGTTCGCCCGAGCTGGCCGAGCATGACGGCCAGACCGCGCGGATCGCCGATCTGGAGCGCCAGCTGGCCGAAGCCAGGCAGGCCGCGCTCTATGCGCAGGCGGAGGTGCAGAACGTGCGCCGCCGCGCCGAAAAGGAGGCTGGGGACACCCGCGCCTATGCCGTCACCGGCTTCGCGCGCGACATCCTGTCGGTGGCGGACAATTTGCAGCGCGGGCTTCAGGCGATCCCGGCCGAGCTGAAGGGCGACGACAAGTTCAAGGGGCTGGTGACGGGGCTGGAGGCGACGGGCCGCGAGCTGGAGGCGGTGTTCGGCCGCCATGGCATCACCCGCATCGAGGCGATGGGCCAGCCGCTCGATCCTAACAAGCACCAGGCGATGGTGGAGCTGCCGAGCGCCGATGCCGAGCCGGGC
>Ga0325401_1000088_pt1 | contig 50681 bp, 21 predicted proteins | sample PopdelMetagenome_FD_205666 | JGI IMG/M metagenome (GOLD analysis project Ga0325401, IMG submission 205666) | Populus deltoides microbial communities from Bellville, Georgia, United States - Xylem-PdKOR-R2 | ecosystem: Host-associated > Plants > Phyllosphere > Stem > Wood/Secondary xylem | place...
ATTGTTCCTAAAATATTTCTGGTTGATGCACTCTTAAATATTGGGCATTCATTAAAGTCGTAGAGACTAGTACATATTATGTTCTTTTCTTTATAAAAGGAAACAGTTGTTCTCATAAGCTGAGGCGTAAGACATACTTATAATTAATATGTAGGTGTTTGTCATAAGACATGAGAATTTCTTTGCAATGATTTTAATTTATACAGTGATTATATTTCTGGACCTAAAAAAATCAAGTTAGTACTTGATTGAGTTAATTTCTAAAATTATGCTAAATTAATATATGAATATTATTCAATGGGCAAATTGATACTTCGCCAATTTAAATGGTTTTTCAGATTTTTCTATAAATATTAAGTTATACCTCTTATTTTTATGAAGTTGTCTGTTAGACAGAAAAAACCATATAAGTCATAGAATAAAGAGTTAACACTTTAGGCATAACAATTTATGTCTTCTAAACATGAATTTAAGAGATTTCTCATTGATGATTCATATAGATTATCATTGAAGGTCGAACAATTGGACAACTTGTTGTTTGAGACAACCATGTTTTTAAAGAATTATTAAAAGTTGAAGAAGATCATATTTTCTGGTAATAAATCCCTAAATAATTTTAAATCTATCTAATAAAATCCTATAGATTTTTAAATAATTTTTTTTTTATTATGGGTATGATATTCAACAATCCAACCTCATCTCATTAGAGCAAGAATGAAGTAATTAACTAATTATTCAAACATAAAACTTTATTTCAAGCTTTAGGGATTTTGCGACATCATTACATAGTAATAATGTCTAGAATCTAAATTTCCATATCATCCCTAGATTTTTGTTGTAGTTATATCATAGATATTTCAAGTCTGAACGCGGAAACAACGGAGCGATTATCCTTGACCGTCTCCTCCTGCTGACGTGGCTTTTAGTCTCTCCTCATGGGCTTAGCTATTCCGATAGCATGGATTTGAAATATTCTTGTCTATAGGCGAGCGTGGAAATAGACTTTCCAATAACAGCAGAGATATGACTTCTACGCAATAGTCCGATGGATTTGGTGGGGGTATTCTGGCATTACCAAAGATTGTGAATGGGAAGTCAAGGGCGACTAGCGGATTCAACGCCTGCGATTTTAAAAGCTCAAACATTCGTTTTCAGGGGCATAATTGCAAGAGTCCAGTGGATTTCGTGGTGTTTTTACATTACCAGAAGTGCAAGAGGAAAGACAATTGCATCAACTACAGAGGGAAAAGTTCATTTGGTGCAGAATCATTTATGACCTTTTGTATTAATAAATACATAAAACATGATTATAAAGTTTCGAAAATATACATATATAATTAAAAGATTGTTCTTACAATATTCTCTCTTTCTTTTTATTATTGATCTTCTGTTTCATGAAAAATAATTTTAATTTTTTTTCTAAACTTTATTGTATTTATTTATTTTTAAAATAATTATCAATTAAAAATACTTTTCATTAAAAAAAATTGACTTGTTTTTTAAAAAAGTGTTTTCACTTGTTTTTCAGGAAAATGTTTTTCTTTTATTACAGATAGAAAACACTTTCTAGAAATTAAGAAAAATTCTGCAAAATCTTGTTATTTGTTAATTATATCAAATTTGATCTCAATCTTTTATTGTTATACATTTTGTTTTAAGTCTTTTTTTTTAATTTCATCTCTTAAAATTTAATTTTTATATTAATTTTGATCCCCATTCTTTTGATTGTTATTTGTTTTTCTCTTATTTTTTTAATTGAAATTTTTATCTATTAGATTTGGTCCTCATTCTTTTGATTGCTATTTATTTTATTTACAATAATTTTTTAAATTGATTTTTTTTTAATTTTATCATATTTTATCTTTTTATCTATCAGATTTGATCTTAATATTTTTAATAAACTTGAAAAAAAATTAAAATTTTATTTTTTAGCTCATTTAACATGATATAGTTAAATACCAAAAAATATTTTTAATTATTATCAAATATCATAAAATAATTTATTTTTTAAAAATTTATTTTTCATAAAAACCGCTACTTTTCAACAAACAAATACTGAGTAACCATTATATTTTTTCCTTATGATTTATAAATTGCTTCGTACAAGGTGGTTTCGTAATGCTAAAATGTTCCAGGATTTTCTCATTGTCAACAACTGATTTTTATTGTTCACACCACCCTCTTCCACTTATGTTGTGCCGCTTAGTAAAATCCAGCGCTAATTTTTCAAGCACATGCGTGGAGGACATGTCGAATTGTCTTTTTGTCTCGACCTAACCAACTATTAAGTAAAGACAAATTAATTAACTCGTGTTTGGTTGGAGGTAAATAAATTTTTTTAACAAAATAAATAAATAAATATGATAGTAATTCATACATATTTTTTTGACCTAAAAAATCCTATGGTAAATTTAAAAGTTTATACATGTATCTAATTAAATAAATAAAAAATTATTTATGTAATCAAAACAAATTATGATGTCTAATTTTTTTAACCAGCCAAACTCGTGAATCGAGTCATGAACTCAATCTAGTTTAATAAGAAATATAGATACTCGGAAAATTAAGAACCAACTAAATATCGAAACGTCTGCTTAAGATCGCGATAAACCAAAATAAATTGTGATGACTCAATTCTCAACTAACTTAATGTCAAATGATCAAATTAGAAGTAAAAAGAATTAAAATAAGGAGTGGGAAAAAAATTAAATTAACCTTAACCAAACCTGGCACATCCATATTCCAGGTCATGCACCCCCACCAAAATTAACAACGTTTTATTTTCAATTTTGTTTTTCATTTAACTATACCCTAGACCACTCAAAAGGAGAAATTCACTCAGTGTGACCTACTTAAAAGCCCAAGTTGACTTGCAACGTGGTTGTATCAAGAAAAACCCGACCTGACCTAGTACAAAACTTGTTGACTTTTTATTAAAAAAAACTAAAAATGATGTAGTTTTGATTTTTTTTAAAAAATAAAGAATTTGTTTTTAGTCATCCCGCATCAACCTGTGTTGACCCTCTTAACCCTTTTCCTAGTACTTGTCCCGAGTTGGGCTTGATAACTATGGAAAATACGTTAAACATAAACATGATAATAATCCACATATTTTGCTCGAAAAACATGATTTTAAGGTGAAATAACACCTAGGATAAACTCCTCTCGTCAAATGGAACTTGTGAACACTATTTTGGTTTTTGTAGCCAGAATTAGTGTTAACCAAAACTTTCTTTCTCTATTACCATAATTTACCCAACCATTCTCTCTCATATATCTAACCAGGGATTGAAAAATAAGATTTTGTATCAAAATTGATTTTTAAAAATCTTGAGAAACTGCAAAAGTATTATTGGGAAAGAAGAAGGACTAAAGTGAACTTTTGTGTGCACACTTTAAAAGTGCCATCCATTTTATTTTTCTTTTTCACTTCGGTCCTCTATCTTTTAATTTTATCATTCTTTAACAATTTAACTTAAATTGACCTTGAATTTTATCCTAAAAAGACTGTATCAAAATAAAAAAATGAATGAAAATAAAAAACACTCAGTGGTTAACGAGTCCACATTGCATTGAGTGTGTGTCCACAATACAACTGTTATAAGGAAAAAGCCACACATATTTTAAAGTTTCTATTAATTATCCACTACTTCAGCTTTGAGATTACAAAATCTAACGTAAAGCAAAAATATAAGTTTCAAGTTGATTATTAAGTGCTATAATTTTATGCATATTGCAATCAATATTAATATCTCTGGAGTACGAAAAATTACTTTTTTTCTTTTTTAAGAAAAAGGATTAACATTTGTATACATTAAGGAAATGCCATATCTTTTTTTAATTAACTATTATTTAATTAAATAATTAATAACCATAAATATTTTAAAATTAATCAATCTTAATTATTTTATTTTAAATATATTAAATCTCATATGGTAGATCTTTATTAAATCATTTGATTTTTATTTACTAAAAAACTATGTAATTTTCTATTATTATTTATTATTTACTTATGTTTTTTTGGTATTTGTGTTTTTTTTTTCAAAGAAAGAATTCATTTATTTTCTTAGAGAAAATATGAAATTATTTAGTTTAAGTTATGTTCTTTAGTAATTTAAATTTAAGTGATTTTACTAACAACAACACATCAATTTATTGTCAAATAAATTGGCCTTTTAACCTCCTAGCATAACATATTTATTAACATAGTGTTAATTTAATATGCTATGTAGCCAATCGGTTGGTTACACATGACATTATTATATTCATGTAAATATAATTTTATTATTAATAAAGACTTAATTTATCTTTAATATTAAAATAATATTAGATTAATGAATCTGATATATGATTTATGAATCTAGAGTAAAGATAAAATCCATGAGACAAAAATGCTTTGCAAAGATAATTATAAAGTTGTTATAATTAGAGATTCTTATTACATCAAAACATTGTTCATAAAATATTCTTGGTCGATACTATCTTAAATATTGGGCATTCATTAGAATCGTAGTAGCTGATACATATTATGTTCTTTTTTTTTAATGAAAGGAAGCAGTTGTTTTTATAAATTGATGTATAAGGGATACCTAGAACTAATATATAGTTGTTTGTCATAAGACATGTATACTCAACTTACCCGCATGTGAATTCCATATGGAGAGATCATCTATATCTATGAAAAGACTTATGTGATGGTTGTGTAAGTAATTATTAAACTTGAGATCATTAAGTTATCTTATATAAGGAGTGTAATGTTTTAATCATGTTACACATTATCTTGGTAAAGGTAGCAAATGGATGAACATTAAATATAACATAAATTATATGAACGTATTTGAATGATTAAGAGAGGATATGCCACCCCAAGTGAATTAAGAAAAATACCCTACATGTTCTCAAATAATATTGATTGTTAAATCCTTGCGTAAGATGGAATGAGATTTGAAAAGAGTTTCAAATCTTATTTAAAGGATCAATTACTATAATATTGTGCACAAATATTATTTGACATGACAAACACACTCCATGCTAAAATGTCTAAATCAGAACATTATTAATGAAAAGATAATAATTACACTGAGAAACTGGTCATTTAAAGGTTAAGTCAAACCAGTTATGACTTTTCTAATATTCGGGGGATTATGATACGTTGCTAAACGGTGCATTTGATCTTCAAATAGAAATTAATCAATTATTGAACTGATAATAAATTAAATTGTTTGATTTATTTAATTCTATTTATTTAGAATTATAATTTTTATATGGGCCAACATATTAATAAACTAATGAGCTGCACACATTAAGAATCATTAGTCAGAAATTAAACTAGGATAATTAATTAAGTTTGACTTGATTGAAAATAATTTTAGAAATTAAGCACTAGAATGTATTTAATTCACGGATTATAATTCTAGTACTAGAATAATCAAGTAGAGACTTGATTAATTAGATTTTTAAAATTATCCTTAAATAATATATGAATATTATTTAAGGGGCAAATATATATTTTACCATTTATAGGATTTTTAGGATTCCCTATAAATATAAAGTCATGCCTCTTATTTTTCAAAACGTTGTCTGTTAGGCAAAGAAACTATATATGTTGCAAAATAAAGAGCTAGCACTCTAGGCATAACAATTTTTCTCTCATAAATAGAGATTTAGGAGATTTGTAACTATAGTTCGTGTGAATTACAGTTAGAGGTCAAATAATTGGACGACTTGTGACTTGCAACAATTCAGCATTTAAAGAATTATTCAAAGCCGGAGAAGATCAGATCTTCAGGTAAGAAATCCTTAAACAATTTTAGATTTGTCTAATGGGATCTTAGGAACTGCCAAATTATTTTAAATTTATCATTTCTGCTGCGTGTATGAATTTCAGGAACCCAACACATAGCATTACATAAAAGACATAATATAATAAACAAAATAGAAGGTCAAACAAAATCAATATTTATCAATCAATAGGTTGTCAATGTCCAAAACACAACCCATTAACTCTAATTAATAATTTTGAATGTTATTTGGTTGTCAATGTTCAAAACATAACCCATTAACTCTAATAAATAATTTTGAATGTTATTTGGTTGATGGTATTTTGAATGTTATTTGGTTGTCAATGTTCAAAACATAACCCATTAACTCTAATAAATAATTTTGAATGTTATTTGGTTGATGGTAACCTAAACAGAAAGGGAAATTGATGGGAGAAGAAGAACGAAAAGAGAGAGGGTTTACCAAATATTATACAACAAGATTGAGGGTTTATCTATTGGAATGAATTTCAAGACAAACCTTGTTGCGCTAAATTATTTTATATGAGAAAAATAAAGTTAGTAGATAAAAAAAGAAGTTGAACATCTACTCTCAATGATACTAGTTGTTAGTGTGCCCATACTACTTGAGTTCAACTTCACTTCTAATACAAGAAAAGAAAACATTGTGGATGTGTTTTTTTTTATATCATTAAATACAGTACTAATAAAATGATGTTTGCACTTAATATAATAAATTGAAAAATATACTAACTAATAAATTGTAAAAATAGTTGTAAATACTAATTAAAAATTAAAATGAGAAACTAATCTTCCTCGTAGGAAGCAAAAGATAAATACACCTACAAAAATTTACTTCAACTGTCTTTATTGTTCTATTCATCTTTTGCTATTTATCTTAGAGGTTTATTCTAGTTGTTAAGTACATATGATTTTTATTATTATAAATATATCATTTAAATATAATTAACTTATCTAAAATTTAATAAAAAAATTAAAGATAAATTACAATAATTTCTTTGACTTGTTATGAAATTAAAGAAATCATTCAAAAGATTATTTCATATTTTAAAAAATATTTAAACTACACAATCTAAAAAACAAGAGATAGGTTATTAATTAAAAAATATTTTTAAAAAACTAAATGAATTAAAATTAAATTTTAAAAAAATTTAAGCCCATGTGCTTGGTCTAATAGGAAAAACTCAGGTGCTCTAAGGTCTGCAAAGCCAAGATCACATGGTTTTTTATTTATATAGAAAAATGAACGAACACTCAAGGTTTTTTTTTTTTAAATAAAATGCACAACACTTTGTCCAAGTAAGCAATAATTCATTTATGGAATATTTTTCAGCCACCTCAAGTGACTGAAAAATTAGAGTATGAGTTTTGGAATCCCAAAACCTAAATTTCAACTTGGTTTATTACAAAAAAAAAAAAACCTAAAAACAACCTAAGAGCTACAATAAACCCATTTTAAATTCCAAAACACCCTTTAATCAATCTAAAAAAATAAACTAAATAAAAAAAAAAGCTTAACAAGCCCCAATCTGTTTTTTCTTGCATGGTTAAATTGGAAAAAACCGCCTTTATAGAGTTTCTCTCTCCAAGATGAATTTATTGACACCAATGTCACATTGTGATGTATACGGGACTATCGAAAATTAAAGAGAAAAATAAAAATAATTCAAAGATTCAGGTATTGATTCAGGAGAAGATCAATGTCCCTTGTACAACATCTTTTTAAGCAAAAAATTACCTTTGTTATGGGTTCTCTTCTAAATTATTCTATGCCTACTATTAATTGTGTAAATTTATTTATGAGCCTATTTTTATTGGTTTTTTAATATATATTTTTTAAAAAAAGGATGTTAAAAACTCCTTAAGAAATTTGATGTTAATCCCTCAAAAAGAGATTTCATTAATTTTTGGCTAGAATGAAAGTGTTATACGTTAATCTTTAAAAATAGAAGATTTTACCACTTTAGGAAAATCCCGATGTTAATTCCTATAAAAAAACATTTCATTGGTTTAGAAATTTTGGTAGAAATTTTGATATTAATCCCTAAAAATAGGAGTTTTTGTCAATTTAAAAATCTTAACAAAAATCTTGACATTAATCCCTAAAAAGGAGATTTTATCGATTTATGAAATTTTTTTATTTTAATCTTAAACAAAAGTTTTTATTGGTGTAGGATTTAAAATGAGTGCTAAACCTATATGGATAGTGAAAAATGAACTTTGATTCCTCTCTTTTGAATATGTTCAAAACAGGCTCTTAGGGGTCACTCATACTGATTGGGTTCATGTGAGATCATATTCACCTAACCCAAGTTCAATCATAACAACAGAGGTTAATATGTCATAAAACATAAATAATATGAAAAAACATATTTACAAACAAAGATGACAAAAAGAACATGATAGTTTTTTCTTTTATCATATGTTGTCACTTCAAGAGTAACATGAACGGTAGGATAACAGTTTATTGTGCGATGAAAAAATGAATCGAGAGGGTATCGCCAAAGACACTTTCTATCTCATCGATCCATGTTCATATTTAATAAACCAATTATTTTGAAAACAAAGCCGCAATTCATCAATCTATCATGCAAATTTTTTTTGTGTTTTTTTTCTTATTTTATTCGCAATGCATATCCATATGCAAAACACATCATACTGAAAAATTAAACAAAAAAAAATCAAACATTCACACACAAATTAACAATTCAAAAACAACATGAACACATAAATTTCACAATTTAAAAACCATATCATATTTCACACCGAGACCAAACCATTATACCTTAGATAAACCTAGTGTAACCTGATTCTCCCAACCTTATCATAAGATATTAATTCTAACCTTATTCTATAATGAAAATAAATTCCTCTGTGGTATCATACCCCTGAGGTTCTCACACAACAAGAATGAACTCACATAACACTTCAAATATTTTATAATAATCACAATAATATGCATTAATCAACAACACGTTAAAAATTATTCAAATCTAAATATGTCATCATAATACCATTCTAGACTTAGTGTTTTAAAATAAGCAATCAAATACATTAGGGGTTTGAAATCGAACTTTCATAGTTGAGGAAATCGACTGAAGTTCTAGAATAGTAAAGGATAGTGGTGATAATTTGGTAGTGTTGTAGTGTATAGTCTACGCGATGCTACTCTTATTAGTATATATGACCACGTGTCGCCATTATTAAGGGTTCTTTTTCAATGGATCAAGAGTGTTTCCTCCTTGTCTTTTCTTCTAGACTGGGAATGATGCTCATCGCCACTTTAGAAGGGATATCAAGCCATGAGATGCTTTGATTATTTCTCATCCCTATCCTATTCTCTCTCCTTCTTCCTTATGGTCTGCTATTTATTTTTTCTCTTGTGGTACTATTGTTGTTTAATTGGATGAGACAGAGGGACCATCATTGGTCGATTAGGTAGTGATAATGAAGATCTATTTGCATTGTTAAAGATGAATTTGTTTAGATTGTTGGTTTACCGAAATTAGATAAAAATCAATCAAGTTTATCTTATAAGATATAACAAAATTATTTCTATAATTATGTAGTTTGTTTGGATAAATTATTTAGAAAATTCAGATAGATTTTATCAAAAGAAAATAATCACAAAGTTATCTAAAGATAACTATTAGAGAATTGTTTTTGTAAAACACGAATAATAGTATGTTAAGAATGTAATAAACTAGAAAGTTTGAAAATAGTATTCTTATCATTGATTTCTTTCTTTCACATGATCATTAACATCTAAAACTATTTTTCATGGAGGTTATTTGTATGGCTTAAACATAAGCTTGATTATTAGTAGATGCTCAACTAAACTTCTATATATACCAGGTATTTCATCATAATTCCAGACAAAACAATCTTTATAAGTGTTTGGTTGTGATGCTAGATCCTTCTAGTAAATTTGCACTTATTAAAATTGGTAGATGCTTGTATCCGGTGCCTAAATTAACTTAAATTAAAGTGTTTTGAGCTTCATTCTATACATCATTCATCTTCTAGTAAATTTTCACTTATTAAAGAGTTTTCCCAAATTAACTTGTCATATCATGCATAATCAATTGATACTTTTTATTTGAACAAATTTTGTTAATCTTAATCTAGTTTTATTGAACAAAATTTGTTATTTTACCTAATACTTCTATAAAATTCATTAAAATAAATTAAAACTTGCAACCAAGTCACAATAACTCATTTATTCCTATATTTCAAATCCATGACTTGTTACTTTCCAGATGCAAGTTATTTGTTCTAGTGAATATATATAACTAAACCACTAAAAAAGATTTCAAATATGAGATTTCATTAAAACCTTTGAATTGAATTCAATTAGAGGGTTTAAACATGTTGTTAGAGTTTTTGTTAATGTTAATGGTTGAAGGAAAAAAAAAAAAGGAGTTATTATGGGCATGGTGGCCAATTATGAAATTCAAGTAGACTTTTGAGTAACGTAAACACTACTGTTTTTGGAAGATTGTGCGAGACTTAAGTAACGTTTAGTTATTGTCATGTGATAGAAAAGATAGAGACAGTGAATACAAAAAAGTGTGTTTGGTTAAAGAAATAAATATATAAAAATAAATATGTTTATGGAACAATTTTGGAGTGAATTTTTATATTTTCAAAACATGATATATATAGAGGATATGTTTATAGAGACAATATTTATTTTTTTATTTCCAAAATATCATTGTAAAAAACCCTTAATTCTAAAATTGTCCAACTAAAATAGGTAAAAATAAAAATAATTATTATTATAGTTTTTAAATCCAACTCGAGGATTGATCCGAGGTAAAGCCCGGGTCACAGATTGGGTTTACCCAAGTTAGTTTAAGAATAAAAATAGTTATTATCATAGTTTAAAAACCTGATTCAGGGGTCGACCTGGGGCAATGCCTGAGTTACAAGTGGGGTTGACCGTTGACTTAGGTTACGAGAGGGGTTGCCCGTTGATTCGGGTCAATGTAAGGCCCGAGTTAGGTTTCAATAGGGTAAACCCGGGTTGACCCAAGTTAACATAAAATAAAAATGATTATTATTATAATTTTAAAATTTGATTTAAGGGTCAACCTAGGGTAAGGCCCGAGTCACGTATCAGGAGTGTCAACCTAGGTTAACCCAAGTCAATGCGGGGATTAACGTTGTAATTATCTTAGTTTTAAAACTCGACTCAAGGGTCCGTTGAGGCAAGGCCTAGGTCACGGGTTGGAAGGGTCAACATTGGTTGACCCGAGTAAACGTGTGAATAAAAATAATTATTATCATAATTTTAAAACCTGACTCGAGAGTCAATCTGAGATAAGGTTCAGGTCACAGGTTGAGAGGGTTTACCCGATAGACCTAATTTTTTTTTTAAAAAATCAATAAAACCTTACTTTGATCATTTTTGTTTCTAAAAAAAATCAATAAGTTTTTAACTTGTGTTTTATCTCAGGTTAACATGAGTTTTTAATGAGGTTAAGTCAAGTCAAATCTTTTTCTTTTAATTTCAGACTAGTCCAGCATCGGATCCATTTATTAAGTTAATCTTGGTATTATAACTAGTGTTATTATAATATTTTTAATTTTAACACTCAATTAAAATAAAAAAAATATAAATATTATTTTATATATATAAGTTTTACAACAATGTATATTAATTAGAATAAAATAAAATTTATTATATTTTATTATATTTTGACCATTATAAATAAATAAAATACAGAAATAATCACTTTCTTTTATATTTCAGTATTAAATCTTATCTCTATCTTTTTTTATTTTTTCTTGAAACAAGAATAAAACACTGTACAAGAGAAGAAAAGACCTTCCCTTCCTGGAGCCGAGGATTTGTGAGGAACGAAAGAGAGAAACGGCAAAGCTGACACTTGACGAATCAGTTACATAAGAGCAGAGATTATTCTTCTAAAACGAATGAAAACAACAAAGCTAAAATAGAAATGGCGAACAAACAACTCCATATATTATCTTCAAGATCCAGATCTCCAATCCTCCTCTTCACAATCTGTCTTTTCGCCTTTTCTTTTCTCTTCTTACTCTTCTCTCTCTCTACCCGTCACCCATCAGCCTCTCCATACCCTAACACTAACCCCAATCTCTCTCTCAAACCCGAAACCTCCTTCGTCGATTCCCTCGAGCACTTCCTCGATCACAAATACCCGAGATCCTCCTCCTCCTCTCCGTTTCCTACAGTTAGCGAAGAGGATGTGTCAAGATTCGACGATCAAGTGTTTTCCAAAGATAGCGATCGATTTTACAGAGAACCCTACTACCCGTTGGATTTGCCAATTAGGGTTTACGTTTACGAGATGCCGTCAAAATTCACCCACGATTTGCTTTGGCTGTTTAGAAATACTTATAGAGACACTGATAATCTCACCTCTAATGGCAGCCCCGTCCATCGATTAATCGAACAGGTATCATTGCATTTTATCATCATCATCAGAGTAATTTTCTATTTTTTTGTGGAATTAATTTTAGTATCTGTGATTATAACGTGCGTGCAGCATTCTGTTGATTACTGGCTTTGGGCGGATCTGATTGCGCCCGAATCGGAAAGGTTGTTGAAAAGTGTGGTGAGAGTTGAGAGGCAGGAGGATGCGGATCTGTTCTACGTGCCTTTTTTCACAACTATAAGCTTTTTCTTATTGGAGAAACAGCAATGCAAGGCGCTTTATAGGGTGTGAGTGATGTTGCAATGTTTTATGATATCTACTACTTGTTTTCATTATGCATCTGCATTTGATATTCATGTGTCTCTAGTTTTCATTACGAGAAAAATGTTTGGTTTTCTTGTAATTTCTGAATGCCTTTTATTTCAAACTGGACTGTATTTATATGTTTATGAGCTTAGTAGTTATGTTGTATTGTGTTTCTGCCAACAGATGCTGGCATGCTAGATACATGTAGAGCAATATTGAATTATTGATACGATAATGAGCAGCATTATAGTTTGAACTCACTGCATCTTACTTTTCTTCATGCAAGGGGTGAGCTAGAGAACCTAGGGTTTTAAAATGTATCTCTGGAGGAAAAAAAATCCTTTTTTTGAGCTAACCCTGAAGATTATGTACTTATATTATAAAGGTCTCCTTTAGGAATTGAAAGGTAAATTAAGAGTATTACTTAATCTGTAATATGCAAGTTTAATTAGAAATATTCTCTATTTGATAATGAAACCTTTCTGTATTATGAGCTGTGTTTTTCCCGTCATTGGCACCTGACTTGGAATTTGTTGACATTATAATGTCATTTGGTATGGTATAATGTTTGAGTTGAATATTAAGTTCATTTATAGAAGGCCAAGACACTGAATTGGACTTTTGAAATCATGTTTATGGCTTGAAGTTCCATGAAATGTGCCTGTTCTTGTTTGGATATCCCTTTTTGTTGAGAATGAAGCTAATTAGCATTACCTCTGCATTCAAAATTATAACTCTGCTATCTGTGGATGTAGGAAGCTCTGAAGTGGGTGACGGATCAGCCTGCATGGAAACGATCGGAAGGAAGGAATCACATATTTCCTATTCATCATCCATGGTCTTTCAAATCTGTTCGTAGATATGTCAAAAATTCTATTTGGTTGTTACCAGATATGGACTCCACAGGGAACTGGTGACTATATGGCTTAACTAAGAAAGCTTGTCTGCATTTCAGTATTTGACTGGTTATAATAACTGCTAATGATCATGTAACCTGCAGGTACAAACCAGGACAAGTTTTTCTGGAGAAAGACCTAATTCTTCCTTATGTCCCCAATGTGAATTTGTGTGACACCAAATGCATATCAGAAAGTGAATCAAAGAGAAGCACCTTGCTTTACTTTCGGGGGAGGCTTAAAAGAAATGCAGTAAGTTTTTTGTTCAACTAGTTAAATTTAAATGGTGGTTAAGGCCAGATGAGTTCCTTAAGGTTGATTTTGAGTCTTTGCTGGTCCAAATTAATGTATCAATGTTTATTGAATCTATTAGCTGCTAGATTAGTGTTTTTCTAATGTGAGGTGTTCAATATTTTTTTAATTTCCATATTCGGTAGAAATAGTAAGTAGCAGGGGTGCAGGTTTTTCTGTGTATGGTTCATTTTTTTCTGTTGGCTGGTAATAATTTTTTTGGTGCTTCTTTTCTGAAGTACTCGAATTTTTGTCTTCTTATTTCACACTCCAATTTCAAATAGGTGGACTTAACAATACTTAGAGCTTATATATAGACATTTAATAGTCCTGGTTTTCCTCATATAAATAAATAATATCATAGAACTTAAGATTTTCCTATACATGAAGATCTTTCAACTCAAAAACCCATTTCCCTCTTCCTTAATTTTTTTTTTAAAAATTTCTTTTAATATAGTTTTAAAAAGTTCCTACTGGGAAAAAACATTGATGAATTTTTGAACAAAACTTTGAAAACAGAGTGCAGTGCTCTTGGTATGATTTTATCTCTCCCACAATCTTGATTTTCAACTCTGGAAATAAATGAATTCTGTAAAGTAGGGTTTGCCAGCTTGCTTGACTATATGATGTATAATGTACTGATTCTGTTCATGTTATCCTTTGGTTTCTGGAATAAGGTTGTCTGTTTTTTATTGATTGGAATTTGATTGTCATCTTTCATATGCTACCCTTGATTGTCTTTTTTGTTTACCCATGTCTATATGTTTAAGGCGTGTTTCCTTGGTCAATTGCATTGTTTGTCTAGGGTGGGAAGATACGTGCAAAACTTGTAGCAGAACTAAGTGGTGCCGAGGGTGTGTTTATAGAGGAGGGGACAGCTGGAGAGGGAGGGAAAGCAGCAGCTCAAATTGGCATGCGCAAGTAAATACATTGGTTCCTTGGCTCTCCTTATCAATCTAGCTTTTATGTGTAGTTTTCATTAATTATTGAGTTCTCCTTTGTCACAGGTCCATTTTTTGCTTAAGTCCAGCTGGTGATACACCGTCATCTGCCAGATTATTTGATGCCATTGTCAGTGGGTGCATACCAGTTGTAGTCAGTGATGAATTAGAGTTACCTTTTGAAGGAATACTTGATTACAGAAAGGTATGCTTCATTTTTGGACCCCCTATTATTATTTCCTTCTACTCTATGCATCTTTTGTAAGCTATAAGCTCAGATAAGGCCACTTATTGTGTAGGTACGTTGTCAGTAATTTGGTATAATTCTTGAGAATCTATTGCAGTAGTTATTATGTGGAGATATTTTTACCTGCTATGTCAGTTGAGACATGTCTATTTTGGGCATTTAAGTTGATAGGAAATTTCAGTTGAGACATATCTATTTGGGCATTGAAGTTGATGGAAATTTATGGATACAATCATGTTCTACAACTATAAAATAGAAGCCCTATCAGTTACTTACAACCCATGCTGGACATTTTATTTGTTTGGTTTCTTTTGTTTATGAGAGTTATCACTTGGATTGTTGTTCAAACAGATCCCTATATAGCTAGATTCAGCCTTTGTGGATGAAAGGCAATGTTGTGGAAAGTTAATATTGTTGCTTTTTTAAGGGTTCAGGGTTTTTTCTTTCTTTCTTTTTCTTCCCTATCTGTCCATATCCCAAACACCTATCATTTTCTTTTAATTTATCATATTTTGAAAGTCTAGGTACCCTCTGATGTTAAGGGATTTATTTTGACAGTGGTGGTGAATAAAATTAATATAAATGACTTCTTGTCATTTATGAGCCATTTGAAGGCTCTACTCGATATATTTGTGTTATATGTCATAAAGCGGGAGCCTTAAAGCTATCTATTTTTACGTTGTTCAAATTGCTTGGGACATGGCATGCATTATTTGCTTTGGTGGTGAATCGTGGATGTTTTCTGAATAAATGGTGGATATGTTAAACTTAGTTGTAATTTTGGGTTGTTTTTTTTTTCTTTTCTTTTAATAAAAGTAATGATGCTAAGATATTGTAGAGTTATCCTATGTTTGTTGTAATTTAATGTGTTTGGATAGGGAGGAATGCTAGAATCTTCAAAAATCACTTCAACTAAGGCAAAAGTAGCAATGTCCTTCATTTAGCATATGGGAACGATTGTTATTCAGAAAAGTATGTGATTTTAATTTTATTTCTTTCTAATTCTGCATCAAGAAGGACAAATCACTTAATTCTGGTAGCTTACAAAAATCATATGTTACATGGAAATCTCTGCGAGGATAGGGTTTTTTCATGTATCTTGCAAAACCCATTCTTTGTGGGGACACAAACAATCTTTTGGTGAATTTTATTATATATATCTAATTTATTTCAGATAACGACTGTGAGAAGAAAATAAAAGATGCTGTTTTTTTGTCTTAGTGTTTGCAATTTTGATGGATTAGATTTTTACAAACATATATAAAGCTGATTTGGAAAATGAGAAGTTGTAGCTGATTTGTGTTATGTTGCTAACTTTAAAATAAACGGCTCACCCAAAAACTATAACTTTAAAATAAACGGCCCACCCAAAAACTATATATCGGGTAATTGACGAGGCTTCCAACCCTTTCCCTTGCTATGCAGATAGCTTTATTTGTTTCTTCCAGTGATGCTGTACAACCAGGTTGGCTATTAAAATTCTTGAAAGGCATTAGCCTTGCTCAAATTCGGGGAATGCAAAGAAACCTTGCCAAGGTTTGTGACTCTATTAAAGTTTACATAATTTCAGATTTCTTTTATTTTTGTTGTTGTTTGATTGTACAAGTGAATGATATCTTGATTTTCATAGTTCTTTTGCCAATTGAAATAACCAAACCTACGAAATACCTTCCCAACCAACCCTTTATTACCCACTGTGCTATTGTAGCTTTGGTGGCATGTGCTAAAATGGTTGGGTGAACATGCATTTTTGGACACGTTGAACCCTTAGGTGCCATTTGGACCCGGGAAAATGATTTAGGCCCTGTTTGTATGCCAAAAGTTGTTTTTTTGGAAAGTGGTTTCTATGGAAAATGGATTCATGAAAAATGGATTATTTTATGATGTGTGGTAGTATCATAGAAAATAAGTTATTAATATTTTTTTGTTCAAGTTTATTAAAAGGATGGGTACCAAGTTTGACAGTTGAAAAAGTTGGAAGATGAAATTGAAAAAAATTCTATTTCATAAATTATTTCAAATAAAACAATAGCAATAAAAAAAAATGAGGGCCAAACCTGACATAAAAAAAGGTTGGAGGATGAAGTTGAAAAAAAAATTCAATTTTATAAATTATTCCAAATAAACTAAATAACAATAAAAAAATGAGGATCAAATCTAATAAATAAAAAAATTTCAATTAAAAAAAAGACGAGAAAAACAAATAACAATAAAAAGAATGAATATATAAGTTGATATAAAAATTAAATTAAATCAAATTCCTTTGAGAATTACCAAGGTAAAGTCATTGAAAGTCTTTCTAACCCGATCAAAGAGCAGCCATAGGTTTCTCGATTCTTATTTTGCACAAGCCCTACATATTGCGTTTAATATTTTCGGTGGGAATGTTTGATCCAACTCTTGAGTTGTAACCTGGCTAAGAAAACGCGTGGAGACTACTGAGGCGAAAATGAAGAAAGCTAGATTTACCTTCATCTATAACGCGTGCCTTGCTCGCGGATTAAACAAATGTTTGGATATCGAGACTAACCCTTCGATGAGAAGAAAAGATTGAAAGATGGAGACTTGGCTATAGCATAAGAGAAAGGAGACCGAGGTTGAACTGGATGGTGCATGTCAATCAAAAAGGTTGCCTTCCTCTATCTTATGGAGTGAAGGGTATGGTAAAATGACCGTGAAAGTGATGCTTTAATTTAATTTTAAAAAAGGAGCTAATCTGGGATTCTCCTTTCTTAGCCCAAATTAAACATTGACTTCTTTCTAGGCATGACATTCCAATGAGCTCTTACCATGGTAGTAGTCTATTTATCATTTTTGGTCTTCCTGTTTTTTCTTTCATTGTCGGGAGTAGGCTTTCTTGTCCTCCTTTATTCTAAATAGGAATGCCCATGAATTGGCTTCGGTTTTTCATATTAATTTAAGTCAAAATTCCCCTCACTTTCCAAATGAAATAAAACCAAAGTCAAAACAAATTAGCATGATAATAGGGGAAACCCTATGATAGAATCTTTTAGGTATATGCCTTTCTCTTGGAGTTTTGTTGTAAGTAATCAACTTTGGTGGTGCTTTCTTGAGCTAGCGGAGATGACACCAAAAGCTCAGTGACTTTCTAAAGGATGAAATTGAAAAATAAATATAAAAAAAATTCAAAACAAAATATATAACAATAAAAAGGTTGATGATCCAAGTATTTTATAATTTTTTCGAGGAGATGAGAGAGAAGAGGAGGGAGAATAAAAAAAGCAGTTGAGGCTCAATTGACGTGCCGCCCCATTGGGAAGAACTCGGTGAGATGCTTCAAGTGCTGCTCTGGAAGCCAGCATTTGGTTGATGAGAGGCATTGCATGCGTTGTCCAAAAAGCACGGGTGCCTCCTATATGGTGGCGTGGGCATGACATGTGCCAACCAATTTTTTTAAAATAATATTTTATATATATCAAAATACCATATTGCCCTCGAGTCTACTTGATAATTACAATAAAAAAAGGATGAAATAATGAAAAAGCTCTTGAACATTAGTTTAACAAATTTTGCTTTTAATGATAATTTAGTCATTTCACTTTATTTTTAGTTGCAACTTTTGGAAAGTGTATTCTATCTAAAATAAAAGGTAAACACTTTTTTGGAAATTAAGTTAAATTTTTCTTTGACCAAAAAGTGTTTTTCATTGATCAACTTTTCTAATGGTAACAAGCATGAGAAAGTTTGGAAAATGATTTTCATAAAACAAACTTGGCCTTAATTATTCCTACTCACTTTTCAAAGATTAAATTGGAGTAGGGAAAGATGATATTTAAGCATTTATTTTCCCTTATACAAGTGGAGGCAACTAAATGCTGATTATTCTTTCTTTGGGCCTCTGTAATCTTTTTTGCCTGTATTCAAGTCATTAATACCTCAGCGAAAACTTTTCTTTGTTTTCTACATTTGTTTAGTTACTCATCTCTTTGCTTATTAGTTCTCTTTGTATTAAGTTTTATTTTATTAATCTTTATATTTTTGTAATGTATCTGACGCAACTGTTTCTTATACTTCCATTTCTTTCAGTATTCAAGGCACTTTATTTATTCCAGTCCAGCTCTACCACTAGGACCTGAAGATTTGGTTTGGAGAATGGTTTGTTACTCTCTCTCACTGAAAAAGTCTTACTGCTTTCATACATATATATATATATATATATATATATATATATATATATATATATGCATGTATATTTGTGTGGATTGCTAATAATTATGGCAGGCATGCTTTCAATATTGATTGATATAAAAATTTATGCTATTCTTCTTTTTTCTGATAGCGTTATTTATTTCAGTAACTTGTTGCTTTATATGCTTATTTGACCTGTGCTCCTGTTCAGCAGGGTTTTTGGCAAACTATCCTCATTTTTGTTAAAACCAGTTTTGTGAGAAAAAAAAAAGGAACAGAAAATCTTGCAGTTTGTGGCTATTCCTACAGCAGTAATTATTTAGCTAACTGTAGCCATTTTTCAAAATGTTGTGTGAGTAAGTCCATGTCTGCTCAATTAACAAGTGTACTCATACATAAAAATCTCCTTTTGTTGCGCAATCATGACCTTTTTCTATTTGCTCAAAAGATCACAAGAAACAAAAGAGCATAATTATTGCTTTATTTTGACAAGATGCAGGAGAGATTCACCATTTTTGTGTCCTCAAGCAATTCTGCTGTTGTTTTAGATAGTTGTCCCCTCAAGTTTTTAAAATTACTGTCCATTATTACAAGAGCATAATGCCTGTAAAAATTGTTTGAAAATGATAGTGTCTTTAGTTGAAGTTTGAGGACATGTTTCATTTTCATCTCGTATGCAAACAGATGGCTGGTAAACTGGTGAACATCAGGCTTCACACACGGAGATCACAGCGTGTGGTGAAAGAGTCTAGAAGTGTATGTGCTTGTGATTGTAAACGTGCCAACTTTACAGTCCCGGTTCTTTGATAATGCAAGGCTAAGATCTCTCACTCACATATTTAAAGTGATTGTTGTTTGCACCCATACGAGTATGTTGGCATGTAAGTTTTTCATGGTTATTTTATATTTTAACTATATGGAACGGCAGTGGATAATGAATATCGATTTGTGTTAAAGATCTTTCAGCAAGATCTGGGAATTTTTCAATTTTCTCCCTTTTAAATCCAGCTATTGAAGAATTTGTATTGCAGAGGAATCTTTGATTTACTTAGGTAGTGTAAAGAGTATAAGAATCTCTGATTCATTTTTTTTCAAGTCATGGCCTTCACATTATCCATCCTTGTTGATTTTGTGTAAGATTATTTTTGATCATTGAATTTGATTAAACAAAAAAAATTAAGTGTAAAACTAAAAATCATAAAAAATGAGGAAAATAAATAGAAAAGAGGAACAGAAAAGAGATAGTGCTTTGAATTTAATACAAGCAACTATTAAATGAAAGTTGTGATGAATTTATAGATACCAAAATCAAACTATTTTTTTAGAATAGTCCGATATGCTGTTTTGAATTTTTAAATCTAAAATGTTTCCATTTGGATTCTGCATTGATTGGTTGTTTATAAGTGGCTTCTGAGCTTAGATTTATGTTTAGAAGGATTAAATGACTATTTAGATGTTTTTTTCTTTAAAAATAATTTCTAAGGTAATAGAATCATGATTTCTCAGGTTATCCCTAGTGACTCGGTATAGCTTGAGTATTCAAATTCTGACTAGTAATGAAATTCTGATGAGGAGTGTAGGGCATTGCTCTAAAACTTGTACCGGTCCAGCGGTCAAACCGTTTATTCTCCTTGTTCCTGCCTTTTTGCCTTTTTTAATTCAGTTTTTGATTGTTGCTTCTCCCAAAGCTCACTTTTTTGTTTTTTGACGTGTTCTTTTCCATTTATTATCTGCCACTTTGGCGATTGTTTTTTTCAATTTCTATGATTGCGACGAATCTTGCCTAAACATCATAGTGTCAGGTGCCTCCATTTATTCTGTTCTTACCTTTTCTTTTCTTTTGGATTGCCTTTACTCTGCATTTTTGGAGGCTTGGGCTTAATGCATTCTGTGCTAAAGATTTTTTAGCTTCCTAGGTAAAGTTGCCTGCACCAGTTCTATTTCTCTACTTTCATCATTGTTGCCTTATCTTTCATTGATGCATCTTTACTGGACGATTATTATCTTGGGCACTTGATCCTTTGTTCATTATGTTTTAAGTGGGAAGCGCTTAGTCGTCTCATTATTAATTGAGGGTTTTTTTTTTTTGGGTGATTTGTTTGTTCCTCATTTCTTATTCTATCCATCTCTGTTATTCATGAAGCTTGCTCCAAGCTTTTCAGCTGTCATTGGTCAGCTTTGCTGCATTGCTATCTGTTTTTGTTTTTGGAGGTTTAGATTGTCAACTCTAGATCTGGAATGGATATCTGCTTTTGTTTGCCTTAAGAGTTTTTTTTTTTTTTTTAAGCTTCTCTACGGGAGACTTCTTACCGTTTTTCTTCTTTTTCCCATGTCATTTAATATCTTTTTTTCCTTGATACGTGCTGCTTGATCTGCATTTAATCTTGCAATTCACTCTTTCTTTTTTCTCGATTCCTTTTCCCTACATTCTTTTTGTGTGTAGGTCTGCTGCGTTAAACACTGGCTACTGTGATTTGTTGGTTTGTCAGTAATTCCTTACCTTTTGTCACTGTATCCTTCTCTTTCATGGATGCATTTTTATACGTGGTTTTTATCTTGGTTGCTTGGTTCTTTGCCCATCCTTTTTTAGGGGAAAAACACTTAGTTTTCTCATTGTGAAGAGAGGTGTTTTTTTTATTGTTCTCTAGGCCTTTTTTTTCCCCTTTCATCACCCATTTTTAAGCTTGTTTGTCTTTTTTTAAAACATGAACCTTACATTTCAGTTGTTGTCAACTTGCTCTGCTTTGTTGAGACAATTGGGATTTGATGTCTTGATGGCATGCTCCAAGTTGCTGCTTTCACCTGCTATGGAGGGTGTTATTTATTTATTTATTTATTTTTCATTTTCCTCTGTTAACTTTGATGGTCGAGGTTTCTTGCTCTTTATTTTATTTTGTCTTTTTTAGTTTCCCTTCTTGATGCATGTTGTTTGATTTATGTTTGGTCCCAAAAACTCGTTCTTTTTTCTGGGTTTCATTTTCCCAGCAAGTTTTTGGTTGTAGGCATGCTGCATTCTACACGTAATTGCGATTTGTTTGTTTGCTAAGTACAATTTGCCTCTAACAATTCAATTTCTTCCCTATTTTCATCTTTTTACTCACCGGGGAGAAAAATCATCTGTTTCATTGCTGGCATAGCTTTTTGTTGATTTGTTTTGCGTTTGTTCTGCCTTTTGCTCCTCATTTTTTATCCTATTTACCTCCATTATTTATGATTCTTGCTTTTCTCTTTCCAGTTGTTTTTGTTCGCTTTTGTTGTCACTGCCCACTCTGATTTTTTACATTTAGAATGTCCACTCTGGCCTTGGACTGTTTGCTGCTTCCGCTTTTAGCTTAGCTCTCTTTTTTTTTCTTCTATCGATTGATGTTCGAGGTTTTCCTGGCATTATTTTTATTGTTTTTTATCCGCTTCTCCTTAGTTTTCTACCTTCATCCCACTTTTACCTTCATCCCACTTAAAGAGCCACCTACAGATGCTTTACGCCCAATCATTTTGGATAACGCTTGCATTCTCTATATCCGCAGTGATCGAATGAGAATGGATAAGAGGCTCGTGGGATTGACGTGAGGGGATGGTTATATTTTTTGGAGCGAACTCTAAGCGAACATGAAGCGTATGGATACAAGCCTTGAACTGAAAGACAATTCCGAATCAGCTTTGTCTACGAACAAGGAAGCTATAAGTAATGCAACTAAGAATCTCATGGAGAGTTCGATCTTGGCTCAGGATGAATGCTAGCGGCATGCTTAACAAATGCAAGTCGGATGGGAAGTGGTGTTTCCAGTGGCGGACGGGTGAGTAACGCGTAAGAACGTGCCTTTGGGAGGGGAACAACAGCTGGAAACGACTGCTAATACCTCGTAGGCTGAGGAGCAAAAGGAGGAATCCGCCCGAGGAGGGGCTCGCATCTGATTAGCTAGTTGGTGAGTCAATAGCTTACCAAGGCGATGATCAGTAGCTGGTTCGAGAGGATGATTAGCCACACTGAGACTGAGACACGGCCCAGACTCCTACGGGAGGCAGCAGTGGGGAATTTTTCGCAATGGGCAAAAGCTTGACGGAGCAATGCCGCGTGGAGGTAGAAGGCCTACTGGTCGTGAACTTCTTTTCTCGGAGAAGAAGTAATGACGGTATCTGGGGAATAAGCATCGGCTAACTCTGTGCCTGCAGTCGCGTTAATACAGAGGATGCAAGCGTTATCTGGAATGATTGGGCGTAAAGCGTTTGTAGGTGGCTTTTTAAGTTTGCCGTCAAATCCCAGGGCTCAACCCTGGACAGGCGGTGGAAACTGCCAAGTTGGAGTACGGTAGGGGCAGAGGGAATTTCCGGTGGAGCGGTGAAATTCGTAGAGATCGGAAAGAACAAACCTAGTGTCAGATTGCCTCTTGTATTTCTAGAGTGCCCAATTTGTATTCCCAACTCATTTTTCCCTTTCTTTGACTCGGTTCTTTTTCTTAGCTTGATTTCACCAAGCTCAAACAAGTTATGCGACCAATTCTACTAGAAACGGTTGCCTCGCTCTCTTAGCTTTCCTTCTGATATTTTTTTTTTCCCGTTGACTGCTTTTAAGATTGCCTTTCCATTTAACTTCATTACGAGGCTACTTATCTGCTGATGCTGACCTTTATTATAGGTTGCTTAATGCATTAACCATGAGATTAAAGATTAAAAATTAATTGATTATCTAACATATAAATCTTATTTCTAAGCTATATTTGGATTTTTTTGGGGATATCATTAATTATCAAACTAATTAACAAACTGAAACAATTGCCAACCGACCTTCAAAAAGCTGCATTCAACTTTTACACAATGCTCTATAACTAATTGGTCTCATTATTAAGATAATGTTCCATACCTTTTACTTCCCTCTCTTTCCTTCCATTAATGTTCTGTAAAATTTGTACGTTTAATTTCTCATAAAAAAATTGTTCATATTTGTTATTGTTCTATTTCTAATCATTAAAAAAAGGTTTCTATGCAATTCATGTTTAACTCTCAACTTTGTAATCATTTAAACAAAAAAATCTTAGCATTGTTTTGTTTTCTTTGTACTTTTTTCGTCAAGGAAATTTGATATATAGATTTTATCAGACTTTGCTTCATTGCAATATTATTGACAAACTCATTTATTTTTTTTCATTGTCAACATTTGTTCCTTATTCTCTAATAAAATGCTGCATCCTTTAGGTTCAAAGTTGATTGCATTGTGATTAATGGGCATAATGTTGCAAACCTAAAGGAAGCACATCACAAAACCTTAGCCACCATTGAAGAGTTGAAAAATAAACCCTTATAACTTCTCTCCCACAAAAAAAAACCCAAAAACAAAACCAAGAACCCTAGACTTTCCTCACTGTATTTTGGCTAACCACCACCATTTTGGCTATCACAACAACCCTAACCTCTCTCTCATATCTCCACATCATCTGACCAACTTCCATGGCTTTCTTTAATTGAGAAACACCATAAAAAAAAGGAAGAGAAGCTATTAGAGAGAGAAACGATTGACCAATAAAGCTTTTAAGCCACAACTCTCCCTTGTCAGATGACAGTGACTTAACACTGCTACCACTATTAGGAAGAAGATAAGGTGGTACAACCTGCGAAGTGGTCTCCGTGCTACCATTCCCTGCCATTAAGTCTGACGACACATTGTAATCAAGGTTGTTTATAAAAGATAACATCAAGGGCAAAAAAGGTCAACTGCTTAGCTATCGACATTCTCCTCTAAACAACAATGATTTACACTGCCATCACCACAAAAAGAGAAGGAAGTGGTGCAACCTTTGGACCCATCCATACGCCACCTCTTTTCTTCAGTAACTAGAAAGACGTGATGTAAGCTAAGCTATCACTGTCAACTTTTACAATATTTTTCCACTATTGTTTTGCCATTGTCACCTATTGTTTTAGCCTTTTTTGGCCCACCTCATCCACTCTGAAAGATCCATTTCAAATCCTAAATATTTTATGAATAATTATTATAATTTATTGTTGGTTTACATGTGTGTTGTGATGAAATTCTTGGGTTTGAACAAACTTTGAGATTGATTGTGTATATGGACACTTGGATTTATTTGCGTATTTCTCAACATGATATGTTTTATGGACAGGACAACATCAAGGCTATCCAAAAAAGACAGCATCAGGGGAAAAAAAAGCTGAAACTATTCGGCCATTGATCTCTTCTTATGATCCGGCAATGACTTACACCGCTACGAAGAGAAAAAGAAAATGGTGTAACCTATGAACCCATCCATGTACCATCTCTCTTCTCCAGTAACCAGAAAGACATTACACAAATCAAGTTGTCACTGCTAACTTTTACAACATTGTTCAATCACTATTTCGCCACTGCCACCTACTGTTTCAACCTTTTTTGGTCCAACTCATCCACTTTGAAATTTTGATTTATTGCTAGTTTGGATGTGTTGTGATGAAATTTTTTGGTTTGAATAAACTTTGAGAATGGTTGTGCATATCCACATGAATTTGTTTGCGTGTTTTCTAACATGATGTGTTTTATGGATGAACATACATTGTAGATGTATTCAATGTATTTTCAAGTCTTTTTGGTTTTTGCACATCTAGGTTCAATCTTTCAAAGTTTACATCTTGCTTATGTTTGATGTTCCTGGTCATCTCTTTGTGTTATTTATGCATGGGTGTGTTTATTTTTACATAAAAGGATAATGTTCATGCTCACATACACATTTGTACTAGGTTTTACAAGTTGTTTATAAAATCCACCAAGGTTTCAGCCCACATTACAAGGACTTTATGGGCTGACATTCAAAATCTTTCAAAACATTTCCCTTTTTTTAATCATTTTTGCTAAAATATCAAAATCAATTTTTTTTATTGTAATTCACTCATGGTATTTAAGGCAATACCCTGAAATTGAATTGCATATGTGATTATTAAATATATCTACACATCTTAGGGCAAATGAATTAATGAAGGTCATTGTCCAAATTTAATCCAAATGAGATATTCATACCAAAGAAGCTTATTATGAGTAATAAACCTATAAAGATCACATTTTAGATGTTTAGGACTGGGGTATAAAACTTCTTTCAATAAAATGCAACTATATCTTCACCATAGAATAAACGAACCTTCACGGGTTGTTGTCCATGGATCTTAGATACATAAACAAATGTTTGGCACCATCTCTCTTTGGATTGAAGCCAAGTTCAATGAGCCTAATATAGGCTCATCCAATTATTCTCTAAGATCACTTGATAGACCATTAATGGTCACATGTTTTGATTAGGAACAATTGGTTGTACATAGGTCAATTTTACTAATTTTTATCAAAATGAATGAATGATATTAATTGGGAGTGGATAATATGACTTGAATTTTAAAATTCATAAACTCAAGCCTAAACATCCACCCAAGGTTTAACTCATTATAGTATACTCATTCTAATCCCTATAGATAGATCATTGGTGGGTGAGGCACAACAAACTTATTAGGAATAGAAGAAAAATAACAATGCAGCTTACCTTAAATATGATGCTTTTGGGTGATAGTATTTTTTCTTTAGCATAACCAATCACGTACCTCAAAACTCTGAAGACTAGTTAGGATACCTAGTAACTATAATACCATGTGACGATCTTTTTTTAACATAAGACCTTTTCCTCCCTTTCAAAACAAAAAAAAAATCTTTTTTTTATATAGGAAAAAGAATGAGTCGTCGTGATGTCAGGTTTGACAATCTTCACTCCTCCTATTAAAAAATCAAAACAATTCAAGAGTGTTTTTAGATTCACTTTGATATCTTCAAATCAACTATTAATAGATAAGATATATTGACTAACAATGTTTTTTTTATAACAATCTTGAGATTATATAGCCTTATCATCATCAACATACTCTTGAAAAGCTTGTTATGCCATAAACAAACATTGACGCGTCATCTTCTAAACCTAACATCTAGATCATAAAACACCCTTTCAACTCTAATATGTCAAGAACAAACTATTGTTGTGCAAGGCTTTTTAATTACTACCTTTTCATGTTAAACTTATTCAAAGAAAGATCGTTTTTTATAAAAAAAAAAAAATAGGAAGCTATATTTCCCTTTAGGCTCAAAACACTATTGGGAACTAAATTTTCCTCCAAAAACTTAATTTTTTAATTTTCCATGTGACATTTCCATTATCCATGCATAAAATACCTCGCTCTAATTTCAAATGCATCTTTTTCAATTTTCCATGTTGCATTTCAATGATCTATAAATTCATTTTGAATATTCTAAGTTTTAATGTATTGTATAATCCAATAAAGTGTCAACCAAACTAACCTTTTTAATCTTTTCATGCCTTAATCTTCTCTATAAAACTAACATGTCATGGTCACCGACACAAAGAAACCTGCTTGATAAATGATACTACTAGCAAACCTTGATACTCCTATTACTCGATCAAAGAAGTAGAAACAATCCACCCAACCTTTAAAAAAGGTTTGTTTGTCATCATTACTACCTCTTACATTAGATCATCCAACTACTCTTTCAGCCTAACCTTCAACTATTAATGACCCATTTACTTACAGATACCTTTTCTTTTTCTTATTAAAGTAGAGTGCTATATATTCTATGGTTACTTTACCACCTAACTTAAAGGAAAAAAACCTAAAACATTTCTCATTCATCATAAATTTCTCAGTTTTTGTTGTTGTTGGTCAATTAATTGTTGTTAAAATTGTATAAAATCTTAAGCAAGAATTCCATACAAGAAAACAAATGTTGGAAGGTTCATGCTTGCAAGCTTTTCCATTTTTTAACTCGGTTTATTGTTTATAGGCTCCGCTTATGCTTTTTCTATTATGTTTCAGCTGAATTGACATTACTAATGTTATTTTGCTACCCTTTCTTTCCCATACACTACTAAATTTTAATATGCTATTATCTTTAGTTTCTAATTTTAAAGATCAAGTTTCCTTAAATCTTTCATTATCATCAACACTATCTAATTGCATTTCATCCCTTTTCGTATATAGTAATTTATTATATCATGCCCTTACACGTTTTTTCCTTTTAAAGTAATAATTTTTAACTTTGAAAAAATGAAACCAAAATTTAATTGGCATTCACATTTGTGTTTAATTTAAGCATGTCCTTGCCTGTAGTATAGCATGAACACACTAACTAATTATTACTAATTAATATATTTATATTATCAAAACATTGTTTGAGCAACAAGTAGACTAAAAGTGAGGTTGCAAATCTAAACTCAATCATAAAAATTAAAAATTGATAAATCAAGTACTCATTAGGAGATTGTAAGATAGATTGGGTTTCAATAAAGTTTTAGTTATTTCTTTCTTTATGTTCTTCTTTCTCTTTCTCTTAAATTTCTAAATTGTTTTTCTCTTAATTCTTAACTACTTCGCAACTTTTATCTATTAAATAATCATTTCAAATCTTGTATCAATTATTAGCTGAGTAACTTTTGAAACCTATGGAAAAGTGATTAATTGAGCAAGATCTAGTGATTTTGAGAAGATTAGAAGATTAAAAATATCAATCAAGAATTTTGTAAAGGTAATTTTAAACCTGTATAAGAAATGTGATGATATGGTTTTGCAACACAATTATAAAATTGATGAGATAAACTAATTGGTTTGTGAACTTAGAAGTAATCCAACAAAAGAAAAGAATAATAATTGAAAAGTTGGAGTTCATAGATCTACTAATGCTGTTATGGTTCCCATGATGGAGAAATTAATAATGAGTTCTTGAACAATAGTTATATAAGAATAAGTAAAAAGTCTGGGATACTATACTAAAATAAAAATGTCCCAATAAGAGTTTCCAAGAATTTTCACTGAAGGTTTTAAGGCATTGGAGTTTAGATGTGTAAAAGGTTATGGTAAATTTAACTTCAATTAATTTAGAAGATGAAGCTCTTCAAAATGCATTGAGATAATGCTCTTGTGAAATAGGACGAGTATATAGATGCTATGAGAATTAGGTTTGGAGCTATGGTATTTCATGATCCAATCACTAAGTTAATAAATCTCAAGCAAATTAAGGAGGCATAATCTTATCTTAGAAGATGCATTTTTTTACCAACTTAAGGATTATGTTATAAGTTGCTTTATTAGTAGCCTTAAACATGAGCTGTAAGTTCCAAAAAAGATAACGAGATGTAAAATTCTAAAAGAAGTTGTTGTTGCTAAATTGCAAGAAACTAATTGAAATATTCATCACAACTCTTTAAATTTCTAAACGAACCCTTGTTTACCATTATTAAAACCCTGCATTGCTTTCTAATTCTACTCCATCCATACATCCTATAATTCATGTTAATAATAATAATAATAATAATAAAAGGCTTACTATCTTTTATATATATATAAAAGCACAAGCATAACAACACTTATTAAAGGTGAAATAAAATAAAAGATAAATTTGCAACACATAATGACAACATATATGAAAAATCATCAGAGTTGTGATATCATAAATTCACAAAGACATCCAAAACTAAGACTCAAAATTGAAACATAGAATAAGGATAATATTAAGTACCAAAACTTCATATATAGTATTAGAGACACTACATCATGATAAGAGGCAATCAAATTCAAGTCATAAAGTCACATATTCTATTCACACCTTGTTTTACAAAGCTATCTATCATATGATTAGCCTCACACAAAACATTACAAAAAGATAAATAGCGCAACAATAAGGATAAACGAAATATAAAGATGAAAAGTTCATAAAATCTCCATGGTCCATACCAGTAAGACCAGGTTTGCCAATAGACAAGTCATCAACATTCTACTTTAGAATGTATGGTTCAAGTGAGTGTTATGAAATGGGAGGTCTAGAACACTTGATATTTGACCATTAGACCAAACCATTCACCGAAATTAATAAGTCAATGGCACAATAAGAAAAATAAAAAAAAAAGGCTTTGATCCACATAAACAGTCTAGTTAATATTAAAAAAAGATATCATAATCAGGCTATTTATTATTAAAAGAATTGCATAAATTAATCTATCACGGAGATGATAACATACCACACATGGATTTGACTAAATAATCCATGTTAGAATTAGGTTTCAAGATTATTTTATCATCAATCTCATAATCTAGTACCACGCAAGACAATTTAATAAATAGATCCTTAAATGACCTGGTCTTTTTTCCTTTTAGAGCTCTCCTCTTTTTAAAATTCAATATCCATCAAAAGCCATCGTACATAACCATTTAGAAACATAAAAGACATGGTCCTTATAAATAATAAAGATTCTAGGGAATTGGACTGCAAGATAAGAATTCTCTAACCATACATTATGCTAGAAACTAGTATCTCTGTCATTCCTAATAAAAACAAAAACTTCTTCTCTGAGTGATCTAGCTATGTTTGAGTTCTAAACCTAATGTATACAAGATATGATAGAAAAAATAAAAAAAGCCATTTCTGGGGCAGATATAGGAGGTCAAGCGAAGATAAGAAAGAATAGCTTTCTTCCAAAAATCTCAATTGCCACTAGTTTGGAGCTTTGAGAGCTCACTTGTCAGTTACTAACTCTAGAGCTGATTCTACGTTAAAAAACTTATCTATCATAATAAATAAAATAGAGCACAATGGATGTCATGATGTACTTTTTAGGATCCCCTTCCTTATTCTTAGATGTTTAGTCTAATTTACATATTGTTAACTAGGAACTATACCCCTAATCTGCTCGAGAATTTTGGCAGCTAGAAAAGAGAGTTGAAGTAGATAATCTCTTAAAAATAAAACACACTATAACTCGATCCTTGTTCCTTTCAGATCAACCAAGTTCTGAGAATGTCAATTTTGAAAGTTCAGTTTTGTTTATCTTTACAAAACTTACTATACAAAGTCTTTATTCTATAAGCATTGTAAATTGAAAGCAACTGTTACAATCTATTTTTGGGTTATCTCCAAATTCATTTTCTTTTTTTCCAAAAACAAAAGATTAAACAATGCTATTTTTGGGTTATTCCCAAATTCATTTTCTTTTCTTCCAAAAACAAAAGATTAAACAATGTTATTTTAAACGGCATTGTTCTTCTTCTTTCCGTGTGTGCAGAGGCAGTGAAGATTTTTTCTCTACCAAACTATTATTCATCAACCAATGTAACTTGAGAAATAAAAATGAAATGCATGCATACCTCCAAATGAGCAAATAGTGACAGTGGATAACGAGCACCAACAAAACAAAACACCAAAAGGCAAAGTTTCAAGGATTAAAATTTGATGATATGAATAAGAAGACGCGAGATGATCTCCATACTGGAAAAAAAAAAAATTGTGGGTATAGCACGGGGCAAAGAGATTCTAGACCTTTGTTTCTATTTTCAATAATTCATGAAATTGCGAATCTTTCAAAAAGTTAAAAATAAAATTTTTTTAAGTTTTAAGAAATTGAGGAGATAAAAAATGAGTTATGACAGCACATAGAAGCAGCAACAAAATTATTGGAAGAGCATAATAATGCGTGTAAAATACATACAATCTCACTGGACAAACTCCCAAAAGCAAATTGTATAGCGAAATCCAAGCATGAACAACTTACAGAAAACAGAAAATATACATAAAACAATGGAAGTACCATGCAAAAGAGAAGCCACAACCCACTTTTTATGAATGCAATAACCATTTAAAATTCAATTCAAACTCAATTTGTGATCAGCACCTAAATAGCCTGGTATAGTGTTGCTTAGAAGGTTATGAGGTCGTCTTTAGAAGATTGCTGTTTCTTTGGGTCATGCACAACTTGGGATGTACCCCCACCCTTCTTACCAAAGATCATTTCATCAAGATCATCCATCATGTCATCATTGCTCCCTCCATGAGTCCCACCTCGTGAACCTGCAGGTTTCCTGACCAACGCATCTTCTTTCGCATAAACGGGTGAATCAGGCTCGACAGCAACAGGAATCATAGCAGGTTCAGGTATAACTGGAACCACTGATGGGGCTTTTAACTCTTCATACTTGGAGAGAACTTTCTGGATCTCGTCATTCACATTCAAAGCTTCAAAAAGCAGGGCCTCATTATCTCCAGCCTTCTCAATGATTCTTTGCACAGTCAATTGTGACTGCCGACACTGATGGACTAGAGTAGTCGTCAAATCATCCTGCCAATCAAAACAAAGCATTCTATAACTGATATCTCAAACAAGAATTACTTGTTACTCAACTTCTGAAATAGATTTCCCAAGTGAACCAACCCCTGCCCCAAACCAAAACAAGCATCATCATCTCCGCTAACATAAACAAAATTCCATCATGGATACTTAGAACGAGAAAACAACAATAAACCAAGTCGCTTCTTGAAACAGAGGAATTAAGGAAATCAGCATGCACATCAAGATAAATGAAAAAGCTATAGCATGGCAAGTGTTGGACAACAATCTTGGAGGATTTGCATACAGAAAGATGTGAATCATTAGCCATTCTCTAGGTTTAACATGGCATCAACAACTTCTAGTTTAACATAGTATGAAGCACCATTAACTACTTTTGCAGCCTCCAGGCTCTTCCAAAAACTTGGTTCACTGATCAGAATTCTTACTGACAGTTATTGCTAATTCAAAGCCTTATGTTTTTATGAGATGGTATTTTAGTGCGCATCTGTTCACCACCTAGTATGAATACAAAATTCAATTAACATAGCAATACGTTTTAGAATCAAGGGAGAAAATGCAAGTTGCAGGAAAAGAAAGAGATTGTTCAATAAACCAAAATAAAACAAGTAAATTTCGTAAGTTCTCTTGATAATAGACAACTATTTGAAAGTACCAAAATTACAGAGAGAGAAATTTGGTCCTAATTAAGATATCATACTTTTCTTCAACCACCTTATGCAGCCGCAACATGTATTGGAAGGAAAATAAAAAATTTAAAGGACAAGATGCAGGTGGAAGATGGTAAGTCAAAAAACTTCAGGGAGGTTCATGATAGGATTAGGTCGACAACATAACAATTAATCTTGAGAAATTGCAATGTATCCTCCACTCTTTATCTGTTAGGACATGTGCAGTACAACAGGTTAAAGCAATACAGGATTAAGGAAAAATGGCCAGATATTGTGGAAGACATATGGAAAGCAAAAATTCTCCACTGAATAATGTCTGTTCTTTTATTTTATCTGATAGGCAATCCCAGCCATCCTGGTGGAAACTGGCATATTTCCCGCTTCAAATTACTGCAAATCATGTTGACCTAATCCTTACAAAATATAATAGCCATGCAATTCGAGAGAAATCACACCCAATGGCACATCCTTGTAGAGACAAGAGACAGGAACAGCCTCCTCGAGTATGCTTACCTTTTTGAACAGTTACACACATTTATGTTTACATTTTTCAAAGGTACTCACTATATTTGATCATCAAAATTAAATAGAAAATTTTAAATATTTAACTTATTGATCTTATTTTTTAGTTTTGACCAAATTGAATTAATGGATCCAAAACTGACATGAAAAGAATTGAGTGTTGATACAGCCTCTACATTTAGCCATGTTCTTGCCCCTCCTAGAATTTTGTTCAAAATTCACCACTGATCAAACAATTATTTGTCAACAAGTAAGACACCTCATCTGATTGGTGAGGATGAGTTTTCTTTTTTTGCATCATAAAACAGTACAACATTATACCCCAAAATTCAAACAAACTAATATTTAAATCAATTCATGCATGTATGCTCTTGAAACAGGGGGGGGGGGTGCGAAGCAGTATTAACTTGGGAAAGTTTATTCTCACTTGCTTATCTAAAATGATTAATTTGACAGCAAACAGTCAGACTATGAGGGGGCTAAGAATCAGCAATCCTTTGAATTTTCCCTTGCTTTCTACCATCTCAACTACAAGAAGTAAATGTAAATAAAAACTGAAAGTAGCTCAACTAATGTCTTGGAACATTTACTCATTTCATTTCTATTTTATAACAGCTATGAACTTACATCAACAGTTGTCTGCTGTTTCTTATGGGTCATCTGGGTCCCCATCCTCAAAATTTTTCATTGCAGTTTACATAAGGTTTCACTATTAAAAGTAGATTCTGTTTGATTAGTTGTACAACATCAACTGACATTTTGCCAAGTTCTGTTAATAATTTGTTTAATAACAGCAAAAGTTATTAAGCAAGGCCACTCTTTAAAAACAATTGTAACCTAATACACAAGTGAAAATTAAATTCTCTTCATTGAATTCAAGACACGGGAGAAACAAAGAGAATTATATAATGAAGAGAATAGAGATTGTAAAGACTTGTTTTATTTGATGGGGAAAAAAAAACCTTTAATGATCTTTCCTCTTCTATTTTTTCTCTATCCAGCCAAAAACAGGTAAATTCATAGGGATCTGGACGGCAAAACATATGCAGATACACATATGTTCATATTGGTAGCCTCTCTAAAAAAAATAAGAAGAAAACACAGCATTTCCCACTCTCACTAGTCCAGCTTGATGAATGCAATGTCTGTCAGACATTCTCATTCTTCATGAGGCAATTTTGATTCAGCTCATGACACCAAAATAGATATAGTTAATCCGACAATAATTTCCTCCTGGCTGGTTAGGAGGGAACTTCCTCCTATCCATAGGTGTCATGTTACCATGTATCAAGCATCAGTAATTGTGTTTTTAAATGAATGTTTTCTCTGACCAATTTTTTATTGCTTGATAGATCTTTTATTTCATCCTATGTCTATGATTTTTTCTCACACATGCTGTCCTAATAACATGACAGTTATGGGCAGGTGGAGACTCCCTCCAACCCGGGTAGGGAAAAAATTATTGTCCTAGCTAACCAGTCAGCAAAAAAAGTTTCCATATGAGAAGTGGGCTGATTATAACAATATGATTGCATTGGAAACATTTTCAGAGATGATCTTGGACGAAGACATTAACATCACACAGTGAAAAAACCCAAAACTACCACCTTTTCACATGAGCTTTAAGAATGATCAAATACTAAGAACTCACATATGCATGTTGTCAACCCTGGCCCCAACTGTCCCTAGACTTATACCAATTTAAGAGTCCTGTTTTAACGCAAATCAAATCAATTTGAACATCAAAAATATACACACACATGTTACAAGTGCAAAATATGGAAGCTCAGGATTCCATGTTGTTATTGTGTCCTTCATTCCAGTAGTACTGTTACTTTGCTGCCATTGCTGAAATTGGCACAAACAAGACTGATTCTTCTATTGAATCAGTCCTTGTCGGGTCTATGTGTGTTAATACTTGCTCCAACATGCCTTTTTATAATGATATACATCTTGACCCATGTATGTATATGTAGATGGTTGTATGGTATAATATGATGGAGTTGACACACTGGGTTATATTGAAGCTATGGTATGAGAAACACATAGTAGCATTCTTTTAAGCAGGTTGACAGTTGTTGGGATAGATTGAGAATGTTTGGTTGTAAGCAGAATTTCGCTGAACATTTTTGTCTCATCCATTTTCAAGATGTATGAGAAGCAACCAAACACTCTTAGATCAATGATTGGAGGATGTTGTGTACTGACACAAATACACATTTAAATCAGTTGTTCCTCAAGTTGTTTGTAAGTTTAGATATGGAATTCCTAGTATTAGATAATGATTACTCGAAGTATCATCTACAAAAAGTTGTTAGAATTTACAGGCCAAAATCATTTTTTTTACCTTATCCAAGTAGACTTTGAAAAAATATAATGTTCAAATATCTGGGCAACTGAACAAGTGAGTTAACAGGGCAAGTGGCATTAAAATTGAGAAATAAAGATAAATAAGAGGGTGTTAAACAAAAAAAAAAGAGTACAACTAGGAGGCTATGACAGAAAAACAACATGCTGGGGCCTCTAAACAGAGCTATCTATTTCTACAATAGACACACAAATAAACAAACAGAGCTCCCCTCTCTCTCCCCCTCTCTCTCTACATGTGTTTATTTCCCCTACTCAATCCTCAATGCCTTCTACAATTCCCAATTCCGAAAAAGAATTGAAAATCACATTTCAATTGCAAACAATTAAGAATTTTAAAAATTTTTAAAAGTAAATATATGTTTATATTAAAAACATACGAAAATTAAGAGATAATGCGAAAATACTCAACCATATCTCCATGGTTGTTAAACTTGCATTTTGACATGTGCAGTTTAACAAGGTTTTGGAATCGATTAAACTTGCGCCATGCTCATAAAACTGAGTCAACCAGGAATTGAAGCAAAATCAATATTTAAAAAGTTGGAATTGTTAAAATCACAAATAGAATTGCAATGATAACACGTCTACATTTTGTCAGTCTTTAGTATCTTATAAATGAATAAAGTACGTATTCATTTTAATTGGTGACATTTGGCTTCTTTTGGAGGACTTGAGTCATTAGGGATGACATTGCAATAAGCAACACCGATTGATTGACTTAGGAAGGGAAAATAAAACAACTAAAAAATGAATTTATAGATAAGATTTTCAGTTTTTTTTTTTTCTAAATCAAAATTTTATTGAATAGTTATTCTATCATCAAAATCTAAAAGGAAAATTTGATGCAGACCCGAAAATAATAAATAAATAAAAAATATGCAAAGTTATGCATTCACCAAGGAAATAAGTCCACAAAAAGTTATGTCTACATGCAACCAAAAATACCAGCAAAGACCAACATAATTGCTTTGGCATTTACATAGATAAGACCGACTATTTCTATAAGGTTTTTCTTTCTTCAACTTTTTTCTTTTTTGGGGTGGAGGGTTTGCTTGTTCCTGCATTCAAATTGGAAATCCTAGATTCTTAGAAAAATGGGCCAACTTATAAAGAATGTTCTCCATCGTCAATATAAAATTAAGAAATTAGAAATGTTCTATTTTTTCTTTGACCAACACGTTACATCTGAACATGATAATCTTGTTTTTAATAATCCACTTAAAAAAGCCCACTCAAAAATAGCCTTATTTTTTCACAATTTAGCAGGTCCTAAGTATGGTTAGATAAATCAATTTATGTTGTGTGTTACTTTTCAGAAAATAGTTTTTTTTGGTTTTTGGCTCTAGTTTTCTTATTTATTCTAAAGAGATTTTTCCATAGAAAAATAAGGAAACATGTTTATTAAATACATTTTTTTTCAATATAGAAAAAAAGTGCCTTATTTGGCTTAAATTAAAAATATGAAAAGGAATGAACACATAACATTCGGTTAACCAAACAAGGCTCTTATTTTTATTGTGGATAATTTGGAAAACAACTATTTTTGTGTTTTCCAATTTTATGAAGAAGTAGAGAATTAGAAAACACGAAGTTTCTAAGAAATCAATTTTCATTTTCAGTTAGTAGACATTTTCTTTAGTTTTCTATTTCTGAGAAAAAAAAATTCTGCAAAACTGAAAAAAATTTCACAAGTAAACACAACTTTAATACCTTTAGAATGTCAGTTAGTTTACCAAAGTCATGTGAAAGTAAAAGAACAAAAGAATTCATACACAAACAATAAGAAGAGTTTAGGCATCTCATATTTGAAGTAGGATTATAGAGCTATTTTTTTATCTAATCAAAATCAATACATCCACACCAAATTAATTGGATATCGAAAACTTGTAAGATAAGAAGTACCTGTAATGCATCTTGTTGAGGTGAAGAGGACAACACTGTGGCGAGAAGCTCTATGCTGTTTCTTGCCACATCAAATGCTTCCTTTGTCTGTTCAGCTGTAAAGCTTTGCAGAGGAATGTCATACTCAATCTGCCGTGCAAGACTGGTATCCACTTCTGGTGCCGACACAGAACGAGGTGGAGTGAAGATAGGCACTAAACTCTCATTGTCACGACCAGGGAACCGGATACCCCTTGATTTTAAACTCTTTAGAACAAAACGAACAAGTCAAGAAACAATAATGGTTCAAGAATTCATAAATCTGCACTAACCAAAGGACTACGTGAATTTATCTTCTATAGAAACACTGCAAAACAAAGCGCCTGCATAATTTTCATATGTGATCGATAAGACAATTTATTTCCACACATATTCAAAGCAAACAAATGCTCTGTCAAATTAAATATGGAACAGTTCATTTAACTTCTATGGGTGAATTTTAGCATATTTACCCAGCCAACTTATTTTGATTTTACGACTCCCTCCCTTTCAACCAAGATTGTTAGGGCTAAGAATCATATTTCATCAAGCAGACAACTCTCTATGATATACTCTATAAAAAGGCTGACAGCCAAATAAAACCAACATCCAATATATCAATCCAAGTAATAGGAACTAATAGGAGATAGGGGGGGGGGGGGAAGCTGAACTTGAGACAACTATTAACATTAAATAATATTTTGTTGCTGGCAAGCCAAAAGACAATTGAGAATAGAACATTCCTTTTCTTTACCAAACATTCAAAAAGTGAAATCACTAAGAAACAAAAAGGAGTACCTTGTATGTTTCTTCAAAAACAGGTAAATAGCGCAGTTCACTGGTTGACTCTCCCCATGCTTCAATGAGCAATAGAGCTTTATTCCTATTATTGACGACAGTCTGAGGATCATCAATCAACTTTACCATTTCATCAAGAACCCTCTCAGCCGCCACCTCTGAGAAAGCCTTCTCACAATTCTTAGCACATGTTTCAAGCAACACTAAGGCTAAATACTGTACCCTAGCATTTTTTATCATGATCCTCTTCTTTATGCCACGAATCAATTCAACACTACTAACTTTTTCATGATCGATCATGTCACAGATATCAAGATTCATGGCCCAATCAGGTTCATCAAGCGTCTCTGCAGTGGCATCCTCGACAAGTTTATCGGCTTGGTTAGGACCTTGTAATAGCTCCTTCACCTTGAAGCTCATTGAGCTCATGCCTGCACTCATCTTTCGACCCACCTCGGCACCTCCAATCTTGAGGCGTTCGCCAAAAGCACTGACCTTCTCCATCAAATTGTCACTCATCTTCGCAGCCTTTTCCAAACCCTAAGATTCAGATTGTTGTCCTGAAAGTCCAATAACCGACATAAACCAGAAAAAAGCCACGATACATCAAGTACGAGAGAGCAAAAGGGAAAACAAAAGCGAGTTTTTCACCTTTTGAAGTAACACGAAACAGAAAAGGATTCAAAATTTGACTTCTTTCTTTGCCTTATATTTTTCCGCTTGAGAGAATCATCTAATTAGAGAATATTAGGAGAGAGAGGACGACAGATTTGTTTGGGTGGTAGTTCTCTTCTCTGGGGGGGAAAAGTAGAGTCAACTCAACTATATTTCAAAGTTTGATCAAAATTCAAAGCTTTCTCAATTTTCTCTGAAACCAAACAAATATAGAAGACTGAGAAATCCAAAAAAAAAAAACCCTCAAAATTCTGTTACTTTAATTTGATGAGCTGAGCATATTACAAGAACTCAGACATGATCAGATCAAATTAAAGACCACAATCTGAAAAAATAAACCTAACCTATTTTATTATTCCCATGTAAGAAAAATAAAAGGATAGATTACCTTAACAGTTTGTTGTTGTTGCTGTCGTCGTCGTCGTTCTTGAGTCTGGTTCTGTAAAGACTTGACGATGATGATCTTTCGAAGGATCTTCTGTTTGTTTCAGTCTCCTTATTAACGTGCAAAGAAAATTAACATAACAATATTTCAGTTATTTTAAGGTATTTTTCGTTTGTACTTCTCCCATTGCTTAGATTTTTTTATTTTTTTTTCCTTTGGCTTATAAGGGAATTTATACCTACAGCGGCCCATTCGCCGGCCAAGCCGTCCTCCTTTTCCATTTTTCTTTCTTTCAAAATCGATGAACTTCATTCAAATCTTCTTTATATTCAATTCTAATTCTAATGAAAATGTAGGAAAATTTTATATCTTTACAGCTAAAATAAACAAATACTTTCAGTCATACAAAACAATAATTATTCATAATAAAAATAGAAAATAAAATTGAAATCGATTGAATTAATTTAAATAAGAAAATCTTGATGAGTTAAAAGAGTTAAAAGATAGAAGACCAATCAACTAAGTAATTAGAAATAATAATAGATAAAAAAAATAATCGATCAACAAACTTTAAATCCACATGAATAACTAAAAATATAATTCTATTTAGAGAAATAATTCTTAATAGAATAATCAATCAAAAGTCACAAATTAACTTTTAATTTATGTAAATATCAATAAAAGAAAAGTTTAGTTTGTATTTAGAATTTGATAAACCTATTTATCTAATAGCGATTTTTGTATACAATTAGTATAACGTGTGTGATTAGGATTTGAACTCTATATCAATATAAATAGGTTCCTATACTATTGTAATAATGATTAACCCTATATATTTAAATTATATGATTCAATTTATTTATCTTTTTTCTTATAGGGTTTTTCTTGCTTTTATTTATAGTTTTTCTTTATCATTCTAGTACATTTAAATTCCTGTAATTTATTTTACTATACTCATGTTATTTCTACACAATGATGCTTTTGAGAAATGACATCTCTATTTTAGGGTTGGAGTTCTAGAATCTCATTTCTCATTTAATAAGGGTAGTTTTCGTTACATCTAGAATCTCATTTCCATGTAAAATTAATAAACAACATATATATTGCATATCTAGTGAGATAAGATTCAATATGCATTCAAGTTATTAAATATACCTCCAAACACAAAAACAAAAAAACAAAGCTCATCCATATAAAATTGAATGAATAGTTAGTATAAGCAATTAAGAGAGGTCGACTTCTTAGTTATGAAAAGTTTGATAATCCACCAACTCCTCATGTTCTAAAAAGTCAACCAGTATTACATCTACACACATCTTCATCATGTAATCCACAATTATAACACATAATTACATCTACACACACTTTTAATATTCACATATTATTCCTTATGTTTTCATCAATTCTAAGGTCATCACCATTAATTATAAATGGGCATGTTGGTGTATGGATGCTTTATAAGAAGCCATACATACATAGATATATGTATGTATGTATTGTATCGTACAATGCCACATCCAATTATGAGAAAAATTTAGTCAATCATTCATGGTTGCTCTTGAAAGAGCATCTTATTATCAATTTATAAATCTTTTTACTGTTAATACGAGGACTTTTTAGATAAAAATAGAAAACGCAACAAACACAATCTATCAAAGCAACATTATGGTAGTCAATTGAACCACGTAGCTCACATGTAATTAGTTAAATTAGATACAAAATAAGTTATATTATAATAGTCTTTGAAATGCATTGGCTTATACATTTATATGGCATATTCCCAGGAAGTTCTAAAATCACAAGCACTCTACCATATCCTAAGAAGTTCTAAGATCACAAGCACTTTAGTAAGGCTTTTTTAATAATCATGTCTTATAAAAAAAAAGTATTTCCTAGCATAACAACAAATACAACCCAACCTAAGAGTGATAACCCTAATAACTTCCCAGTTATATGAACAATCACATCTCAATCATAGTTTTTAATCAATTATATTCACTTTCTTTGTTGTATATTTAACTTTTTATACGATATTATATTCTTTGAACTCTTATAATTTGTAAAAATTTGAACTTGAGATCTATATAAAAAATAATAAACTCTAAATAATAAAAATGATAATTAACCTTATAAATTTTCAATTATCTCGAAGTGTGGACAATTACTCTTCCATGTTGCATTAAACAATCACTCTTTCATGCTTCATCGAAACATAACCTAACCTTTTTTTTGATGTGCCACTATAAACAATAAATCATTTTAACTTGAGGGAATTAGCAATAAAAGAGCAATTGTTAGTCTTCCTTTCGGTTCCTAAAAGCTTAATTTTATTTATTCCCACCTCACTTCTTCTTATGTCAATTTAGTCAAAGGGGCTGTTTCTATTATTAAAAATCCCTGTAGTAACTCGAAAGTCCAAGAAAATTTTTAATCTCTCTCATATTTACAAGTCTATTTCAAAAAGACTACTTCTTTTAACCAAAAGTTATACCTCTTCAATTTGGATCTAACTTCTTTTTTATATATATATTTTTAAAATAATTTTTAAATTTAAATCTAAATTAATACCCACTATCTCTTTTATTTTATTTATTTAAACTCTATTAAATAATAGTTATTTTTTATATTCATTTAATGTTTTTAAGAGTTTTTAATTCATTTTTAATTTTTTTATGTTTTATATCAATAAATTTTATATTAAAAAATTTATTTTTAAATAATATTTTTAATACGTGTAACTTTACTTAATATGTTTTTGCCTTTTATTTTATTTAATCAATTTTACTTATGTTTCCTTTTATTATAATTTAATAAAATAAAAAATTAATTTTATAAACAAAATTCCTAAACACAATCATTTTAAAGATTCAAGTTGTGAGAATAATATCTTGGTTTTTATCCGACTCTTAATTTTTTAATTTATATCGTTATATATTATTAAAATCTTTTTATATATTTATTATTACACATAATTCTTAATTTAATATATTAAATATGTACATAAGTTTTTTTATTTTTATTTTTAATTTTTTATATAAAAAATAGATTGAAAAAATCTGTATATTTAATTTTTTTTATGAAAAAGTTCTGACTTAAATAGGTAGTGTGTGCGTGTATGTGTGTGTGTGTGTGTGTGTGTAATACCCGTAGCAGCAGCAGCAAACTAGCCAGTGAAAAAATAAAAAGACGACTCGATACACAGAGTGTATTCTGCTGGGTTTAACCTAAATTGTAGAGGCAGGAGAAGTGCGCATCTCAATTGATCATTTCGTGGTGATCGGTTTCTGAACAACTGCACAGGTGTAGCTTCTCCCCGAACTATGATTCTTATTCTATTTTTTATATTTTTTTAGGCTAAAGTTTTCATATGTATAATAATAAGGTAATAATCTAGGGTTTGAATTGCAGGTCGAGTAATTGAATTGATGGATTTGAATTGGCTTAGTGCCATATTAGTTGGGGCAGGCTGCCTTGCTTTAGGTTACTGCATTGGGACACGCTGCCCTTCTTTCATCTTTTTAAGGTTAACACCAAAAGTGGTTAAAGACACCAAAACTAACCCTAGTAGTCATCATGGCAACAAGAAAAACAAGTCCAAAGAACCATTTGAGATTGATAAGCTGGCTGATATTCTTGATGATTTCAAGATGGTAATGCCTTTTTTTTTTCCACCTGAAAAATGAAGTATGTCCTTATTACTATTTCTTTATATGATTTTTTTTTATTTCTTTATCCTTTTTAATGTAGGTGTTGGTTGTCAGAAACGATCTTAAGATGGGAAAAGGGAAAATTGCAGCTCAGTGCAGGTTGCCTTCTTTATTCTTCAGGAGCTGTCTTTGTGCTAGCTATTAGTTGGAACAAGGGAGCTATATCTTACTTTCTTTTTACAGAATTATTCCTTTTATTTTTCAAAATCTTGTTAGATTTAGACTAAAGAGGCTATAAAATAACATTCAAATTCGCTAGAGTAAACTAGTTTTAGCTGATACTTGAATTACTATCTGGGTCCAGAGGCTGTTCTCTTCTCTGTAGAATAGACAGACTGTTCTAGAGATAGAAGCAAACAACTTAAAAGATAGCTGATTATTCTTTTTTTTGTGAACCCAAAACAATTACAATATCAGTTATTGACACCATTTGTATAACAATTCATCAGTGGAAACTTTATTGATTGGTGGTTTGGCAATTGAGAGATTATCTGATTATCAAGAAATCCCATGATGGCTGATTTTCTAGCTTGTTGACCACTGAGACCATCTACTGAATAGCTTCTGTAACTAATTGTCAAGGGAACAACCAACTACAGCCTGGTTTTGTGTACAAGTAACACGATAATATATGATGAAATTGTTTTATGATATTGGCATGTTGGCATATGAAGAACAACATTGAGACATTTAGCAAGTGAGTTTAAAAGTGGAAAATTTTCCAAAAGTAAAAATGGCCTTGGCTAGTGTTTTCAGATATGGTAAGTTTGGATTATTTAGTTTCGCAAAAGTTGGGTTACAAATCTGCTTTACTGGCTATGCTGTGGTTCATGGCCTCTTTCACATCCCAACACCTACCAACTTATTGGATGTTACCTTGAATATCGCATAACTATGTGGCTTATAGATCCTGTTGAGAAGTTATCGATTTGGATCTATATTTCAGTCTCATTTATTTGTTAAGCAGTTGCCACCAGGGACCAGAGGGTCTACTTTTACCCTATGGTTTTGCCACAATTGTTGTCTGATTAAAATATGGTCTTAGATACCATATCCCCTTCTTTCACCTTTCCCTGTTTCTTTCATGCACTGAGGCAGGTTATTATTTGTTACTTTGATGACTATTCGTTCTCCTGATCTTTAGTAAATAGTTGATTACTTGACACTGACAAGAGTCAAATTTTTGCCATATTCCTTTGAACATGCAGTCCTCCTATTCAATGATAGATTAACATTAACAATCCTCATTTACGTAATTTTCATGTTCTTTTTCTACGATTGAACACTGTTTAAATTTTTGTGATTTGTCATTTGTTTTAGTCATGCAACTTTGGGCCTGTATAAAAAGCTTCTTAACCGAGCACCTAAGGCTTTAAACAGGTACTACACTTGCTATTCTAAATGACATAGCCTTATGGTTATGCTTTTTTGCTCCTCTCTTTTCTCTTTTGTGCCACTTCTTCTTCAGTTTCAAATATTTTGCAAATATGCAGGTGGGAGATGTGTGCTCAGCCAAAGGTGGTCGTGAAAATTGAAAGTGAGGAGGATATGCTTGTTTTGCAAGTCAGTATGTCAAATTTTTTTTGTGTCGCCTCAGTTAATTTCATCAAATCGATACTATGGGATCATTTATTTTTTGCTATTTCAAGGAAAAATAGTAGACAGTATCATCTAACTTGTTAGTCTATAAATGGATGACAAATGAATTCCCGATGTGTATAGTTTTATATGTTTAAAGCTACAAAAACTTTTCTCCTTATCTGGACACAGAGATATATTATGGATTTTTTTAGTCTTAGGTTAAAGGAATTTTCCTTTAGCCTTGTTTCAACCATCTTTCTTGATGGCAAGTTTAGGTTTCTAAGTGAATTTTTAAGCCGCCTCTCCCAGCTTATAGCCCAATTCACTACGCCTGCCTTTGTTTTTACTGGTGCCACTTTGCAGCCTGGTGGTACATTCGTTGACCTATTCATCCAATCAAACTGAATATCAGTTGTAGTTGATGTGTGCATCAGATGAGAACCCTAAAAAAATAGCAGACATCAAAATGAACTCAACAAAAATTTGGAAAGTTTGCTTAGTACCTCTTGATATTCTTGGGAATGCATCCCAGTTGAACATTCAAGCTCATATTTGCAGCAAATTTCTCTTTTTCGAGGTTTTTCTCAACCATTGCATTTGTGTTTGCTGTTATGCTAGTTAAATAGGTAAAAAGACCAACCAACTTATGATGCCTTTTTTTTTATATATATATATAATTTTAAAGCTTTGTTGGTTGAGACTATTATCTATTTTATTCTGAGTCTGATGTTTCAACTATGACCTTTTATTCTACTGGTTTTAGTGCTGTTCTCCTTTATTTTTATTATGGTTTCCATAATTTGTTGTTTATCTGGTCTGATTCATTCTTGACGAATTCATTTTCAACTATTACAGGAGAGGGCAAAATCACTTAAACTACCAACCCATATTACTATTGATGCTGGAAGAACACAGATTGCTCCAAGTGAGTTGCAAAGCTGATTTTTATTTTATTTAGATTGATGATTGCTCATAAAATTTCATTTTTTTGGGAGTATTATTTTTGCCTTGAACTCACATGGAATGGTTTTTTTTTTATGTAATTTAAATTTTAGGAAGAATGGTAATTCATGAGTTTGTAGAATCAAATTAACAGGATGTAGAAAAATGCATTTGAGCTGTAGTTAGTGTGGGGGTGGGAGGCAGTAGCAGGAATTTGGCTAAAAGGTGGAAGCGAGAAACCACTTAAATTTTTTTGAAGCACAAAGCCATTTGGGATATGTTATTTCGCTTATAAATTTCCAAAAAGTATTTGTTGTGAAGTTAATGGATTAGAAACTTGGGAGTATCTCAAACCTCAGACGGGCAGACCTATTTTTGACAGTCTAGGTGATCATATTATTGATTCATTAAACATTTTAGCAGTTGCAAGTCTCTAATAATGTGATTGTTATTTTTTCTTAAATTAACATGAGATTTTGATAGTATGCATGTGTTTCTATATTCTAATGGCGCAATTGAACAAGTGTGAATGAGATTAGCATGTTTCCTTGAAAACTGAAGAAAAACCAAGCTTTCTCGCACTTTGATTTTTAGGTTATGGATGTTGCTCCAAATGCCTGATTTGCTTCTTTAAACTCATTTATACCAAAAAGTCTGTTCCAACAAGCTTGCTATCCAATTTACCTACAGTGCATTTTCTTTTGGTCTTTAATAAAAGTTGGACTGAAATTTATTTGTTGCTGTTGATTCAGATTCAAGAACAGTGATGGCTATTCTTGGTAAGAGTTTCCGTTCCAGTATGCTTGTGTCATATCAGCTATATGATTTGTCTGTGTTGGATCTATTTGTAGTTTGTTTGTTAAATTTGCTTTACTTTAGATCAAAAAATGGTCTATTAAATAGTAAAATTAGATGTAAGAATTTATGAACTACATAATTTAGCTTTCAGAAAATATGGAAATTATGAGCAAAAAGTAGTAAACATACTTTTACGACATTAACAATAGAAAAATGTAACTTTTGACAAGTCAGCAAGTTTTTACTTGAATTTTGTTGTTAACCTTCAAAGTTCGACTATGTAATTAACTGAAGATATTGGTTGATTCATGGCTTTTTTCATAATAGGGTGCTCCCAAATCTTATTTTCCAGAATATATTCAGTGTTATCCTTATATGACTCAAAAACTTACAAGAGAAACGATTTGGTGGAGCCTGCATGCTGTTAACCACGCTTCCATTCTCTAAACCTCTGTTTTTGCAGGACCTGTTGAAGTGGTTGATGATGTCACAGGTGGACTGAAGCTTTTGTAGTAGCTTCTTCATTGAGGTGATGACCTTTAAGCCCTACTGACTGAGTTTTCTGAAGATCTCACCGACAATGAATAATGTTCTACACATTTGAAGGAAAATTGATCAATCAATATATGAGAAAACCAGTCTGCAAGGCCTTATCAGGCAATTTCATGATCATTACTTTTAATAGTACTTTTTGATGGTGGCAAAAATTTTGTAATTGCCCAGCCATGGTGGCGATTGCAGTACTTGGAAGTTATTTGCGCAGAAGATGGGGTGACAATGGTTTCCCTTGATTTTCTTAGCACAAGATTTGGCATCTCTGTTACTTTCTAATTAATTGCAATGTTAGTTTGGTTATTAAGAAGAGAATTGGTTGACAAGAATGAGACAACATAACGATGTTTTGTGTTTTTTAGCGTGCGAGCGAAACTGTGGAAAACAACGAGTAAGAAGGTAAAAATTCTAACACTCTTTTTTTGTTCTTTGTAAAAATTGGGGGTTTGGAAACTTGGATTCTAAAATATAATCCTGAAATGTGATATTGGTTGAAATGAAAATAGTCGTTCATATGCGCTTTGTGTGCATGATATCATAGAGTTGTTCAAGTTCTTGGAGAAGGATTGTACACGAGTGTCTAGTTAATTTTACTCATAAGATACAGTCAATATTGCATGGAGAAGGGCTTTTGATGTGGGAAGTAAATATAAGAATATTATGGAAACTATAAAAGAGACCAACAAAATAAAATAAAAATCTATATGATAAGGAATAATTGAAAGAGAAAATATAACCTTCGAGGTGTTTTTTTTTTGGTCCTTCCTGTTATAGATAATCAGCTACCCAATGCACTTGTGTTACGACGCTTCAGGTAGGATTTCTAATGCAAGAAAAGAAAGTGATGCTATTATGGATATGTATTTTTGGTATCATGATTTTGTTTTTAATCAAGAAACAAAAATGAATTGAAAAATATATAAATTATTAAATAAAAAAAGAGTTGTTAACATTACTAAAAGACTAAAGTAGAGAGCGGATTTTCCTTAGAAAAAGCAATGAATAGATTCAAATTCACCTATAAATATTTTATTTTGTGTGTTTTTTACATATAAATAATCATATTAGTGATTAAGTATTAAATTTATGATATTTTTAAAAAGTTGGGGATTTCTCACTTTGGCTTATAAGTATGTAATCATATTTTAAAAATTAGATTCGTAGAATAAATGATTTAGAAGCCATTAATTAAATAAGAACAAAAATTCAAAAAAATAAGTAAATATAATCTAAGCTATTGATAAATAGCTCCTTATATATTATCATTCACTCATTTGGATTGGAAAAACATATCATGTACAGAGCACATTCCAGGCTCAAATGTTCTAACTCTAACTCAAATGTTCCATTTTCCAATTTTCTACTCCATTTACAGCTTTCATTCCAGGCTCTTGAGCCAAGACTTCTTTCTAACTAGAGACATTTTCACAAACATTATTCTCCAATCCGGATCTTTAAACTTTTCAAGAGCTTTGATATAAGAAGTGTCAGACACATCATCAAGATTCTCCAGTTCATCCATGCACTCATCGATTGAGTATGGAGCCCTTGTAGCTTGATCGGGCATTTCTTTATACTTTTTTGCTTTAGCTAAATCTCTTTCAGCTCTAGCACTTAGAGAAGATGCCAGAATTTCCAAACAGAAATCAGAATTTTCAAGCTTGGTTTCCTTGTTAACACAATTGCAGGTAGCTAGATAGTCATCAATTGGACGTTTTCCTCTAGAACTCCCAGCACAAGACTTTTCCCCTTCAATGATGTACATGAACCCCTCGGCTAAAAAATTGTTCCTCGTTCGGGTGATTTCCATCAGAGGTAAGAGGTAGTTGAGTAGATGCATGATGGGTTGAAGAATTATTAAATATTTGACCAAGCATTTCATAATTGCGGCATCCCTTTGATTTAAATGTGATATAGTTCTTATGCTTCTGCAATTTAAATTAGATGCATTGTATGAACAAGTTTGAAATCAAAAGAAGTATTACTATTAAGGTTTTCTACTAGAAAACAATAATAAAATAATCCAGTACCTTGTTAAACATTTTCCAAACTTCTTCTGTGGCATATACCTGATTTGAGCTTGAACTATATGTAACTCCAGTATGACTTACCAAGTCAGAAAATTGCCGATGTTTCAATCTTAGGCGCTTGTGCTTTCCTTGCTTAAAACTAGGTGTTCCATTTGGATGCCTTTTGACTCTCTCATATAAATTTGCCAAAAAGGCATCCTCATTTTTTTTGTCATTGATTTATTATTATTATTATTATTAGAAAATAAACTGAAACAACTATGTTATTCACTATATTTTGTCATTCTCCTTAATAAAAACACTAGAGCATAAAATGCTTTAGCAGATAAGATGAGATCATCTGCTAAGGAGCTTTAAAAAAAAAAAAACTAAGGAAGATTACGTGTCTTCCAATATATATATATTTTTTATTTTAATGAAAGACACGTTGCTTATCTAATAGATGATGCGTTGTCTGCTAGGATATTTTATGATCATTGAAGGTGACTGAAAATCAAGGTTGAGGTTTTTTTATTCAAAAAACCTATTTTCATTTAAAAACATCTAAAAAAAACATTTTAGAAACCTCACCAAAGACATTTTCATTTCTAAAACACCCTCTAATTTATTCAAAATTCTAAAATCAAACTAAATCAAAATAGAACTTATGAGTTTAGTCTATTTTTTCTAGCATGTTTAAAGGGTAAAATCATTTTTCTCGAACTCCATTTTTCAAAATGAACTCATTTACACAAAGTTTAGATTTTGCTGTGGCTAAAATATTGTTAAGCAAAGACTTTTTCTCCACTCTTTTTTCTAATAATTTTCTCTCATCCCTCAATATTTAGGGATTGAAATGTGATAAAATAAAGTTTTAGGTTGAAATATAAAAAGTTTAAACCATAGGGACCAAATGTGTAATTTAAAATTTAAGGAATGAAATTGAAGTTTTTGTGTCTTTTAACAAAATAGCTATGTATTTTTTTTATTTAACATGTTTTAATTTTTTTTATTTAATGATAATCTAAAATTCTATTTCGTAAAATCAAGCCTTAATTTATTGCTGTTTTGTAACATATCAAATATGCAAGAACATGTAAATAGAAGCAAATGCCAACACATAAAATCATGCCAACATAACTTGTAAGGATGGGATTGAAAAATAAAAAGTTCAATGACCTAAGTGTGAAATAAATAAATAGAAAGTTTCAGTGATTAATTAAGAAAAAATGTCCACAAAGAGATATGAATAATGAAATGTGAGAAGATGACTAGTGTGTGTAATGAAAAACCGTTCTCTTAATGTATAATTTCAATCCAGGTGGTAGTAAGATTTGTAGGGGAAAAAAAAAGAATTTAAAATATCCACGTGTCATTGATTAAATGAGTTCTGAAATATAATATTCCAAAAAGAATATATTTGCCTGACTATAGCTTTTGATTTGAATTTAACAAATTTTCAGAAATAAAATTCAAATTTAACATCATATACATTCCAATTGTCACTACCTTTAATCAAATATATCCAAAATGTAAAATAAATTAAAAAAAAA